>ERZ795053.627-NODE-627-length-44920-cov-14.702552_pt1 | contig 44920 bp, 13 predicted proteins | sample MGYA00375137_ERZ795053 | MGnify/ENA primary metagenome ERZ795053 (study PRJEB30182, sample SAMN05720284) | activated sludge metagenome | isolation source: Anaerobic digester | place: Hong Kong | collected 2014-12-17 ... | reverse complement strand
TTGCAGGGTGCGACACCGGCCCTGCAATTGCAGGATTCGGAGATATGATCTCCCTGGATGGAGAAGTCTGGGAACCTATGAGCATTGCTTATGGACTGAATTATAACTGGAATATTCAGGGTTTTGTTGAACCGGTTGCCGGAACCGGGACTTTTATTGGTGCAGCCAATGAACCCCGGGATTCAAAAAGCAGCAGTCATGGTTTCGTCAACCACGGGCAAAGAGCCTTACTTGGCTATGATATATACAGAGATGGAGATTACATAGCAACAACACAAGAATTAAGTTATTTTGATTCCTGTGCCGATATCGGAGGTGAAGAAGTTTACGAATATGGCATCAAGGCGGTTTATGAAGATTGTGAGTCCGTGTTGGTCAATACATATATCTTGGGTTTCTTCTGCCCTCCCGTCGGAGTTTCATACGAGATAACAGAAGATCTTAAGATCTACCCCAATCCCTCTGCCGGCCTTGTATACATTGACAGCCGGGACATGTCAGGCTCACTGATGGTTTATAACTTTTCAGGTCAGTTGTTGCTCGAAACAACAGTAACAAAAGATGAGAAACCGCTACTCTCATTACAGCAATACCCTGACGGTGCTTATCTGATAAAATTTGTGAGTGATGCAGGTGAAACCTCTACCGGAAAAATTCAGAAAATCAGATAAGCAATAAAGGTTCATCGCACTGAGAATCACAGGCAAATTCACCGGTTCAACAACCATCGTTTGTCAGCAACCTGATGCATAAAAACTGAGGCAGTAGAAATACTGTCTCAATTGAATATGTGCACGCATTAAAATATATTTTAAGGGCAAAGCATCAACCTTATTTTCCACTCAGTTCACTGGCCAGGTTGTCGGCCAGGCGGCTGGCGCCAATCCGGAACAGTCCGGAGTTCAGCCATTCGGGGCCAAGGATGGATTCCACCAGCTTTACATAAACCAACGCCTGCTCAGGAGTAGAAATGCCGCCGGCGGGTTTAAATCCCGTAATTTTTCCGGTGCTCTCATAATAATCGCGTATGGCCTGCAGCATAACAAAAGCCGCTTCGGGGGTGGCTGCCGGATTGATCTTACCCGTGGAGGTTTTGATGAAATCGCCACCCGCCTTCATGGCAATCACGGATGCATCGTAAATTCTGGAAAGGTCTGACAGTTCCCCTGTTTCGAGAATTACCTTAAGGTGAACATTTCCGCAAACATCCTTGATGGCGTTGATTTCATCAAAAACTTCAATGTACTCATCCTCAAGAAATTTACCCCTTGAGATGACCATATCGATTTCATCAGCGCCTTCTTCCACCGCGTATTTTACTTCCGCAAGTTTCACATGAATGGGCGATTGCCCGGCAGGAAAAGCTCCGGCCACGCAGGCTGTTTGAATACCGGTCCCTTCGAGCAGGGTATGCACCTGCCGTGCAAAAACCGGATAAACGCAGACTGCCGCAACATTGGGAAGTCCTTTTTCACTAAAACTCACGGCCTTCCTGCAGAGCGCCTCTACCTTCTGCTTTGTATCGGCTCCTTCAAGGGTAGTCAGGTCGAGGATACCGAGTGCAAAACGCATGGCATCATGTTTACTGCCGAATTCCTTAAAAGGATCAGCAAGGATTCCGGCAATCTGACCGGCAACCACCTCCGGGGAAAAGTTATGGTGTTTGTTCATATCATTTAAGGTTAAGCGCAAAATTAAACGCTAATATAAGTTATTTTCACTGAAGTGGACTCATGCCTTGCGAAGATCCGGGTTACAATGCCCCGGCAGGGTCCCAGCCGGTTACCAGGTTTTCATCCAGGCTGTTCAGCTCCTCCATATCATTTGCTGATATCTCAAAATCAAAAACATTGATGTTTTCAATGATCCGGGAAATTACGGATGATTTCGGGATAGCGGCAAAACCCTGCTGCAAAGCCCAGCGGATCAGCAGCTGGGCAGTTGATTTTCCGTATTTTGAGGCAATTTTCTGCAAACGCGGATCTCCCAGCTTGACGCCTTTGGTCAGGGGACTGTATGCAACCGGTATAATGCCCGCATTGCGGCAGAGGTCAATGGTTTCAGCACGGGTAGAGAATATATATGGATGGAGTTCGATCTGATTGACAGCAGGCGGGACTTTGCAATAGCCCAGCAGTTCTTCAAGATGGTGCGCCATATAATTGCTGACCCCTATGGATTTACATTTTCCATCCTCAAGCAAGGTTTCAAGCGCCCGCCACGTGTCTTTACGCTTACCCTGAACCGGCCAGTGAATCAGATACAGGTCAACATAATCAAGACCAAGCCGGGCGAGGCTGGCATGACAGGCTTTGATGGCATGGTCGTATCCATGATCCGAATTCCACAATTTGGTGGTGACAAATACCTGCTCCCTGGGGATCAGACTCGTAACCATGGCCTTGCCCACCACTTCCTCATTATGATAGATGGCTGCCGTATCAATATGCCGGTAACCGTTCTTCAGGGCATTGTCAACAGCTTTTTGGGTAAGGTGGTTATTGGGCATCTGGTATACCCCCAGCCCGACCACCGGCATGGCTGCTCCGGAATTTAAACGGAAAACATTGAGGGTTGACGGAAATTTCATAAGCGTCCTGTTTTGTAACGATGCCGGTTGAAATGGCAGTTTGCACTTACAAAAATAACTCATTTAAAGGCTGACTGAATGCAAAAATCAAGGTTTCCCGGCTTTTCCTCTGCAGAATTCCTGCAAATCCCGTTTAGCCGGATGCCGGATGCATAAGAATTATTCAAATCAAATGCGTTCCAGGTATATATATCAGATTCGTTTACAAGCTATACGCCTGATTCAATGCCCATTAAAGTGCTCCTCCGTTTTGAGCAGGCTGAAATTTTTATTTTTTTCAGGTTTTTAAGTATTACTTCCTGACTTATTGATGATAAACAAATGATTTCTTCAGGTCAATCAGCGCCTGAGGATGAAAAGAGTTCTTTACAAGCCGGAATTAAAATACAAGAATATGAAGACCTTTTACAGAATTTTCGGGGGGAAACGCGTAAGAAGGGCGCTCGTGTTATTTGCGCTTGTTTCATCAATACAAGCGATTTCACAGCCATGCTCTGTTCCTACGGAAGCTTTCCTTACAGGTAATGCTACGATTTGTCAGGGTTCGACCACGGATATATTGATTAATATTTCCGGCGGTGTCGCACCCTGGCGTGTCATATACAGTATTAACGGCGCATTACAGCCCGAAATAACCGGCATTATAAGCAGTCCCTATATAGTTACAACCGGAACTGCAGGGGATTACAAGATTGAGCAGGTATTGGATGCTGACGACTGTACCGGTGCAGTTACCGGCAGTCCGGTCACCATACAGGTAAATCCCTTCCCCACCTCAGCCGGTGCCATAACCGGAAACGCCGCTGTTTGCCAGTCCACCAACGGGGTATCATATTCAGTTCCGGCGATCAGCAATGCTACAGGATATATCTGGACACTGCCTTCAGGAGCAACAATAGCTTCGGGAAACAACACCAATTCCATCTCAGTTAACTTCAGCAGCGCCGCTTCCTCGGGGAATATCTCGGTTTATGGCACCAACAGCTGCGGAAACGGAGCTTCATCCGGTTTGTTTGTAACTGTTTCTCCCTTACCCGGAGCAGCTGGTGTTATATCCGGTTCCACTTCGGTCTGTCAGGGTCAATCAGGGCTTAATTATTCAGTGAGCCCGGTTTCCGGCGCCACCTCCTATGAGTGGGCACTTCCGGCAGGTGCAACCATTACATCAGGATCAAACTCCAACAGCATCACGGTTTCATATTCCACTTCGGCAAGCTCGGGCCCGGTAACGGTAAGAGGCATCAACAGCTGCGGAAACGGCAGCTGGTCTCCTGATCTTCAGGTTACAGTCAATCAGCTGCCGGGCAATCCCGGTCCTGTAACCGGCTCTTCGGCGGTATGCCAGGGCCAGACAGGGGTTACCTACAGTGTTCCGGCCATAGCTTTTGCCAATGGATATGAGTGGTCCCTTCCAACGGGTGCCAGCATTATCAGCGGTGCAAACACCAATCAGATAACAGTCAACTTCAGCCCAGCGGCGGTTTCCGGCGATATTCTGGTCAGAGGCCTTAACGGTTGCGGAGCCGGCCAGTGGTCGGCTGCTTTTGCAGTTACGGTGAGCAATCTTCCGCTTGCAGCGGGCAATGTTACGGGGCCCGCGCTGGTTTGTTCCAATCAGACAAATCTTGTTTACAGTATTGCACCGGTAGCTTATGCAGCCGGGTATGAGTGGCAATATCCGGCCGGGTTCACAGTGAGCGGACCGTCAAACGGAAGCACCCTCACCCTGAATGCATCCGGCGCTACGGCCGGCATCGTCAGGGCAAGGGCCGTTAATTCATGCGGCAGCGGCACCTGGTCGCCCGATCTCAGCCTGGCTGTCCATCCTTTGCCAACGGCAAATGCCGGACCTGACGCACAGATATGCGCCACCGCCAGCCATACCCTGTCAGGAAACGCAACAGATTACAGCAGCGTAAGCTGGAGCAGCAGTGGAAGCGGATCGTTCGTGAATCAGAATTCCCTGTCTGCAACTTATATTCCCAGTCCTGCAGATGTAGCGGCTGGCTCAGTCGTACTTACACTGACCGTAACATCGGCATCGCCCTGCATTGGCAGCACAACAGATCAGATGATCCTCACATTACTGTCCCTGCCGGTTGTGAATGCCGGACCTGATTTTTCATCCTGCGGTACTTCTGGTGCAACCCTTGGCGGCAGCATGGCCTCCAACTACGGATCTTTGCTTTGGACCACTTCAGGAAGCGGCACCTTCTCAAACCCGGCTGCGCTGCACCCGGTGTACAACCCCGACGCCAATGATGTGGCAACGGGATCAGTAACGCTTACATTGACAGCTTATGGAAATGCAGGATGTGCAGGCGAATCAGCCAGCGATCAGATGACCCTGTTTCTCAATCCATTACCAGTTGCAAATGCCGGCAATGCCGCATCCACCTGCGAAGGTGAATCGTATACCGTCACCGATGCCACGGCTTCAAACTTCGGGACCCTTACCTGGTCAAGCAACGGCACCGGGACCTTTACCAACAACGGCACGCTGAATCCCACCTATACCCCCAGCCTTGCCGATGCCATCAACGGATCGGTAAATCTGACCCTTACCGCCACCCCATTGGCACCATGCCTTGGAAATGCCACTTCGGTAAAGACGCTCAGCATAACCCGCCTGGCTCTATCCAATGCCGGACCTGACGGCAACTCCTGTGGCAACACTCCGTTTACCCTCAGCAGTGCTTCAGCCACCAATTATTCTTCACTGTTGTGGACCAGCAGCGGGTCGGGCTCCTTTGTAAATCCCGGCATCCTGAACGCCACATATATTCCCGGAGCAGGAGACCTGGTAAGCGGATCGGTAACCCTTACACTTACACTTACCGGAAACTCACCCTGTGCAACTCCGGTTTCAGATGATATGGTACTTTCCATTGGTGGCGAACCCACAGCTTATGCAGGACTTGACGGTCAAACCTGTGAAACCACTCCTTTTACAGTTACCACAGCAACGGCAACAAATTATTCTGCAATTAACTGGACCACCAGCGGAACCGGTATATTGTCAGATGCCGGATCATTAACCCCGACATACACACCATCAAACGCCGATGCACTTGCAGGAATTGTAACTTTATCGCTGACCGCTACCGGGCAGGCTCCCTGTACATCGACAATCACCGACATCATGCAGATTGTCGTCACACCTGCCCCCCTTGCCGACGCAGGGGCCAACTTCTCGGTCTGCAGCAGTAGCAGTTTTACTGTAACCGGGGCAAGTGCACAATATTATTCTTCAATCAACTGGACATCATCGGGCACCGGTACGCTGGTAGATGCCAATCAGATAGACCCGACCTATACGCCGAGTGCTGCCGATATCGCCAACGGCGCGGTTACCCTGACCCTTTCCGCCATGGGCAATGCGCCCTGTGTTGCACCTGTTGTGGATGCCGTGCTTGTGACAATCAATCAGATCCCTTCTGTTTTTGCAGGAAATGATCTGGCCATCTGTGAAGGCCCGCATAATGTAACCGGAGCAGTAGCCACCGATTACAGCTCGCTGATGTGGACCAGCAGCGGAGATGGAGTCTTCATCAATCCCACTTCACTCACCCCGATTTACACACCCGGCCCCGGCGATCTTATCAACGGACTGGTAACACTTACGCTTTCAGCAACATCGCTGCCACCATGTACGGATATCGTTTCTGATGATGTTATCCTGACAATTCGTCCGCTTCCGCTGGTTTTTGCCGGGCCCAACGCCAATGTATGTGAAGGCAGTACCTACGAACTGATCAATGCTACCGCAACAAATTACACTTCACTCACCTGGAGTACCAGCGGTTCGGGTAATTTCAACAACATCAACACCCTGAATCCGGTTTACACCCCAAGCCTTGCCGATATCGCCAACGGCGCCATTACCTTAACACTCACTGCCACAAATCCTCCTTGTCAGCCTCAGACCAGTGATATGACCCTGAATATCAGGCGCAATCCTGTTGCCAATGCAGGAACTGATGCTCCGATTTGTGAAGGAGAAAGTTACACCGTAAACAACGCAACAGCAACCAATTCGTCATCGGTTATGTGGACCAGCACCGGCAGCGGAACTTTGCTGAATCCCACCACCCTCACCCCAACGTATATACCTTCAGCCGCCGATATCATGATCGGTTCGGTACAGCTTACCATGACCGCCTATGCGGTTGCTCCTTGTATCATCACCGATACGGATGTGATGGAGATTACCATTACCAACGCTCCTACAGCCTTTGCGGGAAATGATGCTACCATTTGCGCAAGCCAGTCGCACACCATTGTTGGCAGCACGGCCGGCAATTATTCTTCGCTCGCATGGTCAACATCGGGCGACGGCGTAATTCTGGCAGCCAATACGCTGTACCCGACCTATGTCCCCGGTATTATTGACGAATCACTTGGATTTGCCATACTCACACTTACAGCCTACGGTGTAAATCCCTGCACAGGCAACGCCACCGATCAGATGATGCTCACCGTAGTGAGTGAACCCGGGGTAGATGCCGGACCGGATATTCAGATCTGTATCGGCTCGAATGTTCCGCTTGCAGGAGCAAGCGCACAAAGCGTATCTTCCGTATACTGGACAACCTCTGGCAGCGGAAGTTTCTCAGATCCTACCCTGGTCAATCCGGTTTACACACCCAGTCCGCAGGATATTACCAACGGCAGTGTGATTCTGATGATTACCGGACAAGGCGTTGCGCCTTGCAGTTCCTCCACATTTGATATCATGAACCTGCAAATCAGCCAGCCTCCGGTGGTGAACGCCGGAAGTGACGGAGAAATCTGCGAAACCGGATCATACTATATTTTTGATGCTTCCGCAACCGATTACTCGGCCATCACCTGGACCACCATGGGCGATGGTGTTTTCTCAAATCACAACTCCATCAATCCGACCTATACCCCGGGTCCCGCCGATATTGCAGCCGGATCGGTACTGCTCTATCTGAATGCCACCAGTTTATTGCCTTGCAGCGGTTCTGTGAGCGATGCCATGCTGCTTACCATTCATCCCATGCCTACCATTAACGCAGGTGCAGATGCCGCTACCTGCGAAGGCGATACTTACCTTTTGTCAGGTGCCACGGCACTCGATTACAGCAGTCTGCAATGGACAACTTCAGGCTCGGGCTGGTTCTCAAACAATGCCGCCTTAAATCCCATTTATACGCCGAGTGCCACCGATATCATCAACGGAAGTGTAACACTTACCCTCACAGCCACCGGATTGCTTCCCTGCTCCGGACAGGTCACTGATCAGATGGCACTTACCATTGAACCTCAGGCCATTGCCAATGCCGGAGCCGACGAAACCATTTGTGTGGGAACATTTACCATCACTACTGCCTCCGCATCCAATTACAGTACCCTGCAGTGGGTTTCCAGCGGAACCTCGGGCACCTTGCTGAATGCCAATACCATTACCCCGACCTATATGCCAAGTCCGGCAGATATTGCAGCCGGATCGGTGGTGCTTACCCTCACGGCAACACCCAATACACCTTGCGCAGTCCCCGCTGTTGACCAGACGATTATTACCATTCGTCCACTGGTTGAAGTAAATGCCGGAGCCGATGTTACCATCTGCGAAACATCAACCTTTACGCCTAACACTGCTTCCGCAACCAATTATAGCGACATTCTCTGGACCTCATCCGGAACCGGTTCATTCATCAACGCCAACACACTCACTCCAACGTATACCCCAAGTCCTGCCGATATAGCTTTGGGCTGGGTTACCCTCACCATCAGCGGAACCAGTATTGCTCCGTGCAATCAAACCGTAAGCGACAACATGACGCTTACCATCCGCAGGCAGGCCGTAGTTGACGCCGGTGTCAGCACAACCATTTGCGAAACAGCCACCTATCAGACTTCATCGGCTTCAGCGATAAACCACACATCATTAATGTGGACTGGTAACGGAACCGGTGTTTTTGCCGATCCAACTATTTTAGTAACCACCTACACCCCGAGTGCTGCAGATATAGCCAACGGAAGTGTGTTACTTACACTCACAGCCACAAGTATGGCTCCGTGTGTTGCGCCCATCAGCGACTTTATGGTGCTTACCATTCAGGAAGGTCCTCAGGCAGATGCCGGTATTGATGCCGCTATTTGCGAGAATGAATCCTACAATGTAACCACCGCAACTGCCGGCGGATACTCAGGTTTGGTGTGGACTACCAGCGGAAACGGAACTTTTGTTGACGGAACCACGCTCAATCCGACTTACACTCCGGGCTCTGCAGACATTGCGGCAGGTAGCGCAATACTTACCTTAACCGCCAGTTCAACATCACCATGTTCCGGACAGGCAACCGATTCATTTATACTCACTGTAAATGCAGCAGCAACAGCCAATGCCGGTGCCGATGCTTCAGTTTGTGAAGGCACAGGATTAGTGATCCTGGATGCAACAGCTGACAATTATTCCACCATCAACTGGTCAACTTCAGGAACAGGTTCCTTTAGTAACGGCAGCACGTTAAGCCCTACCTATTTCCCGAGCTCCGAGGATGTTACCAACGGAACGGTTGTTCTTACCCTTACCGCTGCAAGTGCAGTTCCTTGTACTTTGCCGGCTGCTGATACTAAAGTGGTAACCGTAGTTCCCATGCCCGAAGTAAATGCCGGACCTGATGATGTTTCCTGCGGAATGGCATTGTACAATATTACAGGCGCTACTGCTTCAGATTATGCTTCACTGTTGTGGACAACTTCGGGAAGTGGTGTTTTCACCAATGCTACTGCATTAAACCCGTCATATCAGCCCAGCGCTGCCGATGTTGCTGCAGGAAGCGTAACACTTACCCTTACAGCAATCAGTGCAACCCCATGTCCTTCAAACCCTTCCGATTCATTTGTTCTTACTCTTGAAGAAGAAGCTGCTGCCAATGCAGGTGCTGACGCATCGGTTTGCGAAGGTGATATCTACATCGTATTTGATGCAACAGCATCCAACTACTCAGCCATCAACTGGGTTCATAACGGATCGGGAGTGCTGACCGGTGGTAACACACTTACTCCTTCTTACACTCCATCGGCTGCTGATGCTTTGGCCGGATCGGTTACCCTTCAGCTTACTGCCATCGGAAACGCACCCTGCGGTGATGTAACCGATACCAAAATCATTACTGTAAGCCCATTGCCATTGGTAAATGCCGGACCCGATGCCACCATTTGTTTTGGAAGCGGCTACACCCTGAGCCTGGCAACGGCACAGCATCACAGTTCAGTTTTGTGGTCAACTTCAGGAAGCGGAACCTTCAGCAACCCCGCTTTACTTAACCCTGTGTACACTCCCAGTGCAGCAGATCTGCTTGCCGGACAGGTTATTCTCACCGTTTCGGTTGATGCCACTGCACCTTGTACCGGTTCTGTAAGTGATTTCATGATTCTTATTTTTGAAGAAGGTCCTTTGGCCAACGCCGGTGCTGACGCAACTATTTGCGAAGGATCTGTATTTACAGTTTCCACTGCATCAGCCAGCAATTATCTGTCTTTGATGTGGACAACTTCAGGAGACGGCTCATTTGCCCTGGCAAATACCCTTACCCCGACTTATACTCCGGGTACTGCCGATTTACTCACCGGATTTGTTACCCTTACCCTTAGTGCATATGGAAATCCTCCCTGCACTGAGCACAGCGATGAAATGCTGCTCACATTTGCTGAAGCAGTTACAGCCAACGCCGGTACTGATGTTACCATTTGCGAAGGAGAAACAGTTATAGTAGCCGATGCCAGCGCACAGCATTACAATAACGTTCTCTGGACAAGCAGTGGCAGTGGTGTTTTGAATAATGAAACTACCCTTACCCCGACTTATAACCCCAGCGCAGCCGATATTTCGGCAGGATCAGTTGTTCTTACACTTACCGCTTACGGACAGGCTCCCTGCGGTGGCAGCGCTGTCGACGGCAAACTGATTACCATTAATGCAGCTCCTCAGGTAAATGCAGGCCCCGATGCTGCTTTGTGTCAGGGAAGTTCACATACCATCAGCGGAGCAACTGCTACGGGAACTTCATCACTCAACTGGACAAGCTCGGGCAGCGGAAGTTTCTCAGGAAATGGAACACTGACTCCCACCTATACTCCAAGCCTTGCCGACTTTACCCTGGGAAGTGTAACCCTTACCCTCACCGGAAATGCAGTAAGTCCCTGCAGCACACCGGCTACCGATGGGATGATTCTTACCCTTGTACCCGCAGCAACAGCCAATGCCGGTTCCGATGCCACCATCTGTGAAACCCAGTCATTCACTGTATCTACTGCCTCAGCCAGTAATTACAGCAGCATTGCATGGACCAGCAGCGGATCGGGAACCCTGAGCGGAGCAACCACCCTCACCCCGACTTACACCCCGGGCGCAGCTGATATCACTACCGGTTCGGTTGTGCTTACGCTGACCGCCATTTCAGGAGCCCCTTGCAGCAACCCGGTAAGCGATCAGATGATCATCACCATCGATCAGGAGCCTGAAGCTTATGCAGGAGCCGATGCCACCATTTGTGAAGGCCAGCAGCACACCATTACCGGAGCTACCGCCACTACAGGCCTTGTATTCAGCTGGATGTCAAGCGGAACCGGAACATTCCTGAATCAAAACACACTTACACCAACCTACATTCCCAGTGCAGCCGATGTAGCTGCAGGAAGCGTTACCATAGGCCTGTCGGTACAGGGAGCCGGAGCATGCAATATGCTGGTTACCGATGAAATGCTTTTAACCATTAACCGGATGGCTACTGTTAATGCAGGCCCCGATGCTACCATTTGCGAAGGTTTTACCTATACATTGTCAGGTGCTTCTGCCGCCAATTATGCTTCAGTAACCTGGACCACCTCAGGCAGCGGATCTTTTACCAATCCGGCAATTGTAAATGCAACCTACAACCCGAGTGCAGCTGATATCGCCAATGGTTCGGTAGTTCTTACCATTCAGGCAACAGCCGCCGGAGTATGTGCAGGATCGGTAAGCGATCTTATGACACTTACATTCAATACATTACCGGTTGTAAATGCCGGACCCGATGTTGCTTCATGCGATGCAGCTGTTACACTGAGCGGAGCAACAGCTTCCAATTACAGCAGTCTGTTGTGGACAAGTTCCGGAACCGGTACTTTGTCGAATTCAACCACCTTATCGCCCACCTATGTTCCCAGTGCAGCAGACCTTGCCGCAGGCTTTGCTGATCTTACCTTAACAGCACAGGCCACAGCACCTTGCACAGGAAGTACATCAGATATTGTAAGAATCAACCTGAATCAGGGCCCGGCGGTAAATGCCGGCAACGATGGTTCAATCTGTGCAGGAAACACCTTTGCCATCAATGGTGCTTCGGCCTTGCACACATCACTGATCACCTGGTCAACATCCGGAAGTGGTACATTCAATAATCCAAACATTATCAATCCGGTGTATACCCCGGGTGCCAGCGACATAGCCAGTGGTTCTGTTGTGCTTACCCTTACCGGAAGTCCTGTATCACCTTGTTCAACCCCCGCAACAGATCAGTTGCTGCTCACCATCACCCCTGTGGCTACTGCTTTTGCAGGAACCGATGATGTAACCTGTTCATCCTCCTATCTGGTTACGGGTGCTACAGCAAGCAATTACAGTTCGTTTACATGGACAAGCAGCGGAACCGGATCATTTATTAACCAGACCACCCTTACACCGACCTATTTACCAAGTGCCGCCGATGTTGCCAACGGCTCTGTTGTTCTTACCCTCGAGGTGATGAGCAACGCACCTTGTTCCCAGCTGGTAACCGACAGCAAACTGCTCACACTTATGAATGAGCCTTTAGCCAATGCCGGCGTTGATGCTTCGGTTTGTGCAGGTTCAACCTACATGGTAACTACAGCCACTGCATCCGGCTACAGTGCAATAAGCTGGAGCACTTCAGGATCGGGAAGTTTCTCGGGACAAAACACGATTAACCCTGTTTACACCCCAAGTGCTACCGACATCGCCAATGGCTCAGTAACACTTACCCTCACTGCCACAGCAGCATCTCCCTGCAGCAATACCGCATCAGATCAGATGGTGCTTACCATTCAAAGAGCAGCCACAGCCAATGCAGGCAGCGATGCAGCCATCTGCGAAGGCAATACCCATACCCTGAGCGGTTCGGTTTCAAACAGCACCCTGTTCAGTTGGAGCAGCAGCGGAACCGGTACATTTGCCAATGGTTCCACACTTACCCCAATTTACACTCCGGGAGCAGCCGACATCACAGCCGGCAGCGTTACCATAACCCTCACAGCGTTTGCAACAGCACCCTGCAGCACGCCCGCCACCGATATCATGGTACTGACCATTACCCGTCAGCCGCAGATATTTGCCGGTGCCGATGCAGTAAGTTGCGGCTCAGATTACACCATAAGCGATGCCACTGCATCCAACTACAATACACTCTCATGGTCAACTTCAGGAACAGGAACCTTTATCAACCCCGGTTCAATCAATCCTACCTATGTTGCCAGTCTTGCTGATATTTCATCAGGCAGTGTAACCCTTACGCTTACTGCAACAGGAAACTCACCTTGTATCAATAATGTTTCCGATGCACTTGTGCTTTCCTTTGCCCCCATACCTACTGTCTCGGCAGGAAGCGACGATGCAGTCTGCGGCAACAGCAGCTATACGCTTACAGGGGCATCCGCAGCAAATTATTCAACCATTACATGGAGTACCAGCGGAAGCGGAACCTTCTCCAATACTACCCTGGTAAATCCTGAGTATTATCCCAGTGCAGCCGATATTGCTGCCGGTTCGGTGGTTCTTACCGTTACGGCTACCAGCCTTGCTCCATGCAACACCACTGCATCCGACAACATGGCACTGACATTCAACCTGACTCCTCAGGCCAATGCCGGCCCCGACGCCAACAGTTGCGGAACAGCCTCATTCCAGGTAACCGGAGCCACAGCCTCAAACTATGCTACCATTTACTGGACCCACAATGGTACAGGAACCATCTCAGGAGCCAATACCATTTCTCCGGTTTACACTCCTTCGCAGGGCGATGTTACCACCGGACAGGTAACTCTTACTCTGCATGCAACAGCCATTGCTCCTTGCACTGGTGAAGTAACTTCAGCCATGAACCTCAATCTGCAGGCTGGTCCATTGGCCAATGCAGGTGCTGATGTTTCCGTTTGCGAGGGACAGAGCTATACACTTTCAGGAGCTACCGCAAGCGGATTTGCTACCTTACTTTGGAGTACAGGCGGATCGGGCACTTTCAGCAATACAGCTGCGCTGAATCCGGTGTATTATCCAAGTGCAGGAGATATTGCCAATGGATCAGTAACCCTGACAATGACCCTGCAGGGAGCGCCTCCATGCAACACCGTAGCTGCCGATTTTATGGTTCTTACCATTCAAGGCCTCCCGTTTGCTGATGCCGGCGCTGATGATGTTGCCTGCGGAAGTTCCTATCAGCTGATCAACGCCTCTGCTGCGAATTATTCTTCAGTAAACTGGACCAGCAGCGGTACAGGTTTCTTCTCAAACAGCGCATTGGTTAACCCGGTGTATACCCCGAGTGCAGGCGATATTGCGACCGGTTCGGTTACACTTACCCTTACTGCCACCGGAGTCAGCCCCTGCAACAATCAGACAGCCAGCCAGATGGAACTCACCATCGGAGCAACGGTTACCGCCAGCGCCGGAGTTGACGGCAGCACCTGCGGTACCACTCCTTTTACAGTAAGTACTTCTTCGGCAAGCAATTATTCAGGCATCAACTGGACAACTTCAGGCTCAGGAACTTTTGCCAATCAGAACAGCCTGAATCCGACCTATACCCCAAGTGCAGGCGACGTAGCCTTAGGTGCAGTTACCCTTACCATGCACGTACAGGGCAACTCTCCCTGCTTTACCAACCTTCAGGACAATATGCTGCTTACCATTCTGAATACCGCCACAGCATATGCGGGCCCTGACGCACAGGTATGCAACGGAAGCAGTTACACTGTGACCGGAGCCACGGCCACCAACTATGCAGCCGTAAGCTGGAGCACCACCGGTACCGGAACCATTGTAAGCGGCAACACCCTCAATCCGACTTATATTCCCAGTGCTCAGGATTATCTGAACGGGAATGTGATACTGACATTAACCGCTGTTTCAACCGCACCTTGTTCCGGCAATATCAGCGATGAGATGGTATTAACGTTTGCCGATGGCCCGCTGGCCAATGCCGGCCCGGATGCGGAAATATGCTTCGGCGCAAGTTATAATGTTACCGGCGCAACAGCCTCAGGCTACACCACGCTCAACTGGACTTCCTCCGGAACCGGAACACTGGTGAATGCAACATCACTCACACCCACTTATATTCCTTCAAATGCAGACCGGGTAGCAGGTTCAGTAAATCTGACACTGACCCTTCAGGGCGCTGCACCTTGCTTCGGCTCGCATACCGATGCCATGACACTGACCATCAGCTCCTTACCCACAGGTTTACCGGTAATCAGCGGACCGCAGGATGTATGTGCCGGCCAGACAGGAGTTGCTTATTCAGTAATTCCTGTACAATACGCTACTTCTTACAGCTGGATTCTTCCTTCGGGAGCCACCATTGTTGCCGGAGCCAACACTTCCAACATAGTGGTTGATTTCTCGATGTCGGCAGTATCCGGTAACATTTATGTAACCGCTTCAAGTGCATGCGGAAGCGGCCCTGTTTCAGCTGCTTATGCTGTAACTGTCAGTCCTCTGCCCGGAAATCCAGGTATAATTATGGGACCTGCTACCATTTGCCAGAATACTTCAGGAGTTATTTACTCAATCAATACTGTAAGCGGCGCAACAGCCTACCAGTGGACAGTTCCCACAGGAGCAACTATAGTTGCAGGAACCGGTACCAACACCATTACTGTTGATTACTCAACAACTGCCATTTCAGGCGATATCACTGTGACCCCACAGAATTCGTGCGGAAACGGCAATACTTCAACCCTGGCGATAACCGTTAATCCTATGCCTGTTGCTCCGGTAATCACCGCCAACGGACCCATTGAATTCTGCGAAGGAGGAAGTGTTGAACTTACTGCAACTGCAGGTTATGCTTCTTATCTCTGGTCGAACGGCATGACCACCCAAAGCATTACTGTAACTGCTTATGGCATTTATTCAGTGGTAGCCACTGATGCAGCTGGTTGTGCAAGCCTTCCTTCAAATGAAATAACCGTAAATGTTCACATGCTGTTTGTTCCCGATGTAACCGCCAGCGGACCCACCGACCTTTGTCAGGGCGAAAGCGTGATCCTCTCTGCACCTGCAGGATATGCATCCTATCTCTGGAATAACGGACAAACCTCACAAAGTATCACTGTTACGACGGCCGGAGTATATAATGTTACCGTAACCGATGCCTTTGGCTGTACCAGCCTGCCTTCGGCAGATATTAACGTTACAGTGAATCCTTTACCTTCAACCCCGGTAATTACACCCGACGGACCACTCAACTTCTGCGCAGGAGGCAATGTAACCCTTTCGGCACCGGCCGGATATGCATCCTACCTGTGGTCAAACGGTGAAACTACCCAGAGCATTCTGGTTACTTCAAGCGGAGTATTCTCGGTAACAGTAAGTGATCTTTCCGGATGCACCAGCTTGCCATCGGCATCGGTAACCGTTAATGTGAATCCTTACCCTGCAACGCCGGCCATTGTTGCCAATGGCCCGACTACATTCTGCAACGGGGGCAGTGTGGAGCTTACCGCAACCCCGGGATATGCTTCATATCTCTGGTCAAACGGCGCCACCACCCAAAGCATAACTGTAACAGAAACCGGATCATATACCGTAATTGTAACCGACAACATCGGTTGTTCAAGTCAGCCATCGGCACCGGTAAGTGTAACAGTACTGCAGCCACCCACACCAACCATCGTAGCCAACGGACCATTGATGTTCTGCAGCGGCGGCAGCGTTGTGCTCACAGCTCCGGCCGGATATGCAGCGTATCTGTGGTCTAACGGAGAAACTACCCAAAGTATTACCGTCACTGTTTCCGGAAGTTATACGGTTCAGGTAACCGATGCCAACGGATGTCTCAGTGATCCTTCAAATATTATTGATGTTACTGTTTATTCGCCTGCAACACCTCCGGTGATCGTAGCGCTCGGCCCCACAACCATCTGCGATGGTGAATCGGTAACCCTCTCAGCTCCTGCCGGATATTCGGCCTATTTCTGGAACAACGGACAATCCACGCAGAATATCCTGGTAAGCACCGCCGGAAATTATTTTGTCACGGTAACTGACGCGAATGGTTGCACATCGGCACCTTCCAATACAATAACAGTAACGGTAATTCCTCAACCTGATGCGGATGCCGGATCGAATGCAAGCATTTGTGCCGGATCGGATTACACCATCACCGGAGCCTCAGCCAGTAATTATTCCACCCTCTTATGGACAAGTTCCGGATCAGGCTACTTTGTGAACAACGGGAACCTCGATGCAACCTATGTGCCTTCGGCCGGCGATATTTCAACCGGTAGCGTAATGCTTACGCTTTCGGCCGTCGGATTCGGACCCTGCACCATGGCAGCAGAAAGTTCCATGCTGCTGAGCATATCCAATGCGCCCACAGCTTACGCCGGGACTGACTTCAACATCTGCGAAGGCGGCAACATCAATATTTCTCTTGCCACTGCCAGTAATTATCAGTCTTTAAGTTGGTCAACCACCGGTTCGGGCCTGTTCCTGAACGGTAATACGCTTACACCAACCTACATCCCCAGCGCACTTGATATCAGCAGCGGACTGGTTTCCCTTACATTAACCGCCTGGCCAATGGCTCCATGTGCCAATCCGGCAACGGATGCCATTTTGGTAACAATAAACCGTGCACCCCAGGTGTTTGCAGGCAACAACACAAGTCTTTGCCCGCCTGACCAATACACCACCCTTGATGCCACGGCAAGCAATCACACCCACCTGCTCTGGACAACCAATGGTACCGGAACGTTTACCGATCCTACTTCATTGGTGACCGTATACAGCCCGAGTGCTGCCGACATCAGCAACGGATCGGTAACCCTGACACTCACCGGCTACGCAAACAGCCCGTGTTCAAATGTCAGTGACGATATCGTTCTTGTTCTCGTGCCCTCCCCTGTAGCAGATGCCGGACCTGACCGCCTGATCTGTGAAGGTGAAAACGTTATTGTCAACGGAACTGCAGCAGGATACCAGTCTGTCTTCTGGACAACTTCTGGCAGTGGTACCATTGTCAACGGAAATACATTAACACCAACCTACATTCCGAGTGTTGCCGACATCAACAACGGGTGGGTGACACTTACCCTTACAGCAAATCCGTTGGCTCCGTGCGCAGTACAGGCCATTGATGCCATGCAGCTGAACATCACCCGGACTCCTATGGTATTTGCAGGCAGCGACATCAGTTTATGCCCGGCAGACCCTTATACCACAAGCACTGCAACAGCTTCAAACTATAGCTACATTGAGTGGACAACCACCGGCACGGGCACTTTCTCGGGCCCCAACAACCTGGTAACCGTTTACACCCCGTCAGCAGCAGATATTACCAATGGTACTGTTACCCTGACTTTGACCGGATATGCAAACAGCCCGTGTTCACCGGCAAGCAGCAATATTGTGCTGTTACTTTCGAATCCTCCGGCAGCCGATGCCGGCCCTGATCACCTGATCTGCGAAGGCAGCATGGTAAGTATTACCGGAGCATCTGCTTCCAACTACCAATCACTGAACTGGGCTACTTCCGGAACCGGAACATTTATCAACGGCAATTCACTCACCCCAACCTACCTCCCGAGCATTGCCGATATCACAAACGGCACAGTAATCCTGAGCCTGACAGCAACCCCGGTTTCTCCATGTGCAACCGCCGCCAGTGATGCGACCACCGTCACCATTTCGCGCAATCCTCAGATCTTTGCCGGTGACGATACCACCCTTTGTCCGGCAGGCCCGTACACCACCGCTTCTGCCACAGCTGCTTTTGCAGCCATGCTTGAGTGGAGCAGTAACGGAACCGGATCCTTCAGCGATGAATATGCACTGGTAACAATTTACAATCCGTCAGCACAGGATATCGCCAACGGAACCGTAACCCTTACCCTTACAGGTTATGCCAACGCTCCATGCGGCAATGTCAGCGACGATATAATCCTGAATCTCTCCATGCCTGCAGCAGTCAATGCAGGTGCAGACGTGACCATTTGCGAAGGAATGCAGCATACCATTTCCGGAGCTTCCGCTTCAAACTATCAGTCAATCAGCTGGATAAGCAGTGGAACCGGAGTGATTATGAACGGCAATACGCTGAACCCCACTTACATCCCCAGCATGGCAGATATTACCAACGGGGGAGTGATTCTCAGTCTGATTGCCACACCGCTGGCCCCATGCACCGGAAATGTGACCGATGCCATGCAGTTGACCATTGTACGCACGCCTCAGGTATTTGCCGGAAACGATGCGGCCATCTGTCCTCCCGGATCCTATACCATCAGCGATGCAACAGCCTCGAATTATCTGGCGTTGCAGTGGACCAGCAGCGGCACAGGAAGTTTTTCGAACAATGCCACCCTGGTTACCATTTACAATCCATCACCGGAAGATATCGCCGCAGGCACGGTGACCCTGACGCTGACAGCTTTTGCCGGCTCCCCCTGTGCCAATGCTTCTGATGACATTGTTCTCTACTTTGTACCTGAAGCTATGGTCAACGCCGGCGCCGATGCAGTGATCTGCGAGGGTTCCCAGTTTATGGTTACCGGAGCTTCAGCCGCCAACTATTCAAATCTTACCTGGAGCACCAGCGGAACCGGAGTTTTCGTGAACAACGGAACCGTAACACCTACCTACATCCCGAGCGGAGCTGATATCAGCAACGGTATGGTGATACTCACACTTACCGCTGATCCCGTTGCCCCCTGTTCCATTCAGGCTGCCGACGCCCTCATTCTCACGATTAACGCTGCTGCCCAGGCCAATGCAGGTCCAAACGGACAGGCATGCTATGGTGACAACTTCTATCTTGCAGGAGCCTCAGCAGCAAATTATTCCGATATTCTCTGGACCAGCTCGGGTACGGGAAGCTTTACCAATCCTACCGAGGTAAATGCAACCTACATCCCTTCGGCTGACGACCTTGCCGCAGGAAATGTTACCCTGACGCTGACAGCCTTTGGCAACAGCCCCTGCGGGGATCAGTCTGACTTTATGGTACTTTCCATCACCCCCGGCGCTAGCGTTGATGCAGGTGATGACCTGAATATCTGCTTTGGCCCCGCACCTGTTTCCGGAGCAACCGCCACGAATTATTCAAGTCTGCAATGGACGGTTTCATTCGGATCAGGCATGCTGGTGAACGCCGGCAACATCATGCCAACCTATATTCCAGGTGCCGCTGACCTGACAAACGGATATGTGATCCTCACACTTACCGTCAATCCGCTGGCTCCCTGTACCGATCCGATCGCCGATAACAAGACCCTTACCATCAGTGAAACACCGCTGGTCGATGCAGGACTTGATGAAACCATCTGCGAAGGTTCGACCTATACCATCAACGATGCCTCAGCATCAAACTACGCAATGCTGATGTGGAGTTCATCGGGAACCGGTACCTGGGTAAACGTCAATACCCTGAATCCTACCTATACGCCGAGCGCAGCCGATATTGCTGCCGGTTCGGTAGTGCTGACACTTACCGCTACCAATGGCGCCTGTCCCCAGATATCGGATTACAAGCAACTGAACATTCAAAGGGAGGTTATGGTTAACGCAGGTATGGATGATGCTATTTGTGAAGGATCATCCTATATGCTGATGACTGCCTCGGCTGCAGGATACAGCAATCTGCTGTGGTCAACATCAGGTTCGGGAACCTTTAGCAATGCCAATGCTCTAAATCCGGAATATATCCCAAGCCCGGCCGATATCGCTGCCGGCAGTGTAGTGCTGACTTTAACCGGTATTTCATCCATGCCATGTTCAGGAAGCGATTCCGATGATATGACATTGTTTATCAGATACGCTCCGGTAGCCGATGCAGGCACCGACGGGCAGATCTGCCAGGGAGAACAGTACATCATTGCCGATGCGATCGCCTACGATTATGCTACGGTTATCTGGACCACAAGCGGTACCGGAACTTTCATCAACGGATCATCGCTCACGGCAACCTATATCCCCAGCCCGGCCGATATTTCCGCTGGCAGTGTCACCCTGACGCTGGTTGCTTCCAATCCACCATGTGCCGATGCTACCGACAGCCAGTCTCTAACCATTGTTCCGTTGGCACAGGTAAACGCCGGACCGGATGCAACAATCTGCAAGCTTTGCAGCCACACGGTTTCCGGAGCATCTGTCTCCAATGCCTTAAACTTTAGCTGGTCGTCCACCGGGACCGGGACCTTTGTAAATGGCAATACCCTTACCCCGACCTATCAACCAGACGCCGGAGATATTTCCAACGGCTCGGTCACACTGATTCTGACGGCTGAGAGCGCTTCAGGTTGCGGCAGTTACAGCGATGAAATGGTCATCTACATCAACCAGACTCCGGATCTCGAATTTACCTGGAGCCCTGTTTGTGCCGGCCAGCCTACCGATTTCGTGGTTGATCCTTCGGTTACTGACATCAATGCAATTGCTGTATGGCACTGGAATTTCGGCGACGGATTTTATTCCAATGAAATGAATCCGACGCACACCTTCCCGGCCCCGGGCGTTTATAATGTAACACTCACAGCCACTGATACTTCAGGATATTCATCCTTACTCACCCACATCGTTGAGATCAACAGCACGCCCATCGCCTTCTTCAGCTTCGATACCCCCAACTGCATGGGAGAATCAACACAGTTCCACAACCTGTCATCGACTGAAAATGGCTATATTACACGCTGGGTATGGAATTTCGGCGACGGATCTGCAACGGATACCATATACTTCCCCAATGATCCAAATGTTGAGCACACCTATGCCAATCCGGGCATCTTTGAAGTAACGCTCAATGTGCTGAACTCCTATGGCTGTGAAAACACCTGGTCAACACAGGTAACGGTTACACCCAATCCGGTTGCCAATTTCTACTATACTACCGTTTGCGAAGACCTTCTGGTGAATTTCCAGGATGCCTCCTTCCCCAACGGGGCAGGCAATGTAGTGAGCTGGGCATGGAATTTTGACGATCCCGCTTCCGGAATCTTCAACACATCCGACCTTGAAGATCCGCAGCACCTCTTCAGTGCACCCGGCACCTATAATGTGACCCTTACAGTTACCAATTTCAACAACTGTACAGGTACCATCACCAAGGAAATCACCGTGGGAGAACTGCCTCCGGTGGAATTCACCTGGGAAACCTCATGCGCTGAATCCCTTACCAGCTTCTTTGCCGACGCTACTGTAATAAATGTAAATGCAATTGCAGAGTACTTGTGGGAATTCGGTGACGGCGGTCAGTCGAACCTGCAGGATCCTCAGCATATGTATGCCGCTGCCGGAGAATACACTGTTGTATTGACTGTAACCGATACCGCAGGATGCAGCAATTCGGTAAGCCATCTGGTTTCTGTCAGCGCGTTACCGGTTGCCTTCTTCAGCTTCAGCGAGCCTAGCTGCTATGAGACCACAACCATTTTCAATGATCTGTCATACGCTTCAAGCGGATATATAACAGAATGGGAATGGATTTTCGGAGATGGTAACAGCGAAACGGTGACATTCCCCGGCAATCCGAACGTTGAACACCAATATGCCAATGCAGGTGTTTACAATGTCACCCTGAACATCACCACATCTGAAGGTTGCGAAAACACCGTTACCCGCCAGGTAGTGGTTGCTCCCAATCCGGTAGCCAACTTTGATGCTGCCACGGCTTGTCTCGGCGAACCGGTTGTATTTACCGACCTTTCGCAGACCAACGGCGGCGGAAACATCATCAACTGGGCCTGGGATTTCGGCGACCCGACTTCAGGGGTAAACAACACTTCAACGCTGCAAAATCCATCGCACACGTATGCACAACCCGGCACATATACAGTCAGCCTGATTGTGACAACAACCAACACCTGTGCCGACACAACTACCATGGACATTACCATAGCACCGGCTCCGGTTGTTGACTTCGTATTTACCAATGCCTGTTCAAACGATACCATTCAGTTTACCAGTTCTACCTTTGTAAATCCCGCTACCACCCTCACCTGGTTCTGGGAGTTCGGCGACGGCACCACTTCGGTGGAAGCTGATCCTCAGCATATCTATGCTACTCATGGTATTTTCACCGTCAGCCTGACCATTACAGATGACCAGGGTTGTACTGCAACAGCTGTTCATCCGGTAAGTGTGGTTCCCGGCCCGCAGGCAATGTTTGGATTCAATGCACCGGCCTGTTCCGGCTCAGAAGTGCAGTTCAACGACCTGTCCGTAACCAATGGCAGCGTGATCACCTCATGGTTCTGGGACTTCGGTGACGGCAATACACAACTGGTCACCGCGCCGGGCAACCCGAATGTAAGTCATGTTTATGCCAGTGCCGGTGTATATACCGTAACACTGACCATAACAAACCTGCAGGGTTGCGATGCTTCTGCAAGCATGAATGTGGTGATTGTACCCGGCCCTGTCGCTGAATTCACTTTCGACGAAGGTTGCCAGGGAACGCAGGTGGCATTTACCGACCTTACAGCTACCAATGGCGGAACAACCCTGGTGCAGTGGCTCTGGAACTTCGGCGATCCTGCTTCAGGCATAGCCAACACCTCCAATCTGCAGCATCCGGTACATATCTTCAATGCCGCCGGGACCTACACGGTAACCCTTGAGGCAACAAGTGCCAGCGGATGTATCAGCAGTGTACAGCACGATGTGGTCATCACACCTCCGCCGGCTGTGGCCTTTATCATCTCCTCCGGCACCTGCGTCAGCGAACCGGTAACATTCGAGCCTGATACCGCGATTATGGATCTTTCCTCCATTGCATCTTTCGAATGGAACTTCGGTGACGGAACTCCTGTTTCAAATGTCACTTATCCGGTTCATGTGTACAACGTTGCCGGTAGTTTCCAGGTAACGCTTACCGTATTCAACAACGACGGCTGCTCCAACAGCATCACACAAACCGTGAACATCGGCGCCATCCCTGTAGCCGCCTTCAGCTTTGTAAGTGGCTGTACAGGAAACACAACCAGTTTCAGTGACCTGTCATATGCTGTAACCGGTGAACAAATCATAAGCTGGTTCTGGAACTTCAATGATCCGAATGCAATGCCCGGTACAGATACTTCAACCATGCAGCATCCTGATTATCACTACTCAGCTCAGGGATTGTATGATGTGACGCTTACTGTTACTTCGGAAAGCGGTTGTCAGGGCAGCATCACCATGCCGGTTCAGATATTCCCGGCTCCGGTGGCAGCTTTCACTTACACTACCAATGCCTGTTCGAACGGCTCGGTTTACTTCCAGGATGCTTCTTCAAGTTATATGGGAGCCATCACCAACTGGGACTGGACCTTTGCGCCCGGATACACTTCAACGCTTCAGCACCCGCATCACAACTTCTATCATACAGACAGCTGCTACAATGTGCAACTGGTTGTAACTGATATGCGCGGCTGCGTGGATACCCTGGTTCAGGAAGTATGCATTCCTGCCGGCCTCCAGGTTGAGATTGAGCATTCAGTAACCTGTCACGGCGACACCACCCTGTTTAATCCTGTTCTGATTGCGCCGGCCGGTGATTCACTCGTGGAATTCCAATGGAACTTCGATGATGCAGCTTCAGGCATTCACAATACCTCAACCCTGAGCAATCCGGCCCATTTCTTCCAGAACACCGGTTCTTACCTGGTTTCGCTGATTGCCACCGACATCAACAACTGCCAGACAACCGTCTACAAGCGGGTGGATGTGCTTGAACTCCCGGTTGCCGCATTCAGTTACACCGCCGGTTCCTGCGACAGCACCCTTTACTTCAGTGACCTGTCGAACGGCAATGGTGCTGACATCGCCGAATGGATCTGGAGCTATGGCGACGGTACATCCGACACCCTTACCTCAGGCCCGGCAGATACCAGCCATTTCTATCACACTTCGGGCATCTTTACGGTGAGCCTGACCACCATTTCGGAACATGGCTGCATATCGGTATTTACACAGGATGTTGAACGCATGCCATGCATCAGCGCGGTATTTGCATCAGTCGACACCCTGAGCTGCGAGCGGCACGCCCTTACATTCGAGGATTACTCGGTTTGCGGCAATCCGATCGACAGGTGGGAGTGGATTTTCGGCGACGGTGACACCCTGGTTTACAATGAGCCACGTCCTTCGGTAACCCATACCTATCAACTGAGCGGCAGCTATCATGTCAGCCTGATTGTGTCGACCACCGTTTCGGGCAAATCGGTCAGCGATACCACAACCATCACTGTTAACGTGCTTACATCTCCTGTTGCAGAATTCTTTGCTCCGGATGTTTGCCTGAACAGCAACACCATCTATACGGATCAGTCGGAATGGACCGATTCAAAGATTGATCAGTGGTTCTGGGATTTCGGCGACCCCAATTCGGTTTACGACACCACATCTGCACGCAATCCGGCATACAGGTATGACAGGCCCGGCGTTTACAATACCCTGCTGACGGTCACCAATGTACTTGGCTGTACCGATACCATCAGTCATCCGCTGACCGTGCACAATCTGCCGGAAGCCAACTTCAGTTACACTCTGGCTTGTCAGAACAACCACACCTTGTTCACCGACCTTACCGAAACCGGTGATACCCTGATCGGACAATGGTGGTGGAGATTCAGCGATTCGCTCAATATGCTTGGTCTTGCCGGTGTTCAGAACCCGCACTTCGTATTTGAAAATACCGGAACCTATAATGTTGAACTGATTGTGGTTGACAACTTTGGTTGTCGCGATACCGCATCCAGCGCCCTGGTTGTCAATCCCAAACCCACCAGTGCCTTCTCATTGACCGAGAATTATGAAAATACACAGGGCAGGGTTCTCTTCACCAACGGCTCCATTGGCGCAACAGCTTATGAGTGGGATTTCAGTACCGGTATTCAATCATTCGAAATCGAACCCGTGGTTGATTTCCCCGGTGACGGAACCTACGAAGTTACCCTGGTATCGATCAACGAGTTTGGTTGCCCTGACACCCTGAAGGTTGATTACAGCCTGATGTTCAAAGGACTGTGGGTGCCCAACGCCTTCTCACCCAACAACCCGAATGCATCCGTAAGGCTCTTCAAACCGGTGGGTATCAACCTGAGCAGTTATTCCATTGAGGTTTATGACACCTGGGGCAACCTTCTCTGGACTTCGAGTGAACTGGATGCCAATGGCGCTCCGGCCGAAGGATGGAACGGCGTGTTCAACGGAACCCTGCTGCCTCAGGATACCTACATGTGGAAAGCCACCGCCATCTTTAAGGACGGGACCATCTGGAGAGGCAACGATGTGGGTGAGCGCAACAATATACCCGAAAAAACCTATGGCACCGTAACGCTGATCAGGTAAACCGAATGCTGATTAACTGACACAAGAAAAATACACAGTCATGAAAAAGACAAGCCTATATCTGCTGATCATTTTATCCCTGATGGTTCTTAAAACCTCCGTGGCACAGGACCCCCTTTTCTCACAGTTCTATAACAACCCGGTTTATTATAATCCGGCTGCCGTAGGGCTTAATCCGGGATTGCGGGCAAGGTTTAACATACGCGAGCAATGGCCTCAGCTTCCGGGAGACCTGCGCTCCTATACCTTCAGTATGGATATCGCAGAACGCAACATTCCCGGCTCCGGCGGACTCGGTCTGGTGGTGATGAGCGACAATGCAGGAACCGGATACCTGAAAACGTCAACCGTAGGGCTTTCTACTTCGGTGAGGGTTCCTTTGCAGGAAAATATGGTTACTCAGGTAGGAATTATGACCTCCTTTGTGCAGAAAAGGCTGAACTGGGATAACCTGGTATTTACCGACCAGCTGAATCCCGTCTATGGAAATATCTATGAATCGAGTTTCCAGGCTCCTGAAAACGGAAATATCTTTTATCCCGATTTCTCCGCCGGCGGTATATTCAGATTTACTGAAAGCAGCAATGTCTTCAGCGCCATTCAGGGAACCTTCGGACTGGCTGTTCATCATTTGTTCAGGCCCAATGAATCATTCCTCGGGCTTACCTCTCCCCTGCCACGTAAACTGGCCATAACCGGTGACATTATCCTGGAGATCGACGGGGGAGGCGACAAACTCTATTTCCAGCGTCAGGAGTCAAGCAAAGGAACATTCAAATTTAATCCCGGGTTCATTTATGAATCGCAGGCCGATTTTAAAACCTATGCCGTTGGTGTGAATATCCTTAAATCATCCATCTACACAGGAGTATGGTTCCGCAACCGCACTACGGAACTTACAAAATCGAATGACCTGATATTTATGCTGGGCTTGAACGCACCGCTTTCCGGCAATACCCGCATGAAAATAAATTACACGTATGACTTCGTACTCACTGAAATCAGAACTGTGACGGGTTGCTCCCACGAAGTATCCATTATCCTTGAGCTGGACGATTTCAACATTTTTAACCGCGGACGCAGCAGCGGAGGATTTGGATTCTCGAACAGGAATTACCGCTCAAAACAAGAACTTGAATGCTGTCCGTTCTGACAAAGATAAAGCGATCCCCCCGACCATTCATTCTATAAATGGTTTTCGCACGAAGAGGCTCCGAAAGGAGCCTTTTTTTTTATGCCGGACCGGCATGGCTTTCATATTTTTTCAGATTATCTGGATAGACAAACTGCAGATTACCCGGGTTGAGCTCTCCACTTCAGGCGGACCGGCCGTGGAACGCGGATTTCACGACAGGAACGGTGATCATTCGTGAACTAAACTAAAGAATCTAATCCATGGTCTGGAAAATTGTGGTTGCCATCCCTCAGATAAATATCATTACCATACATTCCAATCTTCAGGGGCAATTTAATAAAGGTTGTTTAATTCCTGAATTAAGGGTTTTGAGCATAATAACTGTATAATATAATGGCTTACAAACTTTTCTGAAGTGCCAGAGCTGATAACCGGTAAAAAAAATAAAATGAAAAAACTAACTGCCCTTATTCTTGTAACGTTATATCTTTTTACTTTATCGCGGCTTTCAGCGCAGGGCTACCTGATGCTTAGCGGAGGCAGTGGCGAAACTGAAGGGGGGTGGAGTGACCTCCCATATTCAAAGGTTGTGGAATATGCGGCAAACAAAAAAATAGCGGTTATAAGTTACTCTGTTGAATCAGCATGGATTCCTGATTATTTTAAAAGTCTGGGGGCGGTTTATGCGCGAAATTTTCATATCCCTGATTTTCAGACAGCCAACAGCCAGATAACTTACGACTCACTGATTACTTACGACGGTATTTTTCTGAAAGGAGGCGATCAGTCGGTTTATTACGAAAGCTACCTCAACTCAAAAACCCAGCAGGCGCTTCAGGAAATATTTAACAGAGGTGGTGTACTTTCAGGGACTTCAGCGGGTATGGCAATCATTTCGCCGGTGATTTACACCGCGCAGGGGGCAACGATATACCCGGCCTCTGCTGCCGCAAACCCATACACATCGCAGATTACACTCAAAGATGATTTTCTTGCAACACTTGAAAACCCATATATTTTTGACACCCATTTTGTACAAAGGGGCCGTATGGCTCGACTGGCTGCATTTATGGCAAACTGGTACAGAAAAACGGGGCAAAAGGCTACCGGGATAGGCGTTGACGACCGCACCGCCTTGTTTATTGAGCCATCAGGCATTGCCACAGCCTATGGAACCGCAGCTGTCAACTTTTACTTTCCGCCCGGAGATAATCCTCCTTTTGATACTACCGTCAGCATGCTGAGGACCGGCGAAATGCTCACAGCTCAGTTGCTGCATGGTTGTACCATCGATTTAAACGCTATTGAAATTAACGGATTCGAGGCTCCGGTTATCCCAACACTTGATTCAGAAAAAGTTTATACCAACCTTATTTTCAGTGGCTCTGATCAGATTCCGGAGGCTGCTCTTCAGCACTTCATCAGTAATACCGGTCAGACTTCAGATACCATTCTGATTGTAACCGGAAGCAATCAGACCATTGCCAATGCGCTACAGGTTTCCCTTCAGATGCTTGGGGCAAATCAGGTGTATGTGCAGCAGGCCATTGCTTCTAATCAAAACGATATGAATTTCGCAGGTCTGATTCAAAATTCAAGGAAATTCCTGTTTACTGGCAATGAATACAATGCTTTTATGACGTTTATGCAGGGAAATGGAAACGGTAAATTCCTGAACTCAAAAATCCGCAGCTACAATACAGTCAGTTTTTTCGCAGGAGACAATGCACGTTTTGCAGGAAAATCGACAGTAAATAATTACATGGAAAATGCCGCATCCTATTACGGTGAACTCGAATTCAGCCCTGGTCTTGCATTGCTTGAAACAACTGTAATAATGCCCAATACTTACCTGAATGCCGACATATATGAAAACACCATTTCAGGGCTTCCCTATGCCATGCTGCTTGATTCACTGGCATACGGGCTCTACCTTACCGGAAATAATTTTGCTTCATACAGTATTGATAATCAGGGTAAATCGCATTTAAAATCGCTTGGAGGAAGCATACCGGTAATTCTGATGAGCAATCATGGTTGCATGGCTGGCTTCGCCAATCAGGGGCCTAATACAAATAACCGGAATGTTTCCGGTTTCAGTAATATGGGGCTTTGGTTCCTTGCCCCTGGCGACAGTCTTCAGCTGGGAACAGCAGAAAATTTTTCCGCTCCTGACCTGATGGAGGTTTCCACCAGGGTCTTTCCCAATCCCTCCAAAGGGATAATCAGAATTGAACTTGAAAAAGGGGGTTATGAGCTCATCATCAGCAGCCCGGCAGGCAGAGAAATTCTAAAACAACCCTTTATCCGGGAAACGACTTTGGACCTTTCTTCATTAAATAATGGGCTTTATTTCCTGATTATTAATGATATATCCGGCAAGAGGGTATCTGCCAAAAAAATTCTGAAACTCTGATACCGGGCATTCTTCAGTAATTAAATAGTATTACCGGTGGAATCAGCAAGAGCATGGCCAGCAAGGTCAGGATTAAAATAAGCGGAGCCAGCCACTTTGCCCATTTGTTATAGGGAACACCAGCAATGGAAAGCGCGCCCATGGTTACACCGCTTGTTGGAATAATCATATTGAAGATGCCATCTCCGAACTGAAAACAAAGCACTGCGGTTTGCCGGCTTATACCGACCAGATCGCTGAGCGGGGCCATTACAGGCATGGACAACGCTGCTTGCCCGGACCCGCTGGGGACAAAAAAATTGAGAAAACCCTGAAAAACGAACATCATTTCCACAGCCATTACCGTATGAAAGCGATTGGCATACTGGGCGATATAAAAAAGCATGGTACCGATGATGCGGCCATCTTCCGCAATTACCAGCAATCCGCGCGCCAGGCCGATAACCAGTGCGGCCATCACCATATCTTTTGCGCCGGAAACAAAAGCTTTTACTGCCTCAGATGTTTTTAGCCGGGCAACAATGGCGCTGACAATTCCAAGTGCCAGAAAAACAGCCGAAATTTCATTGATGTACCATTTCCACCGGTTGGAACCGTAAATAATCAGTGCAAGTACAGCAAACAAAAGGATCACGACCATTTTCCGGGAAACGTCAAAGGGTATTTCCTCCTGTCTGCCAGCCGTTTCCTTCACTTCAGCATCAAGATCATAAACAGGACTCTTTGAAGGGTCTTTTTCAATCCTGTGAATATATATCAGTACAAAAGCAATGGCTGCTGCAGTAAAGACAAACCACACGAGTAAACGGTATTCCCAGCCACTGAAAATCGGCAACCCGGCAATGCCCTGCGCAATGCCAATGGTAAAAGGATTGGTAAGTGCACCGGCAAAACCGACCCCCGCCGCGAGAAATGAAACCGAAAGACCGGTGATTGAATCATAACCCATCGCCCTGGCCATGGGAATGGTAAGCATAATAAAAACCAGGACCGACTCACTCATACCAAAAGTGGCACCACACACTGAAAAAATCAACATCAGTAAAACAATAACCATCCTTTTAGATCCCTGTTTTCCGGCAGTTTTCCTGAGCATTGCCATCAAACCGGCATCAATCGCGCCCGTTTTGTTTAAAATTCCAAACGAACCACCTACCAGAAAACAAAAGCCAATGATCAGCCCGGCCTGCACAAAGCCCTTTACAGGCGCCATAAGAAAAGCGGCAAGTCCCTGAGGACTGGGCTCTGTAAAACTGAAACTGCCTGGAATAAGATAATTACGCCCGTTGATTAACTCAAACTGGAATTCGCCTGCCGGAATAATCCAGGTAAGGACGATAAAGACAATCATGATAATCATGATTATGGTAATGGCTTCCGGAAATTTTCGTTTCATGGATATGATTATTTACCAGTCTGTTTTTCCACTCTTAAAATCGGGTATACCTCCCTGGAAACCAGATATCTGAAGTCAGGGTAAGTAGCCAATCCATACATAGCCCTGGGCTCAAGGGCAAGGATGAGTTTAAGGCTGAAAATCCCCTGCACAGGAACCTTAAGATAATCTTCAGGCTTCAGATCCTCCATGCTCAATTTGCTGATTAAGGGCAATACGCCGGGGATTCCTTCAAAATTTGTTTTCTCTTCACCTGTAAGCCGAAACCCAAAAATTCCTGAATCAGCAGGAACGGTATCGCTGCAACCAATGTGGGAACGCCTGAGCCAGGCAACAAGCATGGAATCACTTTTGGGAATAAGGTAGGCCAGTGGTGGATCAACTGATTCAATGGCCTTAACACAGGGATGATAAGCCTTCACCTTAAACAGGGTATCCGCCCCGGTTTTTACTGACCTTAAGGGGTAATCCAGTATTTCATCTCCCTTAAAGTGATCCTGAATCAATGCAACACTTGTAACGGGTTGTTTATGCGAATCACGGAAACGCGCCACTTCTTCCCCGATCTGATTCCGGTATACCATGGCAAACTGAAGCAATGCCATCGCTGTCTGGTATTGGCTTTCCGATCTTCTTTCGAGGTGATACAATGAATCTTTCCCGTTCCTTCCTTCTACTATCAGCGAAAAAGTACCCGTAATTCCAAAACTTTGACGGCCATCGTTTATGTCAACCGTGCTGTGCCTCAAACGTTCGCCAGCCGGAAAATCACCCAGCGTATATTCGAAAAACGAGAATCCATGCCGGTCGAGGTGATTTTTAACAAACGGCAGTGCATAAGATTTGAATAATCTCTGAAATTCATCACTGGTGTTTAAATTGGTCAGACCGCCCAGCTGTATGTCAAAGTCACGGCGGTAACCAAATTCTTCCCAGGCGCTGCCATAAGGATAGTATTCATGAAAATCCACCGTCATTTCGGGATTAAACGTCCTGAAAACAGACTGAATAATGGCCGTTTCTCCGGCCCTGATCAGCAAATGATCCCGGTTAAGGTCAGTTCCCTCTTTGTTGCGCCGCCGGTGATGATCACCACCCCATGGATTACATTGTGGAATCACCATCAATTCAATCCCATCCAAAATTTCATGATCGCCATCCGCAGCAAAAGCAGCGATCAGGTTTAGCATTGCCTCCATACCCGCAGGCTCATTACCATGTTGCTGGGCAATAAAAAGAATCCTCAAGCATCGCTCTTTATTTTCCGGTCGTGATATGCTGACAACCGGGATTTCAAGTCCATTCTCCAAAGGATAAAACGAAGCAGTTACTAAATGACTTAGCGTATCGCATTGTCTGATAAAACTACAGATCTCCTTATTTGAGGTTAATTTTGAAAAGCCAGCAGCACTGAGCGGAGTGGCAATCCGGCCCTGGGCATAGATTCCGCCTCCGGTGAAAACCAAAAGCAGTATCGGAAATAAAAACATTCTGAATGGATTCATCGGCATCTCTGAGCTGAAATAAATTAGAAAGAGGCTGAAGTAAGACTTCCGGGGGCCGGGTATATGATTCACATTTTACTTAAACCAACAACCTGTGCGCCGGCTGAATACTGTCAGCCTCTTTTCCGCTAACCAAACAACTACATTTTGCTAGTGGATCATAAGTTTTGTTACGTTAATGCTGTTGTTTACAAGTGTCCGGACCATGTAAGCGCCGGGTGTCAGCCCTGAAACATCAAGAGTGATTTTGTTTACACCATAATTTACAGCCCTGCTTGCTTTCATAACTTCACGCCCGGCGATATCGGTGAGCACAATATCAGCATTCCCATAGTCGCGCACGTTGAACTCAATACTGATTTCAGCATTTGCTGGATTTGGGTATAAAGTGGCGCTTAGTCCGGCCAATTCGTTTTCTTCTATACCTATTGTTCCCTCAACAATTTTAATATTGTCGACTGCAAGGTTGGAGCCACCGGCAGTGGAATTGCCTGGAGTAAGGTCGGTAGTAAGCACGAAGGCAATCCATACATCCTGATCTGCAAATCCTTTGTCTTTCAGATTAACGCTGCGGTGCGAAATACCCTGGCCGGGGTTGCCGACAAAAGCAGACCAGCTTTCGGGGGTTACATTGGCCATAATCAGGGCATTTTCTTCAAAGTAAGGAATGGTAGGAGTTACGCCTGCCATAGCCGGAGCGCAGAGCACCATATAATCATCGGGATAATTACCTGAAGATGTTGTTGACAATGCGCTCCAACTCAGTGTAGAATTCTGGCCCAGCGTTACTGCAGGAAGGATCATCCAGTCGTCGGCACGGCCGTCAAGCGGCATATTGGTGGTATATGAGGATGACATGGCAACTTTTGTACCCTGAATTTCAATGCGGTTGGAAGTGGTAACCAGCCATGCACTGTCCTGCCATCTTTCTTCACCGTTAGCCTGAATATAACCATCGTTGTTAATCACAATCCAGCCCTCCGGAAGAACAAGAAGTCCTTCAAAATCCTGGTAGAATAATGTGGTTACGCCTTGTTGCTCCGTAGTTACGGTAACAACCCAGACCTGGGTGGATCCGTCCTGGGCTGTAACTGTATAATCTACCGGGGAGGTAAAGTCCTGTACTGCGCCGCTTGCCGGGCTTACCGTGGCATAATCGGAAACAGCGATGGTCGGAGCAAGCGCGGTAAGGTCAGTACCAAAAGGCACTACCAGCGAAACAGTATGCTCTGCGATGCTGATAACACCGTTTACGGCAGGAGTTAGTTCTTCAAAACGGAAAGAATAAATATCCTTTGCACTGCTGGCTGCAAGTTTTGATACGGTAACCGTCCAGTTCTCGGAGGCGGCCCCCTGATTGAGGGTGTATTCTACAGGGCTGCTGAAGTCATTGGCAGTTACACCACTTATCTGTTCGGTATCTCCGACTTTGGCGACCGCACCCGGAGTTACTTCAAATGTTGCTACCCTGTTTGTGATATCAATCTGAAATGGAACTGTCAGGCTGATTGCATTGGTTACGATGTTGATATCAGCATACACTTCGGGCGTGATATCAAGAAAGCCGTAACTCGTAAACACAGGTTTTGCAATCCAGTTTTCGAAACTGAAGTTTGGAACCAGATTGGGCGTAATTCCATCGCTATAGATGCAGTTGTCAAGCCAGAAAGTGGCTGAACCGGTCCAGCTGGCAGCTACATCAAGCGCCCGCACTGCAACAATTACTTTTGCCGATCCTTCGGGGGCAGTTCCGGAGAGTGAAATAGTCTGGAAGTCAGGACTATCGAGCGTGAAGTCGGTTGATTCACGGTTGATGTAAGCTCCCGATGCATCATGGAAAAGCAACCTGACATTGTACTCGGCGCCAGGATCGTTGTCGAAAACATCAATTGAAAATGTAAAATCAAGAGAGGCAATGTTGAAGGTGTCAGAAACAAAATAAGGAGTTCCTGTTTCGGTGAAGGTAATCTTTACGGATTTACTGCCGTTGGTAACTTTAGCAGGGTTGGTTTCCTTGACGATGGTAAGCGGAACCCAGCCGGCAGGGGAATCTTCTTTCCAGTTGGCGATGAATTCGGTTATAACGGGCCAATCCTCAAAACTGTAGTTGGGCACAAGATTGGGTGTTATCCCATCGGAATAAATGCAGTTGTCGAGCCAGAAAGTTGCTGAACCGGTCCAGCTGGCAGCAACATCAAGCGCCCTTACTGCAACCACTACTTTCGCTGAACCATCAGGAGCAATTCCTGAAAGCGAAATAGTTTGATAATCAGGATTATCCAGTGTAAAATCGGTTGACTCCCGGTTGATATAATTACCGTCAGCATCGTGGAAAAGCAACCTTACATTGTACTCCGCACCCGGATCATTGTCGAAAACATCAATCGAAAACGTAAAATCAAGAGCGGCAATGCTGAAGGTGTCTGAAACAAAATAAGGCGTGCCGGTTTCGGTAAATGTAATTTTTACCGATTTGGTTCCGTCGGTAACTTTTACCGGATCGGTTTCCTCTTCAAAAACCAGAGGCGCCCAACCGGCCGGGGAATCCTCCGCCCAATGCAGCGGCTGCGCTTTAAGCGAAACACTGAAAAAAGCCAGTACTACCAATACTAAAGTAAAAATTCCTGATTTCATAAGCTGCGGTTTTAATGAATAAATAATTTGTGTGATCTATTTGCCTATACACATGAAATATAAGATTCACTTAACCAACCGCAAAAATCTTTAGCCAATATTAGTGCAGAAATGGACCGGGATGGAAATACCCGGGGTTACGGCAAAAAAAATAATCCTGCCCATTGCAGTAAAATATATCAGTGAATCACGCCAGCAAAGGTTAATTGATTAAGGGCTTGCACAACCGGGATAAGAACATTACAAACAGTATATCCGGATATTTTCACTTATGAATCATGAGCTTTTAAGTAAATCGGCGGAGTTGCGTGTATAAAAGTTTAAGAATAACCAACCAGCGACCAAAAGCTTATGAGAAAGACCTTTACACTGATGATTACTGCAATTATGCTGACAGTTACAGCATATGCACAGCAAAAAGTAACCGGCAAGGTAACCGATGCAGCTACAGGTGAATCACTTCCCAGCGCGACAGTAAGAATCGCCGGGACCACCACGGGAACGGTCACCGATATTGACGGTAATTACAGCATTTTGACCCGATCGGCCGAAGATGTGCTTGAGTTCAGCTATGTGGGTTACATCACCCAGCGGGTGAAAACCGGGGACAAAAATAACATCAGTATTGCGCTTATCGCCGATGCAAAAACCCTTGAAGGGGTAATTGTCACCGCACTTGGAATTAAGTCGGAAAAGAAATCCATTGGCTACGCCGCGCAGGAAGTAGGCGGAAATGAACTTAGCAATGCTAAAACGGGCAACATTGTAAATGCTTTAAGCTCCAAAGTGGCCGGCCTTGAAGTAATCAGCAGTGCGGGAACCCCGGGGGCATCGGCAAGTATTACCATCCGCGGGCGTTCTTCGCTCAGGGCTTCGGGCAACTCCCCATTGTTCGTGGTTGACGGAGTGCCCATTGACAACAGTTACGACGGAAGCTATGTGTATGATTATTCAAATCGTGCCATTGACCTGAATTCCGACGACATTGAATCGGTTTCGGTACTGAAAGGAGCTGCCGCTGCCGCACTTTATGGCATCAGGGCTGCCAACGGGGCCATTATTGTCACCACAAAATCAGGCAGGTCCAAAGGCGGCGCGGGCAAAAACATAACCTTTAAAACATCTTTTGGCTTTGACAGGGTAAATAAACTGCCCGAAAGGCAGACAAAATATTCGCAAGGCACCTCCGGGACTTATTCCCCAACGTCAAACTCCAGCTGGGGCGCTTTGATTGACACCCTGCGCTACGATGGTGCTACAGATTATCCCAAAGACCGCTTCGGTCGCATTGTCGGTATGAGCGACCCCACGGCAACCGACATGCGGGCAATGGCTTATGATGTTGAAGATTTTTTTCAGACAGCTGTGACCAGCAACACTTACCTGAGTATGTCAGGAAGTACCGACAAGGGCAGTTATATTTTCTCAGTCGGACACCTCGACCAGGGAGGAATTGTTCCACTAAGCCATTTCTGGAGAACAAATGTAAAAATTGCGGGTGAATCAAAACTCACCGAAAAACTCAAAATATCAGGTTCGGCATCCTACTCAAACTCGCTGAATAATCTGACCCAGAAAGGAAGTAATCTTTCGGCTGTTATGGTAGGTTTAATGCGCAACACGCCCACCTTTGACCTTGCCAACGGCTCAAACGATCCGGTAAACGACCCATCGTCATACAGCTACCCTGACGGAACCCAGCGGAATTATTATTCTCAGTACGACAATCCTTACTGGTCAATAAACAAAAACAAAGCGAAGGCAGAAGTTGACCGCATTATCGGCAACACCCAGGCAGAATATAAACTCTTACCCTGGCTGAGCGCCCTTTACAGAATAGGTATCGATTATTACGGGGAAAAACGCAATTCATTCTTCGACAATAATTCCAGCGATACTCCCAACGGTTACGTAACAGCCTCCACCTACCTGTTTACCGGAATCAATTCCGATTTTATCCTGAGTGCTGAAAAGCAATTAACCGATGACTTGAAACTGAATGTCGTAGCCGGCCACAATTACTTTACCCGAGAAACCTACAACAACTCTCAGCGGGGCGATTCATTGCTTCTGCCAAATTTTTACGACCTGAGCAATACTGCAGTTACTTCGGGCGACGACAATAAAACCCAATATAAAATCGCCGGTGCCTACTATGATATTAAGCTCGGCTATAAAGGCATTCTATATCTGAACACAACCGGCCGCAGCGACTGGTCGAGCACCCTCTCGAAAGAAAACAATCCCTTCTTCTATCCGTCGGTAAGTGCCAGTTTTATTTTTTCGGAGGCCTTTGACATCGACCGCGGAAAAATTTTCAATTATGGAAAAATAAGGGCCTCGTGGGCTGAAGTTGGAAATGATGCCGACCCCTATTCACTAAGAAATTACTTTGCCCCGATTATCGGCGGAATCAACGGACAGACAGTATTTGCCACCGAACGGACCATTGGCAATGCCAACCTGGAACCCGAAACTACCCGCTCATCGGAACTGGGCATTGACCTGCGTTTCTTCAACAATAAAATCGGCCTCGATCTTGCCGTATACCAGGCAAAAAGTATCGGGCAGATTGTGCCTGTCCCGGTTGCTTATTCCACAGGATACGAGTTTATGATCATGAATGCGGGCGTAATCACCAACAAAGGGATAGAAGCTCAATTGTTCATCACGCCGGTTTCGCAGAAGGGATTTGAATGGGATATGATGTTTAATTTCACCAAAAACAAAAACATGGTGGAAGACTTACCGGAAGGCGTTCCTTTGCTTGATTTTCAAACCACAGGCGTTTCGAGTACCCGTTCGGTGGGTATCGAAGGCCAGCCATACGGTGTACTATACGGGTCGAGATTTCTGAGGAACGAAAACGGGGATGTACTGGTGGGCGACAACGGATATCCACTGGTGGATGTTACAGCAGGAGTAATCGGCGACCCGAATCCCGACTTTATGCTCGGCATTCGCAATACATTCACCTACAAAGGAATCCAACTAAGTTTCCTGTTTGATATCAGGCAGGGAGGCGATGTTTACAACGGAACCCGCAACGTTATGAACTCACTGGGAACCAGCAAAGAAACCGAAAACAGGGACGAAGATTATATATTTCCCGGAATTAATGTGAACACCGGATTGCCCAATACCATTGCTGTTAAGCGCGATGCCAGGTATTACTCAGCGCAGGGTGGTTTGGCCGGACTTTCGGAAGCCGCCATTGAAGACGGTTCCTATGTGAGGTTGCGCGAGTTGTCTCTCTCCTACACCATGCCCGCTAAATGGCTGGGCAAAACCCCTTTCAGCGGGGTTAACCTGGGTGTAAATACACGCAACCTGCTTTTGTGGACCAAATATTCAGGAATTGACCCGGAAACCAACCTCTCGGGAGTCTCCAACAGCCTTGGCCGGGATTATTTCAATATGCCCAATACAAAGGGTGTAGAATTCAGCCTTCAGGTAACTTTTTAATATTAAAAAACACGAAGCTATGAATACCAAATCGTTTCTTATAAAATCAGTTGTAGCTCTGTCAGCAGTTTTCATGCTGGGCTCCTGTGAGCTGGAAGAAGCCAATGTAAACCCCAACCGCCCTACCGAAGTGCCCCCTGCAGTTATGCTTCCTTACGGCCAGGAGAGGCTGGCCCGGCTGAACATTGGCACCACACAGGTAATGGCCGGTATTTTTATGCAATATTATGATGGGGTTGATAACCATCCTGTTCAGGTACAGCAGTATATTCTCAATGAGGCACTTTATGTTGACTGGAACTGGAATGACTACTATGATGGCCCTATGATTAACCTGCAGGTTATGATTGAACTGGCAGAAAAAGAAGGTTCATACTATTACGCAGGAATTGGAAAAATACTGTTGGCCAATGCGCTGGGAAATGTTACTTCTCTGTACGGTGACGTTCCATATAGCGAAGCGCTGGATGGTTCAACCAATAAAAACCCGGTATATGACCCGCAAAAACAATTGTATGAGAATATACAGTCGCTTTTGGATGAAGGTATTGCTGATATGGAAACCGAATACCAGGGCAAAAAACCCGGAGCAGACGACCTGATGTATGGCGGAGATGCAGCCAAATGGATAAGTGCCGCGTGGGCGCTCAAGGCCAGATATTATATGCATCTGAGTAAAAAAGGCAGTGAACTGAATTATAATCCCGCTGAAAAAGCCCTGGAGTCATCCCTGAAGGCCATTACTTCAAGCGATGACGACCTGCAGCTGACTTATGGTTATTCAGCATCGGAATACAACCCTTTTTATTCCTACACCCTGCTAAACTATATCCTGCCAAACGCCGGGTTTACCAACATGCTGCTTCTGACAAATGACCCCAGGAGGAATTTTTATTACAGAAAAAAATTCGGAGAAGCAACCCTCAATGGCCTCTACTATACCTCCACTACATCGCCATCATTGCTGATGACCTACCATGAAGTGAAGTTTATTGAAGCTGAATCAAGAATCAGAATCAACCCGGCCGATCCTTTGGCACAGGAGGCCCTGAATGAAGCTGTTAAATCGAACATCAACAAAATCACCGGCGGAACAACCACAGAAGAAGCCATAAACAACTATATTACTGCCAATGCATCGCTGAACGGCGATTTTAATCACGATCTGGAAACCATTATCAAGCAGAAATACATAGCTATGTTTTGTTCCATTGAATCGTGGACAGATTACCGGCGCACCGGATTCCCGCAACTCACCCCGAATGTGGGAGGCGATCACAATCAGAATCCGGGAGGCGCAATTCCCCGGAGATTTGCTTATCCTCAGACCGAAAGACTATACAACAAGAATTTCCCTTCAGTACTTCCAACACTTCAGGACAGATTCTGGTGGGATCAGGAATAACCGGAAAATACCGGAATCCTTTAAATCAGTCAACCGGGCAGGACGGATCAATGAAATACACTGTAACAACTGACAGGCACACAGGCCTGTCAGTTGCTTTTAGGACTCATCAAATACAAAAATCAAAATCAGAGGATGGTAATGAAACAGCAGAACCTGCTATAGAAGACTGACACCATGTCAATCTGTGCTTGCGGCATCCGTGTGAATCGGCCTAAAATATTAACTTTGCCGGTCCAATGTACAAAAACCTCTGATGAAGGAAGATACCGGAGAACGGGAATGGGTAATCAGGCTCAAAAGCGGTGACAAACTGGCTTTTGAACAGATTTTCCTGAGATACCGCGAAAAGGTATATTACTTTGCCATAAGGTATTATAACTCTCCCGATGATGCGGAAAATGTAGTTCAGGACGTTTTTATTAAACTATGGAACGAACGGGCCGGTTTAAAACCCGAACTATCGCTCAACAACTACATTTACACCATCACAAAAAATCATCTCTTTAATCTGCAACGTAAAAAAATCAACGAAAAGGCTTACCGTCAGTATGTAATGGAGCATATGGCGAAAACCACAAACCATGAAAACGATTTTATTTATGCAGATTTAAAAGAAAAAATTGACAAAGTGATTGAGAAACTGCCCGAACAGCGCCGGAAAGTTTTTCAGCTCGGCAACATTGAAGGCCTTTCGAACAAGGAAGTTGCGGAAATCCTCCGCCTTTCGGTGAGGACCATAGAAGTGCACAAAAGCCTGGCAATTCAAACGGTTAAAAATGCCATTAAGAAAATATTCAGCTGATGGCTAAGTAAAAGCACCGTAAAAAGTGTATAAGAAACAGAGAATAAGAAAATGAAAAAGAAGCTCAGTCCCGACTTGTTTGCACGGTTTTACTCAGGATTGCTCAGTCCCCGGGAAGAGAAAAAACTGCTTGGCTCTCAGGAGATTGATGATTTGATGCGGGAGCAGTGGGAAAATCCGTCAGAAATGAAATCGGATTCATATAATCCTGATTTTGAAAGAATTTACGGAAATATTCAGAAAAACAATACCGGAAGAAGACAGGCGATTTTACGCAACTTTTCAAGGATAGCCGCAGCCCTGCTTCTTCTGGCCGGCATCTCGGCCTCATGGCTCTATTTTACCAACACACAGAAAAAAACTGATCCGGAAACCATTTATGCGTATCCCGGAAGCGCAATGGACTATACCCTGCCCGACGGAACCAGGGTCTTTTTAACAGGTAACAGCTCCATTACTTTCCACAAAAATTTTATCGACCACAGAAATATCGAATTTCAGGGACTTGCCTTTTTCGAAGTGGCAAAAACAGGGCGTCCTTTCAGGGTTTTTGCCGGGGAAACTGCAATTGAAGTTACCGGAACTTCATTCAGTGTTTCAGCGCCGGAATCGGGCACTCATACTGTAGTTGAACTTCTGGAAGGCAGCGTAATTATAACCGGGACTGAGAACAAAATGCTGGCAAAGCTTGAACCAGGCCTGAGTTTCACCTTTAATAAAATCAGCAAAGAGTTTACTGTTCAGAAAACCGACACTGAAAAACTCACTTTATGGAGGCTTAAAAAGCTTTCATTCAGCAATGCACCTGTTTCAGAAATTGCCGGAATACTTGAAAAACGTTTTGGAAAAACGGTACACATCAGTCAGGAAATAGCTTCGATGCGCTTTACTTTCACCATTGAAAACGAAACGCTTGAACAGACATTAGACCTTATATGCGGGATTGCACCGGTGGAATACTTAAAGAATAAAGATTCCTATTTGATTAAAGCCTCCAAATAATGCAAATTCAGCATCCAATCTGATATTCCATAAACCAGAAAAAGTTGACCAATCAGTCAAATCGCGGAATTGGTCTCCGATAAAAATTTACATCCAATTTCTTTGCAGGCAACGGAAGAATCCACTCAAGGGACTTTTTCCTGCATATTTACTTACCATTGCCCGACAACAAACATCCGGTTTTTAAATACCCTTTATCGAATTAATTTAAACGAACGGAAACGAAAAATCCTACTCTATTTTTCCTGGTCATATGCTGGAAAAGCTGACGATCAGGATATCATTGAGCTACCTGATAATGGTTCATGAATGACAATGTAAACCTGGTTTCCCCGATTTTCTGCAAGCCTGCCCGGCTGCGGCAAACAGGTCCGGAGTTCAGTGTGTGCATGAATTTCTGGCCTTCCCGCAGAATCGCAATTAAAAATACAAAAAAAGTAGCTTATCTTTAGCCTTTCAATTAAAATTAAACCGCCAAAGTGACTTCTTACAGTGCGAGAGTTATCTTTCTGCACTCCTCATTATTGAGGACTAGATTATTATTACTATTTCTGTTGTTTTTATCCTTTTCCCTCTCAGCGCAGGAAAGCGGGAAATACGCTGTCCTTTTCCATGAGCGCCCCCTGAAGGTTGTACTTGACGAAACTGCTGCCATCACCGGTTATGAATTTGCTTACAGCGATACTGAAATAGCAAGCCACAGGCTGATATCTGTGTCTGCACGACAGGAAACTGCCGAACAGCTGATCAGGACCATCGCCCAGAAAGCAGGACTTGAAATTACCATTATTGGCAAAAAAGTATTGCTGAAAGCAGACAGAGACCATCAGTTTTATACAGCGGAGGGCATCGTGGTTGATGACAGGAGTTCTGCTCCAATGGCTGGTGTACATATTGCCATACAATACAATTCAGGAGGGACATATACAGATGCCGACGGGAAATTTACCCTCAGGGTTCCATGGAAAAACAATTCCCTGCTGTTTTCTTACATTGGCATGGTCAGTAAAGAAACTGTAATCAGGAATGACACCAGTTTTATCCTGAGGATGCTTCCCGAGGTTAAAACATTGAAAGAGACCGTAGTTGTTGCCTTTGGCGAGGAGCAGGAGGATCTGCTGACAGGAGCAGTCGGTTATTTTAAAACCGGCGATCACCTGAACCAGGGAACCTTTCAGGCTGCCATCCAATCCGAAATCCCCGGGCTGCAGTTACAACCCAACGGAGGCACCCCCGGATCGGCTTTTAACACCACGGTGCGCGGAATCAGTTCGATCAATGCCGGCAGCAGGCCACTTTTTGTTGTCGACGGAATACCGGTTATCACAGGCGATTATTCTCAGCTTGATTTCAGCGGACAGGCCATTGACGCCCTCAACGATCTGAGCATAAGCGACATTGAAACCATTTCAGTGCTGAAAGACGCTTCCGCAAGTTCCTTGTTCGGGTCTAATTCATCAAACGGAGTTATCCTGATCAACACCCGCAGAGGTAAACCGGGCCAGCATCAGATTGAGTTTCGCAGCAGGTTCGGATTTCAGCAAACCACCGGAAAACTTGATATGCTGAATGCAGAACAATGGATGACATTGATGAATGAGCAAGCGGTCGCCAGCGGCCGTCCGCCGGTTTACAGTGAAGAAGAAATATTAAACAATGTCGTTGACACCGACTGGCAAAGTCAGGTATTTCAGGTAGCACCACTATGGGAAACCGGTCTTTCGATCAGGGGAGGTACCGAAAAAGCAAGGCATTTTATCAGCGGGAACATTTTTAATCAGGAAGGCATCATTATCGGCTCGGGTTTCAGGAGGTACAATCTCCGCATGAACTATGACTACCATATAACAGACAGGCTGATTATAGAAACCGGAAATAGTTTCTCCTATTCCGTAAATCAACGGGTTGAAGGAGACCAGACCCTCAACGGTCCGCTTCCCAATGCCATATCCCTTTCACCCATTTATCCGGTACTGAACAGTGACGGCAGTTACAACAACGACGGCCCCTATGCAAACCCGGTTTCTATTGCGCGATTAGAGAAAAATCCGGCATATACCTATCGCAATACCTTTCACTTTAAAGCAAATTACAGAATTAATGAGCGCTTAACTGCCAGAAGCCTGTCAGGAATAGATTTCTACAATCTCAGGGAACGGGCTTTTGCCCCGAAAACAACCCGCCAGGGCGCAAAATACAACGGTTTGGGTATTGAAGCCACCAGCAATTCCCTGAGATTTTATCATAGCTCGTATCTTGATTTTGTTAAAATGGTCAACCGGCACAAATTTGCTTCAACTACCGGATTCAGCCTTGAAAGCAACCGCCAGCATGATACTTTTCTCAGGGCCCAGAATTTTGCAGGCACCAGTTTTGAGTTTCTGCAGGATGCAGCTACGCCGATTGCCACACAATCCTTTGAAACCCAGTCAGCAGCCATTTCAGTTTTTACCAGGTTCCAACACAGTTTTAATGAGAGGTACATCTTTACCCTCAATTTAAGAAGTGACGGATCTTCAAAATTCGGTAAAAACAACAGATTTGGCTTCTTTCCTTCCATTTCAGGGTTATGGTATGCTTCGAGGGAAGACTTTTTCAGTTCCCGGCTGGTTTCCGGGCTTATTTTTATGTTAAGCTATGGTGTTACCGGAAATGATCAGATCGGCGACTATCTGTCACTCGGGCTCTTTTCGGCCGGCAATAATTACAACGGCGAAGGCGGAGTCAGCCCGACGCAGATTGCAAATCCCGGACTGCGCTGGGAATCAACCAATCACTTTAATTTTGGCTCCCAGATTGTGTTTAGAGAGCAACTTAAACTCCGGGTTGACTTCTACGATAAACAAACGAAAGATCTGCTCCTTCAGAAGCCCATGCCCACATCAAGCGGGTATGCCTATATAATGTCAAACATCGGCCGGATTGAAAACCGCGGGATTGAAATCTCGGCAGGTTTGCCGGTTAAAACAGGTGCGTTTTCATGGGAATT
>ERZ795053.626-NODE-626-length-44930-cov-15.043632_pt1 | contig 44930 bp, 36 predicted proteins | sample MGYA00375137_ERZ795053 | MGnify/ENA primary metagenome ERZ795053 (study PRJEB30182, sample SAMN05720284) | activated sludge metagenome | isolation source: Anaerobic digester | place: Hong Kong | collected 2014-12-17 ... | reverse complement strand
TGTGAAGGGGGATGCCCGTCCATTTGGAAATAATTTCAGCTATGTCTTCAAAATCAACCAACTCAATTCGGTTCAGTGCTTCGTCTTTCCATTTGTTGTATTCAAATGAGAATTCTTCTTTTAATCTTTTTTCTTCTTCCTGATATTCTTTAGCTAAAAAATAATCGTTTTGATTGGCTGCGTTCAAACGTTTTTGTTTCAGCAGTTCAATGCGATCTTCCATTTCGATGAATTCTTCCGGAAGTTTTAGAGCACTCAGGCGTTTTTTTGCTCCCGCCTCATCAATGACGTCTATGGCCATGTCCGGGAGGAAATGATCGGTGATATATGCTCTGGACAATTTGACGCTTTCTTTGATAGCCTCCTGGGTATACTCGACTTTGTGATGCAGTTCGTATTTAGGTTTTAATCCTTCCAGTATTTTTATCGTTTGATCAAAATCAGGTTCGTTAACGTTTATTTTTTGAAATCGTCTTTCAAGAGCCGCATCTTTTTCGATGTTTTTCCGGTATTCATCCGGCGTGGTTGCGCCAATGCACTTGATGGTTCCATTTGCCAAGGCAGGTTTCAAGATATTGGCTGCGTCGACAGCGCCTTCTGCAGCTCCTGCACCTACGATGGTGTGAATTTCATCGATGAAGACAATGATGTTCTGATCTTGCTGGATGATCTTGATGAGTTTTTTCATCCTTTTTTCAAATTCCCCTCTGTATTTTGTGCCTGCTATCAGAGAGGCCATGTCTAATGAAATGATGGTTTTGTTTTTAAGGATAACGGGGACTTTGTTTTGTACGATTCTCTCAACAAGGCCATTAACGATTGCTGTTTTGCCAACGCCCGGTTCTCCGATTAAAACAGGGTTGTTTTTCTTTCTTCTGATCAGAATTTGCATGAGTCTTTGTATTTCTACTTCCCTTCCGATTACGGGATCCAGATTGCCCGCTTCGGCCATTTCGTTTAAATTGGTTCCGAATTCCTCAAGTTGTTTGATCAGGTAGTTGTTGACTTTTTTATCTTCACCCATTCCCAGGTCTTTTTTGGGATTCATTCTTGTCAACAGGTCTCTATTGAGCGTCGTAACGTTGACATTTAATCGGGATAATATTCGCACAGCTCCATTTTGATTGTGTCTGAGTATGGCTAAAAACACATGTTCAGTTTCTATTTTTTGTGTTTCAAATACTTTGGATTCCTCAAAGGCCATCTCTAAAATACTTTTCAATCTTGGAGATATTTGCGGTGACATGCTGGAGGTTCGAGTGAATCCTTGCCCCAATGATTTTAGGATTTCATTTTTGATATCCTCATATTCAATATCGTACTGATTCACCAGTATATCGTAGACTGCGCTGGATGAAATCTTGGCAACAGCCAATAAGATATGTTCAGCTTCAATTAATCTATGCCCAAACGTTTCTGCTTCTTTTTGCGAAATAAGAAATAGTTCTGCCGCTTCTTGTGAAAATTTGTCGAAATACATCTTCAATCACCTCTTTTGTCCGGCTAAGGATTTAGACGTAAATTAGTCCGTTTAATGATAAGTGTCTTTTATAATATAGGCTAACAGATCTATAAAATTCATCCCTTCTTCTTTCCAAAGAAATGGAAACATGCTTTTTTGAGTAAATCCCGGAATGGTGTTGATCTCGTTCCAATAGAGTCTGTTGTTTTTTTTATCATATAAAAAATCAATTCTTCCCAAATCTTTCACTTCAAATTGTTCGATCAATCGAGTTGCCATATCGTATAATTGATCCTTTAATTGTTGATCGATATCAGTGACTGCTATGAGTTTTGTCGTTTCCATTCCGTATTTTGCCCGTGTGGTGTAAAATTCATCTTGGTATTCCATGGTGCCTGGTCTGGAGAATTTTCTGCTTTTGTTCCCAATGAATGCAATTTCGTATTCCACACAATCCTCAATGGCTTTTTCCACGATGATTTTTTTGTCGTATTTACAAGCTGCCTTTATAGCGGGAATAATCATATTCTCATTGCTGATGCGTGAAATTCCGATCGATGAGCCTGTTTCAGATGGTTTGATAAAACAAGGCAATCCGATATTCTGAAGAATGCTTTTTCGAATAACCGAATCCGATTCGTCATTCGGATAGCTAAAAAAGAGGTATTGAGGTTGATGAATACCCAGTTTCTTAGCTTTTTCACGTCCCGATATCTTATCATAACATAAGTAACTTGTTTTTGCATCAGAACCGATATAGGGGATTTCTGTTCGTTGGAGTATTTGCTGAAGCTGGCCATCCTCACCATATTGTCCATGAATCACAGGGAACCAGTAATCGATCATGGAAAACGAGTAGGGGAATGTTCCTTTTTCTGTGTGATATTGTGCTTGGTCAATGCCGTATAAGGTGTTGTTAGAATAGCGTTGGGATCTCCAATAACCAAATTGATCGATATAGAAGGGAGTGATTGTGAATTCAGCGTTTTGTGGCTCTTGCATCATTGATTGAATGATATATTGAGCTGACTGTATTGAAACATCATGTTCGGAGCTCTTTCCTCCAAAGATTAATCCTAAGTTGATGACTGTTATTCACGATCCTTTATAAAATTTTCTGGTAGCTGATAATCAGTTGGACATATTTTCAACATATTTTCAGCTATGTTGGCATTTCCGGTAATTTTTCCAGTGAACTCGATTAAGAAATCCTGACTGCAGGTTGTGCTTGATAACATGATATCGTACATCGGATTGTTTGTGAAGGCGTTGGACGATATACTGACAATGGGTTTAGATACTAACAGGATCGCCGAACGGTTATTGTCATAAAACCTATTGCCAATGATCATCGCTTCTGTGTTTCCCGAGGCGTATACACCGAAATAATTAGCGTGGATTTGATTTTCAGATATCTTTACGGGCTTTTTTCCACCTAAATAGATACCGGATCCGAAAGCGTTAATTTGATTGTTTTCGATCGTTGTTTTACCGATTCCGATTAGGATGATACCATTGGTGTTGATGTTTTTAACTCGATCAAAATTACCGGAAATTTGATTGTTGGATATCTTGATCTCATGGTTTAAAGTCCCTGCACGAATACCGTCTCGGTTGGAATTAATCTTGTTATCCTTGATGATTGCATTGGTCATTGCAAGAGATATAGAGATGGTTTCACCGTAAATGGTCATTCCTGAAACGGTTAACTGTTTGCAGTTTTCTACCATGATTGTTGGGAGCTTTGAATTCAAGGGTTTCAAAATAACATTATGTGTGTTGATGCCTTCCAGTGAGATAGATTTTGAGAACCTCAAATTCTCGGTATAATTACCGGCATAGATTCTGATGACATCGCCATCAGCTGAAGCTAATATGGCACTGTTGATTGTGGTGTATTTAGATTGTGGACTTCCCACTTCCAGTACTTTTGAAAAGAACATGACATTAAAAAGAATCATCATAAAAAGAAATATAAAGATTTTTTTCATTAGTTACTCCCCCCTTTATTTATTCCTTATTCAAATTCTTCAACTCATAGGTTAAAGGATTTTCATGGAAATTATAGACGGTTTGTGTTGGGAAAGCAAAACTATAGCCTTTTTCATCAAACACCTGCTTCATTTCAAGGTTGATGGCTTGATGAGCATCCATGTAGTCCAGATAATCATTGGTGTTGACGTAGTAGACAATTTCAAAATCCAGGCTATAAGCGTTGTATTGAACAAAATGGGCACGATCAAATGTGACATTTGGCACTTTGGTGATGATTTTTTCAATGAGTCCAGGGATTTCTTTAAGTTGTTCTGAATTTAAGTCGTATACAAATCCAAGACGAAAGGCGATTCGTCTTCGGATCATGCGTTTGAAGTTCTTGATCCGTGAACTGGTTAAATCTGCATTGGAAATGATCAGTTGTTCTCCGGTCAGACTTGTCAGTCGGGTAGTTTTTACCCCGATGTGCTGGATGGTACCGGACATATCCCCAATGATGATAAAATCACCAGGTTCAAAGGGTTTGTCGAAAAGAATTGAAAAATAACTGAAGAGGTCACTCAGGATGGATTGCGCAGCAAAAATTACGGCGACACCCGTTAGTCCGAAACCAGCGATAGCTGTCGATACATTATACCCCATATTCTGTACGGCGATGAGTATTCCAATCAGCCATACGGCTACCTTTGCAACCGAAAACAGACCTTTTAGTCCTTGGATTTGAATGGCGGTGGTATCCTTTTTCTTTTGAAGGATTTCAAACCAGTAATCTAAAATGGCGTTGATAAAGCGAATGGCTGCAATGGTCAATAAAATAATCCCCACATATTCAACCGCTTTGTTGAGTACTTGCGGCAGTGAAAGTGCCGAAAGGGAACCAATCAACAAACCGTAATAAATCAATGGGAAAAAAGTCTTTTTAAAGATTGAATAGGCAAAATTTAATACCTGGAATTTTGTTTTTTGGGATAATGTTTTCACCTTTTTCTTTAGCAGTTTGTCTACCAGCGTAATGGCAATGGCACCGATTACGAAAATTAAAATTGCCAACAAATAGGCATTCAATGAATTGGTTGATAATATGGCCATGCTTTCTTTGTCCATGTATTCTCTCCTTCTCTTTTCTTAGGATTTATTATACCAATAATTGATTCAAAATAAAAAAAGGGAATGGCGGTCACCATTCCCTTGAAGTAGTGGTAAATGTATTTTATTTGAATAATTCCATCAAATTGTACTTTTGGAATATTGAAACCATGATCAGAGAGATAACAGCCATGATTTTGATCAAAATATCCAATGATGGTCCAACGGTGTCTTTGAGAGGATCGCCAACGGTATCTCCAACAACTCCTGCAGAATGAGCTTCAGAGCCTTTACCTTCGCCTTCAATTCCGCCGGATTCGATGAGTTTTTTACCGTTATCCCATGCTCCACCTGAATTGGCTGTGAAGAGAGCAAGCATGATACCGGAAAGAGTTGTACCGATTAACAAGCCACCAACAAACTGAGCTCCGAATAAGAATCCAGTAACAATCGGAGTTAATACGGCAATCAATGCGGGTACTTTCATTTCAGCTAAAGCACCGGCTGAAGATATTTCGATACAGGTTTTATAATCCGGTTTGACTTCTCCTGTGAGGATTCTTGGTTCACTTTTGAATTGCCTTCTGACTTCGTCAACCATTTTTCTGGCGGCATTTGCAACCGCTTCAATCAAAATACCTGAGAAAAGATACGGTAAAGCAGCACCAACCATAGCCCCTGCCAGTGTCATGGTGTCGATCATGTTGAGGATCAGATTATAACCAACATTTTCTCCCGGTTGGGCTTGTGAATAGAGATAAGAGGCGAAAAGAGAAAGTGCCGCCAATGCAGCTGATCCGATGGCAAATCCTTTACCGATAGCTGCTGTGGTGTTTCCGACTGAATCCAGTTTATCAGTTATTTTTCTGACCTTCGGATCCAATTTGGACATTTCGCTGATACCACCTGCATTATCAGCTATCGGACCATATGTGTCTACTGATACCGTTGCAGCAACAAATGAAAGCATCCCGATAGCCGCCATAGCTACTCCGTAAAGTCCTGCAAAGGCATTTGCAAGGATGGTAGTAATGGCTAGAACGATGACCGGGAAGAAAGTTGATTTCATTCCAACTGCCAATCCCTGGGTAATTGTTAATGCAGTTCCTTGTTTTGAAGCGTTAGCAATATTTATGGTAGGTTTGAAATCGTAACTGGTGTAGTATTCTGCTAATTGACCGATGATGATTCCACTAATGATACCCAAAATGGCAGAATACCAGGGGGAAAGCACTCCTACTGAAAAACCGCTACCCTGTAAGTTTTCGCCGTTGAAATGGAAATAAGTAAAAACACCGGTCAGGATGATGGTAAGTGCTGCTGATGTCCAAGTTGAAATGTTGAGTTCTTTATGCGGCTTTTCAGAGACCTTTTTGACTATGAGGAAGAGGATCCCTAAAATACTTGAGATGACGCCAATCCCGGCGAAAATAAGCGGGAAGGTGATGAGTTTTTGGACTAAGTCACCACTTAATCTCAACGTGACGTCAGGGTTCTGTAAATTGGTGTAGAAGATATAAGCGGATAAAATTACGGCCGAGACGATGGCTCCCACATAACTTTCAAGAAGGTCTGCGCCTAATCCGGCAACATCACCTACGTTGTCTCCAACATTGTCTGCGATGGTTGCGGGGTTTCTGGGGTCGTCTTCAGGTATCTTGGCTTCAGTTTTTCCCACCAAGTCAGCACCCATATCTGCAGCTTTGGTGTAAATACCACCGCCAACCCTGTCAAACATGGCGATGATCGAACATCCCAAGGCATAACCTGAGACGGTCATGGTAAAGGGGATGAAATTAATACCAAACCAATTGCTGACGATGGTTAAATTCTGTACTTCTACCTGGCCCAATAATTTTCCAAATACATAATAAACCAGGATTAAACCTAACAATGCAAAACCGCCAACACTGAGGCCCATAACACTTCCACCCTGGAAGGCAACTTTTAAGGTTTTCCCCAAACTGTTGGTCTTTCTTGCCATGTTTGAAACCCTTACATTGGCCAAAGTGGCTATTTTCATACCTATCCAGCCTGCGGATGCGCTCATGACAGCTCCCAGGATAAAGGCAACACCGGTGTACCAAGAAACCAAAACCATGAGTATTATTGCGATAAAAACGGCTAAGATGAAGATGGTTTTGTACTCGTGTCTGATGAAGGCATCGGCACCCTCTTGGATGGCACTTGCGATCTCTTGCATCAAAGGTGTTCCGGTATCCAATTTCTTGACTCGTGAAAAGTTAATAGCTGCAAAACTTAGTGCTGCGATAACTGCGATAACAACTATTCCTAACATCTAGTGATCCTCCTTTTTAGTCTGAAATGTAATGATTAATTTTTCCATCATAAATGATTGCTTTGGGTTGAAATGATGCTAATTGTTCATTGTTCAGTTCGAAGATATTTTTATCTGAAATAAATCCATCAGCCGCATAGCCGTCTGCTATTCTGCCAAGACGGTTTTCCATGAAACCAGCTTTGGCAGAGGCCAAGGTGTATTTCTCGAAAGCCGTTTTCAGGTCAAAAAAATGCGTGGCACTCACCATGTTTTTAAATGGATTGTAATCCTCTACGGGAGCATCTGTGGAAAGTGAACATTCAATTCCCAAATCCAATGCTCGCTTGAAGGGATAGGCGATCTGTTCCATTCTTTCTTTTCCAAGAATATTCAAAGCCATATCATAATCACTGGTATAAAATATAGGCTGAATGCTTAAGTAAAGGTTCATTTCTTTTATTCTTTTGAGTTGTTCGTCTGAAGCCATTTGTATATGAATAATGCGATGCCTCAGGGGATTGTAGGATGTGATTGATCTCTGAAATCCATCTAAGGCAACATCCAATGCACCATCACCAATGATATGTACCAACAGTTGCAAATCGTTTTCTTCACAGATGCGAACGTATTGGGCAAATTCATCACTGTTCATATATAGAACACCTTTGTTTTGTGTGCCTTGATAAGGCTTTTTAAGATAAGCGCTTTTGGCGCCAAAGGAACCATCTAAAAAGGTCTTCACTGAACGAATGGAAGTGTATTCTGTTTCGTTTGCATGAAAAACATCTGATTCAATAAAATCATTTAGTTCTTTGATCGTTTTAGGATTTATCTTTTCAAAAATTCGTATCTCTTTTTGGTTTTTCAAAACGTCTACTAAGTCGATGATATGGTTGGAATGATAATCGTCGGAATGAACACATGTAATGCCCGTTTTCTTTACTGAATCGGAGGCTTTTGCCAGAAAATGGACGAGATCTTTCTTTGAATATTGAATCAGTTGCATGGTGAGTTCTAATGTTCTTTCCTTTAAAATACCACGGCTAAAATCCGAATCGTCCGTTTCGGCAATGCCGTTTTGTTTTAAAGCTTCAATCAATAGACTGTTGCAAGTCGCTGTATGACCGCATTTTCTTATGAGCAAACATTTTCGGTCCGGTAAGACAGAATCGATAAACGCCCTGTCGGGGAAAAAGCCCAAATGACTTTCATCCCATCCCCGTAGAACCACAAATGATGTGTCTTGAGTTATGATGACGGTTTTCAATGATTCGGCTGAGGTGATGTGGTTCAAATTGTATCTATTTTGCTCAACGCCAATGCCAAGCAAGTGTAAATGAGAATCAATGATGGCGGGATAAAGATAATGATTGCGCAAGTTGATGACATCGCAAGATTCCTCATACTGCGCTGTTCCTGCTTGCTTGTATTTTTTTTCATGTATGTCGATATTTCTGACTTCAAATTCTTGTGTTTGTGTATTGTAAATTTTTAATCCGGTTAATCTTATATTCACTTTTCCTCCAGACTGATCAAATAATTCTGACCATTCCTATATCGTTTAAATATTTCATTTCATGAATTTTGTAGATAATTTGTGATTCGTCACTTTTGATCTGTTCCTGATCATAGTGATATCCTTGTGAATAAAGGGTCGTGATATAACTGTTGGAAAAGATGTTGATCAGGGTTCTTAATTTTGATTTTTCTTCACCATTGATATTCTCGGGTTGATTAACCGCATGGTCCAGCCATTCCAAATATTCATTATTAAACAATTCTTTATCTAAGGTGATGAGGTAGTTGAGTTGTGTAATGATGGCAGAAATGGAACAGTATTTCAGAATATGGCTGACAATCTTGTGTTTGTATATTTGTGTAATTTCATAAGGTAAGTTTTCTTCGTACTGGAAATAAGCAATCATGTTTTTTGGATCATATGAATTGATGGAAATTTCCCGTATGATATTTTCATCGGATGAAAGATAACTTAGCGTCATGAAATTTTTTCTTTTTGTCAGAAATTCAAAATCCCCTCTGTTTTCGATGATGCATTTTCCGGTTCGAATGATGTAACCAAAATACATCTCAGAAGGAGAAAAAAACCAATCTGGGTTTTGAATGGTAATCAGATGCATGGGTATTTCCATCAAAACAACCCCTTAAATGGTATAATTAGAACAAATTAAACAAGACCAATGCACAAAAACCTCTCAATTTTACCATAATTATAGCACGAGACAAATCTCATTGGTTGACTTGTTTTTGATACGATTAAAACTGTGATTAGTCCGAATTTTAGCATTCTATGGCTTGTAATCGCATTTTTTTCGTGTTAGAATGAATCAGTAAGTTTAAAGGAGCAGCGAAAATTGACGACCAGGGTCAAAGCATTTATTCAGTTTTGCATCATTATCATATCCACACTTACGGCATTTTTGATTACAGATGAGTCCTATTTCTATCATTCAGTAGTGATGTTTTTAATAATATTCTTTTCTTCTTTAGCCTATTTGCTAAAAACGATCAATACACAATTGCTTTATGAAAAAAATGCTTATCGGTTGTTGATTTCTGATGAAGAAATGGATGTCTGTATTGTTGTGGCGATAAAAAATGAGGGCGAAACGATTATCAATACGGTTAATCACTATTTGTCCTTTCCAAAAAAGATTCGAATTCTTCTTTATGATGACGGGTCAACTGACCAAACCCTTCAGGAACTCATCCAGGTAGCACAAAAACACCCAAAACGATTGGAAATCAGACGGCTGAAGAAGCGGGATATTTGTGTTCATCCCAAAGCGTTTGCTTTGGAAGAAGCATTTAATGAGAAGGAAGCTGATCTTTTTCTTGTCATTGATGCCGATACGATCATTAGTCAATCAGATTTTAAAAAGGCATTATCAGCCATGAAAAGTGAAAAGCTTGATGTTTTACATATCGCAAGACGTAACAATCATAAAGATTGTCTTGTAAATCATTTAGCAGATAGAGAAGAACTCATGAATATGATTTTTCAGTTGACACATCTGAATACTCATCAATTCAGTGGTTCAGGTTACTTTGTCAGAAAATCAGTAGTGCAAGGGCTTGTGTATTCCGATGGTATCAGTAGCGAAGATACCTACATTTTAGAATATGTAAAGAAAAGGCGGGCAAAAATAAGGTTTTTCCTCTCTTTGTTTGCACAGGAAAGAGCACCGAAGAATTATTTCCATTTCATCAGACAGCGCCGGAACTGGTTTAACCAGTCAGCTCCTTTTTACATTAAGAATTTCTTCTTTTTCATAACAATGGTTCACATCTTAGTGGCTTTTGCAGTGGCTGGTTTGATTGTTCCGATTTCTATTGGTTTTTTCTTCGTTTCATTGATTATTTCTTTGTTATTGGCAATTGAGATAGCTATTAGCGTTAGCGTTATAAAGGAGAGTGTTATTAAAACATTTTTCGAAACGCTTTTAATGGTATTAAATATGGCGTTTGTCGTATGGCCGGTTTATCTGATAGTTCTATTCAAGATTATTTTTAGCCGTTCTGTCATCAGTATCCACAAAAATCATTAATCATCACAAGTACCAATTGAATTTGGAATTTTAAAGGAGATAAGTGGTCGTTATCAAAACGACCACCCGTTTTGTATTATCCGTTTCTTTTTAAAAGACCTTTTTTCTTAGCATGTTCTTCCATTTTTTTGAAGGCAAAGATTCCCACGGGGAGCATTACAATGCCCATTAATAATAACGGAATTGTGTAGTTGTTTAGGGATGTAAAGGCTTTTCCCTCAAGAATCGCTTCACGCATTCCTTTTAATGCATAAGTTGCTGGAGATATCCATGCCACTTTCTGCATCCACATGGGTAAGACTTCCACTTCATAATATACACCTGAAAACATGAGTAATAAGGCTTGAAAAATATGAACGACTTGAACGCCTTTTTCCGGTGAGATCAACGGTAAAATCGCTGCAATCATTCCCAATCCTATGAATGAAAGGCTTCCGACGGCCAGAACACCTCCAGCTGCGGCGATATTGGCCTCACTCAGATTGAGTTTGAAGAACCAAGATACGAAGAATAATATCAAAGCGCTTCTGAGTAATCCATATAAGATGGAATACCAACATACACTTAATAAATGAGTTGCCCTGGATATTGGGGACATAAAGGTGTATTCAATGGTTTCTTCCCAGCGTTCCCATGCCACTGTTTCGGCAACGATTTCAAAGAGTATGGAAAGATAACCCCAAAGAATGGATCCGATTAACATGTATAAAATGAGATAATTTACATCCACAACTGCTCCGGAAAACGATTCAACGCCTTTTCCGATGAAACCCATGGTTACCGAATTGGCAACTGTATAGGCCAAAAAGACAACTTCCCATTTCCAATATCTTTTGGTTAAATTGAAATTTCTTTCAACAAACGCCCACGCTGCTCTTAATTCTCTTAATACTAATTGCATTATGACACCTCTCGCATTTCTTCCGCTTTTTCCTGTTCGGCATTTAAATTGGTTCCCGTATAGTGTAAAAAGACATCTTCCAACGTGGTTTCCTTAAATCCTGTTTTTGGAACACTTTCTATCAGCTGATTGATTTTGCCCATCTTTCGAATTTGACCTTTGTGAAGGATTGAGACTCTTGAACACAGCTCTTGGGCTTCATACATATCATGGGTGGTTAACAGAATGGTTGTTCCATATTGTTCTTTTACTTCAAAAATAAGGGCTTGCACTTCTTTTTTTGCCCTTGGATCCAATCCGGTAGTCGGCTCATCCAATAACAGTAATCTTGGCGCTGTTAAGAAGGCTCTGGCTATTGACACTTTCTGTTGCATCCCTCTTGAGAAATCTTCGATAGGATCACTAAGGCGCTTTTTATCCAAACCAATCTTTTCAAAGATGACGTTTAGTTTTTCCTTAGCTTGTTTTTTTGGAATGCCATATAAGCCAGCTGTGAACAAAAGATTTTCTATAGCAGATAATTTCTTAAAGAAACTCGCTTCTACGGATACCCGGTTGATCAATCCCCTCACTTTTACAGAGTCTTTTTCTGTGTTATAACCAAAGACCTGTATCGTTCCCTGATCAGGTATTAACAACGTTGATATCATTCTGATTAACGTTGATTTACCTGAACCGTTGGGACCAAGCACGCCAAAGGTTTCTCCGACATCGATGGAAAATGTGATATTGTCTACTGCTTTTAAAGGATCTTTCCTTTTTTTAATAAAATACTTACTGACTTGATTGACTGATAATGCCGCTTCTTTTGATATCATCACAATTGTACCTCCTTTGTGTCTGATTGATTTTCACATGTCATTCACGGGAAACTCTTGTTGAATAACTGTTGTAAGCGATTCAAAGAATAAAGAACGTTCCTTCGATTACGGGTTGTTAGAGATTGTGATCGTTTTTTTTGCATAAAAACACCTCCTGAGAAATTTGCAAAAAAAAAGGCCATGACTCTCGTCATGGCCTGTTATATCATTTGTGATTTAGTCACTAATAACCGGATTTATCCAGTATGCAGGCGTAACGAGATAGACGTATCCCACGAAAGTTATAAAGTCAAGTTTAAGCATCATGATCATCGTTGCACCTCCATAATAATTTCCAAAGATTATATCACGATTTATGTTAATTTAACGAATATGACCGTATATTGTAACATATATTTGGAACATTCTCTCAGAGGTTAGTTCAACAAACTCGAGAGTTGTTTATGAATCAGTGAGTTAGAACAGATGAGGTCTTGATTAGATAGCGAGGCTTCGTGTTGATTAAAATTGGTTGTTTTCCCCCCAGCTTCAGAAAGAATTTTTGCTGCTGCTGCAAAATCCCATGGTTTTAATCCTGTGCCAATGAACGCTTCAGAATGCCCAGCAGCTACTTCACATATTTGCAAAACGGATGAACCCAAAATTCGGACTCTTTGAGTTTTTTCAAAGAGTCTGTTGAACAACTCCATTATTAGTTCTTTTTGTACGGGTTGATTTTTTAACTGATGGGTAAGCCCCGTGGTGATCAGTGCGTGTTCTAAATTGTCTATTTTTGATACGTATATTGGTTTTGCATTCAAGAAAGCCCCTTTTCCCTCAAACGCTTCATACATTTTTTGAATCTCAGGACAATACACAACTCCAAATATGACCTGCCCTTTTTGAGCAAAGGCAATAGAAATACCCCATAGCGGTAAGCCATGCATGAAATTTGCCGTGCCGTCAATGGGATCGATGATCCATAAGTTATCTGAGTCTAAGTTCGCTTGCTGCTTGTTGTTTTCTTCCGCATATATTTGATCCGAATTAAAAACTTCTAAGATTGATTGGATGATCATATTTTGTGCGAGTTCATCTAAATTGGTTACCGGGTCCTGAGCTTGACCATCTTTGTATCCAACTAGCAGCTGACCAGAGTGTAAACCCGTTATTTTCTCTCCCACAACAGTCACTATTTCTTTTGCTAATTGATAGCGTTCCAGGATTTTCATCAATAAGAGTCTTTAACTGTCTGGCCTTGAAGAATCTTGATACCGCTGCTGGTTCCAAGCAAAGCTGCTCCATTGGCGATCATTTGTTTTGCGGTGTCTAAATCCCGAATACCACCTGCGGCTTTTACTTGGATGTTGTTACTGACGGTGTATCTCATCAGTGAAACATCCTCAAGTGTAGCGCCGTGTTTGGCGAAGCCGGTGGAAGTCTTAACAAACTTTGCTCCAGCTTCCTCAGATAGAAGGCAAGCGATGATCTTTTCCTGATTGGTTAGGTTACAGGCTTCAATGATCACTTTTACGGGGATATGCCCGGCTGTTTTAACAACTTTATGGATATCAAAAAAGACATTTTCGTATGACTTTTCTTTGAGTTTGCCTTGATTGATGACCATATCGACTTCATCTGCGCCCATAGCAATGGCGTTTTCTGTTTCTTTTGATTTAATGACCGTTGTGTTCATTCCCAAGGGGAATCCAATTACCGTAACAATCTTTACATTTGATTCAGTAAGAAAATCTCGGGCAATAGGGATATAGGAGGGATGAATGCAAACAGATCTGAATTGATATTTTTTAGCCTCTTCACATAATCTTTTGATATCTTCAGTTGTGGCGGTTGCATTTAAGTTGGTGTGTTCAATTGTCGTTTTGATTTGATCGACCGGAACTTCTGACGCATTATTTTCAACGTATACGAAGTTTTGCTCGATTTGTGCCGCCTTGTTCAATAATTTCCCGATTGGTTCATTCACGTTTGATCACCTCTCCTTATTACTTAAGCTGTTCATTACACCCAAAGCGATGGAAGTTAGTTTGGCTTGGGCTTTGTCCGCCCGGCTGACTATGATAATAGGAACCTTGGCACCCATGATCAGTCCCCCTATGGTTCCCCCTCCAATATATTCGACACTTTTTCCCAGGAAATTTCCACTGTGTATGTCCGGGACAAGAAGTATATCGGCATCTCCAGCAACTTCGCCATCTATGCCCTTTATCTTCGCTGCCAATGTGCTCAATGCGTTGTCTAATCCAAGAGGTCCTTCAATCACGCAGTTTTTTATCTGGTTTCGTTGGTTCATTTTACTCAAAATTGCCCCATCCATCGTTTCGGGCATTTTGGGATTTACAACTTCTACGGCCGCAATCGGGGCCACTTTAGGGCGATCTATTCCAAGACTTCTCATGAGAGAAACGGCATTTTCAACGATTTGGATCTTTTCTTCTAATGTGGGTCTGAGATTCATACCGCCATCGGTGATGGCAATCACTTTTTTTAGACTTGCGGTGGATGCAACGGCCACATGAGAAAGGAGATTGCCTGTTCTCAGTCCCCATTCTTTGTTTAGGACACTTGATAGAAGCGTAGCTGTTTTGATCAGTCCTTTCATCAATACCGTGCCGTTACCCGCACTGATATATTGAACACTTTTTTTCGCCGTTTCTTCCGGAGTTGAGGTGTGTATGATTTCAGATGTTGCGAACCCGATTGTTTTTAGGTTTTCTTCTATTTTTTTGGAATCGCCCACAAGCACAGCCTCTGTGATGCCCATTTCGCAACTTTCGGCTAAAGCTTTCATAGCTTCCAAATCTTCAGCACCTGCTAATACAACTTTTTGTGTTTTTGCCTGTTTGAGTTTGTCAAATAATTGGTTAAAATCTTTCATTTTTACCCCCAGCAGTTTATTTATACCAAATGATGCCGTTGTCTGACAGTACATAGATGCCTTGTTCTGTAAAGGTAAAATCCTTGATTTCTTCAGAAAAGGTGTACTCGGCAATGTTGTTGTCTTTTGCGTTGTAGACGATCAGTGTATTTTGGCTTTTGGCAATGACTCTCAAGTTTTTTTCATCGTAAAGTGCGCTGTCGATGACCTTTCCCAGTTCAATCGGTAAGGTGATTCGATCTTCCAACAGCATATAGTAAATTATCTTACCCGTTGAGTCTAAAATGCCCAGTTTTGTGCCTTCGATGAGGAATACACGTTTAATCTCTGACAGACCTTCGTTTTCAAGGTCAATTACAATTAGTTGTCCTGGATTGTAAGGGTTGGTAATACCCATCGATTCATTGAAGAAGAAGAACAATCGGTCTTTTCTCATGGAAGCAAAGTGGATGTTGTTGCCGTCTCCGAATTTAAATGTTCTGATCGTTTTGGAATTTTTGATGTCAAAGACGGATAGCATGTCTTGATCCCAGTAAATGAAGTATCGTTCAGAACTGTTGACGTTTCCTTCTTCAAAGACTTCTATTGCAAAGTCTGATATTTTCTTGTTTGAATAAGGATAGTATTTTTTTCCTTCATTGTGAATGACTGGTGGATTCTTTAAAATATCAGTTACGACAAATGATTCGTAGGGAAGGGCTCCCTTTTCCACGATATCGTTGTTTGGTGTATAGGAATAAATCGTATGATCGGTAGTGATAATTGTCAGGAGATTGTTGTCTGAAAAAAGACCGTAGGTTGAAGTAAAATGCGGTTTGTTTGATATTTCGGAACCGGCAATTAAATTCCAGCTTTTCAGATTATAGAATTCATCGATAGAAATCATATTTTCTTTGTAGCCTGACAATTCGCGAACCGGATGGGGAATGCTTGTTTTTCCTATTTGAGTTAAAGTGTTGTTTAAGATGTAAAGATTGCCTTTGTCCGTCCCAAACATGATCCAGTCTTTATCAATATCAGCAGGATATACTGCTTGAATTTTCTCAGTGGTAATTCTTCTTTGAATCCCATCCAAAATGCCAACCGTTGAATTTTCATCCACCCAATATGTTTTGCCTTTATGACTGAACACGAAGATGATAGGGGAATCTGAACAGTTTTTACTGCTGAGGATCCCTTCTGTTGAGATAATCCCTACATTTCCTTTTTCATCTCCAAAAAGGAAATGTTCATTTTGTGTTAAATCCGCTTCAATGGCAGTGATTAAATTCTTGGAATAAATATTTTTCCCCCTGGTAAAATCAAGGGACATGATTTTTAGTTCTCCGTTATCTCTCAAGACAAGCATATATTCGCCGTTTCTTGAAAAAGAGATTTCTTTCCCATCTGAAATGGGGAATTTGTAGCTGTTTATCTTTGAAGTGTCTTTTGTGGAATAGAGGTTGTCGACATCCCAAATCTCGATTCTGCTGTCAAAAAGTAATGCCAATAGATTGTATTTGGATATGGCACAATCCAATAAGGAACTTTTCGAGTATTGAATATTCTTGATCGTTTGTAATAAGGGGTTGACGATCCGCATGTTGGTGTCCCCGGCTAAAACATAGCCGTAGTCTTTATAGGCAACTGCACTTTTCCAGCCGCCATATATTGCCGTCAGACCTTGTAATTCTTCTGTGGTTAATTCTCTTTGGCTTTTTTCACCTGTGGGGATGGGTGTGTTTTTTTCATCATCTAGGTTTCCCACGATGACTTTTCCATCCAGTACAATGGCAATTTCTTCTTCTTTTTCTTCAGTGACAGTTTTTTCCATTTCAGACGATTTTTTGGTATCTTCTTTCTTGACTTGAGATAAATCAATACTGGTATCATAGTGTTCTTCTGCCGTGTTATCTTTTTGTGTTTGTTCTGTAGCAGGTTCTTGTGTTTGCAGATCACCAACGGTTATTGTTTCGTCTTCCTTTGAAACAGCTTTTTCATCTTCGGTAGTTTTTTCATGCGGTTCTACGGGTATTTGAGAAACCGGTTCTTTTTCAACAGCATAAATCTTTTCCAAATTTTGCGGAAGTGTTGTATTTTTTGAGAATAAAATCAAGTCGTTATCAACCGTAGCGATTAAAAGCTTATCTGAATAGATGTCTACATCAAAAGAATTGATGCCTTTTTTTGATCTAAACAATACCGTTTCGTTTAAATCAAAAATGCGATAGCCTCTAAGGGTTTTATCCCAATGATTTGCAAAAAGCATGTTGTTGGATTCCGCAAAAGCAGCCATCAAAACAATGCCTCTATTCAAGTTTCGAATCGTTGGCTTTGTGTTTTCAAATCTTTGAAAATAGACAGAACCTGAGGCATCTACAATTAAAAATCTTTCCTGATCCACATCAAACGGACTTAAACCCACAACCGGTTTATCTATTTTTAATGAGTTTATTCCTTCTGCGGTATTTTCAATCCAATTGATGCGTCCGGTTGTCGTACTGGCAATGATTCTGCCTGAATCATCTACAACGGCTTGATTCAAAACCCCTGATTCCAGTTGCCATTCGTTTATTTTCGAATGTTCTAATGAGTAGAGTTGCATTAAGCCGTTTTCGTATCCCATTACAATAAATTGATCGTTGAGCATCTTCAAATAAGCAATAGGAAGGGAAATTGGGGAAGAACTGATTTCAATAATCTGGTCTTTTTTGATTGTCAGTGTTTTTAATTCGTTATTGATTAAAACAGTGAGATAGGGGTAATGAAGTGATACTTGTCTGATTCCGGTTGATAAACTGATTCCCGCTATTCTGTTCTCAGCCGGGATGTAGAAATATAAAAGATCATTTTGTGCCCAAACGAGATTGCCTTGCATATCCAAATCAAAGATTGAAACATCCTGCAAATTTAGAATCTGTTTGTATTCGTTCGGAAATTCCACAATCGTTTCGGTATCTGCTTCATTTGATATAGTTTGAACTTCTTCGGTCTGTTTCTCTATGCTCTGCTCTTTGGTTTCATCAGTTGATGAGGTCGCTTTGCTTGTTGTGACCGGTACTTTTTCCGGTTCTTCGACAGGGATTTCAACTGCTGTTTCACTTTGTTCCTTTGTGACCGGTTCTTTCTTTTCAACTGTTTCGATCGGTATTTCTTCACTTGCTGTTGTTGTCGATTCTTTTGAAATGGTCGTTATTGCTTGTTGTTCGGTGTCGGTCTGAGTGAGTGGAGTTTCTTCAGACTGTTCTATCGTTGCCATTTCTTCCACTGCTTTTTGCGTTTCTAGCTGATTTGATTCACTGCCGATCTGTTGAAATTCTCGTATCAGTGATGCTTGATTGAGAAATCTGCTGTTTGCTTCTTGTGAATATTTATAACCGTTGATTGAATAATATTCCGGTTTCTCTTTTCCCGATATGACGATATTGCCAAGGGTGTAGGTCAGATCCCTTGCGATTTGTGTTGAGACTTCATCCGGTTGATATTGTTTTAAATCATAATATTGTGTAGCGCTTAGGTAGGCAATTTTATTGAGTAAAGAGGTGTGATTGTTTTCCGATACTCCGATTGGATAGACAATCATTCCTGAACGAGAGATGGCATTCAGCGCTTCTTCTTCCGTTCTGATACTTCCCAATCCGGTGTCGTAGTAATCCGAGTCAATACCGTCTGTAAGAAGGATCAATATCTTCACTCCCTCCTTTCTTGCGAGGACGGTTGCTGCATTGAAGATGGCATCATACAGTCGCGTCATTCCGCTGGAAATTATTTGGTCTTTTGCAAATTGCCATTGGATGTAATCTCCTGTGAAATTCTGTATGATTTCAATTTTATCGTCAAAACCCATTAATGACCATTCAAAGCCTTTAGGAAGAATTTGAAGGAGGGATTCAATTTGTGATTTGATCAATGGGATTTCTCGGTTGTTACTGCCGCTACGATCGACCAGAAAGATGATATTGACGGGAAGTTGATCCATTGGGATTTGTTCGCTATCTATGAGTGATTCCGTTTTATCGTAGCTTTTGATTTCATTAATGGTCTGATCCGATTTGATCAGGTATAATTGTCCATTTTGATATTTTTGATCATAGGCCAGAATCGGTCTTTTAATGTCTTTCCTAACCCGTTCCACCATATAGTTGCCAATGTTGTCTAAAAATCTCTGAGTTGCTTTTTCAACAGCTTGAAGAATATTGATCTGTGTACCAAGCATGCCGATGCTTTCAGAGATGTCTTGAAAGTTTCCAAGTGTTATCGATGTTTTGGGATCGTAAATGCGCATCTGTGTTTCAAGCCGGGTAATCTTTTTCTCCTGGAATGAAGAATAACTCCAAAGCGCATTGGCAATGAGAAAAAGGCGTGCTTGAGGGTGTCTTTCTGAAAGCATTTCGTAAATACTCAAATTATCCATGACTAAATCAAACTCATCCAGTGGTTTTTCAACACTGACTTCAAAACCCATGTTTGAAAAACGATCTTGGATGGCTTGGATTAACTGGTCTTCATTTTCTCTAAAGAGAATTTTTCGAGAACCTGATTGCTGATAATTAGTCAAATACAAAACCAAAGGGAATTGTTCGGTTATTTCTTCTAAAGGATTTAAGTTGTATTCCATAACGGTTGGCATTCTGATATCAATGGTTTCCTCTTTTTGCTGATAGCCATTCTTCTGGACATGAACGGTATGATTTCCGGGTGAAAGGTCAACAGTAATTGGTGTGTGGCCCCTCCATACTTTGTCGATATAAACGTCCGCACTTTGTGGATGTGATAAAAGCTCCAATTCAACAGCAAACGAAATCATGAACGTAGAAATAATTAAGAATATTATAAGAAAAGACTTCATTCTTCCCGCCATTTTTTCTTCCCCCTTCTTGTTTTACTATAATTGTACCATAAACAGTCTTGAGTTATTTCGTTATGATAAACTATGTTTTGTGAGCGTTATGGTCATGATCGCATATCGATCATGTATAATAAAGAAGGGGTGAGATTTTGAATAATCTCGAATTAATGTCTGAAGTTGAAGCGGCTATCAGTGTTTGTCAAAAGTGTCCGCTGTCTGAAACGCGTAATAAAACGGTACCTGGTGAAGGTAACATTCATTCACCGGTTGTTTTTATCGGGGAGGGTCCGGGTGCCGAGGAAGATGAAACCGGACGTCCATTTGTTGGAAAGGCTGGTCGCTTGTTTGAGGAGATACTGAAGGCTGTATCTTTTTCACGTGATGACATCTATATCACTAATGTGGTAAAATGCAGGCCTCCAAACAACAGGAATCCGATGCAGGATGAAATGAATCTGTGTTCATCTTTTCTGTTTTCTCAACTTCAAATTATCAATCCATACCTTATTGTAACTTTAGGGGCTGTTCCTTTGTCTTTTTTGCTGGATAAAAAGAACATTCGAATTACCTCCATGAGAGGACAACTAATTCCTTACAAAGAAAAGACGATGTTGTTTCCAATGTTTCATCCCAGCTATTTGCTGAGAAATCCATCGAAAGCAAAGGGGTCTCCAAAATTTTTCACTTGGCAGGATATTCAGGAGGTTAAAAGAATTTATGAACAACATAGACAATAAAAAAAGGGTTTTTGATCCGGCGATGTGGATGTTTTTGATTTACTTCGCCTTGTTTTTTTTCTTATTTAAAGCGTCTCAATCAATTCTTGGTGCGATTCTTTTTGGCTGGTATCTATCACTGATCATTGAAGTACCTGCTAATTATCTCAGCAAATTTAAGTTTATCAAATACAAAGTAGCCGTTCTGATCAGTTCGATTATGATGTTTTTTTTATTGGCTTATGCCATTTATTCAATTTTTCCAATCATCATTGAAGAAGGGCAGCGTTTATTCCCGCTTTTATCAAAAACATCTCAAGATCTGGATATTCAGCAATTTTTTAAAAACCGTTCAATAGACCCCAACGTTGTAGAGTGGTTTGATTCTTTTATCGGGGAAATAGGTAAAAAATTCTCAGAACTGGGTGCAACTATTTTAAACACTGTCATTCAGTATATTCCAAATGCAACAACTTCAGCGATTATTTTTATTATTACAGCATCGTATTTCACGGCGTTAACTCCCGTTTTCAAGAGAAACCTCTGGCGTTTTTTTCCTAAATCTACTCAGTCAAAATCGTTGGGGTTTATCAAAGAATTCTATCGGGATATTCGGCATTTTATTGGCGGCCAGGTGATCATTGCTTTTTTAGTCGGTTTTATGGTGGGATTCGGTACATTTTTATCTGGCATCCCGTACTCATTGTTTTTGGGGTTTTTGTCCGGTATTACCAATTTCATCCCTTTCCTGGGTGTCTTTATTGCTGCCATTCCAGCTTTATTACTGGGATTTGTCCATGGTGGAGTTGCCGGATTGATTAAAATTATTGTTGTTTTAATAATTTCCAACCAATTGGAATCTTGGTTGTTAAATCCAAAAATACAAGGAACCAGAATGCAAATTAACTGGTTTGCGATTTTGTTGTCTATTCTTATTGCCGGTAGTATTTTGGGTTTAGCCGGTGTTTTATTGGGGATCCCGTTGTTGTTGTTTTTTAAGCGTTTTTGGGTTGAGTATGTACAGGATACTCTTAAAAAAATATAATGATCAGAAAAGAGTGAGTGAAGATGAAAATAGCGGTGGCAGGTGGTGTAACAGGGGGGCATATTTACCCAGCGGTAGCGGTATTGGATTTTTTTAAGAAAAAGGGTGACAAATTAGATGTATTGTATTTTGCCACACCCCATGGGCTTGAAAATCAAGAAATAATAAGACTTTTTCCTGAGGCAAGGATTGTAAAATTGAGAATAGCCGGTTTAAGAAGACCGGTTTATCATCTTTCGAATTTCTCCGTTGTGTTCAATACTTTTAGGGCGTATCATGATTGTGTCAGGGAATTAAAAACTTTTAAACCGGATTTTAGTTTTATTACCGGAGGCTATATTTCTGTACCTTTAGGGCTGGCAAGTAAACAACTGAATATCCCGAATTTTATCCATGAACAGAATGCAATCGCAGGTTTGGCCAATAAAATTATTGGTCCGAAAGCGGAAAAGATTTTTATCAGTTTTGCTGAAAGTGCCAGAGACTTTAAGTTAAAATTTGCCCATAAGATCAAGCATACCGGAAATCCGGTGAGAAAAATTGAAAAAAAAGATCGTCAAATCTTCGAGCATTACGGAATAAACCCTAATCACAAGATCATGATCGTGGCTGGTGGTAGTAAAGGATCTGATTTTATCAACGAGGTCATGATTCAAGTTTATTCCCAAATGGCTGATAACCCTCAATATAAAATTGAATTCCTTCATTCTTGCGGGGATGAAGCGATGATAAAGAAATTGGAAGAGTTTCCTTTTGTGAAAGCGATTCCTTTCATCATCGATATGCACCGGTATCTGGCAGCATGTGATGCATCCATCATTAGAGGGGGTGCAACTACAGTCGCTGAAGTAATTGCCTATGGTGTACCTTCTTTGATTATTCCCTGGTCAGGCGCTGCGGAAAATCATCAATTAATCAACGCCATTTCTCTTGAGAAAAATGGCGCTGGGTATTTTTTGGAGGAGAAAGAAGCAGATTCAAAGGGAATTTTAAGAATCATCAATTTATTAACGGATAAAAAAATATCTCAGTCCATCAGAAATAACTTAAAAATTCTTAAACCTGATTACGATCCTTCAGAGCGGATTTACAATGAAATCCATGAGTCTTTAAGCAATTACTCTAAAACATAGACGTTGTAAACCATTTTTTTATCAAGTTTTTCCAAGTAGTCTTTAACATCTTTTAGCAGGCTTTGACGAATGATGTAGTATTGAAACGGGTTGCTACCGATTAAATTTGTTTCTTTAAAAACGTCAAAGTTATAGTATGTTAATAATCCAGGAAGATGATGCTGCAATTTCGCCAAATCGATTTCAGTAATTGTTTTTACCAGTAAATGACCATTATAGTGTTCCTCAATTTCAAAATCGTTTATCTCAACGCTTTTATAACTTTCAGTTTCAACGTATTTGAGCCATTTTATATAATCATTTGCCGGTAAATATCCTGGAAAGCCACCCAAAAACTCCAACTCTCTATTGAAGAAGAATGTGGCGGGAACACCTCTGACTCCAAATAGAGAAAAGAGATCTTGATAAGTGTATTCTTTTCCGGATTCGTCAAATTTGGCGTTTTCAACATCAAAATGTGCGATTAAATCATTGTCCGCTCTGATTTCTATCAATATATAATTGTTAATAAGGAAATTCATCACATCTTCCGAGGCAAGAACTTCATCTTTCAATTTCGTGCAATAAGGACAACTATTACTGGTGAAGATCAATAGTACGTTTTTGTTCAGTATTCTTGCAACTTCAAAACCTGTATCAAAGTCGTTGAAGAAAACGAATTCCTCATAAGTAACTGCAAGTCCTGTAAGAAAAAATGCCATGAGTAATAGGGTTACGGTTAATAACTTTTTCATTGAAATACCTCCACGAGTTATAATAATCTAATTATCTCTTCAATTTAGACGAATAAATCACCCGTTTATTTCAGATATATGGTAGAATGTCATGAATTTTTCTTTGGAGGGGTCAAATTGAACGAATTGATCTGGATTCTTTTTATGATTGGTGATTTATCCATCGCCTTATTCATTTTTCGTGTTTTTGGGAAAAAAGGACTGCTGATGCTGATCGCTGCCAATATCATAATCTGTAATATTCAAGTTTTGAAAACGGTCGAATTATTTGGTATCACAGCAACTTTGGGGAATATTCTTTACGGAAGTATTTTCTTCGCAACGGATGTCATCAGTGAGCTATACGGAAAAAAAGAGGCAAAACGGGCAGTGCTGATTGGTTTCGCCAGTCTTTTAATCATGACTTTGTATATGCAGGTTTCATTGCTTTTCCAACCGGCACCTGATGATTTTGCTTCTTCTCATTTGCAGGCTCTGTTTGGATTTATGCCTCGAATTGCTTTGGGAAGTCTAACCGCCTATCTGCTTTCACAACTTCATGATGTTTGGGCTTTTGAATACTGGAAAGAAAAAACAAAGGGCAAACATCTTTGGTTAAGAAACAATTTTTCGACTCTCATTAGTCAGATGATTGATTCTGTCGTTTTTTGTCTAATTGCTTTCTTAGGTTTGTTTCCGATGAATATTTGGTTTGAAATTCTGTTAACAACTTATCTGTTTAAATTAATCGTTGCGATTTTCGACACGCCATTTATCTACCTTGCCAAAAAGATTGGAGAAAGTAAAAAGGCTCCGCTTTTATAGCGGAGCCTTTATGTGTAACTCTAAAAAAAGTAGTTTTATTTTCTGTTATATCTTGCTTCCGAGGTGTAGTTCTCAATGGTTCCGAGGTGATCGATGTAGCCTCTGAGAACATCTGCTGCTACAAAGCCGGTGTCATAGCCTTTGTCTCCGTTTTTGGACAACGCTTCATAACCGTCTCCACCCATTGCCAGATAGTTATTGGTCGCTAAACGGTAAACCTTATCCATTTCAAGAGCTTTTCCATTTACTTTTACATCTTTGACTTGTCCATTCTCAAAGGTAAAGGTGAGTCCGGCAAGGTGAGGATAAGCACCTGCTCCGGCTGGAATGGTAACCATGAAGTCAATGAGCTCCATAATCTCTTTACCCTTTAATTCCATGACGTATACGGTGTTGCCGAAAGGAAGAACAGTAAGAATGTCTCGGTAAGAAATATTTCCCGGTTGGATGGAAGCTCTGACGCCACCGCCGTTTTGAAGGGCGATGTCAGCATCTGTCTTCCATTTGATTGAATCAGAGATTAAGTTGGCAAGATTAGTTGGTTTTGATCTGACATCGGCTCTTTCACCGTTTAAAAGAATTTCTGTTTTTCCGATCATTTCGTTGAGTTTAGTATCGCCGAGTGCTAAGAAGTAGTTCATTGCAGCAAGAACCTTTGGCTCTTGTTCTACCCCTTCCAAAGGAATGAGTTCCCATTCAAAATCCACTACGTCTCCGTCAACGATGGTTAAGTCCAATCTTCCAACGTATTTGTTCCAATCAACTGCTGAAACAATGATACTGTCGTTAATAACAGGCGGTTTTTTAAAGAAGGTATGCGTATGACCGTCCACAATGACATCAATTTCTGAGAACGCTGCAGCTAATTCATTGGACGTGGTTTTTGGATCATCCAGTCCTGGCTGATAACCTAAATGTGCTAAAGCAACAATGATATCCGCATTGCTCTGAAGTTCGGGCATCAATTTAGCGGTGACGTCAATGGCATTTGCGAATTTCCAGTTGTCTAGATATATAGGTTCCAAAATAGCTGTTTCTTCAGTGGTAAGTCCCAATACAGCCACTGAAAGATCTTCGAAATCATAAATCACATAAGGCGTGACTGGGTGCTCGTTATTTTCATCAACTATGTTGGCGCTGAGAACCGGCATTTCAAGGAGATCCATTTGTTTTAACAGAACTTCTCTGTTTTTATCAAATTCGTGGTTACCCAAAGTAACTGCGTCAAATCCAACCATGTTCATTCCAATGATATCCGGAACGGCATCCAGTTGATCGGACTCCGGAACTCCAGTGTTATAGTCTCCTGCATGTAGAACGAGAACATAACCCCCACAGGCTTCCACTTCCGCTTTGACAGCATCAACAACAGTTGATACTCCCGCAAAACCTCCGATCTCTCCATTCTGCCAGGCATGTCCATGTGTGTCATTCACATGTAAAATCGTCAAATGTGATGTAACAGCAAATAACGAAATGCTCATCAATACAACCAAAGTGAATACAAACAGTTTTTTCATAATGAATCCTCCTTTTTTTGTTTTTGCACTGTTGATTATACCATGAGAAATAATACTTAAAAAATCAATTTTTTTATTTTAATTTTTTCAGAGCAGGGATTGGCTTTTCTTTTTTTAATTATCACCTGTCAACACTTTGAATAGAGTGAGGCGTGTTATAATCGGATTGATCGATACACGCTTTTTAATATAACTTTAATTCAAAAGCCAGTTAAGCAAACAGTACTCAACAATGTTCGAAACAATAAGGAAAAACGGTGATCAGATGACAACAGTTTATTTAATTAAAGGTCCGCAAAGAGCTGATAAAACTTCAAAGATTATTGATTTTATGCTTGACAAACAAAAGCGTTACGGAGCTTTTAGCTACCTTTTTCTTGGTTCTTCCGGAGGCTTTTTACAAAGATTTCGTGAACGCTATTTGGACAAGGCTGATGCGATCATTAACAGCAATTTCAAAGTCATCAATCAATACGTGGTTGAAGAATTGCAGAAACATCTGCCCGGGAAGGTGCATGTAGATCGAGAAATGCTTTCTGCATTGGTTCTGGATGTTTTGGCAGACAACGATGAGTTAAAAGAGTTACTTAATTCTGGAATTGGCATTGTGGAGATGTTTTTGAATTATTTTAGTGTTGTTAATGAACAGGATCCTGATCAGGTATTTGCCGATGTGGATGGAACCGAAGATCAATTGATTCAATTATTTGCCGGGTTGTATGCCAAGTTCAGACATTTTCTTGAGCAGAACAACATGTTTGCGACTGATGATGCGTATCGGATTATTGCAGGGATCATTGATAAAGGCGACTATCATATGGATAACAATAAGCAATTTCTTTTCATTGATGGTTTTAATGACTTTCCTAAGCCGATCAGGGATTTTTTGTTGGTCTTTATTCCGTTGTTTCAAGAGGTCTATATCACCATTCCCACGACTTTGGATCTAATAGTAGATGAAATGTCATTTGCAGTGTTTGAGAACTATTTACAGCAAGGATTAAACTTTGAGAGCTGCAGGATAAAACAATTTCGAGTTGACGACCACGATCCTAAGGTTATTGATCAAATTGCTGATGTTTTTTCTGATGGAAAAAAGGCTTTGCCCTATTGCAAACCGATGAGTTATTCTGAAGAGTATCCAATTCAATTTATCAAAACTGCTAATCCACCTGAACAATATCGCTATGTCGGGACACTTGTAAAAGATTTGGTGTTAAAGGAAAAGATGCCATTGGGTGAGATTGGTATTATTGCAAGAAATATTGATAAAAGCGGGTTAGCCTGTTCTCGCATCTTTGACAATATGGGCATTCCCTATCGTTTTGAACGGGATGTTTCCATTTTAGAAAGTATAACGATCAATCGGTTGGTTCATCCGTTTAGGGTGTTTCATTCGGGATTTGATTCAGAGATGATATTGAATTATCTGGAATCGGGGTATGAGGATTTAGATGATTTGTCATTTGCAACGCTTTTAGATCTTTTCGATAGGGCGGGGCTTTTATATGAAAGGTATTTTCAACAAAGACATTCCCGTCACTTTCTCTCATTAAAAAAGAGAAAAGAAAACTGGTATGAAAAACTGAATCGTTATGAAGACTTTATCAAAGAACGCCTCAAATCCAATCAGTTAACCGTTGAAGAAGAGATTGACGTAACGGTTCAAGATGAGCACACACTAGTAAATATTTCAAAAATAAGAAAGTTGTTAGATGATGTTTTTGATACATTGGGAGTGCTTTTTGATTCCACGAGAAAACGCAGTTTTCGTGATTACTACGATTATTTTCACTTTTTGTATCGAAAATTGAATGAGAGGGGAGTCATTAACACAGATCATTTTGAACAGCAGGCTGTTTTGATTTTCTTTGAACAAATTTTACCGGCTTTGAAACGTTTTTTTGTCATTGTCAAACATGCCAATGAACCGTTGATATACCCGGTTGAATTTTGGAAATATTTGAATATTTATCTTGAGAATAATCGTTTTCACAGTTCTGAATTTATTGAAAATAAATGCCTGATCATGGATTTAGAATCCTCCAGATACAGACAAACCGCAGCGAGAATCTATATTGATTTTTTGGATGGCCAATATCCAAAAGTAGTTTTCAATAAGGTTTACGATTTATTATTTGTCAATGATATGCCTTTTATCGATACTTATCTTCAACGAGAAGAAAGAAATTTTCTTCTTTCTTTGAGAAAAACAACACAAAAAGCCTACTTTGTTTTTCCTGCAGCAGATATAAACGGAGTTCCCTATCATCCTTCCTCGTATATTCAACGCCTTTGTCATTATTTTCGTTATACCGATAAGACTTTTAAAGATACGCTGGTGAAGGATACGACTCATATTGAAACTCTCGATGACTATGCTATCAAGGATTACTTAATTTCAAAACTCGATAAAATCTCCGTTGAGGATAAAGGGTTTATCCAACTGTGTTCTCAATTTGAGTACGATTGGAATCGAATCAAAAAAAAGGTTGTTTCACTTCACAGAAACAACGAATCGGCATTCATGGTGGAAAATAAAGAGACCGTTTCGCTTTTATTTGGAGATACGTTGAGTCCCTCCAAGTACGGTGTTTTAAAAAAATGTTTTAAAGACTTTTTTTACAAGTACATCCTGCATGTAAAACCAACTTTGGATGTCAAAGAAGGGTTCGATTTTTTTGTGGAAGGGCAGATTCTTCATTCTATTTTACATGGTGTTTTTCAAGGATTAAGCAAGAAGAATCAATTATTGGAAAACCTTTCAGAAGTTGGGTTTCGTGCTTTTTTTGAAAGAACTGTTCTCGAAATTATTCAAAGTGAAATCAAAGCGAAAATGTTTCATCCTGAACAGATTCTTTATGATGCAGAAGTTTCGTATTTTAGTAAGCTGATATTGGATTTTTTGGAAAAATATAGAGATTCCGGATTCTGTTTCTCCAATCCAGATCCTGAATCATACGGTTCTTTGGTTTTTATGCCTAAGGAATTTGAAGTTGAAATCACTCGCAAGGACGCTATCCGTTTTATTGAAGACCGCCAGATCTTCTTTGTGGGGAAAATGGATCGTATCGATATGAATGAAGCCGGTGACTTGTTTATCTATGATTACAAGCGGTCTGAAAGCAGTGCCAAAAGGGATGCTTCGCATCAACTAATGATGTATGCTTATGCAGCCAGCAAGCAATTGAAAATGCCTTTGGGATTAGCTTTTTTACCTGTTATTTCAAAAAGCGAGAAAATTACAGGCCTTTTTTTGAACTATCATCCAGAAGATGATTTATATGTCATCGTGGGAGCACGCAAGGATAAAGAATTGACTTTTCAAGATTTGATCAATGAGATTGATATCAACCTCTCTCAGGTCTTTGAAGGCCGATTTGTTAATGAAAAAGCAGTCAATTGTTATCGATGCCAACAAAAAGAAACGGGAATTTGCGATATCAGAAAGAGGGAAGATAACCCATGAAGAATCAACTGAATAATGAACAAATAAAGATTATCAAAAGCGATGGGGATGTCTTTGTCAAAGCAGGTGCCGGAACGGGAAAAACCAAAACCATCACTGAGTTATACATCGATATGCTGTTAAACAGGGATTTCGATGTGAGAAATATTCTTGCGATTACTTTTACCGAAAAGGCAGCCAATGAGATGAAGGAACGGATCAAACAGACCATCAGCACTCTTACTCAAGAAGCCGACGAGCATCAAAAGCCGCATTTGTTAACATTACAAAAGCGAATGAATTACGCCTGGATTTCCACTCTTCATGCGTTTTGTTCTCGGCTCTTGCGGGAATTTCCTTTGCAATCTGGAGTCGATCCGTTGTTTGAAATCATTGATGAGGCGGAGAAAAAAAGTTGGATAAATTACACCGTGCGCCATTACTTCAATCAATCAAATGGGTCTGAAAAATTTAAAAGCATCAAGGATTTGGCCTTTTTATATCGATATGATAATCTCTTGACACTCTTTGAAGAGGCCTTGGAAAAAAAACAGTATGAGTTATCAAGGATACAAGTAACATCTTTTCGGACCAGAACCGATGATGTTGATACCGGGCAAATGATTGAGCGATTATTACCTGGTTTTAAGAAAGTTTTTGATGAAATGGTTAGTGACTATCGTCAGTATATCAAAAAAGAAAATAAACTGGATTATAACGGACTTTTATCTGAAACGATCAAGTTGCTTGGTCAGGATAACGGTGTTCGTGAAAAGCTGCATAACCGTTTTAAATGCATCATCGTAGATGAATTTCAAGATACCAATCAACAGCAAAAAGAGATTATTAACCTGTTAGCCCATACTGAGAATAAACTGGTTTTTGTTGGAGATCCCAAACAGTCAATATATTACTTCAACGGAGCAGATGTCAGTGTGTTTAATCAAACTGAAAAGGATTTTAAAGACAAGGAAATATTTACATTGTCTAAGAATTACCGGTCAAACAGCGAACTGATCGATTTCTTTAATTTGACTTTCCCCAGGATATTTGTGAATAGACCCGCTATCTCATATACAGTTAATTATGAGGGGTTATCGGCAGAGGCTTCAAAGTTTTTCAAACAGCCGGTGAAATTACTTCCCATTGCACAATCCTTTGAAGAAGAATGCGAGAATATTTGCCGATACATACAAATGCGAGCATCGAAAGGGACTCCCTATCGGGAGTTTGCAATCCTTATGAGGAAAATGACAAAAGTAGAAACCCTTGAGAACGTTTTAAAAAGTCGCAAAATCCCCTATTATGTCAATGGAAGTCGTGGGTTTTTCAAAAAACCTGAAATTGTATCGCTGGTTTCTTTGGTTAAGGCGATTTATGATCCCACTGATGAAGAAAATCTTTTGTTGTTGTTGAGAAGCTATCTGAGCCCTTATTCAGATTCTGATTTAGCTGATATGCGGCTTATGGATAAAAGGTCTTTATTAAAGGCGTGGGAGATGTATTCGGATCATGTATCCTTATCACCGAATTTTTATCAGCAATTTGTTGAGCTAAAATCACGGGCTAATTTGATAAGTCCATCTAAATTAATAAACGAGATTATTGATTTGTTTGACTATGAGTTTATTATTTCCCAGCTGTCGAATCCTACACGAAGGCTGTTGAATTTAAAGAAATTTTTAGAACTGACGCAGTCATTTGATAATGAGATTTCAATCAGAAAATTTTTAACTCGAATTGAAGCTATGGCACAAAGCAATGATGGAGAAGCGGCGATTGATAATGAAAAAAACAATGTGGTAAAAATAATGACCATCCATAAATCCAAGGGACTTGAGTTTCCCATTGTTATTGTTCCAGAGCTGGGCTATGTGAATCATCCCGGCAAATCCAAACCAAACCTTTTGGTAGATTATGAATCCGGTCAAATTGCGTTAAAGGATCCTGTTGAAGATGAACAGGGAGGTTCTGAATACACACGAATGCTTTTACAGGAAAAAGCCAAGGAATATGAAGAGGAAAAAAGAGTCTTATACGTCGCTTTTACCCGGTCAGAAAACGAATTGGTCTTAAGTTACTCTCAGCCTAAAAGTAATAAGAAAAATGCTCCATTTAGAAATGCCTTGATCGAATTTGGGGTGTTAAAGGAAGCTGGCAAAGAGGATGTTTGGACTGATGATTCTGACTCAGAAGTGATACAATATTTGGAAACAGTCAAACCCGACATAATCCATTCAGATCAATATTCAACTGAATGGATTCATTCCCACAATGAGTTAGAAGAATCAAACATTAGGTCTGATTTTAACATTCCAGAGACGGTATTCCCTCTAAATGAAAAAGAATGGAAGAAATATGTCAGTCCAACTTTACTCACACAGGCTGTTTCTGATTCCAAACAAACCTATCAATACTTCGGTATCGGTGACGACTTGAACGAGAAAAAGAATGATAATAAAATGACACTGGGCTCGATGGTTCATCGGGTTTTGGAGGATTTAGGAGAGGTTAACTTAGAGGGGATTAACCTTGTCAGGATGCAAGCGAAACTGTCCGATGAACCGGTTTTAAAAGAGTACTTGCCTCAAATCAAACGCATCATTCAAAAGATGATATCACTCAAATCCCCACTGATTGATGAAATTGAGCGAGCTGAACGTATTTATAGCGAACTTCCCATCAGAAAGAAATTCGGTAAGTACTATTTAACCGGTACAGTTGATAAGCTCTTTTTTGTCAACAATGAGTGGAAGATCGTTGATTTCAAATATTCAACCGGTTCACAAAAGGAGAATGAAGATTATCTCTTTCAAATGAGATTTTACATGTATTGTCTTCAAACACTTGTGGATCCCAGTCCTCGCCAAGGATATATTTATTATATCAAGAGTAATAAAGTGACGAATGTAAATCAGGTATCGGATATAGAGCAACAAATAGCTGATAAAATCAAGACTTTTGAAGAGAAAGGCAGGCTTTAAGAAAATTATAGGAGGCCGAAGCCTCCTATAGCCTATCCCTCATCGTCGAATATATTGTGCTTTCGTCGTTTTTTTGGGAAAAGTCCTTCTAATATCATCGTAATACCGATTAAGATTAAAATGCCTTGCCAAAAAACATGAAAATGGAAACATAACGCCAAGCCAATCAGCCAGGAAGAGGCAGTAAGTGCATGTTGCCAGCCTTCTTTGAGGATGCTTCCCGGTAAAATGGCGATTCCAATTACGGCTAATATCCAAGGGAAAAAGGATACGTCCTTGATAAGAATGATGACCGCTAATCCAATCAGCAATAATCCGCCTGTTAGGGATCCGGCAGTTTGTTTTCTGGTCATACAACAAACACCTCGTTATTCTAAAATAACTGCGGTTCCTGAGCTGCTTACCATGAGCATGCTCCCGCTTGAGCCTAAGACTTCATAATCTATATCGACGCCAACAACCGCATTTGCTCCTAATTCAAGAGCTCTCGAATGCATTTCCCTCAATGCATTTTCCCTGGCTGTAATCAATTCATTTTCATAACTGGCGGATCTTCCACCAACGAAATCCCTTATTCCAGCCATAAAGTCTTTTACAAAATTAACACCGGTAATGACCTCGCCACAGACTATTCCTTTGTATTCTTTTATTCTTCTGCCTTCTACTGTTGGTGTTGTTGTAATTATCATTCTTTTGACTCCTTATACTTTATTTTTGTAAAGTGGAAATTGTGCACACATAGATTGAACTTTTTTTACAAGTTCATCTCTAACTTGTTCTTCAATTTCTCCTTCTTCATTCATTGATTTAATGGCTGTTACAATGATATCGGCAATCAATGGCATTTCTTCAAGTCCCATGCCACGAGTGGTGATGGCAGGGGTACCGATGCGAATCCCGCTGGTAACAAATGGTGAGAGTTTTTCATCTGGAATCGTGTTTTTATTGACAGTAATGTTGACTTCTTCAAGTCCATTTTCTACTGCTTTACCTGTAACATTCATCGGTGTTAAATCGACCAAGAATACATGGGTATCAGTCCCTCCGGAAACAATCCTCAATCCTCTTTTTTCAAGTTCAGATGCCAGTTCTGAAGCATTTTCCTTGACACGTTTTTGATAGTCTTTAAAAGAGGGTTGAAGGGCTTCCAAGAAACTTACTGCTTTGGCTGCAATGATATGCATTAAAGGACCGCCCTGAATACCGGGGAAGATGGTTTTATTGATGGCTTTGTAGAGGTCTTTGTCGTTGGTTAAGATGAGTCCGCCTCTGGGCCCTCGGAGTGTTTTATGCGTGGTGCTTGTGACGACATGGGCGTAATCCAGCGGATTTGGGTATAATCCAGCGGCAACCAATCCTGCAAAATGTGCCATATCTACAACAAAGTAAGCATTGATCTGATCGGCTATTTCTCTGAAACGTTTAAAGTCAATAATTCTGGAATAAGCGCTGCCACCTGCAACAATAATCTTGGGTTTGTGTTCTAATGCAAGTCGTTCCACTTCATCATAGTCAATTTGTTCTGTATCCAACTTGACACCGTATTGAACCGAATGATAAATTTTTCCGGAAAAATTGACACTTGCTCCATGCGTTAAATGGCCACCGTGGCTTAAGGACATTCCCATAATGGTATCGCCAGGTTCTGCTATTGCAAAGTAAACACCCATGTTGGCTTGAGAGCCGGAATGAGGTTGGACGTTTGCAAATTTACAATTAAAAAGTTCTTTAGCCCTGTCTCTGGCTAGCTGTTCAGCCTGATCGACAAATACACATCCACCGTAATATCTTTTTTTTGGATAACCTTCGGCATATTTATTGGTCAATACACTGCCCATTGCTTCCATCACGGGAACTGATGCGAAATTCTCAGAGGCGATTAATTCTAAACCGGTTTCTTGTCTATTTAATTCTTTTTGAAAGATTTCATACATTTGAGAATCATTCTGGCTAAGTGCTTCCCACATAAAACCATCCCCTTTTTTTGTATTTTATGATATGGTGATTAATGTTTCACCGGTTTCTACATTGTCTCCCTTTTTACAGTGGACTTCATCAATGATTCCTGAAACATCACTGACAATATCGTTTTCCATCTTCATGGCTTCCAATACCAATAGTTTGTCCCCTTGTTTAACATTGTCTCCTTTTTTGACTTTCACATCTATGACTAATCCGGACATGGGAGCGTCAATGGATGAATGAGCGCCTTGGTCAGCCGCCGTTTCTTTTTTGGGTTCACTTTGAGCTGGTTTGCTGACTGGTTTCGGTTGTTGAGTTTGGGGGGTCTGTTGTACTTGAGAAACTGTCTGTATAGTTTGACCCTGTTGAACTGACTGATGTGAACCCATCTCTTCAACTTCAACCTCGTATGCTTTGCCATTTACCCGTATGTTGTATTTTTTTACCATACTCTTTTAACTCCTTTTCTAAGCGGTCTCCAAATTTTTACTCTTTGGTTTTTCCATCCCAAATTTTGAACGGATGGCCTTTCTCTAACAGCGATTATTCTCGCTTCTTCTGAGGTATAAGCGGTGATGGCCGCAGAAATTACGGCCAATAGTTCTGTATCGTTTTCTTCAGACACATTTTTTGCTATTGGCGAAGTATCTTGTTTCAGAGGGCTGGATGCGTCTGCAGATACCATTTGATCCTTTTTTTTATCTCCGAAAACAATTGCCAATAATTTAAACAGGAAAAATAAAACTACAAATGTAAAAAAGACAACACTAATACCCACTAAAGAAATGGTTCCTACATCCATCGAATCAATCCTTTATCATCTTTGATTTAAAGAGGTATGTTTCCGTGTTTTTTTTCTGGAACTGCCTCTGCTTTTGTTTCAGTGATTTTTATAGCCCGATATAATTGTTCTCTTACTTCCTCAGGAGATACAATCGCATCCACATATCCTCTTGAAGCTGCCTGATAGGGGTTAGCAAACCGATCTTTGTATTCTTCGATCTTTTCCATTCGGGTGGCTTCCGGATTCTGAGAACCTTCAATTTCTTTTCTGAATATGACATTTGCCGCTCCTTCAGGACCCATGACTGCAATTTGAGCACTTGGCAAGGCAAATACTAAATCCGCTCCCAGATGTTGACTCCCCATGGCAATGTATGCTCCTCCGTAAGCTTTTCTGAGAATGAGGGTGATTTTGGGAACAGTGGATTCACTATAAGCGTAAAGTAACTTTGCTCCATGCCGGATTATGCCGTTAAATTCCTGATTGGTTCCTGGAAGAAATCCGGGTGTGTCAACAAAGGTTAATATTGGGATGTTAAAGGCATCAAGAAAACGGATAAAACGAGCACCCTTATCCGATGCGTTGATGTCAAGGCTTCCAGCCCATACTTTGGGTTGATTGGCAACAACTCCGACTGTATAACCTCCAATTCTGGCGAATCCCGTTACGATATTTGGAGCATATAAAGCATGGACTTCAAAGAAGTGTTCTTCATCGACAACGCTCTTGATAACATTTCTGACATCATAACCCTTTTTCATGTCCCCGGGGATAATTTGAGCAATGTCTTGAGAATTGGAAAGGGTATATGGAGACCCCGAGTTTTTGTTATCCGGTTGTTCAATATTATTAGAAGGTAAATAATCAATTAATTCACGGCAAAGTTGTAATGCTTTTTCATCTGACTCTGCTAAAAAGTGTGCATTACCGCTCTTCGAATTATGAACTGTTGCTCCACCCAAATCTTCCTGAGAGACTTCTTCACCGGTTACAGCTTTAATCACTTGTGGACCGGTGATGAACATCTTGGCATTCTGATCGACCATGATGACAAAATCAGTGATAGCAGGTGAATAGACAGCACCTCCTGCACATGGTCCCATGATAATGGAGATTTGCGGAATGACACCTGAAGCCCTGGTGTTTCTGAAGAAGATTCCACCGTATCCAAAGAGGGCATCAACTGCTTCTTGTATCCTGGCTCCACCTGAATCGTTAATACCGATGATTGGAATCCCCATTTTTAATGCAAGATCTTGCATTTTCATGATTTTTTTGGCATGCATCTCTCCTAAAGATCCACCCATTACTGTGAAATCTTGAGAGAAAACCGCAACTTTTTTTCCGTTGATGGTTCCTATACCGGTTATAACAGCATCAGCCGGAATTTCCATTTTTTCCATTCCAAAATTATCGCATCGATGTTTAACAAATTTGTCAATTTCCACAAAAGAATGGTCATCAAGTAATATACTGATTCTTTCTCTTGCAGTTAATTTACCGCTTTTATGCTGCTTCTCAATTCGTTTTGGTCCGCCTCCTTGTTCTATTTCCGCATTTTTCTTTTTGAAGGCGTCTATCAATTCATTCATTGTTGACATCATTCTCATCCTTCCATTAATGTTCTGATTCTACTAATTCTAAAAGAACACCGTTGGTACTTTTTGGGTGCAAAAAGACGACCTTTGTTCCGTGAGCTCCCTTTTCAGGCACATCTGAGAGCAATCGATATCCCTTTTCCTTTAGCGATTCCATGGTTTGTGTGATGTTCTGAACATGAAGAGCGATATGATGAATTCCAGGCCCTTTTTTTTCAATAAATTTTGCAACTGTACTTTGTTCTGAAGTCGGTTCGAGCAATTCGATCATCGAGTCTCCAGCTTGAATAAAAGCGGTCTTTAAAGCCCTTTCAGGTATCTCTTCGATCCCTTTGTAGTTCATTTTTAATGCATCTTGGTACAATTTCAACGATTCTTCTATCGATTCCACTGCAATGCCAATGTGATCGATTTTCGTTACACTCATCTTCATCCTCCCGTTTATTGTTATGCAGATTATAGCACATTCATTTTTCAATGCCTTCTCTGGCTTGTACCCCTTGCTGATAATAGTGTTTGATCTCTTTCATTTCGGTTACCAGATCAGCGACCTCGATCAATTCATCCGGTGCATACCTGCCCGTAATAATAATTTCTGTCTTTTCATGTTTTTCACGAATGATATTTAAAACATCTTTGATATCAAAAAGTTTGTAAAAAAGAGCGATATTTAATTCATCCATTACAACAACATCGTAAATACCGGAAATTACTTTTTCACGAAGATCAGAAAGCCCTTCCTTAGCCAATCGGATATCTTCTTCTTCTGGTTCTCTTTGAATAAAACAGTTCCTGCCATATTGCCTGATTTCGAATCCGTTTAGCATGTCGGTGGCGTTCAATTCACTGTATTTCATACCTTTGACAAACTGTCCAAAAAATACCTTTTTCCCCGCACAAACCGCTCTTAAACTCAATCCTAGAGCTGCTGTCGTCTTTCCCTTGCCATTTCCCGTATAAATTTGAACATATCCTTTCATACAAAAACCTCCTTAACCGGTCCTGATGAGAACTAAAAGATCAACATGAGAAAATGGGCTGTTACACCGGCAAATAATCCTCCTACGGTGTGACTTAATATGGCTTTATTGGTAAGATTTCTATATCCGAGTGCATCCATCATTGCTATATGCGTGGAAAGATAACCACTCCAGCACATTCCCATGGCCGTAAATACTGCTATTTCATTATTTCCTAAAATACCGTTTTCGATGAAATTAGGGACAAGTGCAAGGGCAGCACCACTTGAACCCAACGAGGTTAAAGGGAATGCCAATAACTCAGAAGAATTAAAACCGAAAAGAAATTTAATGATTGGAAATATTTTTTCTCCCAGCCAAGGTAAAACCGGTACACCTTCATATGCAATTCCCTGATATCCCATCACAGCATCTTTCGGGCCATAGGTCAACATCATGACAAAGGTGCTAACAATAAGCACTCCGGGGATGATTCCCATTCCAATTTCTACGCCTACCCTTCCACCTTCTAAGATTGCTGCAAGTAGTCGGTGGAACACACTGCCTTCTCTTACTGTTCTTTTGTCGGATATATTAGAGGAATCCTCAAAATCATCCTGATCATCCCCTATCTCCTTTTTTGAAAAGTGAGCCATCATTCGAACACTGATGATGCTTCCGATTAAAGCGCCGAGATTGCCTATAAATACTGGAATGAAAACAGAGTGTCCTACTTTGGTACTTTGGGCGATCATGAATGTGCTGATCAGCAATCCCATCCCAAAGGATGTACCCAGGTTGCATAAAAGTGGTAATTGCCATTTACGAAAAAATCTGAGAAAATTCCTGTCTTTTGTCAAACTGATAATGGCAGGATTATCAGAAAAATACGTGGTAATGACACCAACTACAGCTATTCCCGGTAGATTGAACAAGGGTTTCATCAGAAATTTCAACATTTTATCGAGTATGTGGATCACACCGAATTCAGAAAACATACCTGAAACAGCGCCCGTTAGCACTGCAACAGCCATCAAAAAAAATACCGTATTGATGAGTAAATCATGAGCAGTAAGCATCATGGTCTGGAAAAAATTTGCCGTTCCCATGACGGATAGCATCGGAACTAAAATGAGCATGAATAGGGCAAGAAAAATGATCCCTTCGTAATTTCTGGCTTGTATTCTCTTCTTGGGTTGTTTGACTTTTCTTATTTCGCATTCCTCCCCTTTGATTTAAATGATCACCACGTTATTTTACAATAAATACCATTCTTTTTAAAAGATTATCATGCGCATTTTCAAAGACTAAACAAATACAATCAAACAGTAATTATGAAAACTTGAAAAAAAATAAAAATAAATGCAATTATCTTCATTGTTTCATTGAACTCCACCATAAAAAAAGACCCCGTTAAGGGTCTTTATGCGTTGTGTTTGTTCAAAATGAGCTCTACCACATCTCCTACGGTGACGATATCGGTCAGTTCTTCCAGTTCAATTCTCGTGTCCAGGGCTTTTTCCAAATCCATAGCCAAGTCTACCAATTCTAAAGAGGTGGCATCTAAATCTTCCTGCAAATTCGAATTCAACGTAATTTGAGGATTTTCTAAATCGAGATTTTCAATCAAGGTTTCTTTTACTTTGTCGAATATTTCTTCTTTTGTCATAGATAAACTCCTTTCGAATGATATTTATTCTTCCTTGAATCCTAACATTAGTCTGGCTTTTGTACACAACTTATCTTCGCAGGTTATTTTTCCCGAAACAAAAAAAATCGACTCTCTTCTTTCATCCAATTTGATTTCGTATTGTATGACATCACCCGGTCTGATTTCTTTTTTAAATCGGGCTTTATCAATTCCTAAAAACAGGGGAATATACGATTCGGAGAATTCCTCCTTGTATTTATTCTTAATAAAGATTCCAGCTACCTGTGCCAATCCTTCTATTTGGAGTACCCCTGGAAATATCGGGTATTCCGGAAAATGACCTTGAAAAAAAGGTTCATTAACCGTGCAGTTTTTATGAGCTATGATCTTGTCATCATTCAGTTCTTGGACGCCGTCCACAAAAAGAAAAGGATAGCGATGGGGCAATATTTTTTTTATTTCTTCAATATTCATGATTTTCATGAGTTCACCTCTACAATAATCGATGCATTTTGTCCACCAAAACCAAAGGAATTTTTCATAAAGAGATGAATTGGGTATTGTTGTTTCTGATAGACAAAATTTAAGTCTTTTAAATCATCATCAGGCTCATTGAGATTTGGCATCCCGTGAATAAAGCCTTCTCTTGCTTGCAAAATCCCTGCTATGGTTTCAATGGCACCGGATCCCGCGATGGTATGTCCGATAAGGGTTTTAGTTGACTGAATGAGCGGTCTATGATTGATAAAAACGTTCTGAACGGCTTTTCCTTCGGAAACATCTCCAACCGGTGTCCCGGTTCCGTGGGTGTTAATTAATTCAATTGATTCAGGTGATAACTGAGCGCAATCCAACGCTCGTCGTATGGCAAGTGATGGGCCTTTTCCTTCGGGATCTGATGCACTGTAATCATGAGCATCCGCCGACATGCCATAGCCCTTCAGATAACCATATATGCGAGCGTTCCTTTTTTTGGCATGTTCTTCACTCTCCAGAACGATGACGCCGCTCCCTTCACTCATAACAAATCCATCTCGTTGTTTATCAAATGGTCTGCTGGCTTTTTGTGGGAAATCATTCCTTCTTGATAAAGCCATCATATTTGCAAAGCCGATAATACCAGGCAGTGTAACCGCTGCGTCTACACCACCCGTAATGGCCACCTCACATTTACCCGTCTCGATTAACATGGCACCGGTTATTAATGAGTGAAGTGACGAAGCACAGGCGCTAACCGGTGCAAAATTGGGTCCGTTTAACCCATACTCCATCGCAATAACACCAGCCATCATATTGGTGATGATCATCGGAATCATAAACGGACTTACATATCTTGGACCGTTTTGGTATAACTCGTAAAATTCTCTCATTTCGGTATGAACCCCGCCGATGCCTGATGAAACGGTTACTGCGCCCGATTCTTTCCAGTCATCCGATTCATTCAATTTTGCATCTTCATAGGCTTGCTTGGTTGCTGCAAGTCCCAGCTGAAGAAAGCGGTCAAATTTCTTAGCCTTTCGCCTATCCATGTATTGTTTAGGATCGAAGTCTTGAATTTCTCCGGCAATTTTTACCGGAATTTCACTGGCATCAAAAGATCGAATGAGATCTATACCGCTTCTTTCCTGCTTAAGCGCTTTTGTGAAATCCATAATATTGTTGGCAACGGGATTAACGGTTCCTAACCCGGTAATTGCAATACGTTTCATCATTCTCCCACCATCCTATTGATATGTTCTTCCTTTCCAAAGATACCCTTTGTTCTTATGAGAATGAACTGAACGGATCAGCATAGCGAACAGTACAAAGGGTATAAAAGGGTGCAGAAATGCGATAATTGGATTAACGTGAATATTGATACAAGAGATAGTCCATAGGAGTAAAGAAAGAATCAGACTGAGTATAGATGTTATTGAAGGAAAAATGAATAATAAAATATACGGTGCCAAAAAGAACAACCCGATCATTAACCCAACCAAGAGGGCCAAAAAGGGTGATTCGTTGATTGTGGGATAGAAACTTTTGGAAAAACCGTTGAAGGCATCTTTAAATCCATTATACATTCTGGATGAAATCAGGTTTGAAACATTCGTATAGATCACTCTTTTATTTTCACGTTTAAATAATCTTGGGAATGCAATGTCATCGGCTAAAATATTGTGGATTGCTCGATAACCTGATAATGCGTCATATGTCTTTTTTTTAAAACATTGATATTGTCCATTGGAAGCTGTGGCCCATTTAATTGATTTGATTGGGAAGAAAAAATGAGGTAAAGCGCCAAAAGAGAAAAGACCGATAAATGGTACTGTAAGGGCTTCACCAAGTGTTTTTACAATTTGTCTTGGAATTCCAGATAGTAAATCTGCATTTGTTGATTTCATTTTTTCAACTAATAGTGTCAACCCGTTGCTGCTATGTATTGTATCCGCATCGGAAAAAAGGATAATGTCTCCTTTTGCTTTTTGTGAAAGTTGATGACATGCCCAATTCTTCCCAATCCATCCTTTTGGAAGCGGTTTTCCGTTAATAATGGTCAATCGTTTGTCAGAATACGAAGACAATATTTCTCCGGTTTGATCGGTTGAATGGTCATCCAAAACGATTAATTCCAAATGAGGATAATCATTTTTTAAAACGGAATCAACGGCGTTTTTGATATTTTTTTCTTCATTTCGTGCAGGAATTAAAACTGATAAGAAAGGATTTTCAAGCTCATAGTCGCTTTTTGTTCTACCTCTTATATGATAGTAACAATAACAGTTGATCGTGTAATATACAAAATAGATGATGAAAAACGTTAAAAGTAAATTTGCAATCAAGATTAATATTCCTCACTTACGCTAATTATCGAGATATTATATCATATCGTTTTGTATCTTCTTTTCAAATAAAAAAGGACAGTTATTCACTGTCCTTGAATGTGGTGGAGCCGATGGGACTTGAACCCACGGCTTCTACCATGCCATGGTAGCGCTCTCCCAACTGAGCTACGGCCCCACTAAAAAAGCAATGCTATTATATATGAGAAAGAGAAAAAAATCAAGTCTTTCGTTTATTTTTTATATCTAACGTCCAAATCTTTATTGGCCTTTAGTTCATTCAACCTTCTGACAGGTGTGGTATAAGGCGCATTCTTCAATCTTTCTGGGTTGCTTTTTGCCTCTTCTAAGATTTTATCCACAACCTGAACAAATTGATCCAGGGTTTCTTTGCTTTCAGTTTCTGTGGGTTCAATCATCATAGCTTCATGAACAATGAGCGGAAAATAGATTGTCGGGGGATGAATCCCATAGTCCAGCAACGCTTTTGCAAAGTCTAGTGTTTTTAAACCATATTTCTTTAATGCAGAACCATCAGCCACAAATTCATGCATACATTGATTTCCAAAAGGTACAGCCAATCTTTCTACGAATTGTTTTCTGAGATAATTGGCATTTAACACGGCCATCTCACTGGCCGCTTTTATCCCATCCGCACCCATTGTTAGGATATAGGTTGCTGCTCTAATTAAAACATTGAAATTTCCGTAAAATCCTTTGACCTTTCCGATGGTTTTTGGAACACCATAATCCAAATAATAATGTTCTTCTGCTTTTCTGACTTGAGGTACAGGAAGATAAGGGACCAGTTTAGCTTTTACACCGACAGCGCCGCTTCCAGGACCCCCCATACCATGAGGAGTTGAGAACGTTTTATGCAGATTGTAATGAAGCACGTCAAAACCCATATCACCGGGTCTGATTTTTCCCATTATTGCATTCATGTTGGCACCATCATAATAGAGCAATGTTCCGTTGTCATGGGCCATTTTTTGAATCTCAAGGATGTCATCCTCAAAAAGACCAAGTGTGTTGGGATTGGTCAGCATGATGGCGGCTGTTTCTTCGTTGAGCATCTCTTTTAAAGCATTAATATTGACTCTGCCATTTTCATTGGAGGCTACTTGTTTGACATCATAGCCGCACATTGCTGCTGTAGCCGGGTTTGTTCCATGAGCGGAATCTGGCACAATGACGACTCTTCTTTTTGTGTCGCCTCTGTCTTCATGATAAGCCCTGATTAAAAGGATTCCTGTCAATTCTCCATGAGCACCGGCTGCTGGTTGTAGGGTTACCTCATCCATACCGCTGATCTCTGCTAATGATTGCTGTAGAAAGTACATCAACTCCAGTGCACCCTGAATTGTAGATTCAGGTTGATAAGGATGAAGATTTACCAATCCGCTGATCGTTGCAGCACTTTCGTTGATTTTAGGGTTATATTTCATGGTACAGGAACCTAAAGGATAAAATCCACTATCAATTGAATGATTCAATCTGGACAAATTGGTAAAATGTCTAACCACTTCTACCTCACTGCAATTTGGCAGCTGTGGTGAATGATCTCGGATTTGATTCATTGGGATCATTTCATCGATCGGGTAATTCGGAATGGTTTCATCCGGGAACGTGTACCCGATTCTACCTTCAGCACCTTTTTCAAAGATTAATTTGTCATCCCGTCTCATAACAGTTCCTCCATTCTGGAAGCAAAGAAAGAGATTTCTTCCATTCTATTCGCCTCGGTAACCGCAATCAAGGATAGATTTTCATGTGCCTCGTCCCCCGTTACTTCTATAACAGGTAGTGGTCCCATAATCTTTTCTTTTAACATTTCATCTCTGATATATTTAGGATCTTGCTGAGATTTTACGGTAAACTCATTGAAGAAAGGACCGGTAAAAGCCAAATCAAAACGATCCATCCTGTCGATTCTCTCTGCAAGAAAATGAGCCTTTTTCAAGCTTCTGGTAGCCGCTTCTTTCAGCCCATTCTTTCCAAGCAAAGACAAATAAATGGTTGCTACAAGGGCATTATGCGCATGATTGGAGCAGATGTTTGAAGTTGCTTTGTCCCGTCTGATGTGCTGTTCCCTTGTTTGCAACACCATAACATAACCGGTATTGCCATCCATGTCAGTGGTCTTGCCAATGATTCTTCCTGGCATTTTTCTCATATATTCTTTTTTTGTTGCAAACATTCCCAAGGTCATTCCACCTAAATAAAGTGAACCACCAAAAGGCTGGGCTTCTCCGGTTACAATATCCACATTGTATTCACCGGGTGCTTTTAAAACACCCAAAGTCATGGGGTTACAAGACACGGTTAGTAAAATATCTTTTGTGACTTCTCTAATGCTTTGGATATCTTCAATGATTCCGAAAAAGTTGGTATAGCCGACAAGGAATCCTGCCGTATTCTCTTTGATTTTTTGCTTCAGATCATCCAGATCGATCATCCCGGTTTCTCTGTCGTATTGAACGGTCTCAATCTCAATCGAGGGGCCTTTTGAATAGGTTTCTATGATCTTTAGGTATTCGGGATGAATGGATTGTGCCACCAGATAATGATTTTTGTTTTTAACATGGCATGACATCAACATGGCTTCTGCAGCTGCCGTGCCACCATCATACATTGACGCATTGGCAACATCCATTCCTGTGATTTCGCAGACCATGGTTTGAAATTCGTAGAACATTTGTAAAGAACCCTGACTTACTTCAGCTTGATAGGGTGTATAGGCGGTTAAGAATTCTCCTCTTTCAACAAGCGGCTGAATTGATTGCGGGATAAGATGTTTGTATATGCCACCTCCTAAAAAAACCGAATAGTCTTCAAGATCTGCATTTCTTTGAGCCCATTCTTTCATTTTTCTCATGACATCGACTTCTGAAAGTCCATTGTTGAGGTTTAATCTGGTACATCTTTTTTCAACGGGTAATTCACTAAACA
>ERZ795053.622-NODE-622-length-44983-cov-15.485933_pt1 | contig 44983 bp, 38 predicted proteins | sample MGYA00375137_ERZ795053 | MGnify/ENA primary metagenome ERZ795053 (study PRJEB30182, sample SAMN05720284) | activated sludge metagenome | isolation source: Anaerobic digester | place: Hong Kong | collected 2014-12-17 ... | reverse complement strand
TATCAAGTTGACATGACACTAGTATTTTTTTTATTGATGTACCTGATTAATATAATTTCTTGCGCATCATCCTTTAATATTTCAAATCCGAGTTTCCTTACCATCTTAATTGCCTGTTGATTGGTTGGTAAAGTTTTTCCAAGTACTTTTCGCACTCCGAAATCAATTTTCGCTATTTCAAGTAGTTCATTAAATGCATTTTGCATGATTCCTTGTCCCCAGAATTCAGGGAATAAGGTGCCTCCGATTTCAATCGATTTTTCTGATTGGTCAAAATGGTGCAAAGAACAAATTCCCAAAAAAGTTTTGTTTTTATCATTTGAGATAATTTTCCATGACCAGCAACCATTGGTTGTTATCCTCCGAATAAAATCTTTTGTCTGAGATCTATTCGCAATCGGTCTGTGCCGATAGTTTTGAAGTACCATCCCGTTTGAGTATAGTTCAAATACTTTTGCACTATCTGTTATTGAAAGAATTTCAAGTCCGATAACCTTGGCCATCTTATCACTTTTTAAATGACACAGAAGTTCGCATACATTGGCAACGTAAGTACATCTGACTTATATGAAAGATGAAATACTTACGTTGCCTTACCAAAGAGTCATTTGCATTGAGTATATTAATTAAACGGACTTTACAATCCTTTTTCAGCCCACAATCCAATCAACGCCATGGCTTCATGATTGTGACGGATACCGTTATGGGTTTCGTCACGGATTATATGACATTCACCTTTTGAATACGCATTAAATAAGGGAACGTATTCCGCGGCAATAAAAGCTTCATCTTCGCCTCCCACAAGCACAATTAACGGCCTATCAATACTTCGTATAGCATGCTTGTAATCAATGGGAATGGCAGCCTGCATACTTCGGTAGGAGTAGGAGCGCAAAGGCATCTGAAGTGGCAAGTTGTAGAAAACGACTTTTAATGAATCGTAGGTGTGTATTCCATACTCGTTTAACATACGAATTCCCAACCCTCTTGACAAGTGTGACTTGATAAAATTATTTTTCAGATCCAGATCGGTGCGCATAGTAGGTGCATTGCTGCCCAGATTGGGGGCAAATAAAATATATGCTGAGATGTCTGTTTCCGGAAAAGTTTCTTTATGCCTCAGCACAATGCCACCTCCCATAGAATGCCCGGCAAGAATGATTTTCTGCCCGGGTCGATTCTTTTTAATTGTATTAATAATATCTTCCAAGTCTTCGGCATACTGATTGAGTGTAGAAACGTCGCCCGGCGTTCCTTCCGATTGACCGTGCCCGCGCAAATCTATTGCAATCACTTCCGCACCGGCAGATTCTCTAAGTAAACCTGACATTTTGTTGTATGTATAGCTACTTGCTAAGGTTCCGTGCACAAGAATAATTGTTTTCCCGGACTCCAATTCATATTTTTCCGCATGAATTGTCGCACCATCACGCATTTTAAATTTAACAGCAACCGATTTGTCAGGCTGATCAAAACCCATATCGGCAATTGCTTTGGGACTCAGATCAGCATTTACATATGGTTCTTTGAATTCCGGTTCAGGGAACGCTATCATTTTCAATGCCTGCTCAACGATAAGGATGCTATCGGAATCAGTCTGTGCTATGGCAGGTTGGCACAAAAAAAACACAGAAATTAATGCTGTAACGATTGTTAATTGTTTCATTGTTTGTTGTTTTTGTTGTTTTAAAAATTACACGTTGAACTTGGCTGGCAAGCAGCTCAGGGAAGTGATGCAAGAGCCTATTGTTTCAATATTGAAAGCAATTCGCTTAAAACATTATCCACGCCGTTGGCATAGCTATCCCATGAATAATCGATAAAAAAATCGGGCTGAACGCCTTCGGTTGCTGTTTCCTGAATCCGGAACAACCTTTTTGAATAGGTGATTCTCAGGGTTGAATAAGGCAAATCAAACGCGTCCATATCCTGGTAGCCTGTTGGATTTGAACCGGTTGGCATGCCAACGATTTTTGCATTGAGCAATTCGCGGAAGAGTGCCACATTGCTGGCACCGGCCGAAAAGGTAATACCGCCTGAAAGTACATAAATACCATTTTTCCAGTCAATTTCGTCCACCATATTGAGGGCATTGGCCATGATAAGACCTATGTACAAATCGCCGCCACCATTGTTGCGCAAGTCAATAATTACCTGCCGGCTTTGACTTTGCATGATAAAACCTACCAGTTTCTCTGCAAAGGGCATCATTTCTTCAAATGACGGATAGCTATCGAATCTTATGTAGGTGATGGCCGTACCTTCCACTTGTGTAAACCAAAGGAAATCGAAGTCCGGAATATCAGGCTTTTCGATGCCCGGAACACCAATTTTCAGTTCCTTGTACTTTTGACTTTTCAGCTCACTTTGCGAAAGAGGCTTAAGAACTAGGTTCAGTTCCTTTCCGGCATCGGTAACAAATTGAAATTGTGCTTCATCTGTACGTTTTGTGATTCTCATCGCGTAAAGCAATTCAGATAAGGGCAGATTTTCGCCAATCCTCACAACTTCTGAATGTTCATTTTCAACGAATTGAGCTACTGCAGAAAGTTCTTGTTCAATTTCCCGAATGGGCTTTCCATCAATTTTAGTCAGTGTAGCCCCCAGTACTGAAGCATATTCTTCAGAAACTTTAACAACACGCCATTGGTCACTTATTTTTTTCACTTCTATCGGGAAATAATGCGTTTCCCAATTTGCGAGTGAAACCGAAGTATGTCCATCGCCAATTTTTCGCGTTAAACGCATCAGTTCAACGACAATTTCCCAATCGGTGCGGTTTTCAACGGTTGAATAAATAAGGTTCAACTCGTTTTCAAAACTTTGTTTATCAATTTTATGGTAAACATCAATGTGCCGCTTTTGCAACTCTTTCTGATAGAAGGCCAAATCGTTCTGCCATTTATCGGTTCTGCTTTCCTGCGAGAATACAGCATTAACAAGCAAAACAAGCACAAAAAAATACATCGCTTTCATAACTTCATGAATAACCGGAGATTAATAATCAGATTCATTTTCTATATAACTCAATACTTTTGCCGGAATCTCGAAAGTCTTTTTCGATTCAGTTACCTGATTCAAGGTACCGGACAAATAAACATCCATTTCAGGGCAGTAAAACATAAACGATGATGTGCTGCCTGTATGACCCACAAACTGAAGATCCGAAAATTGGGGCACGCGCTCCTTATAAACCACCTTTCTCAAACCATAACCATAATATAGCCCGGTGCTTTCGCTCACCCAATCTGACATTTGCTGAACTGTTCCTGCCTGAAGTATTTCATGCGTTTGCAATGCCTTCTGGAAATTTATTAAATCAGAAGCGGTAGTAATCAATCCTCCACCAGTCCAACCTATGCTCAAACTTGTGTATTTGGAAACTTCAGTATTCCCGACATAAATTTCAGCCATCCTGCCGGTGGGTTTGCCGGGCATAGAGCGCAAATACATGCTTGTATGATTCATGTTAATTGGTTCAAAGATGTATTTCCTGTAAAAATCGTGTACCGGCATTGCGCTAACCTTTTCCACAATCAGCCCTAATAACACATAATCGGTATTGCAGTAATTGTAAGCTGTGCCAGGGGCAAAATCAGCTTTCATTTTTGTTTTCGCCAGATTGACCATTTCCATTGGATGCCAGAATTTTGCGGTGTCTGAAAGCAACAAAGCCATTCCATTTGGAGTACCATCCATGGTTACACCATCAATATAATCCGGAATACCTGATGTATGCTGGAGCAGTTGTGTAATGGTTATTACTCTCGAATAATCTTTCCCATTAAAAACATGCAAGCCATTGATGATACTGTCGGGCAGATACGCGCAAATTTTATCTGAAAAATTTAGTTTCCCCTGTTCGTGCAGAATAGCAATAGCGGTTGCTGTGAAGGTTTTGCCAATACTGGCAGAATAAAAAGGATTCTGAAGCGATACTTCTTCACCATTTTTAAATGCACCTCCCGCAAAACTCCAGTCAATGTTTTTTGAGGGTGAGTATACCGACAGGAATGCATTGTGAACTTCCTTATTTCCGAATACTCCATGAAATAATTTTTCAGTGCGTTGACGGGCTTTAGAATAATCTTGTGCTTGCACAGAAAAAGCACATAGCACGATCACAAAAAATGGCAGATATTTTCTCATAACTTCAAAACAATTTAGCGGGATCTTTTCCCGTAAGATGCTGAACATTGGCTGTTATACGCTCAATATCCCAATCCCACCATTTGATTTCCAGAAGTTTAGCAATGGTTTCGTCGGAAAAACGTTTTTTTATCAGTCTTGCCGGATTTCCGCCAACAATGCTATAGGGTTCCACATCTTTGACAACTGTGGAGTTGGTTGCAATAATGGCACCATCGCCAATTTTTACGCCGGGCATAATGGTTGCATTGTGGCCAATCCACACGTCGTTGCCGATGATTGTATCGCCTTTTTCAGGGAACGATTTTCCATCCATTGCATTTGCCCAATCGCCGCCAAAAATTGAAAAGGGATAAGACGAGATTGAATTTGTGAGGTGATTACCGCCATTCATGATAAATTGAGCGCCGGATGCTATCATACAAAACTTTCCAATAATGAGTTTATCTCCTGTGAAGTCGAAGTGGTATTTCACATTTTTTTCAAAATTCTCCACATTCTCAAAATCATCATAGTAAGTGTAATCACCAATGACAATGTTTGGGTTCTTAACGACATTTTTAAGAAAACAGAGCCTTTTATAGCCGTCAAGCGGGAATTTCCGGTTTTTGTCTGGTACATTCATAGCGCATTCTTTTTCAAAAAGCATATCCAATAGAGAGTTCGCCCAGGAAACCGTTTAAAAAGTCGTAGTTATCGCGGAAAACGTCAATGGCGTCAAGTGCTGCCTGGCTCCTGTTGTTCACCTTCTGCTCATCGTAAAAGTAGCCATACCCCAGGGCAAAGTTCATGGTAAATCCACTTTTCCAAACCCAGCGCTTTCCAGCATTGAGCCCGACGGTACATTCCGGAATTGAAAAATCGAATTTTCCGGTTTCCAGGGTTCCATCGCCTTTGTATTTGCGATAACGGGCAAAGGCCCCCGCATAGAACGAATTCAAGCCACCGCCGATGTGGTAGCGGTAATTCAGAATAACCGCTTTTCCGCTGGCATTAATTCCGGCGTCAGAATACGTTCTGGGGATCGCTTCATAATCGCCCCGCAAAACCAGCCCGTGGTGACGGCCAAACAGGTGTTCGACGTTGGCCGAAAAAATTCCGAATGCAATTCCGCCAGGGCAGAAATTAATGGCATTTTTAAAATTGAGCCTGCTTTCGGTGCTGTCGTTTGGCACATCACTACTTTGTGCTATAACTGATTGACTTATAAACAATATGCCAATCAAAAGATTCAATATCTTGATATATTTCATTTGTCTGAAAATTTTTTTTGTGAAAAGTTAGTATTTACGGTAAGTCGATTTACCGGATTATTGAAAAACCTGTTCAAAAATCAGCTCACTTACCAACCGATTTTGCTAGAACTTCACCCCTAAGTAAAGATTGGGTTCAAAAAGGAAGTAGTTTTTCCATTTATCATCAAGGGCTTTAAATCCTTCAGGAGTATTTGTATCAAAAACCCAGAATTGAGAATGTATCTGAGGCTCGATGTAAATTCGCTTTTGCTTGCCAAAGGCAAACTGATAGCCAAGATGGAAAGAATTATAAAGTTTAAAACCATTTCCTTTTTTGTTACCATCCAGATCCAGGTAGGTTTTATATTGTGGCAAGACTTCAACGGTGGCAAACAGCCCTTTCCAAAACATGCGTTGGTATGATATCCCAATTCCGGTTTCGCGCAGATATCCGGGATAGAATTCGGTTTCAGATTTTACTTTATCGGTAAGTCCATCCCACCAGAGAATGCCCATTGGCTGAAACAAACGCCAGGTAGCAAGCTTAACCCCAACGATGTTCTTTTCATCTAAATTACGCTTGACATGCAGTTCAATGTGCTGCGTATGCGTTCTGTCTTTCCAGCCTTTTTCAAACAACTGGGGCAAAATTATCACCGGTAAACTAACACTATACCTATGCTTCATTTCGGCTTCATTTCCCAATTTATGGCTGCTCTGTGCAAAAGCGCCGATTGTACAAAAAGTTGCAATAATTATTACCAGGGTTCTCATTTTCGAAAATTTTAAAGGTTAATAAATTCTTTTTTACGAAGTGGTTGTAATTGCCTTAAGGCCAAAAATTTAATCAGAAAAAGTTTATCAGTTTTTCCCGGCTAGCGCGGAATGATTTTTAATCCAAGCCCGAAACTAAATCCTGATAAATGATTGTCTGCAATATTGTATAACCCTTCAACATCAGCAAAACGATAGCCAAATTGGGCACTTAATGCCAGATGCCTACCGGTTTTTATATCAAAATGCAGTTCAGGTTCCAGCACAATCAGACGCGATTTTTCAAGTCTGTCGTCAGAGGCTTCACTGTATATTCCTGTCAGGCCATAACCTAGTTTCACGGGCAGGCTTAATTGAAATTTGTTGTTTCTGACAAGAAAATATTCAACAAATAAGCCGCCGTAGCCATATTTCAGATACAATTCAGTGGTTTGGTAATCGTGTAAGTTACTGCCCAAAAACTCAATGGGACGCATAAGTCCGTTACCAAAAGCCCCCGCAGCTATTTTGTTGTTGAAAACAACAGCGCCCATTCCACCGATTTGCGGATGGTAATTACCAAATAGTCGGGATGATTTTACAAAAATGCTTCCGTAAGAAGATAATTTATGAGCATTTGAACCCTCATTATGCATTTGTATCCGGCTTGCTGCTGTTTCTGTTGTGTCAGATGTTGTGGCATAGTTATTAACTGTTGCCAGGCAAATACTTGCAATCAATGATAGTTTTAATAAGTTGTTCATCCTTGTTGTGTATTAAATTTGATGCAAAACTACAGACGAGGATCATGGCAGTCGTTCGGAAATGTAATTGGGTACCACTTGTTGAGATTTTGTACTTTGTGAAGGATCGTCAAAAATCATTGCGTCAGTTTCTTAATGAAATCCACAATTTGTTCATTTCCATACCGGTCAGGTACATGCCTGGAATTTTTCAGCAATAAGACCTCTCCCAGTGCTGGAAATATGGCTCTTGCACGTTTCAGCATTTTCTCACCCGGAAAGAGCACATCCTTTTCGGCAGCGATCAGGTGAACAGGTTTCTTAATCTTTTGCGCTTCTTCCTTTGTTATCACGGGGACAGGCGAAAAAGCCATTTGAGAATGAAAAAGCCATTTCGGGAAAAAGGCCAGGCCTTCTTCATTTTGATCAGTAAATAACTCCTTTGAAACCTGACGAACAAGGCATGAATGTTTCAGCCATTTGTATAGTTTAAAGGGGAGCCATATTTTCCATAAAATTTGCCATTTACCACCATTCACAAAGCCAGCGGGGACGATGAAGATGGCCCTTGAGACATGGCGTTCGTCGAGCAACAGTGTTTTCCAGCTGATAAATCCCCCAAAAGAAATTCCCAGCAATATCGCATTACGGATATTCAACCAGGCCAATACTTCATACATCCATTGTCCGTAAGACTCATTCTGCACCGAGGGAAAAGTTTCTGCATTCAGGGTCGATTGGTCCATTCCATCAATGGCAAAAACCCTAAAATCATCCTTAAGCCTGATTACTATGTCTAAAGCAAACGGAGGACATCCGTTTATACCATAAATCAACACCAAAGGAGGCTTGTTTTCCTGTCCTGTCACAAGTACACAAGTATTGCCAAAGCTTGTCTCAATAGTTAAACATTCGTAAATCAGGGGCAGTTCGTCCAGTTCGATCTGCAATGCTTCCTTAACCTCTTTTTTGCCCCGGGGAGAATTGAAAAATGAAATCATTGAAAGGGGTGTTTTCTGAGTTGTTATTTTTAAAAAAAACTTTGCACCTATTATCCAGGACAGATGATAAACCAACCGACATTTATTCGGAATAAACGGCTCAAAAACATTTACTGGTGCTGAATAAAGGCCGAAACTGCAGCATGCACCTTCCCGGCCAGTTCGAAATATGCCTGATCATGTATATCGGTTGAAGCGTCCATATTCGTTAAGAGGAAATATCCTGAATTACCATCTTTGCTGAATTGAAGATTACAGCTTGTTCCCGGGTCGCTGCCATCATGTTTAATCTCCTCACCGTTCAGAAACCAGAACACACCCTGATTCTCTGCCAGGATTTCCGGTACAATGCCCTCAGGAATTAAGGCTTCAAAAAGCATTTTATAACCCGCCGCTGAGAACAAAGTGGCAGATTGTCCCTTAGCCCCTTTCATCATATCCAACAGGAATTTTGCCAAATCTTCATTGCATGTATGGATACTGCCATCAGGGTAAGAATCATTGGCATAATCTGGAAGAGGTGTACTCTTGTCCCAATAAAGTTCGGCCATATTTTCTGAATTCAGCTCTTCCATATTATAAGCCGTTCTTGTCATACCCAAAGGCAGCAGGATGTTTGTTGTAACGTACTCTTTAAAATCTATTCCCGTTGCTGTTTCGACCAAATAGGCAGCCAAAGATGTTGCAATATTCGAATAGTTCCAGGTTGAGCCCGGGGCAGTTGAAGCAAAATTCTCAGAACTGTACAAGTCACCCCCGGGATAATAATAGGATGCCAGAAAATCCGCCAAAGGCATGGTTTCCCGTTGCTGAATCCCAAAGCCACCGACAAGTAATTGTGCTCCTTCCGTTGAAATATCTTCACCGGGTAATATATGATAGGCCTGAAAATAGCTCCCGGCTTCATCCAGCAAACCGGATGTGTGTGTCACCAGGTGCTTCACTTTAATTACGGCATCCGGTATTTTCGGGTTTTTTAATTCAACGGGCAGAATGTCGTTGATATTAGTTTCCAAAGTAAAATACCCTTGCTCAATGGCTTTCACGATGGCCGCAGCCACAAAGGTTTTGCTGATTGAACCAATAGGCTGTGATGTTTGGTTAGTGTAGGGCTTATTGCGCTCAATAGTTGCTTTTCCAAAGGATTGCTGGTAAAGGACAGAATCGTTTTTGATGACAGAAACAGCCATACCTGGCGCATCAGAATTGCTGTATATGTCATTCAAAACTGCGGTCAGATCAGCCGGTGTATCTATAGAGCCCGGGTCAATTGTTGGTTGTACATCGTCCTTGTCGCAGGAAACAGTAGAAATAAAGAGCATTAATGCAATCAGGGGAAAGATCAGAAAATTTTTCATTTGTAAATAATTTTGATTTTGACACAACAATTCCTTTTTTCGACAGCTTAGCCATCGAAAGTGAATAGGATTATCATTGACCGTTTATTTGTGTATCAGCCAAATGACAATGCGAAGGTGCAGCGAAAAACCAGGCCTGTCGTTCACAAATGAAATTGAGAACTTCTTAGTGAGAAACAGAACCCATAAATAAAGGAGAGCTTATTGAAAAAGAATCATTTTCTTCTTTGCACAATTCTGTGAATGAGGTACATCAGTCCTATGGTAATGGCCATCACCCCAATAACCGTCCAACCCAGCGATGGAAACCCATGTATCATTCCATCGGCTGCCTGATAAACAATCCAGCCTGCGGCAGTTGCTGCTACACCTCCCGCAACCTGCTGAAACGATGAGTCGAGCGCCATGAATGCACCCCTGTCATGCATTTCGGGCACAACCGTTGCCAATGCCGTGGAAGCAATCATCCGGGCATTGATACCGATAAAAAGAAACGTATGCAACAATACCACCAACCAAAAGGGAACATGTGCCAGATTGCTGTAAACAGCTACCAAAACAATAGCCAATACTGTTCCGATGGTAAAAAGCCTGAATTTCCCATACCTGTCAGATAATCGCCCGATTAACGGGCTCAAAACAATAGCAGCCAATCCTCCGGCACCATATAACAAGGGTAATTTATCAAGCCCAACCCCCAGATTGTTGGTGCTGTATGCCGAACCAAAAGTCATGTACATGGTGTCGCCCAGGACAAGAAAAATGTTATTTAGAAAAACGGTCCAATAATCACGATTCTTTACGATATGCAATGAATGCGTCAACGGTTGGTCTTTTGATGCATTGTTTAAATGCGTTTTGATAGGGTTGACTTTAAAAATAACTACAGAAAAAATCAGGATTCCAAACAAGAAAAATATCCAATAGGTAAGCCGCCAGTTAAAGTTGGTTGCCAGATACAGGGCCAGCGGCAATCCGGCCACAAGGCTCGCAGCAAAAGCCAATTGCACAAAACCCATTACACGGCCGCGTTGGTCTTTATGAAACAGATCGGCAACAATGGCAAAGATTACAGCAGCCACGACCCCACCAAAAGCCCCTGAAACAATTCTTGCAATAATCAGGACCAACAAAGAATTTGCGGTAGCACAAAGCAGCATACCCAATAAAAAACCGCCGTAATACACCAATAGTAAATTCTTTCGATCGAACCTGTCAGAAAACCCGGTTGCCAGAAATGCCGATATGCCTGCACTGAAAGCATAAGCTGACACAACAAATCCAAACTCTTTGGTGGTGATTTGCAGTTTCGGAAGCAAAATCGCCGAAAGTGCGGGCAGCGTCATATAATCCACAACAATGGTGAATATGATGAAAACAAACAGCACAATGAGAATAATCTGATACGACGTCAGCGGATTGGTTTTCAGGTTGTCTTGTGCAATCATTTTTCCTGCTTCTTTACCCAGGCTGTTGGTGTGATGCCCTCCATTTTTTTAAAATAACTGTTAAAGCTTGTTTTTGAATTAAACCCACTTTCATAGGCAAGTCCTAAAATAGTAATATGTTTATTTTGGGGGTCTAAGGCTTTTACTTTAAAGGTCTCCAGTCTGAAAGCATTGATGTATTCATTGAAATTTTTGTGAAGTTGATCGTTGAGCAGCCATGATAATCTGTTTGGATGCAATCCTATCCTATCTGCTACCTGCCGCAACGAAAGCAAAGAGTCGGTATAGATCTTTTCCTCATGCACCAGTTGCTCAAGCTGTTGCAAATAATATCTGATTTCGCTTTCATTCAATAAAGAAGCATTGGTTGTGGTTATCTGACCAATCGTAACTGGATCAGTTTTGCACTGGTTTTCAACAGAAGGCGGGAAGTTCATCTTGTCATACATTTCCTTAAAACGCGGATCATCCCTAAGGTTATCCCACACCCAAAAGTTTTTCAGCGATACCATCATCACCGAACGTTCCTGACAGGCTTTTTTCAGCCAGAAAATGGCTTCGTCCGGCATATCTAAAAGAGAATATAAAATAGCCGGATCTGATGAGTCAACATATTCTGACTTTTCCATGACAGCAACTACCTCCTTTTTTTTCCCCATCAGAATTTTCACCACCAAAAGGTCCAGATTTGCCAGCCCTTGTCCACTCGACAGTTCAAGTGCCCGGTGTATGTCGGATAATGCCTCCTGGTATTTACCCAAATAGCCTTTGACCAGACCCCGGTAGCGGATCGCTTCACTAAAATTCGGGTCAATATCCAAAGCTGCGCTAAAAGCGGCGATGGCTTCCTTAAACCTGCGGGCAAAATAATAAGTCAATCCCAGTTGCCAATGCGAAATAACATGAAGGGGATCTGTTTCCGTCACTTTTCGGGCAACCTGAATTGCTCTTTCATAATCTTCTTCTACAAATATGTAGTAGTAAGAGATAAATTCATTTTGTTCAGGCAAGCCATAAGCAATAGCTTTGTTATAAGCATCATAAGCCGCTTCCCAATCCCAATCGTAAAACAACTTCACAAAGGCGAGCACTTTATGTGCATATGCATTTTCCGCATCCAGCGCAATGGCATTTTCTGCCGATTCTCTGGCCAATTCGTGCGCTTCCTTTGTTGACATCATTCCAAAACCAGCAGCATGAATATACGCTTCGCCTAACATCGAAAAGGCTTCGGCATAGTTTGGGTCGACGTTAATCGCATCTCTGAAAAAACTGATCGATTTTTTTACATCATCATAGCCTTTCCTTTTCAGATGATAGCTCCCCTTCAGAAACAAATCGTAAGCGTCTATCTTTCGGGTAGGATAGTTGTGTGGATGGGATGGGATGTCAAAATGTCCAAAATTCTCCCTGATCTGGTCCGAAATGAGCAGACTGATTTCATCCTGAAGTGAAAAAATATCTTCCATTTCCCGGTCGAAGTTTTTCGACCAAAAGTGAGATCCGTCGGTGGTGTTTATTAACTGGGCAGTAATCCGAACCCTGTTTTTCACCTTTCGCACACTCCCTTCCAAAACAGTACTTACACCTAACTGACTGCCTATCGTCCGGATATCAATATTTTTATTTTTAAAGGTAAAAGAAGAAGTGCGGGCAATGACTTTCAAACCTTGCACGGTGGTCAGTGCATTGATGATTTCTTCTGTTATGCCGTCGCTGAAATATTCATTGTCCGGGTCAGAACTCAGGTTTACAAACGGAAGAACAGCAATTGATTTGTGTTGTGTCTGACGGGTGATATTTTCGATGGTGTTCATTCGGTCATATTCCTGCTCGTTAATCTATTTGGTAAATTTAACTTTTCCTGAGTGCTTCAGAGAAAACAATTCGTCCGGTTTGCAAATATGCTGTTTGTATATCTGTTGCTTATTCTCATTGCTCTTTTTCTCTCATTAAGTAACAATTTGACAACAGTGTTGTTTTATCATTTGGCGGTAATGTAAGTATATGTCCTTCAATGCGTATCTTTTCGCCTTGTTTCCAAGCTTTATTACACGCGTACCTCAACCGTTCAGAAGCTTGTTTAACGAAGCGATTTTTCTGTTTTCAGCACTTCAATTCCCTTCAGCGCGCTTATAAGGGTAATCATGTGAATAAACCGGTAAAAGGCTCCCCCTTACCAACCCCTGAATTCCTTTGCTTTCAATCCCCCGAAGATTGCTAACTTTGCATCCTCAAATTTTTAAAACACATTTTGTTTCATGGAGTTCAGGCTTACGCATACCGATTCCCGTTCAAATGCCCGCGCAGGCCTGATCACTACTGATCATGGCGAAATTGCCACGCCGGTATTTATGCCCGTGGGTACAGCCGGAACCGTGAAGGCCGTGCATATCAGGGATGTGGACGAAGATGTGAAAGCCCGGATCATTTTAGGCAATACTTATCACCTTTACCTCAGGCCGGGACTGGATATTCTGCGCGAAGCCGGCGGATTGCATAAATTCAACGGCTGGAAGAAGCCCATACTTACCGACAGCGGCGGCTACCAGGTATATTCGCTTACCGACCGCCGCAAAATGAAGGAAGAAGGCGTCGTTTTCCAGTCGCACATCGACGGATCGAAACATATGTTCAGTCCCGAGCGGGTCATGGATATCCAGCGCATCATCGGCGCCGACATCATTATGGCCTTTGACGAATGCACCCCCTACCCCTGCGATTACAACTATGCCGTCAAATCCATGGAGCTCACCCACCGGTGGCTCGACCGCTGCATCGCCCGTTTCAACGAAACCGAAGATCTGTACGGCTACCGCCAGACCCTCTTCCCCATCGTACAGGGCAGCGTTTACAAAGATCTGAGGATACAATCGGCCGAGAAAATCGCTTCATGCAACGCCGGAGGCAACGCCATCGGCGGCCTGGCAGTGGGCGAACCGGTGGAAACCATGTATGAATTTACCGAACTGGTCTGCAGCATATTGCCTCACGACAAGCCACGCTACCTGATGGGCGTAGGCACTCCGGTAAATATTCTGGAAGGCATATCCCAGGGAGTGGATATGTTCGACTGCGTGATGCCGACGCGCAACGGCCGCAACGGTATGATCTTTACCAGCCAGGGCGTCATCAACCTGAAAAACGAAAAATGGAAAGCCGATTTTTCGCCCCTGGATCCTGACGGAACATCTTTTGTCGACAGCGCATACAGCAGGGCTTATGTCAGGCATTTGTTCGTAGCCGGCGAAATCCTCGGGCCCATGATCGCCAGCCAGCACAACATCGCCTTTTACCTCCGGCTGGTTGATGAGGCGCGCAGAAAAATAGAAGAGGGAACATTCAGCAGCTGGAAAGATGCAATGGTAAAACGTCTGGGGCAACGCATATAATAAAGACAACCGAAGCCCGTTAACAATCCCGGCACCGGCAGAAAAGCATGAAAAAACTTGACCTCTACATCATACGCAAGTTCCTGGGCACTTTCTTCTATGCCATTGCCTTGCTGGCGGTTATCATCATTATTTTTGATATTTCTGAAAAAATTGATGACTTCCTGGAACGCAAGCCCCCGCTCGAAGCTATCATCTTCCAGTATTACGCCAATTTCATCCCCTATTTTATCAACCTTTTCAGCGCGCTGTTCACGTTTATAGCCGTTATTTTCTTTACTTCAAAACTGGCCGCCAACACCGAGATTGTTGCCATACTCAACAGCGGCGTCAGTTTCAGGCGCATGCTAAGGCCTTACCTGATCTCCTCGCTTTTCCTTGCCCTGATGTCGTTCGGACTGACCAATTTTGTGATCCCTGAAACCAGCAAGAACATGCAGGAGTTCCAGAAAAAATACCTTAAAAGCCAGCGCAAGGCGAATATGAACAATATCCATATGCAGATCAGCCCCGGTGTTTTTGCCTATGTCGAAAGCTTTGACATGAAGAACAAGTCAGGTTACCGCTTTTCGCTGGAAGGTTATCACGAGGGAGGTATGGACTACAAGCTCAGCAGCGATTACCTGAGGTGGGACAGCATCACCGGCATGTGGAAAATAGAAAACTGGGTAAAAAGACAAATTCAGGAAAGCGGGGAAATAATCACCCGCGGACAAAAGTTTGATACCCTGCTGAATTTAAGGCCCGAAGATTTTGCCGTGGATGTGGATGATGCCATTTATATGAATTACCGGGAGTTACGCGATTTTATCAATGCCGAAAAAATGCGCGGATCCGGGAATCTGATGAAATTCCAGATTGAAAAGCATAAAAGGATCGCGTTCCCGTTTGCGACCATTGTCCTGACCCTGATCGGGGTATCCCTCTCGAGCCGGAAAGTAAGGGGGGGCATTGGCTTCAACCTCGGGGTAGGCATTACGATCTGCTTTGCATTTATCCTGTTTATGCAGGTAACCACCGTGTTTGCCACCTTCGGGAATCTGCCGCCCGTAGTGGCCGTCTGGATTCCCAATTTTATCTTTGGACTGCTTGGCATTTACCTGCTCAGGGTGGCACCCAAATAACAAAGATATCAGCAGGGCAGCAGTTCAACGGCCTGACTGTCACGACTCGCAATTTAAGATTGTGATTGATTTTATTAAACGGTAATCTGTAAATCTTTCCTCACCGGGAAATTCAGCACAATTCCTGCCAGACAAACATCCCGCTGAAATCTTCCTTACTCACAAAAGGAGCGCTTTTAAATAATCCGAAAACCGCAGAACCGCTGCCACTCATGGCGGTATAAAATGCGCCCAGGTCCCGGATCCTGTCACGAACCTCCTTTATCTCCGGATAAGTTTTCATCACTGCCGGCTCAAAATCATTGACAAGCATCGCATCCCAGGCTTCCGTTTCCCGAAGCTGATCAGGGGCCGGAAGCGGTATCCCGGACGGGGTAATATTGTTGTAGGCCCAGGGCGTGGAAACATTAATATCCGGTTTAACCAGTAAAAGGTGATATCCCTTCAAGGACAAGGGAAAAGGCTGCAGCGCCTCTCCCCGGCCAGCGGCAACGGAGGTTTTGTTTTCGATAAAAAAGGGACAGTCGCTGCCCAGGGCAGCCGCCATTTCGAGTAATTCACTTCCGCAAACTTTAATGCTGAACAACCGCCGGGTCAGCTTCAGGGCAAAGGCGGCATCCGACGATCCCCCGCCAAGCCCGGCCCCGGCCGGTATCGCTTTATGCAGGTGAATTTTTACTTCCGGAAGCCCGTACTTCCGCTGCATCATCCTGAAAGCCTTAACGCAAAGGTTTTCTTCCGGATCGCACTGAATTGCAATTCCTGAAGCGGTGAATGCAAATTTTCCGTCAGCGGAAGGAACAATCTCCAATGCATCTGACAGGCCAATAGGAATCATAATGGTTTCAATGTCATGAAATCCATCGGTTCTTTTTCTCAGAATCCTGAGGCCCAGATTAATCTTTGCGTTTGGAAATACGATCATAAGGCAGCAATTTCTCCGCGTTAATGCAAATATACATGCATTCGTGCATAATCTGCCTGTATTCTTAAACTTTCAGCCGGGCAAAGACCTGTGAACTAACCCCGGGCAGGGGCGGAAAAATTCTTTTTCCAAAAAAGGATCATTCGCATTGAAAGCCCGTGGTGGTTACGGATTAAAAATTAATTTTGTAATGACAAAACAGTTCCAGATGACGATAATCAATTCCGTGATTTCATGGTTCATGAAAAAACGCATGCATCAGCTTGAGCTTTTCATGAAATACCCCCACGATGTCCAGGAAGAATGGTTCAGGCGGTTGATCCTTTCGGCACGGAACACGGAATGGGGAAAAAAATACGGGTATGCCGGCATTGAAAACTATGAAGCCTTTGCCCGGCATGTTCCGTTGACCGAGTACGAGGACCTTAAGCCATATATCGACCGTCTCCGGAAGGGGGAACAGAATCTTCTCTGGAATTCGGAAGTTAAATGGTTTGCCAAATCATCAGGAACGACCAGCGACAGAAGCAAATTTATTCCTGTAAGTCAGGAAGCGCTGGACGAATGCCATTTCAAGGGCGGAAAAGACCTGTTATCCATTTACTGCAACAACAATCCGGATACCCGGATTTTCACCGGTAAGTTGCTGGGAATGGGCGGTTCACATTTTCCTGACAACCCGGAGGCCGGGACGATGGTAGGTGATGTTTCAGCAATCCTGATGGAAAACCTCCCCTCCTGGATCGAACTGATCCGCACCCCGGAACTTTCCGTCGCGCTGATGAGTGAATGGGAGCAAAAAATTGAAAAAATAGCATCCATAACGAGTAAGGAAGACGTAACAAATATAACGGGCGTCCCTTCGTGGACCCTGGTTCTTCTGAAACGCATATTAGAAATTACAGGTAAGGAGGATATCAGGGAAGTGTGGCCCAACCTTGAGCTTTTTATCCATGGAGGTGTCAGCTTTACCCCTTACCGCAGTCAGTTTAAAAAACTGATTCCGGAGCCCATGAACTATCTTGAAACCTATAATGCCTCCGAAGGCTTTTTCGGGATTCAGGACCGGATCGTGGCTGATGATATGCTGCTGATGCTGGATTATGGCATTTTTTATGAATTCCTTCCGTTGGATGATGAAGGCACCGGACAGGGCAAACCGGTGCCACTCGGCGATGTGAAACCCGGCATCAACTATGCCATGATCATCAGCACCAATGCCGGTTTGTGGCGGTATAAGATCGGTGATACAATTACCTTTACCTCTACCGACCCATACCGGATCAGGATCACCGGCAGAACAAAAAATTACATCAATGCCTTCGGGGAGGAACTGATCATTGACAATGCGCAGAAAGCCCTTGACTGCGCCTGCGCTAAAACCGGCGCCATGCTGAATGAATATACGGCTGCACCGGTATATTTCGGAGATACCGGAAGCGGGGCGCACGAATGGCTGATTGAATTCGCCACCCCGCCTGAAGATCTCTACTACTTCGCCGAAGTGTTGGATAACGCATTAAAATCGCTGAACTCCGACTATGAAGCCAAACGGTATCACAACATGATCCTCGGAAACCCGATTGTTAAACCAATGGCGCCGGGCACCTTTTACCAATGGCTTAAACTCAGGGACAGGCTCGGCGGACAGTACAAAGTCCCCAGGCTTTCCAACGACCGCAAATATGTGGATGAGATCCTGGAAATGAGCCGTAAGGGCTGACAATTAATCCCGTTAAGACACTATACAAAACAAATCCAATGCATATAGCCATCGCCGGAAATATCGGTTCAGGGAAAACCACCCTCTGCGGGTTACTTGCCAAGCATTTTGGCTGGCAGGCCCATTTCGAAGATGTTGAAACCAATCCGTATCTCCCCAGTTTCTATGAGGATATGCAACGCTGGTCGTTCAACCTGCAGGTTTACTTCCTCAACAGCAGGTTCAGACAGATTATTGAAATCAGGAACAGCGGCAAAACGGTGGTTCAGGACAGGACCATTTATGAAGACGCATACATCTTCGCCCCTAACCTGCACTCGATGAACCTGATGACTACCCGTGACTTTCAGAATTACTCCTCCCTGTTTGAACTGATGAGCACTTTTGTAAAACCACCCGACCTGCTGATCTATCTCAAGGCAAGTGTACCTACCCTGGTTTCGCAGATTCAGAAACGCGGCAGGGATTATGAGAATTCCATCAGGCTGGATTACCTGAAAAGTCTGAACGACCGCTACGAAGCATGGATAGGCGGCTACAAACTGGGCAAACTGCTGGTTGTGGAGGTGGACAACCTCAATTTTTCGGAAAAACCCGAAGATCTGGCGGTGGTAATTGATAAAATCAATGCCGAAATCCATGGACTTTTCTGATACCGGCCTTACTGTTGCCGGCATCATCCCGGCCAGATACGCCTCCACCCGTTTTCCGGGGAAACCCCTGGTGATGATCCGGGGAATGAGCATGATTGAACGGGTTTATAGACAGGCCTCCGGCTGTGCGCTGCTTAACGCCGTGATCGTGGCCACTGACGATGGCAGAATTGCCGATCATGTCACCGGTTTCGGAGGAAGGGTTATCATGACCAGCCCGCACCACCCCAGCGGAACGGACCGCATTGCGGAGACCTTAAGAATGCTTGCCGGAAACGGTGAACACTATGATATTGCAGTCAATATCCAGGGCGATGAACCAACCATCCGTCCGGAGCAGATCGAAAGTGTGGTTAGCTTATTCAGCAGCAACGAAACCCGGATTGCCACCCTGATCAAGGTTATCGATAAAACGGAAGACCTGTTCAATCCCAACGTGGTAAAGGTGGTTACTGACAAAACCGGCAGGGCCCTGCTTTTCAGCAGGTCGCCCATTCCGCATATCAGGCAGCATCCTGATGAAGCATGGACATCGGCATTCACATTTTACAGGCATATCGGCATATATGCCTACCGCACGCAAACGTTGCAGGAAATTTCAATGCTTCCGCCTGCCCCGCCCGAAACCGCTGAATCGCTGGAGCAGTTGCGCTGGCTATGGAACGGATACTCCATTCAGACCAATATCACTGATTTTGAAACCATTGGCATTGACACTCCTGAAGACTTATCAAAACTTACCAACATCGCTTGAAAAAGCGGTTTCAACCCTTTATCTTAGCGCTGCGTTTGACAGGGGCATAACCTGTGATCAGGCAGGAACCGGAAGACATTCCGAATAAGTTATTTAACCCGGCTCCTTTGAAGTAAAACCGTTGTTATGAATCTTGAAAAGTACATCTGTAACTTACTGTTTGAGCATGATTGCGTGATTATCCCCGGTCTTGGCGGATTCATTGCCAATTACACCCCGGCTACCATTCACCCGGTAACGCATACCTTCATGCCTCCATCAAGGCAACTTGCTTTCAATGCCAGGTTATGCAACAACGACGGTATCCTGGCCAACGCCATCGCATCCACCGATAAGATTACCTTTGCTGAAGCCAACAGGCTGATAGAGACAGAAGTGAACGGGTTGTTGAACCTGCTGAGTAAAAAAGGTGAAATCAGGTTGACAGGGGTAGGGCAACTTATTGCCGATCGTGAGAACAACCTGAGTTTTATTCCTGAAAAGGGAGTAAACTTTCTGGATGATGCCTTCGGCCTTGTTCCATTTACTTCCGAACCTGTTAATCAGGAAGGTTTCCAGGAAAAGATCAGCCGCAGCCTGACCGGAAGCCGTGCAGTGCCTTCCATGCGCAAGCTTCCTTCCACACTCAGGTGGGCCGCCATACTGCTGCCCCTTGCCGCCATTTCTTTATGGAGTGCACTGAATACCGGAGGCCTGACCCGGCTGAAGAATAACTACGCATCCCTGCTTCCGGCCCGGACCGAATCACCGGCACCGGTGATTGCAGACACCCCTGAAGTGAAAACGTATGCGGTTAGCCCGGCCGAAATCACCCCGGAGCCGGTTGCCACCCCCGAACCAGCAGAAACGGTTAAGCCGGACATTTACTTTATAATTGCCGGGGCTTTCAGCATTCAGGAGAATGCCGAGAAATTGGTAAGTGAACTCAGGGCTGCAGGATACGATGCCCGCATAACCGGGCAAAACAGCCGGGGCCTTTACCATGTAAGCGCGGCCGGATTCAATAACAAAGATCTGGCAATCAGCAAGATGAATGAACTTCGCCATGGCAAATTTCCCGATGCCTGGCTGCTGACCCGCAGGTAATCCGCGAAAAAATTCTTACGCATGACTCCCTGTTTTACTGCAGGTAAGGTGCTGTTTGCTATTTTTGCAAGCCATTAATCCCGGACAACCACGGTCCGGCCATAATAATCCCGTCATTGAGCAAGCGAAAATTAGACCGATTCGCGGAAAACGCCACCTTTCCGCACCTTTTCCAGCCGGCATTTGAAGAACTGGTCCGGGGTTTCGAACAAAAAGGCAAGTGGCATGGTTTTTTCGGAAATGAAAACCCCGTCATCCTGGAACTCGGATGCGGCAAAGGGGAGTACACCGTTGCCCTTGCAGAAAAATATCCGGAAAATAACTATATAGGCGTTGATATCAAAGGGGCGAGAATATGGCGGGGCGCCAGGACATCGTTCGAAAACGGCTTCCCCAATGTGGCTTTTCTGCGCATGCGTATCGATATGATACTTAACGCTTTTGCACCGGGCGAGGTGAGCGGCATCTGGATTACATTTCCCGATCCCCAACCTGCCAAAGCCAGAAAACGGCTGACTTCACCGATGTTCCTGAACCGGTATAAGACCCTGCTCAAACCCGGCAGCATCATACACCTGAAAACCGACAATCTTGCATTTTTTGAATATACCCTCGAAACAATTGCCGCTGAAGGCCATGAACTGCTGATGCATACGTTCGATCTCTACAACAGCGGATTAACGGAAGATGTGATGCTCACACAAACCCATTACGAAAAGATATTTCTCGCACAGGGCATTCCTATCAAGTACCTGAGATTCAAATTAAAATGAAAACGGTGAAAGCAGATGCCCGGGCTTCATTCTTTGAGAATGTCTATGAGGTCGTAAAACTGATCCCTTACGGCAGGGTTACCTCATACGGGGCCATCGCTGCATTTTTGGGCAGCCGGGGATCTGCGCGCATGGTCGGATGGGCGATGAATGCCTCCCACGGTTGCCCGGAGCCGGTACCGGCACACCGGGTGGTTAACCGCAACGGTTTGCTTACCGGCAAACATCATTTCGGCCATCCTGATCTGATGCGAAAACTGCTTGAACAGGAAGGCGCGGTGGTAGAAGAAGATAAAATATTGAATTTTAAAGAATTATTCTGGGACCCGTCCCGGGAACTCGGGATCTAATTCACTTCCTGCCTCATTTCACGGGCAAGGCCACCCCAACCGTTCAATTGAAGCACTGCATCACAGGATTTCAGAAAATCATCCAGCATGCTGCTACCGATAAGGAAAGTGACCCCGGGCGCCGGTTCGCGCTCCGTGCGCACATAAACGGGCCCGGTATAGGGCAGGGAGATATTGTAAGGCGCTTCATGGATCTCCTTTTCCGGACGCAGCACATAACTGCTTCGGGCGGCCACAGAACGCCCGATACCGGCCAGCCGGAATCCGTTTGCCCGCCGATCGTAAACAAAGGCAGGCGCACCGCTGTAGCCTTCACTAAAAGGCGCATCGGTCATCAGTAAACCATCGGAATTGCCCGGATTACTTATAAGGCCGGAAGTCATCATAAACCTTCCCGAAGGATAGCCCGTCAGCCACACCCTGTCGCCCCAGGCAAGATCACTTCCAGCAGCCATGGGGATTACTCCATGAACTTCTCCCGAACCCGGCGGAATTTCGAGCAGCGCAAGATCATTGACGGGATCGGAAACAAGAATTTCGGCCCTGCAATGAAGATTGTTGCCACTGACCTGAATCACCTGACTTGTCTTCACCGACAAGCCCAGCAGGTACCGGTGCCCGGATGAACTGGCATTGTCATCATAAGTGAAAACCGTGTCGGGAAAATCTATGACATGCGCGCAGGTCAGCAGCAGGGATTTCCCGGCATTCCCCTTAATCAGGATTCCCGTACCGCTGAAAGATTCATTATGCGTCAAACGGGCCTTTATCAATGAAAAATCAAAACCCTGTCCTTCAAGATCCTTTAGCGTAAGGCCGCTACCTTGCTCAAAAACCTGTGATTCGTAGGTTACATAGGTTACAATCCTGTATACCCGGAAGGTGAGGCTTTCAAACTGCCGCTGCATTGTGTTATTGTCAAATACAGAGGCTTGCTTTGTTTCACCATCGTTTTGCTGAACCGGCGGGATGATCCGGCATCCCCAAAGCATAAGTGGGACACATAAAGCAAAAAACAACCGATATCGCATAGCTGATTACCAATAAATGATCTGCTGAAAAAGGTTCCTTATTTCTGCAAATCAATGCAACTGCAAAGTAATTTTATTCCTGCTCAAAGCCTGATGATTTTACGATACGCAATCTGATCACCGGCAGTAATCTTTAACAGATATAGCCCGGAGTCGAGTCCGCTCAAATTGATTTTTGTATTGATTCCGGTGATATTTTCTGAAAGGATGATATTTCCCCTGACATCAAATAATTCAGCCAGCATCACTCCTGAAAGATCTTCCGGCTCAACAATCAGAAAATCTCTGGCCGGAACAGGGTAAACTATTGTTCTGTCTGCCATTGGCTTTTCATCGGTTGCCAGGGGCTGCCCATCCCAACCGGCCATTCGGGCAAGCATCCACCAGAGTGCTTTTGCCAGCCTTACGGCCCCTCTTTCGCCGATATGATCCCCGTCCTCCACATAACCGCCATCCAGATCAATCAGGTTGTCCGCGTGAATAGCCTGATACTCCCGGGTTACACCTCCGAAATCAGTCCATGACACTACCCTGCGTTCCCCGGCGTCATTCCGGCAAAGTATATCGGCATAATCAAAAAGGATGCGCCCGGCGCCGGCCTGCACAAAATCTCTGATATACTCATGTTTGATAAAACGCTGGTATCCGTTTTCACCCAGATTTTCGTTCGCATCCACCGGGCCGGTCGTGTAAAAAACTTTGGTCGGGTAAGTGTTGCCGGTGCAAAAGGCGTTATACCCGTCGGTGGCATTCAGATAGGTATCCATGCATACTGAATTATCCGTGAGGGCGTAGTCACCGGCATCCAATCCCCAGCGCTTGCTACCCTCCGGCCCCGCGGAGGAACGCCCGGCCCATCTTACCTGGTGAACAGGATCGGGAGTTCCGGCCGGCCAGTTATTGCTGGTCATGTCCCAGCACCAGCCGAAACCCATGGCAGCAATGGCCAGGTTATTGGTATTGCAATGGGTAAGGTGGGCCCGGGTTCGTGTCAGGGCGGTGGCATTGGTAAACCAGTCTTCCTCTCCGTAGCTGTATACCCATCCGTCGGGGTTGTTCAGGTCACCCCAGGTGGCGCTGCTCAGGCGCATGTGGGCATCTGTATACCCTTCGGGGACTCCGGATTCCCTGATGCTGACCTGAAACCGGGGATCCAGCTCTTCGAGCAAACGGCAGCCGATCCTGTATCCCTTTGAGTGAGACTCCCCGGCAACAATCACCCACATCTCTTTCACCTTATCGATATATTGCTGCGGAATCTGATCATACTTGTCCACCACTGTGTGGTCAGCGATAATCTGACACTGAACCTCTGCGGGAACGTTACTCAGCAACAGTAATGTCAAAATCCATACAGCCGTCAAAAGCTTTTTCATCCCTGACAAAATTGTGTAATATAATGATGATTCTTACAAAGATAAGCCAAAACCGCTTGTAATGCCAGCTGATGAACAGCTTTTTGAAAAAACCCCGGACATCGGTGCATTTCTAAAAAACCCTTATCTTTACAAAATCTAAATTAAAACAAACGTTACTGCCATGGCTTTCTCTAAAGAAGACGTTATCAATGCTTTAAGAACCGTTAATGACCCTGACCTGAAGCGCGATCTGGTCACGCTGAACATGATAGAAGATGTTCAGGTGGAGGGCAACAGGGTTTCTTTTAAAGTTGTACTCACCACCCCCGCCTGTCCGCTGAAGGACAAAATCAAAAAAGACTGCATTGCTGCCATTCAGCAACTGGTTGACCCCTGGGCTGAAGTTAATGTGGAGATGACATCGAGGGTAACCACCCGCCGGGCCGACAAACAGCCGCTGCTGCAGGGCGTAAAAAATATAATAGCTGTTGCATCAGGTAAAGGGGGCGTAGGTAAATCAACCGTAGCTGCCAACCTGGCCGTAGCCCTCGGACGCACAGGCGCCAGGGTGGGACTCATTGACGCCGATATCTACGGGCCCTCCGTTCCCCTGATGTTCAACGAGATGAATACCAAACCGGCTGCCGTTGAGAAAAACGGGAAAGCCTATGTTGTTCCGGTTCGCAAGTACGGGATAGATATTCTGTCGATCGGCTTTTTTGTGGATCCTGCCAAAGCCCTTGTATGGCGCGGGCCCATGGCCAGCAATGCGCTGACCCAGCTTTTCAGCGAAGCCGACTGGGGCGAGCTCGACTACCTGGTTATTGATATGCCCCCCGGAACCGGCGACATTCACCTGACCATTGTGCAGCAACTGCCTGTAACCGGCGTATGCATCGTTACCACGCCACAGGAAGTGGCCCTGGCGGATGCCCGGAAAGCCATCGGTATGTTTACCCAGGAGAGCATCAACGTTCCCATCCTCGGCCTGATTGAAAATATGGCATGGTTTACCCCGGCCGAACTGCCTGAAAACAAATACTTTATTTTCGGAAAAGAGGGCGGCAAACGCCTGGCAGAAGAGCACAACATCCCGCTGCTTGGCCAGATTCCGCTGGTACAGGGGATCTGCGAATCGGGCGACAAGGGCAGTCCCATCGCGCTTGATTTCAGTTCACCGGTATCTGAAGCCTTTATCAAACTGGCTGAAAACACTGCCCAGCAGATCGCCATACGCAATGCCACCCTGGCTCCGACTAAAATTGTGGAAATCACCAAGTAACCCATCAAACCTTTACCCTAAATCACAAAAAACATGTCAAACCACGAAGAACTGACCATAAAAGTCAAAAACATCATTGAGCAGATCAGGCCTTACCTGCAGGCCGACGGCGGCGATATCAGCTTTGTTGAACTTACCGATGACAAGGTGGTCAATGTTGAACTACAGGGCGCCTGCGGTTCCTGCCCGTTCAGCCGCATGACCCTTAAAAACGGCGTGGAAGAAGCCGTGAGAAAAGCCCTTCCCGAAATCAAATCAGTGGAAGCATTGAATATGTAATCCATTTTTGCTCAACCCTTTGCACAACTATTTTTTAACATCCTGTTGCGTTAATAAGAGTTTGCTGTAAAAGTGGATGCAACATGAATCATTCAGCCCCAAAGTATTTACAAAATAGCTTTGGGGCTATTTCTTTTCCCGACAAAATGCGCTGACTGAATTTCGAACCCAGATATTCAAATCCGGCATTTATCATTGCCAATGGAAGATAGCTTTCATTACTAATGGAAGATAGTCTTGCGTTTCAAAATCTATTTCACAAAAGATGAAAATTGATTACTTATTGTTATTCATCCAGTTATTTCTATCCATTTTAGTTGTTAGAACGTAGTTTTATTAATCCGTAACGGGTATAGTATGTACTCATAAAATTATGCTGGGAAGTAGTCAATATTTTTGGGATTACATTCCAAAAACTATCTCTTTTTTCAAAGTTTTGGGATTTCATTCCAAAAAGTATCCATCCTTACAAAGTTTTGGGATTCTATTCCAATAAACCTGGTAGAATTTCAGCGGTTGTAATTCCGAAAGGCCATAAAGTATCAATTAATAAGGCTTTTTTGATCTTGTTGTATTTATATGATAAAACTGAATCCTTAACCTTTTTCGTTCCAAAACGAAAATGGTTATGATTTTCTTCGTTTCAAAACGAGAAAAGTCATGTTTGCATAAATTACCCGGTGTATTTCCCCACTATCGGCATTCTCCGGCCCATGCCGAAAGCCTTGGGTGAAACACGCAGGATGGGTGGAGTCTGATACCGTTTCCACTCATTTGTATTCACCATTTTCAGTACGCGGGCAACCAGCGCCGGGGCGAATCCCATCTCTTCCAGTTCCCTTTTTCCCTTGCGTTTTTCGATATACTGGTAAAGCAGTTGGTCGAGTACATCATATTCGGGCAATGAGTCGCTGTCTTTCTGTCCGGGCCGCAGTTCAGCCGAGGGCGGTTTAACGATTGAATTCAGCGGTATAATCTCTGTGGTCCGGTTGATATAGTTCGCCAGGCGGTAAACATCGGTTTTGTAAACATCGCCGAGCACCGAAAGTCCGCCGCACATATCGCCGTAAAGGGTGCCATAGCCCACGGCTGCTTCGCTCTTGTTGCTGGTATTCAGCAAAATGTACCCGAATTTATTTGCCATCGCCATCAGGATCACCATCCTGATCCGTGCCTGCATGTTTTCCTCGGTCAACCCGAATGGAAGATCTTTGAAAAATGGCTGCATGGTATTTTCAAGTGTATGGAAAGTATCCGAAATCGGGATGACCTCATAGGGACAGCCCAGGTTGACCGCCAGGGCTTTCGCATCTTCAACGGAATGGTCCGATGAAAATTCAGAAGGCAGCAGGATACCGTGCACGTTTTGCGGGCCCAGCGCTTCAGCTGCCAGGGCAAGGGTAACCGCTGAATCGATACCGCCGGAAAGACCAAGTATCGCCTTTTTAAATCCCATTTTCCCGAAATAATCGCGGATGCCGAGCACCAGCGCATCATGGATCAGGGCGATATCCCGTACTTTCTCGTCTATCTGAACTTCAGGCGCAACCGGTGCATTGTACCAGGATTCACCGGTTTCAATGATTTTCATACCTTCCTGAAAAAAAGGCAGGGTTTCCCGGATATTCCCCCCGTTGTCGCAGGCCATGGAGCCCCCGTCGAAAATCAGCTCGGTCTGGGCCCCTGCATGGTTTACATAAATAACCGGCAGCTGATATTTAAGCGCATTATCCCTCAGTACTTTCCTGCGATCAAGTGCCTGGTTGTAATGAAAAGGCGAAGCGGCAATATTGATGATCAGTTCAGGGTTCTGTGCGATTGCCTCATCCAACGGAAACCTCCGGTAAAGCGGAATATCCCCGGTATTCCAGATATCTTCACAAATGGTTACGGCCAGGCGGGTCCCGTTTACTTCAACAACGCCGGATCCGGTTGCCGGTTCAAAATAGCGGTATTCATCAAACACATCGTAATTGGGGAGCAGGCTTTTGTTAACCAGTTGTTTTACCTGCCCGCCGGCAAGTATCCAGGCCGAATTGAACAGGGGCTTTCCCCGCCCTGTAACGTTACGCGAAGGGCCGCCCACAATTGCCGTGATGTCGCGGCATTCCTCAGCAATGCTCTGCATGCATTCCTCCGACCTGCTGATGAAGTCGTCAAATTCGAGATAGTCGCGGGCGGGATAACCGGTGACGGCCAGTTCCGCAAAAACCGCCAGTTCGGCGCCCTCCCGGCCGGCTAACCGGATATGCTCAATAATTCTACGGCTGTTGCCTTCAAAATCGCCAATAATATAATTCAGCTGAACCAATGCAATTTTCATAAACCATCCGGATTGAAGGGGACGAATTTACATAATTCTGAAGCGTAATCAGACTTTCGGGCCAATTCAGCGGCAATTTACCGCAAAACCTTACGCAGCATGCTGTGGCGTGCGTAACAAACCCTGTGCAATAATTTCCCGGTGAACAAAATTTTCATCCGCCGGCCCTGTTGAGCCGGCCTAACCCTTTATAAACTGCAGGCTGTATCAGCAGTACTCAGAAGATAATTCCCAGGGTTATTTCAAAAGCGTTGGGTACCGCCAGATGCTCAACCGTGCTGTCAACTTCATTATCCCCCTTCAGCACATCGCTCAGACCGTTCACAAAATTGATTCCGCCGACCAGTGAGGTGGAATTATCAATGGGGTATTCGATGCCGGCCCCTACTACCATGGCGACCCTGAAAAGGTTGGTTTGCGAATCAATAGTACGCCATTCTCTTTTTACCGTTGAGGGAGGAGTCACCGATTTGAAACTGTCTTTTGCTTTTGAGCCGATCCTGACCCCGGGTTGCAGACCAATTTGTCCGAAAAAACGAAAATCTCCGATATCATTGGTTTTCATCTTAATCAACATGGGAATATCGATGTACTTAAGGCGGTATTGCCGGTTCAGTACCCCGATGTTGAAGGATTCGATATCGGGATATGATATTTTACCATTGTGGAAGGTGACATTGAACCCTGAAGAGAATGCGTAATTCTCAGCAAAGTAAAAATCGGTAATCAGCCCCCAGGAGATGCCGGGAACAGCGCCTTCGGAGGAGTAATCTTCTGCATCCGTCCGCAGCCAGCCTATATTCGGGGATACTTTAACACCCATGGCAATTGATTTGTACTGCGCGAATGCACCGGAAACTAAAACAAATAAAAAAAACAATGTAATGAGCAGTGCCCTTTGTGCCAATTTCATAATCGGAAAATTTAAGTATTTCACAAAAATACAACCCTTTTGCCAAAATAAATAAACGGAATGGCAAGTTTATTGTATTTGACAAATTATACCGGTCATTTGTTTATTCAGCCAACATTAATTTAGAATCTATGAAAAAGTATCTGATTGCAATACTTGTCTTTTTCGCGTTTTCTGCAACTGCCCAGGTTCCTTATTTTACCTTCGGGCCCAAGGCCGGCGCTTCATTCTCCAGATTCAGCGCCGATCAGGAACAGATAAAGGAGGAAATAAAAAGTTCGCTTCATTTCGGCGCATTCGTCAGGATAGGCGACAAGCTTTACCTGCAGCCGGAACTGCTTTTTATGAACCGCAAGGGTGATCTTTCTCAAACAGAGGTTGCCGGCAGCACGAAATCGCTGCACATCAAAACACTTGATGTTCCCGTTTTACTTGGCGGCAAGCTGATTGATACAGATCTTTTAAATGTCAGAATCATGGCAGGACCGGTGGCTTCGCTGGCCCTAAACAAAGACATCAACAGCGAGAACTGGGATAACTCCATTACGGGCGATGATATCCGTAGTGCCAATTGGGGCATCCAAGCCGGTGCCGGGGTGGATCTGCTGTTGTTTACCCTCGACCTGAGGTATGAATTCGGGATATCCGATTATTCCAAAGACGAAGGCCTTACACTGAAAAACAACATGTTCACGGTAAGTCTTGGATTGAAAATACTATAGGCTGACTTTAACCGTTTTAAACCCCTGCCCTTCTCATGTCAGGGGTTTTTTGTTATTTTGCGCCAGATAAACACCAATCGTTTCAGGTATTATGTTTTCCAGATTTGCCAGACTGATTTTCCCTGCCCTTCTCCTGTTTGCTGCCTGCACCGGCGAAAACACAGGAAGAAAAACCGTTTCAGACGACTCCGGTTCATTACAATTTCAGAATGCAGATCAAGAATTCAGCATAAAGCGGTACGAACAGGTATTGTTTGGCCCGGGTGAAGCCGATCTGGAAAAAAGGCTCAGGGCCGTTGCATCTGATTATGCTGTCTTTCTGGGAACCGGAGATATCGGCAATGAAGAGGTAGATCAACTGAAATTGTTTATCAGTGATCCGCAGAACAAGGCTTCTTATGAGTCGGTTATGAAACAGTATCCTGACCTGGGATGGCTTGAAAAAGAACTTGAAGAGGCCTTCGGCATTTACGAAAAGGAAATTCCGGGAGGCAGGAAACCGCTTACCTATTCATATGTTTCGGGATACGATTTTCATTTACCCGTCAAATATGCCGACTCGGTACTGATCATTGCCCTTGACATGTATCTCGGGCAGGACCATGAAATGTACAAGAAACTGGGGATTCCGCTCTATTTATCCCGGCGTTATACCCGTGACCATATCGTGCCGGATGTGATGAAAGAGGTTGGCATGCTGCTGATTCCCGAAAAAAGCAGCGCCTATACCCTGCTTGATGCAATGATAGAACAAGGGAAAACACTCTATTTTGCCGATGTAACAGCCAAAAATTCAGAGGACCGCTTTAAAATAGGCTTCAATGCGGCACAACTGGACTGGTGTGTAAAAAATGAGCGCAATCTCTGGCAGTTTATCATTGAAAATGAGTTGTTGTACAAAACTGATTCGAAAGCTATGAGTATGTTTATGGTTGACGGTCCGTTTACTTCCTCCTTTTCGCAGGAATCCCCGGCCCGTACCGGGGCCTGGCTGGGCTGGCAGATTGTGAAAGCCTATATGAAAAAGAATAATGTGAGCCTGAAACAACTCCTCGACAACGTCGATTCACAGGAAATACTTGAGAAGTCAGGGTATAAACCCGGGAAAGGATGATCAAAACTTAATATCCCTGAGCTGCATACGCAGATGAGCCTTGCGCAGCACCTCCAGTTTTTCTTCTTTGGTAAGGATGGACCAATTGGCAATTTCATCAAGATTGCGGAAACAACCAACACACATACCATCCTCGTCAAGCCGGCAAACCCGTTTGCAGGGGGATTTCGGTTCAGGGACTACTTTTTCCGGTTCCACTTACTGTCGTTTTGATGATTCTATAAACCTATGAAATATCTAATTGTTCACAATGATACAATAAGGTTACGGTTATGCTGTTTTCAGGAATTCATTAAATGATTTGCATGAGTTGTTCAATGGACCGGAAATTTTTCCTACATTTGTGTGATATTTTAAAATACTAATATTCAGTAGATTAAATACTTGCTTCAGGTGTCATTATTTTATGGTAGCGGTAAAAGCGGCTCAGTTCCGTTTCTTACGTGAAAAATTCTGATAACATGCTCGTAAAAACATTCGGCAGTTCAATCATAGGCATCAATGCAATCACCATAACGGTTGAGGTGAACATGGACAACGGGATACAGTTTTTCCTGGTTGGTCTGCCCGACAGTGCCGTTAAAGAGAGTCACCAGCGGATTGAAGCCGCGCTGAGAAACAACGGGTATAAAATTCCCGGTAAAAAGATCGTCATCAATATGGCACCGGCCGATATCCGCAAAGAGGGATCAGCATACGACCTTACCATTGCCATAGGAATCCTGGCCGCGTCGGAGCAGATAAACCCGGCCACCGTGGGCGAATATGTGATTATGGGTGAATTGTCGCTCGACGGCGGATTACAGCCCATCAAAGGGGCGCTGCCCATTGCCATAGAAGCACGCAAACAGGGTTTCAAAGGCTTTATCCTGCCGAAGCAGAATGCACGGGAAGCGGCCATTGTAAGCGAGCTTGAAGTTTACGGAGCGGAGAACATCCTGGATGTTATCCGGTTTTTTAACGGTGATGCAAGCCTCGAAAGGGAGATTGTAAATACCCGTGAAGAGTTTTATGCCCAGCTGAACGAATATGAATTTGACTTTTCGGATGTTAAAGGGCAGGAAAACATCAAGCGTGCGCTCGAAATTGCGGCAGCCGGAGGTCATAATGTAATCCTGATTGGTCCGCCGGGCTCGGGCAAAACCATGCTGGCCAAGCGGCTGCCCTCCATACTGCCGCCGCTCAACCTTCATGAAGCGCTGGAAACCACAAAGATACATTCTGTTGCCGGGAGAATGAGCCGCCATGCCTCCCTGATCTCGGTAAGGCCATTCCGCAGCCCGCACCACACCATCTCCGATGTAGCTCTCGTCGGGGGCGGGTCGAATCCCCAACCGGGAGAAATTTCGCTTGCCCACAACGGAGTGCTTTTTCTTGATGAGTTACCGGAATTCAAGCGCACTGTCCTCGAAGTGCTGCGGCAGCCGCTCGAAGACCGGCTGGTAACGGTATCGAGGGCGAGGCTCACCGTGGAATATCCCGCAAGCTTTATGCTGGTTGCCGCCATGAACCCCTGCCCCTGCGGCTTTTACAATCATCCCGACAAGGAGTGCGTCTGCGCGCCCGGGGTTGTTCAGAAATACCTTAACAAAATATCCGGTCCCCTGCTCGACCGCATTGATATACAGGTGGAGGTCGTGCCTGTGCCTTTCCGTGAACTTTCGGATGTAAGGGTTTCCGAAAAAAGCGATGCAATCAGGGAAAGGGTGGTAAAAGCCAGACAGATACAGGAAGAAAGATATAAGGAGCATAAGGGCATTCATGCCAATGCCCAGATGAGCAGTAAAATGCTGAGGACCATCTGCAGGATAGACGAAACCGGACACACCCTGTTAAAAAATGCCATGGAAAAGCTGAGCCTTTCGGCGCGGGCATACGACCGTATCCTGAAGGTGGCGCGTACCATCGCCGATCTTGACAACAGCCATGACATCCGGCCCGACCATCTGGCCGAAGCCATACACTACCGCAGCCTCGACAGGGAAACCTGGGGCCTGTAACTGACAAAAACAACTTCACCGATAACATGATAAACAAACTAAGAATACTCCTCAGATACCTGAATTACCGGCTGAAAGCCAAAACAAAACATGCGGTCCACTCCCCTTTTGTTTTTGATTTTATCTGCAATGTCCTTGAAGATAAAAATGTTTATCCCCAGTATAAAAATGTTGAACAACAGGTAATCCGGTTGAAGCGGAATCCCAACAGCATCGAAACCGTGGATTTCGGATCTCGGAGGGGAAGGACAGGTTATACAACCAGGCTCAGAAAGGTCAAGGAAATAGCTGCAACCACCGGTATTTCCCGGAAATATGGCCGGCTGCTGTTCCGTATCGTTAAGTACTTTAATCCGGAATATATACTCGAACTGGGCACATCAACCGGTATCAGTACGATGTATCAGGCCATTGCCGCACCGTCTGCAGTGTTCAAGACGATAGAAGGCTGCGCATCAACGGCTGCGCTTGCCCAGGAGAGCCTTCATGCGGCAGGATGCAGCAATGTCAGCCTGGTGATGGGAAATTTTGACAAAGTATTGCCCGAAACGCTCGGATCGCTCAGGAGAGTTGATCACGCCTTTATCGACGGGAACCATACATACGAAGCCACCGTAAATTATTTCGGAGAAATTGCATCAAAAGCCGGAAACGACACCCTGCTGATTTTTCATGATATTCACTGGTCGGCTGAGATGGAAAAAGCCTGGGAGGAGATTATAAAACACCCGCGTGTTACGGTAACTATTGACCTGTTCAATATGGGACTGGTATTTTTCCGCAGGGGATTAAGCCGGCAACACTTTATAATCAGATACTGAAACCTGCATTATCACTAAAGATAATTTACAGGTCCGGGCAGAAAGCAGCTGTCGTCAGGTTGAAAATTTAATGACCGCCACTGTTACAATTATTCCTAACTTTGTTCGTTTTGAAGTAAACCAGGATCATGAACCAGGAAGTTATACGGCTTGACGGGATCACCCGTTTTTTTAAAGTAGGTGCCGAAGTGGTACGCGCCCTCAGGGGCGTGTCTCTTACCATAAAAAGAAATGAGTTTGTAGCGCTCATGGGGCCTTCAGGATCGGGTAAATCCACCCTGATGAACCTGCTGGGGTGCCTCGACACCCCGACCTCCGGAAGCTACTGGCTGAATGGCAAGGATGTCAGCAAACTCGAGGACAATGAACTGGCTGAAATCAGGAACAAAGAGATCGGTTTCGTGTTTCAGACGTTCAACCTCCTGCCCAGGCTTACCGCGCTTGAGAATGTGGCATTGCCGATGATCTATGCCGGCTCGCCCAAACCGGAACGCATGGAGCGGGCAATGCAGGTGCTGGAGGATGTTAAGTTAACCGACCGTGTAAAACACAAGCCCAACGAATTATCCGGGGGTCAGCGACAGCGGGTGGCGATTGCCAGGGCCCTGGTGAACAAACCCTCCATCATCCTGGCCGACGAGCCCACCGGTAACCTTGACTCTGTGACATCTGTTGAAATCATGGGACTGATTGAAGATATCCACAAAACCGGGAATACCATTATCCTGGTCACACACGAAGAGGATATTGCCCGCCATGCCCACCGGATCATCAGACTGTCCGACGGACTGGTTGCCTCCGACGAACTCAATTCCGACATCCGTACCATGGATTATTACAAGCAGAAAGTTTCAGCCGGGTGAACAATCAGCAAACCAACTTGTTTAATTTTTTCTAATTAACATTAAACATTTCGATGGATTGCGATTGGAAAATATATACCAGAACCGGCGATAAGGGACAAACATCACTGATCGGGGGCACCCGGGTGCCTAAATATCATGAACGGATTGAAGCTTATGGCACACTCGATGAGCTCAATTCCTATCTCGGGCTGATCCGCGATCAGGGGATTGATGCCCGCATTCATGAACTCCTGCTTGAAATCCAGGACAGGATTTTTACCGCGGAATCGCTCCTGGCTGCCGATCCCGTCAAAGACCTCAGGGCGCTTCCGAAGCTTTTTGAGGAAGATATACTTTTGCTGGAAAAAGAGATTGACAACATGAACGAATCTCTTCCGCAACTCAGCTCTTTTATTCTGCCCGGCGGGCATCCCATTGTTTCTCACTGTCATATTGCCCGGTGTATCTGCCGCAGGGCAGAACGTCTTACCATAAAAGTGGTGGAACATGATGCCTCAACCTTGCAGGGGGAAATGGTAATAAGGTACCTCAACCGGCTGTCTGATTACCTGTTTGTGCTGGCCCGCTGGTTCTCCCATACCCTTAATGCTATTGAAACGCCCTGGAAAGCAAGGACTTAATAAAAATTATAAGTAAACATGAACCAATTGTTTATTTGAAATGTTTTTGACTTGCTTTTGAATATAATTGGAGTATTTTTGCAAAAAATTAAACCCGTTAACTTCTGTAAGAATGTATTGGACTTTAGAATTAGCCTCTAAACTGGAAGATGCTCCCTGGCCGGCTACCAAAGAGGAACTGATCGACTTCTGCATCAGGTCAGGAGCACCAATGGAAGTTATTGAAAATCTTCAGGAAATTGAAGATGAAGGTGAAGTTTACGACAGCATCGAGGACTTGTGGCCTGATTATCCTTCCAAGGAAGATTTCTTCTTTCATGAAGATGAATACTAAAACTCAACAGCCGCTGACAGAATGTCGCGGTTTTTTTTTGCAATTCGATTCCCTCCTTTTTCAGTTCTGATGCATATCCCGGAAAATTCAACCGTGTTTTTACAGGAAATTAGGCTAACTTTGCATCTGTTTGAAAACCCCGGCACATTTTTGGTACTTCCTTTGCGCCGGCCAGGCACAAACCAAAACAACATCAAAAGCAATTCCATTGCATAATACCATCCGATATGCTTTCATTTCTTAAGAAATTCCTCGGCACAAAATCCGAAAAAGACATCAGGGAAATCACCCCTATCCTCAATAAGATAAAGGAAATATACCCCGAAACAGAAAAACTCAGCAACGATGCACTCCGCGCCAGAACCGAAGGTTTCAGGAAGCGTATTGCAGAGGCCGTTTCAGAAAAAGAGCAGCAGATTGCCGGTATCCGTGAAAAGATTGAAGCTGAACCTGATCTGGATATGGACGAAAAGGAGCGGTTTTATGAGCAGATAGATCAACTGGAAAAGGAAGCATATCAGATCACGCAGGAGGTTTTGAACGATATCCTGCCCGAAGCTTTTGCAGTGATGAAAGATACTGCCAGGCGCTTCAAGGAAAACGAGGTAATTGAAGTGACCGCCACGCAGAACGACCGCGACCTGGCCGCCCTGAAAGCGCATGTAGAAATCGTTGGTGACAAGGCTTACTATCACAACGCCTGGACAGCAGGCGGCAACCTCATCACCTGGGACATGGTACACTACGATGTACAGCTGATTGGTGGTATCGTGCTGCACCAGGGCAAGATTTCCGAAATGGCGACAGGTGAAGGAAAAACGCTGGTCGCCACGCTGCCGGTTTACCTCAACGCGCTGCCGGGCAAAGGTGTTCATATAGTTACCGTCAACGACTACCTGGCCAAACGCGACTCGGAGTGGATGGGGGTACTTTATGAATTCCACGGACTTAAAGTAGACACCATCGACAAGCATGAGCCCAACTCCGAAGCCCGCCGCAACGCTTACCTTGCCGACATTACTTTCGGAACCAATAACGAATTCGGATTTGACTACCTGCGCGACAATATGACGCGTAATCCCGAAGAGATGGTTCAGCGCCCGCACAATTATGCCATTGTGGATGAGGTTGACTCCGTGCTGATTGACGATGCGCGTACTCCCCTGATCATTTCGGGGCCTACTCCAAGGGGAGACAACCAGGAATTTGAACAGCTTAAACCCGAAATCAAAAAACTTTATGAGGCGCAGCGTAACCTGGTGACCAAACTGCTTGCCGAAGCCAAATCGCTGCTTACCGATGGAGCCAGCTCCGATAATGAGAAAAAGGGCGGAGAGCAATTGTTCAGGTCCTATCGCGGACTGCCCAAAAACAAGGCGCTGATTAAATTTTTAAGTGAACCCGGCATGCGCGCCCTGATGCAGAAAACGGAAAACTTCTACATGCAGGAGCAATCCAAAAACATGCACATCATTGATGATGAACTTTTCTTTGTAATTGACGAAAAGAACAACACCGTTGAACTTACCGAAAAGGGCATCGACCTGATTACCGCTTCCTATGAAGATCCAAAGTTCTATATTCTGCCAGATATCGGCGCCGAGATAGCCGAGCTGGAAAAATCAGGCCTTAAGGAAGATGAGAAACTGGAAAAGAAAAACGAACTGATGCGCGACTATTCGGTGAAATCGGAGCGGGTGCACACAGTCAATCAGTTGCTGAAAGCCTATACCCTGTTCGAAAAGGACGTCGAATATGTGGTAATGGACAACAAGATCAAGATTGTTGACGAACAGACAGGACGTATCCTCGAAGGACGCCGTTACAGTGACGGGCTTCACCAGGCCATCGAAGCAAAAGAAAGTGTAAAGGTAGAGGCTGCTACCCAGACCTATGCCACGGTTACGCTTCAGAATTACTTCAGGATGTACAGGAAGCTGGCCGGTATGACCGGTACGGCAGAAACAGAAGCGGGTGAGTTGTGGGACATCTATAAACTGGATGTGGTGGTAATTCCCACCAACCGTAAAGTGATCAGAGACGACCGCGAAGACCTTGTTTACAAAACCAAGCGGGAGAAATTCAACGCGGTGGCCGATGAGATCGTAGACCTGATCAACAAGGGCAGGCCGGTGCTGGTAGGGACCACTTCGGTAGAGACTTCCGAGTTGCTCAGCCGTATGCTTACCCTCCGCAAGATAAAACACAATGTACTGAATGCCAAGCTCCACCAGAAAGAGGCCGACATTGTGGCCGAAGCCGGTCAGGCCGGAACGGTGACCATCGCCACGAATATGGCGGGTCGTGGTACCGACATCAAGCTGGGCAAAGGGGTGAAAGAAGCGGGCGGTCTGGCCATCATAGGTACCGAACGGCACGAATCGCGCCGTGTGGACCGGCAGTTGCGCGGCCGTTCAGGACGGCAAGGAGATCCCGGAAGTTCACAGTTTTTTGTATCCCTCGAAGATGACCTGATGCGCATGTTCGGGTCGGAACGCATCGCCAAGATTATGGACCGTCTGGGCCTGAAGGAAGGTGAGGTGATTCAGCATTCCATGATCACCAAATCCATCGAAAGGGCGCAGAAAAAAGTCGAGGAAAACAACTTCGGCATCCGTAAGCGGCTGCTTGAATACGACGATGTTATGAACTCGCAGCGCGAGGTAATTTACCGCAAGCGCCGCCATGCCCTTTACGGAGAACGTTTGGCCGTGGATGTTTCAAATATGCTTTACGATGTTTGTGAAAGCATTGTTGCCAGTCATCAGGAGGACCGCGACTATGAAGGATACCGGATGTCGTTGCTGAAAACCCTGGCCACGGAACCGGGAATCTCAGCGGATGAATTTCTCTCCCTGAATAAACAGACCATTACTGAGGACCTTTTCAATAAGGTTTATTCAAACTACCGGACAAAATGTGAGCACCTCGCCCAACGTGCTTATCCGGTGATAAAAGATGTTTTCGAAAACCATCCCAGGTATGAAAATATTGCCATTCCCATTACCGATGGCATTAAATCGATGCAGGTGGTTGCCAACCTGAAGAAGGCCTATCTGGACAAAGGACGGGAAATTACCCTTGCAATAGAGAAGGGCGTTACCCTCGGTGTGATTGACGATGCATGGAAGGATCACCTGCGCGAAATGGACGAACTGCGCAACTCGGTCCAGAATGCCACCTACGAGCAGAAAGACCCCCTGCTGATTTATAAATTCGAGTCATTTGAATTGTTTAAAACCCTGATTCAAAAAGTAAACAGGGACATCACTTCCTTTATCATCAAGGCGAACCTGCCGGTACAGGAGCCTTCGCAGGTGAAAGAAGCCCAGCTTCCCCGGCGATCCGACAACAGCAGGCTGAAGGAAGAGCGCACCGATATGCTCAGTCAGGCAGGCCGTACCTCGCAGCCCCAGGTGACTGCACCGGTAAGGGTGGAGAAAAAAGTCGGTCGCAATGACCCCTGCCCCTGCGGCAGCGGGAAAAAATATAAAAACTGCCATGGACAAAATGAATAATCCGGCTGATTTTTCCCTAATTTTAACACGCTCATAACAATTCACTCAACGATGAAGAAAATCTTTACCCTGCTTTTTGCGATGGCATTGTTCGGCTATAATTCACCCGGCAGCCTGAAAGCACAGCTTGCCTACAGCCCTTTCCTCGATTCACTTATCCAGCTGGCCGACCATCAGTCGATCCTCTTACTGACCAGGCAGCTTGCAGGTGACACTACCGTTGTAATTGACGGAATTCCCACCACCATCAGTTCGCGGCATTACAACAACCCGAACAACAGCAAGGCAGCCGACTTTATTTTTGATAAATTTACTGAATACGGTTACGCCCCTGAGGTTCACACTTTCAGCAACGGTCGTGGAGAAAACATCATCGCCACAAAAACAGGGACGAAATATCCTGACAAGGAATTCATTATCTGCGGACACTATGACAATATGCCTTCGGGATCCGTTGCACCCGGCGCCGATGACAACGCCTCCGGAACGGTTGCCGTGCTGGAAGCGGCCCGCCTGCTGGCTCCCTTCGACCTGGAATATACCATCCGCTTCGCAGCCTGGGACGAAGAAGAAATCGGCCTGGTGGGCAGTCATGCCTATGCTCAGCGTGCAGCAAGTCAGGGGCAGCAGATTCTCGGGGTGCTGAACCTTGACATGATTGCCTGGGATTCGGACAATGACTTTACGTATTCGATTGCAACCAACACTCTTTCGCAATCATTTACCAATGATTTTCTGAGAACCACCTCCTACTATCAGCCCCAGCTGAACCATAACTATTATTACACCACCGCCAGCGACCATGCCTCTTTCTGGCAGTACGACTATCCGGCCATGCTGGCCATTGAAGACTGGTACGATTTCAACGAATACTATCACACGCCCGCCGATGACATTGATATTCTGAACATGCCCTATTACATTGCTTTTGTCAGGGCTTCCATTGCCAATATCGCCGCGCAGGGCTGGGATCACCGTTTCTATTTTCATCATGATCCGGTAGTCTCGGGAAATTCTGTGGAAGAACGCGAAGCGGTGCTGATTGTGGAAGGCTCACATCCGGTGGACATTCTCAATTATCCCCCGCGCTTGTACTTCTCAGGCAACGGTTCCGGTTTTGATTTTGTCACTCCATACGAAGTGAGCGGCGATACCCTTCGCTTTATGATACCCGGTTTTGCATTCGGAACGGAAGTAAGCTATTATTTTGCCGTTCAGGATTCCCTGGGAAGGCTTACAGCCTCCTACCCTGCCGGAGGGCTTGGCATTAACCCTCCGGGAACCCAGGCACCCGAATCTTTCTTCGTTTATGTGATCGACAACATTTTCTCCGCAAACACCTGCTCAACTACCACCCCGGTTGAAATCATTGACTATCAGAACACCTACGACCTGATAACGGTGGAATCCACCGGCACGGTGATGGATGTAAATGTGAACCTTGACATTACGCATACCCGGACCGGGGAACTGCGGCTGATTCTTACCGGGCCCGATGGCACGGTATCCATGCTGAGCGACCGCAACGGCGGAAACGGGGATAATTATACCAACACCACTTTCGACGACCAGGCCGAGCTGATGATCACTGATGGAACACCACCCTTCAATGGCCGGTTCCGTCCGGAGATGGCCCTGAGCACTTTCAACGGCAAGACCGTATCCGGAGACTGGCAATTACGCATCAACGACGGAGGAGCCGGGAATAGCGGAACGCTTAACAGCTGGTGTCTCCATATATTATATCTCGATCCGGTGACCGGCCTGACGTTGAACGGCAACCCGGAAGACGAATATCTCGGGCAGAATTACCCCAATCCCGCCAAAGGCACAACCACCATTGAGTTCAGCTTGAAGCAGCCCTCGGATGTTCAGCTGGTTATATTTAATATGCTCGGGCAACCGGTGGCGCAACTGGCAAACGATTATTTCAGTGCCGGAAACCACCTGATTGTAGCTGGTTTGCATCAGCTCGAACCGGGTCAATATTTCTACCAGCTGAAAACCGATCGCTTCAGCAAAGTGATGCCCATGGTCATTATCCGATAACAAAAAATTGCGATGAAATACAAACGGATTCTGTTAAAACTAAGCGGGGAAGCCCTGATGGGGGAACAACAACATGGTATTGACCCCGAAAGGCTTTCGATGTATGCCGGTGAAATCAGTTCGGTTGCCGGCCAGGGTGTTCAGGTGGGCATCGTGATCGGAGGAGGCAATATTTTCAGAGGATTGCAGGGCGCTGCCAAAGGCATGGACCGCGTGCAGGGCGACTACATGGGCATGTTGGCCACGGTCATCAACAGCATGGCCCTCCAGGCCGAACTCGAAAAACACGGGTTAAAAACGCGATTGCTCTCAGGGATTGCCATTGATCCCATTGCGGAGGCCATGAGCCGCCGCAGGGCCATTGAATCTCTGGAAGAAGGCTATGTTGTGATTATCGCATCCGGCACCGGGAACCCTTTCTTTACAACCGATTCGGCGGCAGCGCTTCGCGCGGTGGAAATAGAGGCAGACGTTATCATGAAAGGTACACGTGTTGATGGCGTTTACACGGCAGATCCCGAGAAAAATCAGGATGCTGTAAAATTTGACACCATCTCCTTCACCGAAGTCTACGAAAGGGGACTGAATATCATGGACCTGACCGCCATCACCCTGTGCCGCGAAAACAGGCTTCCCATCCTGGTTTTCAACATGAATACCAAGGGAAACCTGCAAAAGATCATCGCCGGTGAACCGGTCGGCACACTGGTGAAGGGATAAGTTTGAGAAATACACTTCAGCATTGAAGTAAAACGGCTTGCTTTTGTATATTTGCAGCCTCATTGCCTAATGATTATTGATCAGAAAAACCACACAGACAATGAACGAAGAAATCAGATTTATACTGGATGAAACAGAAGAGAGCATGCAGGGGGCCATCAGCCACCTCGAAAAGGAATTTCACAAAATCCGCGCCGGGAAAGCCAGTCCCGCAATGCTCGAAGGTGTCAGGGTAGATTATTACGGAACTATGTCGCCCATTGATCAGATTTCGAACATCAACACACCGGATCCAAGGCAGATCATCGTTCAGCCATGGGAAAAAAGCATGCTCGGTCCTATTGAGAAAGCCATTCTGGCCGCCAACCTGGGCTTTAACCCTCAAAATAACGGCGAAGTGCTTCGTATTGCCGTTCCCCCGCTTACCGAAGAGCGCCGCAAGGACCTGGTGAAAAAAGCCAAAGCGGAAGTCGAAAATGCAAAGGTTACCGTGAGAAATCTCCGCAGGTCAGCCATCGATGCCGGAAAAAAACTCGAAAAAGAGGGTGTCCCCGAAGATGAAATCAAACAACTTGAAAAGGAAATCCAGTTGCTTACCGACAAATACTCAGCCAGCGTTGATAAGCTTTTCGAATTAAAAGAAAAGGACATTATGACCGTATAATAGTTTTCAATTGCCATATTGAATCAGGGCCGGAACATGATATGACCGGCCTTTTGCTTTCCTGTGATTTTCCATTCAGGAATCAGGTGACGTCACGGTTATCCCAAAAAGCTTCTGCGATCCCGGAAAATAGCAGAATCATGTATTTTATGACCGATTACAAAAAATATTTACTTCGCTTGCTAATTCCCTGCCAATTCGCTTATCTTTGAATAAGTAATTCAAATACAGAGGATCGTTTCGATGTCTTAAACAGCGAAACCCTCAGGGGGCTCAGTTAAGTATTTGACAAAGAGTTTGTTGCATTCATCCAACTTTTTGTGTTTATTCTTCTGTTCAGGAGAAACAGCCGGATTGTTGGTAACTGGTTTTACTTGTAACTATTGATTGATCCCTCCAGGTCCGGAATCATTTACTTCCGGAAATAACTCTCTCCTACCCGTTTCAGACTCTTAATGCATTGCCAGGCGGGCATCTTTAAATTTCAGTTATATGAAAAAATCGGTTTTTGCATTTGTTGCGTCACTGCTGGTGGTTGCGGCAATTTTCCCGGCTTCTGCCCTGGGGGGCAATATCAATATTAGAAAAGGCGGGACCAAAGTCTCCATCCCTGAGGGATCATACGCCGGAGTGGTTTTCAGGGCCACTGTATCGGGTATTGGTTTCAGCGAAGTCAATACATCGGAAGGTTTTTTTACCCTGCTTAATATAAAGGAGTTCGGGTTAAGGAATGCGGAAGGGGAGCCGGCACTGCCCGTTTACCGGAAGCTGATAGAGGTCCCCCTGGGCGCTACATATTCTGTCAGGATCAGGCACAGCCATGTCACGGAAATCGACCTTGGTCAGCACGGGATAAGATTTCCCGTATTTCCTTCCCAGCCGCCCTTGTCGAAAAGCGATGATCCCGACAAGGTGCCTTTCATCATAAACAAGGCACTATACAATACCGACAGGTATATTGAAGATGAACTGGTCACAGTGACCAACATTGGTCTGATGCGGGCCCTCAACCTGGCCAGGGTGGATATTTCGCCTGTTCAGTACAACCCTGTTACCCAAATACTCAGAATCTATGATGATCTGGAAATCGAAATTGTTTTTGAGCATGCCGATATTCAGGGCACTGAAGATTTAAAAGTATCCAAGGCTTCTCCCTATTTTATCAGTACTTATAAAATGGCGGCAAATTACAGGTCGCCCGGTCCGGATGACGCCCTGATTACCAGCGCACCGGCAACCTACGTAATTGTTTCGGATCCGATGTTTCAGTCAGCATTGCAGCCATTTATACAGTGGAAGGTCAAAAAAGGATTCAATGTCATACAGGCCTACACCAGCAATCCGGCTGTAGGGACGACCACCACATCCATAAAATCTTACCTGCAAAACCTTTACAATACGCCGCCGGCCGGATATGCCGCTCCGAGCTTTGTGCTGTTTGTGGGCGATGTAGCCCAGATTCCGGCGTGGTCAGGTTCAGCCGGATCGCATGTTACCGACCTGAGGTACTGCGAGTATACCGGCGATAACCTGCCTGAAGTGTTTTACGGACGCTTCTCGGCCAACAATCCGGCGCAACTGCAACCGCAGATCGATAAAACCCTTGAATATGAGCAATACCTGATGCCTGATCCCTCTTTCCTGGGAGAGGTGGTGATGGTAGCGGGAGCAGATGCAGGCCATCAGACATGGAGCAACGGCCAGATAAATTATGGTACTGAAACATATTTTAATGCAGCGCACAACATCCTGTCGCATACCTACCTGCAACCTGAACCCTCCGGAGGTAACTACTCGCAACAGATCCGGAATAATGTATCAGACGGCGTGGCCTATGGAAATTATACGGCACATTGCAGCTCCAGCGGCTGGGCCGATCCGTCCTTTACCACTGCACACATTCCGGCGCTGACCAACCAGGGAAAGTACGGATTGCTTGTCGGTAATTGCTGCCAGTCGGCAACGTTTGATGGCACCTGCTTTGCCGAAGAAATCCTCAGGGCCGAAAACAAAGGAGCCGTCGGTTATATTGGCGGATCAAACAGTACTTACTGGGATGAAGATTTCTGGTGGGGCTGCGGATTTAAAACAGTTGCCCTGAACCCCGTGTACGATGGCAATCATATTGGTGCATATGACGGCACATTTCATGACCATGGCGAACCAACGGACGACTGGTTCGTTACCCAGGGACAAATGGTGGTATGTGGCAATTATGCCGTGGAGGAATCAAATTCAGGCATGAAAACCTACTATTGGGAAATCTACCACCTGATGGGCGACCCGTCGCTGATGATCTATTATTCGGTACCCCCACCGCTGAGTGCCACCTATCTCAGTACCCTGATGATCGGGATGAATTCGCTGACTGTTTCCACCGAAGCCTATGCAACCGTGGCCTTATCCGGCAATGGCGTGCTGCTCGATGCAAAGGTAACAGGGCTGTCAGGTTCGGTTACGCTGAACTTCTCCCCTTTGAGCGCACCGGGCAATCTGGACATTGTGATTACAAAACAGAACCGGCAGCCGCACACAGGCACCATTCAGGTGATACCCGCGGAAGGACCGTATATCGTTTATACGGACAACACCGTCAACGACCCGCCACCCTCAGGAAATAACAACGGAGTCATGGATTATGATGAAACCAACCTGCTTTCAGTTTACCTGGAAAACGTTGGCGTTGAAACTGCAGGCAATGTTGTTGCCACCTTATCTTCAGCCAGCTCTTACATAACCATAACAGACAACAATGCAGTTTACGGCAACATTGCACCCGGTCAAACGGTGTCTGTTACTGACGGGTTCTCAGTCAATGTAGCCGATAACATCCCTGATCAGGAAGAAGTTGCTTTTACGGTTTCGGCGACAGACGGGACAGACACCTGGAACTCAAACTTTA
>ERZ795053.621-NODE-621-length-44987-cov-9.104424_pt1 | contig 44987 bp, 41 predicted proteins | sample MGYA00375137_ERZ795053 | MGnify/ENA primary metagenome ERZ795053 (study PRJEB30182, sample SAMN05720284) | activated sludge metagenome | isolation source: Anaerobic digester | place: Hong Kong | collected 2014-12-17 ... | reverse complement strand
GCGCTCGGTTATGTACGTTCATTCTTCGATCCTCCGCTTACAGGTGATAGGCGACCGAAAGCGTCGCGTCCAGGAAGAAGCCGACGCGCGTGTTCTCGGGATACTCGGTCATTATCTGCGGTATGACGTTGGCGTACAGGTTGAGCCCGTAGCTCATGTCGCTCGAGGCCTTCCAGAGGAAGGTGCCGCCGGCCTTGAACAGCGGGTCGACGTGCTTGTAGCTGCCGAGCGAGCTGATCGCGACGCCGAGGCCGGCGCTCGGGGCTATCGCGAAGGCGCCGACCGGGAAGGCCATCACGGCGCGCAACGCTATCGGGGCGATGAACAGCTGGTCGTCGTTGACCGTCCTGATGAAGTCGCCGGACAGGTCTCCGGCCAGTCCCCAGCGCTCGCTCAGGAAACCGGTATACGACAGCGAGAACGAGAAGCCGGCATCCGAATTCGGGCCCTCGAACGCCGACGAGTTCGGGTTATAGAACCCGAGCGGTACCGACGTGCCGAGCGACAGCGACAGGATGCCGTCTCCGCGCTCGAAGGCGCCGAACGCGGACGAGGCGATGGGCGCCTGGGGCTCGGCCTCCTGGGCTACGGCGACGTTGGTCGCTACCATGGCGGATACGGCCATGACGGCCGAGAACGCAATCGTGTGAAGGGAACGCATCGGTCCTCCGAGAGTATCGCGGTTAGTATGGCGGGCCGACTATAGCACGCGCCCGACGACTCTGAAAAGGCGCGAGGGCGTCCGTGGTTACCGGCTATACGGGCTTAACGCTGACGCGGGCCGACGAAAGGGTCGCCCAGGACGACGAGCGGCTCTCGTCGGGCGCCCAGGTCAGCTCGATCTGCGCGAGCAGGTAGGTCTTGGAGCGGATGGCGACAATGGGCATCAGGTCGACGATCGGCCTGGCCGGCGCGCTCCCTCCCGACAGGGTCGCGCAGTAGCAGCCCCGGCCTGCCGGGAACGGCCCCGGGCGGTACTCGGTATCGGCTCCGGCCTCGGGAAAGGCCGCCGCCAGCGCGCGAGCCTCGGCCGCGTATTCGCTCGGCATGCTGATGAACACGTCGTCGCCTATCCGCTCGAGCCCGATCAGCTCGAACGGCAGGAGGCACCTCGCGGCGGCCGCGGCGAGGGCCGCCCCGTCGACGGGCCTGGCCATCCACGATACGACCGGGTAGTCGAAGAAGGCGCGGGCGCTGGCCTCGCCGAGCTCGGACCAGAACGCCATGCGTACGCCCGAGATATCCTTGGCCACGTTGCCCGGCGGTATCATCGCGAGCGCTATGGAAGCGACGGTTTCTGTTGTTCCCAAAGGCATGAAGGCATAGTATACTCGGTCTATCCTCCTGTAAAGGAAAGTTCAGCCATGCTTAGAAAGATAGCGCTCCTGACCGAGAGGATCACCGCGGTTCTGGCCGCCTGGCCGAGCGTCGACTGCGTCCTATCGATGAACCCCACGGAGACCGACGCGATCGACCCGTACTTCGCCCTCGTCTTCGACGTGTACTACGACGGCGAGATACCGTCGAGCGAGGAGCGCCAGGCCATGTACGACAACCCCGGCGCCTTCGAGTCGTCGGCCGTGGTCGAGAAGGATCGTTTCTTCCTGGACGGGCTCCCGGTACGCATCGAGTTCAAGAAGGTCAAGATTCTCGAGGATTTCGTGCTGAACGGCTATGACGCCAGGTGGGCCTTCGGCACCGTAGGCACCTACATCATCTACCGCGTCGTCAACGGCAAGATCCTGTTCAAGCGCACCGAGCGACTCGAGAGGGTCCGCGAGGCGCTCGCGGACTGCCCGCCGGAATTCTGGCTCAGGATACGCGAGGCCCAGCAATCGAAGATGGAGCATTGCCTGAGCGACCTGGGCGGCGCCGCGATGAAGGACGACCGCTACTTCTATTTCATATCGCTGGCCGGCTTCATGCGCGCCTGCGTATCGGCGCTATTCGCGATCAATAGGCGCTTCGAGCCGTCGGACCGGCAGATGGCCGACTCGCTGGCCGAGCTGACCATGCTGCCCGAGGATTTCTCCGGCCGATGGTCGAACCTGCTGCGCACCGACGATTCGGTCTATCCGCAGAAGCGCTATCAGATCGCGCAGCTGATCACCAGGGACGTGCTCGCCCTTGAGTAGGACGCTCCGAAGCGCCCTGGCCTTCGCGTTCGCCGCGGCCTCGCTGACGGCGCCGTGCTCATGCTCATCCTACGTCGACGGCCTGGTCTTCCTCGGCTCGGACGGCCCGGCGTTGCGAGTCGCGAGCGACTCGGACGGCGGCGCGAGCGTACAGGCCGGCTCCGTGACACGCTATAAGCCTGAATCCGCGTACCGGGCGCGCACGAGCGAGGACCTGGCCGTATCCATGCGCGGATACGGCTCGGTACGCGTACGGCTCCTGCCGGACGGCCGCGATCCCGAGCCGCTGGCGTCGGCGGAGGCCGTCCTGGCCCGCGACGCCGAGACCGAGCTGCGGCTTAGGCTCGAACCGGGCATGCGCGTCTCGTCCATCGAGCTAAGCGCGGTCGACGGCCGCGCCGAGGTCCTGAGCCTAGCCGTGCTCCCCGTTTTCGAAGGCTACTCGCGCGCCCGCGCGCGGGTGACGATAGGCCGCGGCGTCGTCTCGGGCGAGGGGCCGGGCCTCTATTCCGTTAGGACGCCCGTATTCCCGGGCGACGGATCCTCGGTAGCGGTTCGCCTCGCCGCCGACGGCGAAGTCCGTATGATCGCCGTCGGGCCGGGCGGCCGCGAGCGCATCGCCGCCGCCGCCTCCGTCCGCGGCGGCGACCTGTCCGCGGTGCCGACTGCCTTCTTCGGCGACGCTACGGCCGTCGTCGTCGAGTCCGGATCCGCTATAGCCTCGGTCGGCGTCGAAGCGGGCCGCGGCGCGCCGCTGTCCGACCTGCACGCGATACTATCCATGCCCGCCCCGGCCGGGGATTATTCGATCTACCGATGGGACGTATTGCCCGCTACCCTCGTCCTGGACTTCGCCGATTACGATACGCAGGACCGTTACCTGAAGCGCCTGGCCTTCTTCGCGGAGAAGCCGGGCTTCCGGGGACGCCTTGCCGGCGACGGCGAGATAGCCGGCCTCCACGGCTGGAACGCCCACGATTATCCGGCCTTCACGCTCGCCGCCTTCTACGCCCTGGCCGCCGAGACGGGCTTCGCCCTGAACGCGGAGGAGGAGCGTTTCCGCGAGCTGCTCCTCGAGCGCGGAGTCCTGAGGCTAGGCGCCGGCGGCCTGCCCGAGGAGGGCGAGGGCGCTGTCATCTCAATAACGCGGGAATCGTCGGACGAGCTCCGGCGCCGTTTCATCGACCACGAGGCGTCGCACGCGCTGTTCTTCCAGGATCCGGAGTACAGGGCGCTGTCGGCCAGGCTATGGGAAGGGCTAGGCCCCGAGGCGTCGTTCTTCTGGAAGACCCACCTGGCCTGGCGATCGTACGACCTGCGCGACGAGTACCTATGCGTCAACGAGCTGCAGGCCTACCTGACGCAGCAGAGCGTCAAGGCGGCGCGGTCGTACTTCATGGCCGTATCGCTCCGTCTCGCCGAGGCCTATCCGGACCGAGCCGAGCGGCTCGCTCGGGACGAGGCCGCCGCGCTCGAATCGATACGCGCCTGCGGCGAGGAGCTGGACGCGTACCTGCGACGGGCTTGGGGGCTGTCTGCGGGGCGATTCGGTCGCGTTGCGGGCCGTTTCACGGATCGCTAGACGGGGCGCTAAGCGCCCGAGCGCGAACGCCGCAGCTCGTTCAGCACTATGCCGGCGCACCAGTCCCTGGTATCTGTCAGTAGCTCGTCGGGCCCGGCCTGGGTATCGCCGGCCAGGCGCCTGAGCACGGCGGCGGCCGGCAGCATCGTCGTCCACACGTCCTTCTCGTGGGGGGATAGCCCGTCGAGATAGGCGGCGGCGTGCCGGTACGGCGCCGGGAGCGCGACGATGTCCTCGTGGTACGCCGTCAGGAACTCGAGCGGCTTCTGGTACGGCCGCCCGGCGGCGAACACCCGGCCCGAGTCGCGCCCTCGCGGCGCCACGTCGCGCAGGGTATCCGCGCGGACGCCGAAGCCGCGCTCGCGCTCTATCCTGCACGATGCGACGGCCGATAGCCGCTCGAGCCGCTCCTTGTACATCACCAGCGGCTTGGTCACGTAGCGGAAGGCGCCGTCGTCGTCCTCTTCCCTCGAGATGCTCTGGTTGCGGTACAGGAATTCGGCGAACAGCGACTCCGACGGCCGCAGCCTCGACTGCCTGACGTCGAAGTACGGATAGATATAGGTGCCCCTCGCGTAGCTCTTGCCGAACGGATAGGAGAAGTCGGCCCCGAAGATCCTGACGGTCGACGCGCCGAGGTATTCGGCGAGCGACACCGCCGCGTGGGTCACGTTGCCGCCCGAGGTGTCTAGCACGGGGAAGGCGCGGTAGCGCGACGCGATGTAGCGCGACAGCGGGTGTCCCGACGAGAAGAAATACGGCTTGACGGCTAGCCGCGACAGGGTGGGCGGGGAGGCCAGGTCGAGGAAGAGCGGTACGTCGGCGGGCAGGCCGAGCGAGAAGTGATAGTAGCTGATCTGCTGGCAGTCGATGCTTATGACCGCGTCGGGCCGTATGCCCCGTCCGAGCAGGGCTCGGAGGCTCGTGTCGGTAGCGATCAGGAACGCGTCCCTGGGGCGGTCGCGGATCTCATCGGCGTAGCGCTCGAGCGACGGGCCCGCGGCGGTAATATAGGCCGAACGTATGGGCCCGACAGGAGGCGTCGGCGCGTTCGACAGCTCGAGGTTGCGGACGATGTTCGAGAACCAGCGCTTGCCGAAGAACGACTGGACAGAATAGTCGTCGGATATAGCCTCGATCGACCCGCGTATCGCGTCGGCCGCCCTATGGAACGCCTCCGGCTCCGCGTCTATCCTGCCGCGCAGCGGGACCGACACGAAGTCTCCGGTCACGGCCGGCACGTAGCAGCCGGCGACGGCCTCGTTCAGCTCCGATTCGTCCGGGTCGACGAGGAGCCTGAGCCTCCGATCGCCGAGCACGTGGGTCAGGTCGACGCGCTCGAGCACCGCCCGCAGCGTGGCGGCTCCGTACTCGACTATCAGGCCCCTGGTCACTAGGTCTGCCTCGAGCATCGCGGCCGCCTCGTAGCCCGCGCCGAGGCCGAGGAAGACGTAGAACGCAGCCTTGCTGTAGCTCGAGGCGAGGCGGCCCGCCTCCCGGACCGGGTCGAACCTCGAGTGCATGAAGGCCTGTCTCGCGCCCGAGCCTACGAAGGGCACCGGATGCCCGGAGCGGGACGCCTGGACGCCGACCCGCGGGTCGGAGCGCGCCAGGCGTATCCTGTCGGCGCAGACCGGGCCGTGGCATGACGCGACGGCCAGCATGTTCCGCTCGAAGAGCTGCGCGTCGATCTGGGCGCCGGCCTGGTTCGTCTCAGCCACCGGAACCTCCGCGCATCGAACGGAGCGCCGCGGCGGCCTTCTCGTGGACGGCCAGTAGCTCGCGTTCCGATGCCTCGCCCCTGGCCATAGCGGCGACGAGCGGCGCCGACGCCTGGCCGGCGAGGGCCCGGTATACGGTCATCGCGTCGAACGGCATCGGCGACTGCCCTTCCAGGGCCTCTCGCGCGTCGGCCAGCGACGCTTCGAGCAGCGACGAAACGCGATCGGCGTACGCCCCGCGCCGCTCGGCCCGAGATGACCTACGCGGCTCGAGCGGAACCGAGCCTGCTCGTACGGCCGGCGGCGCGCCGGGCGCGAGCGCTGCGTCTTCGAGCCTGGAGACTCGCTGCAGCGGCGTCGGCACCGGGGATTCGCTGAGCCTGAACGCCCTGCCTTGATAGCGCGCGGGAGGCCGGATAGACGAGGCGTACGCAGTGAAAGCGCGCGAGACTCGCCATCCGCCGTCGGCGGCCTGATAGCCGTCGAGCGTCCTCGAGGCCCTGGCCGACGATTCGGGCCGCGTCCTCGACGCCGCCGCGGCGTCGAGCGGGTCGAACGGGTAGGGCCTGCAATGGTCGTCCGGGCCGAAGGCGGCGAGGTCGTATCCGGCGAGCGCCACCGGGCCGCTCGTGCACGATAGCGCAAACGAGAGGGCGGTGCCGGCCGCGCTGCCCGACGCGGAGCAGCGCAGGCCGTAGAACCCCGAGGCCTCGACGGCCGCGCGCTCGAACGGAAGCCCCGTATCGAGCGCGATGATCGGGCAGCGATCGATAGCGTCTTCGGTCGCGTAGGCGCTCGGCGTAAGGGCGAGCGGGATCCCGAGGCCCGCGACGGCCCGAAGGTGCAGGGCGTTCCAGAAGCCGGGATCGGTGGCTACGGCCAGGTCCGGCGTCAGCCCGGCCGAAACGAGCGCGGGGACGGCAGACGCCAGGGCCCACAAGGCTATGTCGTCGCGGTGGCGCTTAAGCTCGGTAATGAAGCGGGAGAGGCTGGGGCCGGCGCAGGCGATGACCACGGTACCGGACCCGGGTCCAATACGCGCCTCTCTCCGGGCGGCGGCGGCGAAACGGCCGGCGTTGCGAAACCATGCCGCCGCCCAGTACGCGCTCGTCGCGGCGTCTGAGCTGGCGGATTCCAACGCGTCGCGCAGCGCGATCCTGATGCGCTCGCTCTGCGCGGGATAGCGCTTGGTCACCGGCGCCCACTCGATGACCGATACGCCGCCCGCGAGCCGGCCGTCCGCCAATGAGCGGGCCACGGCGGATTCGAGCGGCTCTTCTCCGCCCGGGCGCCATTCGATCTGCGCCTCGATGACCTGATAGCCGTAGAACGAGTCGCAGGGCTGAAGCGAGACTACGCGCGACGTCGGCAGGAGCTCGGCCACGGCTTTATGGATGTATCCCATGCCGCCGCCTATCACGTAGACGATCGCCGGTCGCCTCGAGCCGATGCAGGCGCGTACGTGCCGCTCGGCCTCCCGCTCCGGCGCGTATCTGGAGTGGAACGACGAAGGATCGGGCGCCTCTAGCGGCGGGCCGCCGGCGCGCGCCTCACAGTCCATCGACGAACGAGCGTATCTTGGCCTCGGCATCGGATACCGATAGCTTCAGCGACGTATACGGGCCTGTAGGCAGCGGCCAGGCGGGGTCGGACGCCAGCGCGCGCCTGAGGGCGCGCGCGACCTGAATCGCGGCCAGCTCGGCGTCGCCGTTAGAGTGCGTGTAGAACGCCATCAGGCAATCGCCTTCCGGCAGGCTGAAGGCTCGTCCGCTCGTGCCGAGTATCGACGATACGCACGAGATCAGCTCGTCGCCCAGTCCTTCCGGAGACGAGAGGGGGCAGAGCCTGGAGGCGGCGCTCGATAGCGCGGAGGTGCCCAGTACGGCTAGCGATACGTAGCCGTACTGCTTCGCGCTCCCTATCCTGACGAGTTCCCCGGGCGACGCCGGCTCTATCGGGTGTAGGGCCGTCTTGAGCGACGCCGCGGGAGAAGCGCGAGCTATGCGCCGGAGTTCCGACTTGGATGCATCCGATAGGGCGGTCGATGAAGGCGTGATAAAGAACTGGTCGCCCTCGAGCCGCAACGGCTCGCCGGGTTCGCCGTCGACGGCGAACATCGGATGGTCCGAGAACGCCGCGTCGTCGGGTAAGGATGCGCCGTACGAGGCGATGCGGACTATCGAGTCGACCCGCCTCGAATAATACCCGGCCCACGGAACGCCGGCGGACGAAAGGGCCTCGAGCGCCAGCCTGAGGCCCAGGTACGGGTTATCTATGCCCTTAAGAAGGTCGTCGAGAGGCTCGCGATGGCCATCCGAGGCTTTTTTTTTTGGCTTATGGCCAGGAGGCCTTCGTTCCTAGCGGCGAGCGCGCTTGAGCGGCTCGCCGCCTTCTCCAGTAATCCCATTAAAGCAACCCCAGATCGTCGAATAGGCGTTTGTACGTGTCGTAATATTCGCTGGAGGCGAATTCCTCGATTTTTTCTTCAGGTAGCGAGGCGAGCAGCTGATCGAGATAGACCAGCACTGACTTAACGTCGCGCTTCAGCTTGTCAGGCACCGAATCGGTTCCGGTATCGGCCGCGGCCTTGGCCTTCGGAGGCGCCGCCGCGGGCATAGCCGGCTCGGCCGACGCTTCGGCGACGGTTTCCGACGGCTCGATAGCTTCCGGGATCTCGTCGGCTATTATTTCATCGATCGGGCTCTCGAGCTCGACGGTACCGGATTCATCGGCGATAGCTTCCTCTTCGACCGGCTCGAGTTCCTCGGCGCCCTCTTCCTGAGCGGATCCGACGAACAGCGAATCGTCGAGGCTCGTGGCGATCTCGTCAGGATGGTATGACAGATCCAGGCCCTGGACCGTTTCGGGCGTTTCCAGTACGAGAGGCGCCTCTTCTGCGAGGGGCTCCTCTACGGCGAGCTCGTCGCTGAAATCGTCGATCGACAGCTCCTCGAGGTCCTCGTCACCCTGAAGCAGCTCCTCGACGGGCTCGGCGGGATTCTCGGCGTGCAGCTCGAGGCCGCCTAGCTCCTCCGGCTCGATGACCTCCTCGAGGTCCATCGCGTCCTCTACCTCGTCGATAGGCTCCTCGAACGAGTCGACCGTCGAGACGACCGGCGCGGCTTCGGCGTCTATGTCGAGCACCAGCTCCGTATCGTCGTCGGCGGCTTCGATGACGGGCAGGTCCTCGTCGCCCTCCTCGAAGGCTGGGGCCAGGTCGATGTCGAGGTCAGAATCGCTCGGTTCGACGAGCGGGACGTCCTCTATCGGCATGCCCTCGAGCTCCTCGAACTCATCCGTCTTGATCTCCTCGTCGAGGAAGCTCGTGTCGTCGGGGCCGGAGGTAAGCGGCGTGACGCCGTCGAGCGGCTCGACGGCGTCGATGCCCAGCCCGGCGTCCGCGGCTATATCGGATTCATCGTCGAGCTCTATGGTCTCGATGCCCGGCTCCGACGGCTCCTCGTAGACGCCGTCCTCCGGCAGGAGCTCGACGTCGTCGGGCACCGACAGCTCGGGCGCCTCGGCCTCGGGTTCCTCGGATACGGTCTCCTCGGTGAAGTCCGCGGTGTTGAGGATGTTGTCGAGCTCGTCGCCGGTCAGGGCTATCGTGTCGTCGTCCTCGTCGTCGAAGAACCCGCCGGACGCGTCCGCAATCTCTTCGGCCGACTCGTCCGCGACGCCGGACTCTCCGACCGCGGCTCCGGCGGCCTTGATGCTGCTCAGCTGGTCGCGCAGGCTGACGAGCTCCTGCTTAATCGACGATAGCTCGCTGGCTATCTGCTTGAGAAGGTCGGATGACGGGGCCGTGGAGGCGAGGTCGTCGGATACGGCCCTGACGTCGTCGAAGCCCGAGTCGCCGGAGCCGATCGATACGTTCTCTATCTCGAGGTCCGGGATGATGCCTATGCTCGCGTCGTCGTCGGAGTCGATGAAAGAGTCGAGCGATATCCCTTCCGAGTCGTCGACGGCCTCGGGCTCGGGCAGCTCCGCGCGGGGGGCCGGGGCGGGCTTGGATTCGGGCTCGTCGACGCCTATCGAATCGAGGTCTACAGACTCGAACTCGGAGGTCACGTCCAGCATGCCCTCGTCTTGGGAGAACGCGTCCGCCGCTTCCTCGGACTCGGCGGACGGGATGGTGTCATCGAACTGGAGGTCGATATCGAGCGATTCGAATTCCTCGTCGGAGGCCGACGGCTCGGCTGCGTCCGCGGCGAAGCGTTCGATGTCCTCGAGCGCGGGGCCGGCCGGGGTATCCTCGTCGAGGCCGAAGTCCTCTATGCTTATCTCGGTGGTCTCGAACGAGTCGCTCGAGGCGGATTTCCGTTCGGCAGGGGAGGGCGCGGCCTCCGGAGCTTCGGCCTCGACCTCGTCGAAATCGAGGTCGTCGAGGGACATGTCGATGACGGTGCTCTCTACGACGCCCTCGTCCAGCTCGCCATGGGCCTCGGAGCTGTCCGCTTCGGCGATGTCAGCCATGTCCTCGAGCGGAGCGAGCGACTCGAAATCGTCGAAGTCCATGCCCGCGGAATCGACGGCTTCGCCCCCGATCGGCTCTTCAGACGGCGCGTCGACGGCCGTATCCAGATCCGGCAGGTCGAACGAATCGAGCAGCTCCTCTTCCTCGGCGAGCAGGACCGCGTCGGAACTTTCGGCCGAGGCCTCTGCCGGCAGCCCTTCGGCGGCTAGCGTGTCGTCGGTCAGGTCCTGAGGCTCTGCCTTGACCCAGACGCCGTATCGTTCTAGATCGTGCTCGGGGGTAGGAATGGGATCTGGCTTCCCTTGCGGGGTCTTATTCTGCATGGCGCGCGCACTCCATCAACTGGATTGATCTCATCCAAATATCGGCAGAAACCGGCGAAATACATAGAGCATACGACTGAAATCACTCTAATCGCGCTTCTTCCTATTGTCAACCGTATCGGAATTCCGGCCGCCGCCGGTAAAGAAACGAGGCCGTAGTACCGTAAATAAAGTGATGAAACGAATACTGATGATCGCGTGCTGGATAGCCGTCGCGTCATACTGCGCCGTTTCCGCCGTATGGGGCCCGAGCGGCCTCGTCGCCACGAGGCGGGCTACCGAAACGGCCGCGGCGATGCGCGGCAATATCGACGAGCTGGCGAGGCGGAACGAGCGCTACGCGGCGGAGCTCGAGAGCCTGCGCGTAGCCCCGGAGGCTACCGCGCTCGAGGCCAGGTCCTTGGGCTACCTGGCCTCGGACGAGGTAGCGGTGCGCCTGGACCTAGAAACCGAACCGACGGCGCCCGCCGAGGCCGGCCGGCTGCTAGAGTACGAGGGCGCCTCGGCGATCGCTGAGGCTCGCATCAAGGACATAGCCGCGGCTGCGGGCATGGCCGTCCTGTTGGCGGGACTGGCGCTGAAGGCCGCCGGATCGGCCCGAACGGGAAGGAAGCGCGGCGGTCAGCGCGATATCCTGGTCCAGGAAGCCTCCCGGACGTAATCATTGTCAATAAGCAGCTCCTCGCCGGAGTAGCTGACGGCTACCGATTCCTTCCTGCCGGACAGGAGCTCGCGGCCGGCGTCGAGGCGGAAGACCCATCGCATCGGCCTGGCGCGCTCGGCGATGGCCTTGGCCATCGCGAAGGTGATCGAGGACGCCCTATACAGCGCGGCGTCGTTCGCCTGGTCCTGGGCTACGATTACCTCGTCGCCGTCTATAGTCACGCGCAGCTTCAGGGTGCCGCCTCCGCTCAGGACGGCCAGGCCCGCTCCGTTCGGGAAGATACGGACCGTTTCAAGGCCCTTGTCGCCGCGCCAGGTGCCGCTGACGTCCGAGACGGTCGGCTTTCCGACGAAGGCGGCGCTCGATTCGGGCTCGATAGCGTCGGCCGCGGGCGCCTGCGCCTCGTCGGCGGGCGGCTCGGCCGACGACTGGCGCTCGCTCGCAGATTCGAAGCCGAACAGCCGCCTTGTAGACGCGCGAGCGCGCAGCACGATGTCGCTGATGGATTCGGCGGTATCCGATACCGATAGCATCTCGCCGTCCGATACCCTCGTGACCTCGAGGCTGAGGACGAACAGCTCGCCTATCCTGCCGAGGGAGCCGTCGACGATGAAGTCGGCGGCGAGGGGCAGGGCGTCGGCTACGGTCTCGCCGCGGCCCAGGGCCGCCTCCGTCTCTGCGAGCGCCCGATCCTGTCCCCGCGCGTCGACCACCCTGAACGAGCGCGTCTCGACGATGTAGGAGACGACCAGGCGCTCGAGCATCGAGGCCTCGCTCGCGCCGACCCCGGCGGCGGTGAACGGGCTTACCCTGACGACGGCCAGGCTTTCCTGCCCGCATAGCGGCGCGACGCAGAGGGCCGCGGCTACCGCGATAGGGAGCGATCTTCTCATGCGTGCCTCCCGCTGTAGGCGATCATGATTCTCACCGGTCGTCTACCCTGAACAGCCTGCGGAAGAAGGCGAGGACGGCGTACCAGGCGCGCCGGAAGAAGCCCGGGTTACGCATGCGATCGAGCCTGACAAGCGCCTGTTCGAGCTCGTCGCTGTCGAGGGGGAATCGCTGGACGTTCTCCTCGATCTCTAACTCCAGGCGCTGCGCCGCGTCGCTCTTGCCTACGACGGTCGCCTCGATGGTCAACCATCCGAGGCGCTTGGCGGCCTCGAGCCTCCGCCTGCCTGCAATAAGCACGTTCCGCCTGGTTACGGTAATGGGATGCAGCTGCCCGAAGCGATCCATGCTGGTCGCCAGCTGGTCGATATCGCGAAGGTCCTTGCGGATTCGTTTGCGTATTCGGATTGAAGCGACCTCGATCTGCACGCGTACCTCCGGCGTCGTACTGGCCTTAATGGTACCGCCGATCGGGTGGCTAATCAAGGATGCGGGAGCCGTCCTCGGCGCCGGACGCCCCGCTCGACGGGTCGGGCGCCGGTTCCGGGGCGGAGGTGCCGGCGAACGGATCGAACGGGTCGAATAGGCCCGGCGATTCGGGAGCCGCGCCCGCGCCGTCGTCGACCCGGTAGCTCTCTATATCGGCCGCCAGGTCGCGCAGCAGCGAATCGAGGTCGCTCGGGTCGAAGTCGAGGCTCGAGTCGACCCTGCCGCCCCCGACGACGTCCTGCTGGGACGACAGGGTCCGGATGGTCGACTCGGCCTGCTCGGACTTGAACTCGTGCAGGTCGCAGTAGCTCTTGGGCTGCGTGCCCTCGTAGTAGGTGAGCGTCAGCGTGCCCTCGTCGCAGTACTCGGTCGGGAGCAGGCCCGAGACGGAGCAGACGGTGACGTCGATCAGGCCGCTCTGGGGGCGGATGAATTCCTTGGCCGGCAGCCCCCGGTGTATCTCGGCCATGTAGTCGGCCCAGGCTATGCCCGCGATCGCGGCGCCGGACTGGCTGACGCCGAGCGAGTTGCCGGGACGGTCGAAGCCGAACCAGATGGCCGTCGTCATATACGGGGTGAAGCCCACTGTCCACGCGTCCGCCCAGTTCTGGGTCGTGCCGGTCTTGCCGGCGGCGGGTATGGTGTAGCGCTTTCCGTCGGCGTCGCGGTAGGTGAACTTGGCCCCGGACGAGGTCGGCCAGGCCAGGGTGCCGACCTTGACGACGCGCTGCAGCATGTCGGTCATCACGTAGGCGTTCTGGGGGGAGACGACCTGTATGCCGGAGCCCTTCTTCTTCTGCTCGGCGCGCAGGTCCTTCTCCGGGTCGAGGATGGGACGGCCGTCCCTGTCCTCGATCGACCGTATGGCTATCGGCGTGACCTCTCGGCCCTGGTTCGCGAACACCGCGAACGCCCTTGCCATCCGCAGCGGCGTCACGGCGGCTATGCCGAGGGCCAGCGGGTAGACCCGCGGGAAGGTCGTGCGTATCTGCTCCGGGTCGGTGATGTCGAGCAGGGCCGCCGCCCGGTTGATCGCGGCGTCGAAGCCTATGCCGTCGAGCACCTTGACGGCCGGCACGTTCATCGACTTGGCCAGCGCGTACCAGGTAAGCACTTGGCCCTGCCACTCGCCCTTGTAGTTGAGCGGGATATACGGGGTCCCGTCCTCGTTATAGAAGACGACCGGCGCGTCGTAGATCAGCGTGCCCGGGGTAAAGCGCCTCGAGTCGATCGCGGCGGAGTAGTAGAGCGGCTTGAAGCACGAGCCGGGCATCAGCTGGGCCTGGGTAGCGCGTATCAGCTGGTTCGACTGGTCGAACTTCGATCCGCCGACTATCGCCTTGATATGCCCCGTCTCGTTGTCGATGGTGATGAGCGCGCCCTCGACGGTATTCTTCTCCATCTCGGTCTTGGCTGCGCCGTAGCTGGCGTTGGTCGCCAGCTTGAGCGGCTCGAGCCCGAACATCAGCGCCATCGCGTCGACCGTCGGGTTGACGCTCTTCCGATAGTACTCCATGGCCTTGCCGCGGACCTTGGTCTCCTCGAAGAAGATGCCTTCCAGGTTGAAGGCCAGTCCCAGCATCTCGGCCATAGGCGCGTAGATGCGCTCGGCCTCCTTGAGCCGGCGCGAGCTCGTCGAGGCGTAGTCGCGGTTGACCTGCGCTATGTAGCGGGTCATGTACTTGTCCGCCACGGCCTGGTAGTCCAGGTCGAGCGTCGTGTGGATCGTCAGGCCGTCCTTGTACAGGTCGATCGACCCGTAGAGCATGTCCTCGAGCTGCCTGCGTACGTACTCGCTGAACCAGGGGGCCTTGTCGTCCCGCGCGTAGAACGCGCCCGAGGCGACGCGGGTATAGTCGTAGTTATCCCAGTACAGCGCGAACGAAGCGTCGGCGGCGTCCTTGGTCACGTAGCCGAGCTCGATCATCTGGTCGAGGACCTCGCGCGACCTCTCCCTGGCGACGTTCGGGTTCCGGAGCGGATTGAAGCGCGTCGGGCTAGACAGCTGGATCACGAGGATGGCCGACTCGGCTATGCTGACGTCCTTGGCCGAATGCCCGAAGAAGTACTTGCTCGCCGCCTCGACGCCGTAGACCCCCGGCCCCATGATCATGCGGTTCATGTACATCTCGAGGATTTCCTGCTTCGAGAAGCGCCGCTCGAGCTGCAGCGCCCACCATAGCTCGACGAATTTGCGCTTGAAGCTGATATCCCGCCTGTCGGCGTAGAGTGTGCCGGCGAGCTGCAGGGTGAGCGTGGAGCCGCCGCCGAGGTTCTTGCCGGTCAGGATGCCCACGAAGGCCCTGAAATAGCCCTTGAGCGTGAAGCCCGGATGGGTCCAGAAGGTCTTATCCTCGCGGGTCACGAGGGCGTCGATAAGGTGCTGCGGCATGTCCTTGATCGATACCAGCTCGCGTTTCTCGCTCGAAGCGAACTCGGTTATCAGCCGTCCTTGGCTATCCAGCAGCCGCGACGGGAGGGGCGGGTCGAAGGTCGAGAAATTCTCCACCGAAACGATATTGCGCACCGACGCTATCGCGACGCCGAACGCGACGCCGAGCGCTATCGTGACGACGACGGCTGAGACGATAAGGACCTTCAATACCTTGCTGACAGACTTCCCGGATGCCATATCGTCGAAAGCCTACGCGAAAGCGCTCCGGTAGGTCAAGCTGGAATAAAAAAGGCCGGTCCCGAAGACCGGCCCGCCCTGACAGGCTGTCCGCCTGCGCCGCGACGAATTGGGAGGGGGGCCGCGGCGTGGCCCGACAATAAATATATCGGAATTCGGTCGCGTTTTTTTAAGCCGAATAATTGCATAGTCGTCGCTTCATTGCGTATATTTATCCACGGATTGACGAACGATTCTACTTATCGATATCATTTGGCAATAAGATACTGTTTTATCGATTCAATTTTTTGCGTAGGAGGCCTCAATGAAGGTTGCAATCAACGGTTTCGGCCGGATCGGGCGGCTGGTCTTCCAGTCCATCGTCGACCAGGGACTGCTCGGCAAGGACAAGATCGACGTCGTCGCCGTGGTGGACGTCGCCACCGACGCCAAGTATTTCGCCTACCAGCTCAAGTACGATTCCGTTCATGGCCGCATGAACGCGAAGATCTCCTCCAAGAAGAGCGACCCGTCGCTCGAGGAAGACGACGTGCTCGTGGTCAACGGCCACGAGGTCAAGTGCGTGATGGCCGAGAAGGAGCTCAAGAACCTGCCCTGGGCCAAGATGGGCGTCGAGTACGTCATCGAGTCCACCGGCCTCTTCTCGAACGAGAAGGCCTACGACCACCTCGAGGCCGGCGCCAAGAAGGTCATCATCAGCGCCCCCGCCAAGAGCAAAGACGAGGCCAAGAAGATCAAGACCTTCGTGGTCGGCGTCAACGAGAACGACTACGACGCCTCCAAGCACCACGTCGTCTCGAACGCGTCCTGCACGACGAACTGCCTCGCCCCGATCGTCCACGTGCTCCTTAAGGAAGGCGTCGGCATCGAGACCGGCCTCATGACGACCATCCACAGCTATACCGCCACCCAGAAGACGGTCGACGGCGTGTCCAAGAAGGACTGGCGCGGCGGGCGCGCGGCCGCCATCAATATCATCCCGTCCACTACCGGCGCCGCCAAGGCCGTCGGCGAGGTGCTCCCGAGCACCAAGGGCAAGCTGACGGGCATGTCGTTCCGCGTCCCGACGCCTGACGTGTCGGTCGTCGACCTGACCTTCCGCAGCGAGAAGGACAGCTCGATCGAGGAGATCGACGCTCTGCTCAAGAAGGCCAGCGAGAGCTACCTCAAGGGCATCCTCGGCTATGGCGAGGAGGAGCTGGTATCCTCCGACTTCATCCACGACCAGCGCTCGTCGATTTACGACAGCCTAGCGACGAAGCAGAACAACCTGCCCGGCGAGAAGCGCTTCTTCAAGATCGTCTCCTGGTACGATAACGAATGGGGTTACTCGAACCGCGTGGTGGATATGCTCCGCCATATGGCCGGCCTCAAGAAGTAAGCGCCGCCTTCGTAGGGCCCGCCTGAGCAGGCGGGCCTTTTTTTCATGCTGACCACGGAGGATAACGATGATCAGGACCATCAAGGATACAAGCCTGTCCGGCAAGCGCGTCGTGATGCGCGTCGACTTCAACGTGCCGATGAAGGACGGCGTCGTGCAGGACGACACGCGCATCGTCGCGGCCATACCGTCCATAGAGTACATCCTGGCCCAGGGCGCCAAGAGCCTGACGCTGATGAGCCACCTCGGGGATCCCAAGAAGGACTCCAAGAAAGCCAAGGAGAAGGCCGAGCAGGCGGGCAAGGCCTGGGACGAAGCGGCCTATATAGCCGGGAAGCACCGAATGAAGCCTATCGCCGACTACCTCGCGTCCAAGCTCGGCCGCCCGGTCGCGTTCGCAGGCGAGGACGGCTGCTACGGCAAGAAAGCCTTCATCGAGTCCCGGCCCGACGGCTCGGTGATCATGCTCGAGAATACCCGGTTCCATAAGGAAGAGACCAGCTCGGATCCGGTAGAGCGCGACGCCCTGGCCAAGGAGCTGGCGGGCTACGGCGAGGTGTTCGTCAACGACGCCTTCGGCACCGCGCACCGCGACCACGCGTCGACCGCCTCGATCGCGAAGTTCGTGCCGGTCGCCGTCGTCGGCTTCCTGATGGACAAGGAGGTCCGGTACCTCGAGCCGATGGTCACGAACCCGCCGAAGCCGATGGTCGCGATCATCGGCGGCGCCAAGGTAAGCTCCAAGATCGCGGTGCTCGAGAGCCTGATCAAGAACGCCTCGGCCCTGATCATCGGCGGCGGCATGGCCTATACCTTCCTCAAGGCCCAGGGCCATACCGTCGGGGCCTCGCTCGTCGAGATGGAACAGCTGGTGACCGCCAAGGCGGTGATGGACGCGGCCAAGCGTTCCGGCGTCTCGATCGTGCTACCCGTGGACCACGTCTGCGCCGACCGCTTCGACGCCGGCGCGGAGCCGAGGCTCGTGGACGGCGTCGACGTGCCCGACGGGCTGATGGGGCTCGACGTAGGGCCGAAGACCCTCGCGTCCTACGTCGACGTGATCGCCGGGGCCAAGAGCGTCGTCTGGAACGGCCCGGTCGGCGTTTTCGAGTTCGAGGCCTTCGCGAAGGGTACCGGGGCGATAGCCAAGATGGTCGCCGACGCCACCGGCCGCGGCGCCGTCACCGTCGTCGGCGGCGGCGATTCGGTCGCGGCCGTCAATAAATTCGGCCTCGCCGACCGGATGAGCCACGTATCGACCGGCGGCGGCGCGTCGCTGGAGCTGCTCGAGGGCAAGAAGCTGCCGGGCATCGAAGTCTGCCGCTAAGCCGCGGCTACGCACAGTCAGGAGAACGATCGTGAGGAACTACTATATCGCCGGCAACTGGAAGATGCATAAGACCGTCGCCGAGTCCGTGGCTCTGGCCAAGGCGCTCGTCGCGGAGCTGGGCTCGTGCGGCGAGCGCGTCATGATAGCGCCCGCCTTCACGGCCCTCTCGGCAGTCGCCGACGCGATCAAGGGGACGGGAATCGTCCTCGGCGCGCAGAATATGGGCCCGGACCTGCAGGGCGCGCATACCGGGGAGATCTCTCCGCTGATGCTCAAGGACCTGGGCGTCACGGCGGTCATACTCGGGCATTCGGAGCGTAGGCATACCTACGGCGAGGGCGATGAGCTGATCAACAAGAAAGTCCTGCTGGCCTTGGCCCAGGGCCTCGAGCCCATACTCTGCGTCGGCGAGACGCTCGAGGAGCGCGAGTCCGGCCGACTGGAGGCCGTCGTAGGCGAGCAGGTCAGGGAAGGCCTGAAGGGCGTGGACGCCTCCGCGCTCGGCAAGGTGACGATAGCCTACGAGCCCGTCTGGGCTATAGGCACCGGCAAGACGGCGACGCCCGAAGACGCCGACGCGGTACACGCGTATATCCGTAAGGTCCTCGCGGGGCTGTACGGCGAGGCGGCCGCCAAGGCCATGTGCATCCAGTACGGCGGCTCGGTCAAGCCGGACAACGCGGCCGAGCTGATGGCGAAGCCGAACATAGACGGCGCCCTCGTAGGAGGCGCCTCGCTCAAGGCAGAGAGTTTCGGCCCTATAGCTAAATTCAGGTCGTAGGCGGAACGGCCGCGGGCACGGCGCCCGCGGCTTTTTTGCGCCTCGCGCCCCTTGCGCGGCCGCTTCGATCTGGTATAGTATCGCACGAGGCGGCGTCTACCCGGCGCCTCGCGCCGTATAGGGCGCGTAAGCCAGACCCAATACAAATCGGAGTCAAACAGATGGGTGTTTTCGGCATAGTGCTTCTCGTTCTCTTCGCGATCGTCTGCCTGTTGCTCATATTCATGGTCGTCATCCAGGATCAGGAAGGCGAGGGGCTCGGCGGTCTATTCTCCGGAGCCGGTAACGCGGCGTTCGGTTCGCGGTCGTCGAGCGTGGTCGTCCGCTTTACCTACATCCTCGGCGGCCTGTTCTTCGTCATCGCGTTCGGCCTCGCCGTGCTGAACAAGGGATCCGTCGGCAACGTCGAGGACGCCGTGCGCGCCCAGGACGGCCAGGCTACGGAATGGTGGAGCCAGGATTCCGCGCCCGCTACCGAGACCGCTCCCGCCACCGAATAGGACGCACGTGCCTTCGGGGCCGCTCTCCCTCAGCGACCTGTTCCCTAGGGACAGGATCTGCGTCGACCTCTCGAGCGTCGAAAAGGAAGCCTTGTTCGTCGAGCTCGTCGATCTGATAGGATCGACGGGCTCGACGCATTTCGACCGCGAGGACGCGCTCGCCTGCGTGCTCGAGCGAGAGAGCCGCATGTCTACCGGCATACGCCCGGGCGTCGCGTTGCCCCACGGCAAGACCGACGGCGTCGACCGCTTCTTCGGCGTGATAGGCGTATCGAGGCTAGGGGTCGACTACGACGCCCTGGACGGAGAGCCGGTGCGGATCGCGTTCATGCTCATATCGCCGCGGTCGATGGCAAACGAGCACCTGGCAATCCTGAAGCGGCTCGCCGGCTTGCTCGACGCCCCGGGCTTCGTCGCCGCGATGCTGTCCGCCTCGGACCCGTCGGAGGCCCATCGGGTCATCGAGCGCTACGAGGCTAGAATAACAAAGGTTTAACGATACCAACGTGAAAGATTTCTACGCTATCCTCGGGGTCCACCAAGAGGCCACCCAGAAAGAGATCAAGAGCGCGTTCAGGAAGCGGGCCAAGGCCCGCCATCCCGACATAGGCGGAGACGACGACGAGGCGATGCGCCTGTCGATAGAGGCGTACAAGGTCCTGTCCGATCCGGCCTCGAGGCGGGAATATGACAGGGGACGGCTTCGCATCGTCAAGGGCGAGGCCGAGGGCTCCTTCGATTACCGGCGCTGGCTGATGGAACGCCTCGACCAGAGCGAGTACGTGGCCAAGCTCGTCTTCTACGACCTGCTCCACGATAAGGAAGACGAGGCGCTCGAGCTGTACGAGAGGATCCGCGACGCCGACGACGGGCGCCTCGAGCGCTTCTTCGAGAGGCCGGAGGCGATGGACGCCGAGTACTGCATCGCGGAGGAATACGCCGCCCGAGGGCGATTCGTCGACGCGTTCCGCGTCATGCTCAAGCTCATCGCGATGGAGCAGCGGGCCTCCGGCTTCGGCTACTTCTACGAGGTGGTGCTTGCCCGCTTCAGGCGGCTGGTCCTCGAGGACCTCTATCGCGTGCTGGAGACCGAGGCTTACCTCGATACGCTCGCGGAGGCCGTCGAGCTGCGCAGCTCGGCCGAGAACGACGCCCAGTTCCTGCGGAGGCGAGCCGAGCTGCTGCTGCGCCTCGGCCGTGCCGCCGAGGCCAAGACCGCGATGGCGAGGGCCTGGGCCCTCGCGCCGAGGATGCCCGGCCTCAAGAACCTGGCCAGGAAGCTGTCGTCCGGCATGGCCAAGCCGGCGAGCCTTGAATAGGCTCGCCGTTTTCCATTAACCTGGGGCGTCCGCCGTTTGTTATCCTGCGTCGTCGGCGTAGAACCGGCGCCTAAATCGATAGGTCCTGGAGTATACGATGCGTACTAGAATGATCGCGATAGCCCTGTCGCTCCTCGCGACGATGCCGATGATAGCGCAGCCGATGAGCGGCACGAGCCTCGGCGCCCCGCTCGCCACCGTGAAGCTGATCAAGACCGAGGTCGTCTCGGACAAGGCCTTCAAGGAGGACGTCGTCAAGCTGGAGAAGTCCCTCGGCAAGACCCTGAGCGCCGAGGAGCGCAAGGCCTACCTGGACGACGTTATCAACGATCTCCTTTTCTACCAGATGTGCGAGCGCGACGGCGTCAAGGTCTCGGACGGGGAGATCGACTCGTATATCGCCAAGCTGCGCTCGCAGCGCCCGGCCGGCGAGAGCGACCAGCAGTTCGCCGCTTACCTGGCCTCGCAGGGCATACCCTTCGACGACCTGAAGGACTATTACCGCAAGCAGGTGCTCATCCAGCGCTGGCTGATGACGGCGCGCTCCGCGGAGATCGCCGCCATCAAGCCGATCTCCGGCGAGGAGATCGCGTCCACCTACGAGCTCTATAAGTCGCGCCTCGTCAGGCCCGATACGGCCAAGGTGGCGTTCCTGTTCTACCAGTACCGCGACTCGAGCGCCGCCGAGCGAGCCAAGGGCGCCGAGATCATGAAGGGCCTATCGTCCCGCCTGGCCAAGGGCGAGTCGTTCGACGTGCTGAGGCTCACGGCCAAGGACGGCGGCTACGCGGCCAATCAGGACCCGGTCTACTTCGAGCGTAGCGACGTATTCCTGTCGAGGTTCGGCAAGGCTTTCTACGACACCGTGTTCGCCCTGTCCGACGGCCAGGCCTCGGCCGCCTTCGAGAACGAGGCCGGCTGGTGGATAGTCAAGCGGCTCGAGTACCTGCCGCAGAAGCAGCTCGAGCTGTCCGATCCGTACCGCCTCGGCCAGGAAGGCACCGTGCAGGACTACATAGGCCAGCTCCTGGCCAAGCAGCGCGAGAACGACTTCCTCCAGAAGACCTTCGGCGAGCTGTTCGTCAAGCTCCGGGCCCAGGCCGAGATCAAGATCCTGGGGACGCCCTGATGGCTTCGAGGCGCAAGGCGAGGATACTCGCGTTCCAGGCCCTCTACGCGTGGGACGCCTCTCAGATGGGCTATGACGAGCTGCTGTCCTTCTCGTGGCTCGGCGAGGATAGCCTCGCCAGCAGCGACGAGGAGCTCAAGACATTCGCCGGGCTCATAGTCTCGGGGACGATAGAGAACGTCGAGGCGGTCGACGCCGCGATCAAGCGGCACCTCGAGCATTGGGCCTTCGAGCGGCTCAAGAGGGTCGACCTGGCCATCCTGCGCGTGTCGATCTACTCGCTCATCTATCAGCCGGACATCCCGGCCCAGATAACGATAGACGAGGCGATCGAGATAGCGAAGGAATTCGGGTCGGAGGATTCGTACCGCTTCATCAACGGCGTGCTGGATGCCGTATGGAAAGAACGGGGCGCGGAAGCCTGACGCGAGGCGGCCCGCGGAGGACCGCGCTCGCGATCGCGGCCGGGGCGTCCGCGACCCTCTGCGTCGCGGCGATCGTCGCGATCGCGCTATACGCTCGCCCGGGCTCCGACGGGTCCTTCGGGGCCCTATTGGCCAAGATAGACGCCTCTCCGGCAACTGCCTCTGCGGCGGCGTACCTGAACGCCGCCGCGCTGGCGAAAGGCTCGGAGGATCGCCTGCGCGTCCTGAAGAGAGCCTCGTCGCGCGATAGCGCGCTCTACGCCGACGTAGCCGCCGCGATGGCCGGAAGCCAGCTCTCTGAGCCGGTGGCCTTGGCCGCGCTCGACGCCTTCCTCCTGGCCGGCCGTTACGAGGACGCCCTGGCGCTCTTCGGCGGCCCCCTGGATCCGCGAGCCGACGCGCCCGAGCTCGCCGAGACCATCGTCATGGCCGCTCGGGCCGGCGTCGCGCTCGAGCCGTCGATCGATCAGCTAGTCGCCTGCTTCGACGCCACCGGGGATACGTCGTTCATGACGCGAGCCGCGATCGACGCCATGCGCGGCGGCGACCGCCAGGCCGCGAGCGCGCTACTTATCGACGCCGAGCGCGCCGCGATCGGCTCCGGACGATCGAGCGGCGCTCCGTATCGCCTTCTTTGGGACGCTGGCGCGCTTGAAGCCCTGGCTCGCGGGGCGCCCGAATCGTCCGATCCGCTCGAGCTGGCCGTTCGGGCCGACGCGGAGCGGCTGCTCGGCGACTTCGTGGCCGCTACCGCATCCTACGCGTTCATCGTCGAGAACTATCCAGATTGGTCATGGAAGCCATACGCGTCGCTCGCTCGCCTCTGCGGCGACGGCGACGATGGCGACGATGGCGACGATGAAGCGCCGCGCTGGCCGTACTCGGCGCTACCCGGCTCGTCCGAGAGCCTGGCCAACCCGACGGCCATCGCCGAGCGCCTGCACGCGGCGATGCTCGACCGCTCGGCCGGCGATCCCGAGGCCGTCATCGAGCGGGCCTCCTGGCTGTTCGCCAACGCCAGGTCGGGGGAGGCCTCGCGCCTGCTCGCCGGCATCGACGACGAACGGGCCGCGATAGCCAGGCTGACCTACGGCTCGCCGGATCGGGCGGTGCCCGACGCCTCGCGCCTCGCCGCGACGTACACCCTATCGCCGGCCGCAGTCGACGCGGCCCTCTGCGCGTTCGCGCGGGCTGGCGCGTGGGAACGCTTCGCCGCCGCGCTGGACGGGGCCGAGGCGGCGGGACTCGCGTTGCCTCGCCTGTGGTTCTGGGAGGCCGTCTCGGGCGCGCTGGACGGCGAGCCGGACGAGGCCGCCGCCGCTCTCGGCCGCCATGGTTCCGCCTACGCCGACTATGCCACGGCCTACGATATCGGTATCCTCGAGCTGGCCGCCGGCGACTACGCCTCGGCGGCCGAGGCTCTCGCCGCGGCCGCGACGAGGGCCGGCTCGGACGAGGACTCGGCCGAGGCCTACGTGCTGCTCGGTGACGCGCTCTCGGCTTCGCGGCGGGCTCGCGACGCGAGGATCGCCTACGAGGCCGCGCTCGGCGCCGATCCCGCCAACCGGGACGCGCGGTCCAGGCTGTACCGCCTCGACGCGTCCCCTTGAGCCCCGGGCTCGACTGATCGCATGATATACTCGCCGCGACGAAGGCGGCCGGGCTCCGAAGCCCAGAAAGGCATTCGCGTGATACGCTTAAAGAACGAGAAGCAGATGGCCGGCATCAAGGCGTCCTGCAAGCTACTGTCGGAGATGTACGCCGAGCTCAGGCCCAGGATCGCGGCCGGCGTCACGACCGGAGAGCTCGACCGATTCGCCCATGCCTATATAGTCGAGCACGGAGGCGCGCCGGCCTTCCTGAACTACGGCGACCGATCGAACCCCTTCCCGGCGACGCTCTGCGTGTCGATCAACGAGGAAGTGATCCACGGCATCCCCGGGGACCGCGTCATCCGCCCGGGAGACATAGTCGGCATAGACAGCGGCATAGAGCTCGACGGCTTCTACAGCGACGCCGCCTTCAGCGTCGCCGTCCCGCCGGTCGCGCCGGAGACCCGGAAGCTGCTCGACGTTACCCAGGAATGCCTGCGGCGCGCGATCGCCGCGGTCAAGCCCGGCGCCAGGATCCACGACGTCTCACGCGCCGTCTTCTCCCACGCCCGCGCGAACGGCTTCGGCGTCGTCAGGCAGTTCTGCGGCCACGGCGTCGGCTTCTCCCAGCACGAGGACCCGCAGGTCCCGAACTACGTCGGCTCGGGGCCGAACCCGCGCATCGTGCCCGGCATGGTCATAGCCATCGAGCCGATGATCAACGCCGGCGGGGACGGCGTCGTCGAGCTCGACGACGGATGGACCATCGTCACCCTCGACGGATCCGCGTCGGCCCACTTCGAGCATACGGTCGCCGTGACAGCGGCCGGCGCCGAGGTGCTGACGGCCTGGTAGCCGCGGCGCCCGTCGAGTAACCGAAGGCCGCCGTAATTAGTTATCTTTACGATAGCGGCCGCCGCGGCGCGGCGGCCGTACATTCCCTATAGTCGTCCGGAGGTTCGCATATGTCCTTCACGAGGAAGCTTTTCTCCAAGAGAATTTTCCTGGTAAACCTGGTGCTCGTAGGCATCATGATAGGCTTCGCCGCCGCGTTCGCGATACTGGCGCGCGCCCCGGCTTCAGACGGCCCGGCGGTCGCGCACGCCGAGACCGTCCAGTCCATCGACGCGTCGACCGCGGTCGGGCAGGCCAAGTCGATACAGACGGCCTTCAACGACGTCGCGCGGACGGTGCTCCCGTCGGTCGTCGAGCTCGACGTCGTCGGCACCTCGTCCGCGCCGCAGGGCGACGAATTCCCGTGGCGCTTCTTCTTCGGCGACCCGAACCAGGCTCCGGACGAGAAGTCGCAGCCCAAGGAATACGAGGAACGCGGCCTCGGCTCCGGCATCATCGTCCGCAGGCAGGGCAAGCTCGTCTACGTGCTGACGAACAACCACGTCGTCGCCGGGGCCAAGAAGATCACCGTGAAGCTATACGACGAGAGGGAATTCCCCGGCGCCGTCGTCGGGATCGACTCGCGGCGCGACCTGGCGATCATCTCGTTCGAGAGCCAGGACGCCGATATACGCGTCGCGTCGCTCGGAGACTCGGACGCCCTCGAGGTCGGCGACTGGGCGATAGCGATAGGCAGCCCCTTCGGCCTGTTCTCCTCGGTGACGGTCGGCGTGATCAGCGCCATCGGCCGCGACGGAGGCCCCGACGGCAATATCAGCGACTTCATACAGACCGACGCGGCGATCAACCGCGGCAACTCGGGCGGCGCGCTCGCCGACATCGACGGCCGGGTCGTCGGCATCAACACCTGGATAGCGTCGAACACCGGCGGCAGCATCGGCCTCGGGTTCTCCATCCCGATCAATAACGCCAAGAAGGTGATCGACGATATCATCGCCGGCGGCGCCGTACGCTACGGCTGGCTCGGCGTCCTCCTGTCCGACGCGCCCAAGGCGACGCTAGCCGAGCTAGACCTCGGCTCGACGAAGGGCGCCTTCATCGGCCACGTATTCAGCGACGGCCCGGCGGCCAAGGGCGGCATCAAGCCGGGAGACTACGTCGTCGAGATCGACGGCAAGGCCGTCTCGTCGATGGACCAGCTCGTCCGCATCGTCGGCGACCTGCCCGTCGGTTCCAAGTCGTCGTTCGCGGTGATCCGCGACGGGAAGCGGCTCCAGCTCAAGGTGACGATAGACGAGCGCAAGGAGACGAGCGCCGCCGATTACTCGAAGCTGTGGCCGGGCCTCGAGATAGCGCCGCTCGACGAGGACGCCAGGAAGGAGCTCGGCCTAGGCGCCAAGGTCGACGGCGCGCTCGTCACGAGCGTGATCGCCAAGAGCCCCGCGTCGACCATGGGACTCAAGGCCGGCGACGTGGTCACCGAGGTGAACGGGACCGCGATCGGCTCCATAGCCGAGTACTACCGCGCGCTCAACGATCCGAAGACCCAGAAATTCCAGTTCACGGTACTACGGGAGGGCCAGACGCTGACCACGCTTGCCTTGATACGCAAGTAGTGCTACAGTAAAGAACAAAGAGAGGTTTCGATGAGCAAGGAATTCATATCGTACAACCAGGTGCGCAACAACGCCCTCAAGCTGGCGCACAGGATACACCTGGACGGGTTCGTCCCCGACATCATCTACGTTTCCTTGCGAGGCGGGGCCTATCTCGGCAACGTCATGAGCGAATACTTCAAGGCGGTCAGGAGCGACGCGCGGCCGGTGTTCTACGCGGCCGTCGTCGCCCGCTCCTATACCGACATCCATAAGAACGAGCAGGTCCGCGTCGACGGCTGGACCTATAGCCCCGAGTACCTGCGGAACGGCGACAAGGTGCTGCTCGTCGACGACATCTACGACACCGGCAGGACCATCAACCACCTCGCGAGCGTCATACTCGAGAAGGGCGTACCGCGCCGCGACCTCAAGATCGCCGTGCACGACTACAAGATAGTCGACTACCGCGGCGAGCAGCCGGCCATCAAGCCGGATTACTGGTGCAGGCTCCACGAGGTGCGCAAGCCCGAGGACGAGCGCTGGATCCACTACATGAGCCACGAGCTGATAGGGCTGACCGAAGAGGAACTCAAGGAGTACTACTATCCCGAGGATCCGGAGCTCCAGGAGATCCTCTCGGTACTGAAGGGCTGATGTGTCGGCCGCCGGGCTTCGACCGGTAGCGCTCGCCGCGCTGCTCGCGGCGGCGGCCCTATGCCACGCCGACCCCGACCCGGCGACGGCCTACGAGCCGGCCCCGGGCGTGCTCGGCCCGCGGCCCGGCGTCTACGCGGCCGCGCAGGTCCTCGTACCGGCGACCCTGTCGGCGGGGTCCCGCTCCGCCTACCGCTTCGCCGGCCAGGAGGCGTGGCAGCCGTTCGACCGCCCGCTCTACCTGTCGGCCTTCCCCGGCGAGGAGCGCCGCTACTCGATCGAGTTCGCCGATCCGCGTTCCGGCCCCCCGTCCTCCCTGACCTATACGATAGACCTGCGCCCCCCGGAGCCGCCGACCTTCAGCGCTCCGCCCGGGGACGCCGGCTCCTACCTGTCCGTATCGATAGCGTCCGATTGCGACGCCTTCGTCAGCGTCGACGGCGGCCCCTTCGAGCCGTCGACGGCCGGCTCGCCGCTCGAATTCCATGCGCCCGCCGACGCCACCGCCGTCGTATCCATCGCCGCGTACTCCGTCGACGCCGTCGGCAACGCGTCCGGGGTGGCGTCGTCGCGCTGGCGCCTGTGCCCGGACGGCGTCGAGCCGTCGTTCCCGTTCGACGCGCCGGCGACGGTCCGCGCCGTGGCGAAGGCGGACGCCGGGGCCTACCTGTCGGCCGAGGTGGCCGACCTCGTCGGCTCGGCACGGCTGACGGTCAGGGCTCCCGCCGGCACCGTCCCCTGCGTGGCGGTGAACCCCGCCGACGCCTCGTCGCCCGCGTCCTTCGTAGAGCTGTCGGGGGGATCGTCGTCGGCGTCCTGCGTCGTGCCGTTCCCGTGGGGCTACGAGATACCGATCGATATCCGCTACGGCTACGTAGACGACGGCGTCGTCTACGTGGCGACCGATAGCCTCCGGCTACTGCCGCGCTTCCCGGCCGAGGAGGCGTCGATGGCGCCGGCCGAGGCCTCCGCGCCGGAGATACGAGCCTACGGGTCGGCCGCCTTCGTCCATTGGCCGGTCGGTCCGTGGGCCGTCGTGTATTCGATCGGGGATGGGGATTTCGTCCAAAGCCGAGAGCCCCTGCGCGTCGCGCTCGGAGCGGAGCCCATACCGATACGCTATTACGCCGTGGGGCCGGACGGCGCCCGCTCGGCGGTCTCGACGGCGACGCTGCCGCCCGGGGCGTCGTCGGCGCCTCCTGCGATCGTAGGCGTAAAGCACGGCGGAGCCTACGGAGGCCCGGTCATCGTCGTACCCGGCGGCGCTTCGAGGCCCCGGTACGAGCTGTCCGACGACGGATCCGCTCCGCCGCCCGTCGACGAATCCAGCCCGTCCTTGCCCGCCGCCGGCCTGGCGGTAGAGGGGCGCCCCGGCGAGACGGTCTCATACAGGCTACGCGTCGCCGACGGCCCGGAGGCAGAGCGATTCGTAAGCTTCACGATAGACAGGGAGGCGCCGGCCGTCCCCGCGATCGCCCAGAGCCTGAGCGGCTACGCCGCCGCCGACACGGTCGTGTCGTTCAGGGAGCAGGAAGGCGAGGTGTACGTATCGATATCCGAGGACGGCGCGGGGCCGTTCGAGCGCTACGTCGCGCCGATCGCGATGGCCGGTTCGGACGAGGGCCGCAAGCGCTACGTCGTGCGGGCCTACGCCGAGGACGAGTTCGGCAACCGCTCCGACGAGATGCCCCCGTTCGGCCTGATGATAGACCGCTCGACCCTGTACGTCGACGCCCGGGGCCGACCGGGCGCCTCCGGCGCGCCCGACGACCCGATGCCAGGGCTAGACGACGCGATAGAGGCGGCGCAGCGCGCCGGGAAGCGTTTCGTCTACGTGCGCGGTTCCAGCTCCATAGGCCGCGCCGTCGTCGTGGGCGGCCGGCTCGAGGTCAGGGGCGGCTTCGACGAGCGATGGAACGAGGCTCCCAGTATCAATGCCGACGTCTCGGTCCGCGTGCCTCCGACGTCGTCCTCGTACGCCTTCGTCGTCGACGGAGGCGAGCTGGCACTCTCGTCGATTTCGTTCTCGCTCAAGGCCGACGGGGCGGGCGGGCTCGTCCTGGCGCGCTCCGGATCGCTCGAGGTCGACCGATGCTCTATATCGGCCACGGGCGGCATCGAGGTGTCGGCAGTCAGGTCCACCGGGGCCGACGTCACCGTCTCGTCGTCGATCCTGCGCGCCTCGTCCGTGGTCACCGGCAGGGGCATAGACCTGTCCGGCGGCAGGCTCGTCGTCTCGGACTCGACGATAGGCTGCGATAGGTCGGTCAGGCTGTTCGACGCGATCCGCGTCAGCGACGCCGAGGCGGTCGTCTCCGGCCTGCGCATCGACGCCGAACCGTCGCACGCGTTCTCGGCCTTCAGCGCGTCGCGCTCGACGGCGTCGATAGAGCGATGCATCGTAAGCGTATCCGGAGGGTCGTCGTCGTGCAGGGCGTTCAGCGCCGTCTCGTCCGAGCTTACCGCCTCGTCGGTATACGTCCGCGCCGCCTGGAAGGGCTCGGTGGAGCTGTTCAGCGCCGGATCCGCCTCGACGATGCGCCTCGCCCACGTGACCGCGATCGCCGACGCTCCGGCGGCCCTGTTCGTCTCGTCGTCGGCCTCGACCGTCGACGTAGCCAACTCGATAGCATCGTTCTCGGGCGGCGCTTCGGTATTCATGCGCGTAGACGGGGCCGCCGGGTCGGTCAGGCTGGCGTCGAACTGCCTCTGGGGCTTCGAGCGCCTGGCGGAGCTGTCGTCGCCCCGTCGTACGATCGCCTCCGTCGACGAGCTGAACGGCGCCTTCGGCTCTGGCCGGGCTCCGAACAGGATCGAGCGCCCGTCCGATACCTTCCGGTCCACGGTCAAGGGCCTGTATCGCCTTTCTCCCGCGTCGGCCTGCGCCGGCGGAGGCCGGGCGGTGCCGTGGGCGGCCGGGACCGACCTGTTCGGCACGCCGAGGCCGACGGGCGACGGGGCGACCGTGTCGATCGGGGCCGAGGAGCTATGATCGGGCCGTAGCCGGCTCAACACTCCTCGGACTCCACGTACGCACGCACGAGGCGCAGCGGAGCCGCGGCCAGGAATTCCGACTCGACGACGTGCCCGCCGCAGACGCCCCTGGACGCGAACAGCGCCGCGTCGTGCTCGTCCTGGTTATAGTCAGCCTGTCCGTCCTCCACGTGCACGACGGTGAAGCCGCGTTCGGACGCCTGCCTGGCGGTGGTATCGACGCACTGGCTCGTGGCCAGCCCGGTCATCACGACCGCCGAGACGCCGAGGCCGCGCAGCGCCTCCTCGAGCCGCGGGTTGGAGAATCCCGAGTAGGTCGACTTGTCCAGCACCACGTCGCCGGGGCGCGGGGCGATCTCGTCCGGCACGTCGGCCATCGCCTCTCCGCTGAGCGGGTAGGCGCCCTCGTAGCCCTGGCGGGCGGCCGACTCGTTGAAGGTCCGGAAGAAGCGGTGCAGGTCGCTGCGGTCGGGGACCGAGGCGCAGAGCCGCAGGTAGACGGTCGGCCAGCCGACCGCGGAGAACGCCTGCCTGAGCCGGGTCACCGCGGGGAACACCGACGCCTCGACCCGCCGGCCTATGTAGCCCATGCAGCCAGGCCAGCATCGCTCCGAATAGCGATGGAACGACGAGCCGGGGTCGAGGTAGTAGTTCTGCACGTCGACGACGAGCAGAGCGGCGGACGGATCCTTCCGCATGGGGCTAGATGATGCTGCCCGGCAAGACCACCGCGTTCTTCGGGATAACGATGACCCCGTCGACGATGTAGTAGTTGCCGTACTCGCCGTCGGAGCGATCCCTGGCGTCGATGCCGATGCGGCAGTCGGCTCCTATCCTGGCGTTCTTATCGATGATGGCTCCCTTGACGATCGATCCGCGGCCGATGCCGACGTTAGGCACGCCGCGCTCGGCGTTCTCGCGCTTCTGCGCGTCGGTCTCGTAGTAGTCCGCGCCCATGCAGACCACGCCGTCGAAGCTGGCCCCGGTCTCGATGATGGTCCTGATGCCGACGATGGACCGGGAGATCGACGCGTTCGTGATGATGCAGCCGTCGGAGGTTATCGCCTGGTTCATCGTGCTGTAGTTGATCTTGGACGACGGCAGGTTGCGGCGATGGGTATAGATCGGGCTCGTCTCGTCGTAGAAGTTGAACTCCGGGGCGATGTCGGTCAGGTTCAGGTTCGCCTCGTAGAACGATCGCACGGTGCCGATGTCCTCCCAGTACCCGTCGAAGATATACGAGTTGACCGGACGGCTAGCCAGTATCTCGGGGATGATCTCCTTGCCGAAGTCGTTCGACTCGTTGTCGAGGGCCGACTCGAGCAGCTCGGCGTCGAAGATATAGATGCCCATCGAGGCCAGGTACTCCTTGGCACCGCGACGCTCCTTGAGCAGCGACTTCGGTATCTTGTAGTCGGAGATGTCCTTGACCGGGCCCGGCTTCTCCTGGAATTCGACTATGCGGCCGTCCGAGTCTATCTTCATGATGCCGAACGCGCTGGCGTCCTCCCGCGACACGGTGGTGCAGGCGATGGTCAGGGCCTTGCCCGATTCCAGGTGCCGCTGGAACATGTCCGCGAGGTCCATGCGGTATAGCTGGTCGCCGGATACGATCAGGTAGTGGGACGGCTTCTGGGTCCTGAAGTGGACCAGGTTCTTGCGCACCGCGTCGGCGGTGCCCTCGTACCAGCCCGAATGGGTGAGCGTCTGCTCGGCCGCGAGGATCTCCGCGAAGCCGTTCGAGAAGGTGTCGAAGACGTAGGTCTTGGCTATGTGCAGGTGGAGCGACGCCGAGTTGAATTGCGTCAGGATGTATATCTGCTTGAAGCCGGCGTTGATGCAGTTCGAGATCGGGATGTCGACGATCCTGTAGCGGCCGCCGAACGGTACCGCCGGCTTCGCCCTATCCTTGGTCAGCGGGAACAGCCTCGTACCCTTGCCGCCCCCGAGCACGATCGACAGCACCTTATGCATCGCTCTCCTCCATTCCGTAGTAAGCCCTCAGCGCCGCCGAGTATAGCACGACCGGGCCGCCTCCGGCATCGATTTACCAATCTCGCCGTTTACCGTATCATAGTATAGCCATGATCAACGAAGACGCCAGAGACCCCATCGACGGATTCCTCGCCGACCCGGACGTATCGCCCCATATAGCCTTCGTCAGGCGGGTACCGGCCGCCGAGGCCTCCTGGGCCGAACTGCCTGAGCGGCTCGACGACGGCCTGCGCGCGGCCCTCCGCTCCCGAGGCGTCGAGCGGCTCTACAGCCACCAGCGGGCCGCCTGGGACGCCGTCGAGTCCGGCGAGGACATCGTCGTCGTCACGCCGACGGCGAGCGGCAAGACGCTCTGCTACAACCTACCGGTGGCCCAGGCCCTTATCGACGACCCGGAGGCCCGCGCCCTCTACCTCTTCCCGACCAAGGCCCTGTCGCAGGACCAGCAGGCGGAGCTGAACGCCCTCGTGCTCGGAGGCGACCTGCCGATCAAGGCGGCCACCTACGACGGCGACACCCCGCAGTCGACCAGGAAGGCCGCCAGGGACTCGGGCCGCATCGTAATCAGCAACCCCGACATGCTCCACTCGGGCATACTCCCGAACCACGCCAAGTGGATCAAATTCTTCGCGGGCCTGCGCTATATCGTGGTCGACGAGATGCACGCCTACCGCGGAGTCTTCGGCAGCCACGTCGCCAACGTGTTCCGCAGGCTCCTGCGGGTGGCCGCCCATTACGGCTCGTCGCCGCGCTTCATACTGTGCTCCGCGACGATAGGCAACCCGGCCGAGCTCGCCGCGGCGCTGACCGGCCGCCCCGTCGTCGCCATCACCGAGAACGGAGCGCCGCGCGCGCCCAAGGCCGTAGCGTTCTACAATCCGCCGCTCGTCGACCCCGTGCAGGGCATCAGGCGCAGCTCCGCCGACGAGTCGATGTCCTTGGCCGCCAAGCTGCTCGCCTCCGGCACCCGGACCATCCTCTTCGCGCGATCCAGGCTGCGCGTCGAGATACTCGCGTCGTACCTGAACAAGCGCTTCGAGAACGTCTACAACGACAATAACCGGATCCGCGTCGAGCCGTACCGCTCCGGCCTCCTGCCGAACGAGCGCAGGCAGATAGAGCGCGGCCTGCGGGACGGCACCATCCACGGCGTCGTCTCGACGAACGCGCTCGAGCTCGGCATAGACATCGGCGGCCTCGACGCCGCGGTGATAGCCGGGTGGCCCGGCAACCTGGCGTCGTTCTGGCAGCAGGCGGGCAGGGCCGGCCGTCGCTCGGGCGCCTCGATGGCGGTCTACGTCGCCTCGAGCTCTCCGGTCGACCAGTACATGCTCGAGCACCCGGAGCGCTGCTTCGGCGCGGGCGCCGAGAACGCCAGGATAGACCCCGACAACCCGTATATCTACGCCGACCACGTCAAGTGCGCCGCCTTCGAGCTTCCGTTCGCCGAGGACGAGCGCTTCGGCTCCGACCCTGAGGCCGTCCTGTCGTTCCTCGAGGAGGAGGGTACGGTCAGGCTGGCCGCCGGGCGCTATTACTGGTCGGACTCGGGCTATCCGGCCGAGAAGATATCGCTGCGGTCGGCCACCGCCGACAACGTCGTCATCATCGATACGACGGCCGGCAGGAACGAGGTGCTCGGCGAGATGGACCGCCCGAGCGCCAAGGAGCTCGTCTTCGACGACGCCGTCTACATCCACCGCGGGCGGCAGTTCATCGTGCTCAAGCTGGACATAGAGAACCGCCAGTGCCTCGTCGAGGAGCGCGAGACCAACTACTATACCGACGCCGTCGTCAAGACCGATATCAAGGTCCTGTCGGAGGACGAGCGCTTCGGCCCCGACGAGCTGCCCATCGTGCTCGGCGACCTCCTCGTGCGCTCCAGCGCCGAGAAGTTCAAGAAGCTGCGCTTCCATACCAACGAGAACGTCGGCTACGGCGAGATATACCTGCCGCCCGAGGAGATGCAGACCCGAGCCATCGCGCTACTCTTCCCGGAGAGCGGCGCGGCGGGCTCCGCCCTGGCGGCGATGCGCGACGGCGAGCGGGCGGCCGCGCTATCGGCGTTCTGCGGCATACTCAGGGCGCTGGCTCCTGTGGAGCTCCTATGCGACAGGGGCGACATAGGGGCGACCTGGAGGCTGAGGGACGACCATTACGCGGTGCCGGCGGTGTATATCTGGGACCGCTACCCAGGGGGCACGGGCCTGGCCGAGGCCCTATCGGGCGGCCTGGCCCCGGTGCTCGAGGCCGCCGCCGGGCGGATAGCGGCTTGCGACTGCGACGACGGCTGCCCCTCCTGCGTCGGGCTCGCGGACGACTCCCTGCAGGCCGCGGGCCGCAGGAAATCGGGCGGCCTAGCCATCGTGCGCCTGGCCCTCGAGGCCCTGGCCGGCCCGTCCCGGAGCGGCGACTGACCGTATGGCCGGTAACCTGCGGGCCCGGCTGGCGAGGATCCGCGAGGCGACGGACCGGGGCTCCCGTCCGGCCGCTTCGCGCCCCGCGCCGGGCGAGTCGCCCGACGCCTCCCCGGTCGGCGCCTCCGAATTCCCCGATGATTGGGAGACGATAGCCCCCGGGCTCCGCTTTCGCGAGAGCGTTCGGCGCGACGGCGCGATGGCCTCGCCCCGCGCGGATATCAGCCTTCCGGTCTTCTCGTCCCGCCTGGCCGGGACGGTCGAGGCCGGCGGACTGCTGTTCTTCGACCTGGAGACGACCGGCCTGTCCGGCGGCGCCGGCACCGTCGCGTTCCTGGCCGCCTTCGGCAGCCTGCGAACGGACGGTTCGCTGTCCGTTCGCCAGTATTTCATGGACGACTACCCGTACGAACGGGCGCTGGTGGCCGCGATGGGCGACGAGTTCGCCAAGGCGTCCGCCGTCGTCAGCTACAACGGCTCGTCGTTCGACCTGCCGCTCTACGCGGTGCGCCGCGCGATGGCCGGGCTAGGCCCGGCGCCGAGCCAGCCGCACGCCGACGCCCTGCACGCGGCCAGGCGGCTTTGGCGCCGATCGATGCCCGACTGCTCGCTCGGATGCCTGGAGGCGGGGATACTCGGGGTGCGCCGCGTCGGCGACATCCCCGGAAGCGAGGTGCCGGCCGTTTGGTTCGACTTCCTCCGAAGCGGCCGGACCGAGCGGCTGGGCCGCGTTTTCTCGCATAACGAGCAGGACATCGCGTCGCTCGCGTCGCTGGCCTTCGCGATGCACGACGCGGCCCGCGGCGGGCGCGAGCTTCCGTCGGCCGACCCGATAGGCCTCGCCGAGCTGCGATCCAGGGTCGACGAGGACCTGGCCGAGCGTACCCTGGCCGCGGCGCTCGAGGCCGGGGATAGGCGGGCGACGCGCCCTCTGATGCGGCTGTACAGGCGGACGGGCCGGACGGACGGCATAGCGCCCCTCGTGCCGCTCCTGCCCGACGACCCGGCCGGGCTGTTCTCTAAGTCGGTCTACGCGGAGCGGCGACTCCGCGACACGTCAGAGGCGCTCCGGCTGGCGGAGCTGGCGGCCGAACTGGGGCGCGGGGGCGTTCGGGATAGGGCCTTGAAGAGGGCCGCCCGCCTGCGCGCGAGGCAAGCGACGGCCGTCAGGCAGTTCCCTAGCTAGTCGCCTCGTCGTCGTCGTCGGAATCAAGCCAGGATTCGAGGCTGCGCGCGGCTCCGAGCGTGTCGCCGAGCTGGCCGCAGGCGCCGGAGACGCCCCTGCCGCGCCGAGCCCTGCGCACCGCGTTGACCCCCCTGCGTTCCAGCTCGGCCTCGAAGGCGCCGGCCTCGCCCCTGGCCGGCTCGCGATGGGGCAGGCCGGGCACCGGGTTCCACGGTATCACGTTGACCTGGGCGTTGAGCGGGCGTATCCACGCGGCCATCGCCGCGGCGCTGTCGACGCCGGAGTTCTCCCCGCCCATGATGGCGGCCTCGAGCGTTATGCGGTCTCCGGTCTTGGCTTGGTAGTAGAGTAGCGCTTCCTTGAGCGAGGCGAGGTTCCAAGAGCGGTTGACCGGCATCAGCGAGCTCCGCAGCGCGTCTTCCGCCGCGGTCAGCGACACGGCCAGGCGCACGTGCGGGCCGTTATCCGCGAGGTCGACGATGCCAGGCACGATGCCGCAGGTCGAGATGGTTATCTTGCGCCTGGATACGCCGAAGCCGTCCGGGTGCATCAGGACGACGATGGCCTTCCTGAGGGCCTGAAGGTTGTCGAGCGGCTCGCCCATGCCCATGAACACGATGTTCGACGGCTTGCCGCGCAGGGCCGATAAGTGTACGAACTGCTCGACGATCTCGTCGGGGCCGAGGTTGCGTAATAGCCCGAGGGTGCCGGTCTTGCAGAACGCGCAGGCCATACGGCAGCCGACCTGGGTCGACAGGCAGGCGGTGCGGCGTCCGTCGGCGTCGGTCAGCAGGACGGCCTCGACCGCGGCCCCGTCTTCCAGCGCTATCTTGAGCTTGACCGATCCGTCGTCCGCCTCCAGCCTCTCGGCGACGCGCGACGAGTAGAGCGGGATCGACGATAGACGCTCCCTGTCGGCCGCCGGCAGGTCGGTCATGTCGGCGAAGCTAGCCGCGCCCTTGGCTATCCACTTGAACACCTGCTTGCCGCGGAAGGCCGGCGAAAGCGGCAGGGTAGAGGCTATCTCGGCGGGAAGCAGGCCGGCGACGCCGACCCGGCGGGCCCGAGCGCCTCCGGTCCCGGCGCTCACGAGTTCTGGATCTTGGCCATCAGATCCTGGATATGCGGGTTGCGGATGCCGAGGCGCATGAAGTCCTGCAGCGTCTCCTCGGCCTTGCGCCTGTCGCCGACGGCGAGGTAGCACTGGGCCAGCTCGAGGTGGAGGCGATAGTTCTTGGCGTCGTTCTGGACCAGGCGCTTGAGCGACTCGATGGCCGACTCGACCTTGCCCTGGAGCCTCGAGATGGTAGCCAGGCCGAGCACAGCGTAGACGTCGAACTCGATGTTCAGGGCGCGCTCGTAGTAATCGGCCGCCTCCTCGAAGCGGTCCATGCTCCGGTAGGCGTCGCCGGCCCTGGTCAGGATGACCTTGTTGCGCGGGTCCTTGTCCAGGATGCGGTTCCAGTAGTCGAGCGATCGCTGCGGCTCGCCGGTGCCGCGGAAGCAATCGGCCAGCCCGAACAGCGCGTAGAAGTTATCCGGCTCCTTTGCCAGCGCCTTCTCGAAGTACGGCACGCCCTGGTCGAACTGCTTGAGCTTACGGTAGCAGTTGCCGATCGAGGTCAGAACCCTGATGTCGACCATGTCGCCCTGGGCGTCGACCATGCGCTGCCAGTAATGGAGCGCGTCGCGGTATTCCTTGAAGTCGTAATGCAGGTGGCCGAGCCCGATCAGGGCGTAGGGGTTATCCAGCTCCATCTCGAGCACGCGCAGGTAGATGGCCTTGGACTTCCTGAAGTCGCGGACCTTGCGGTAGGCGTCGGCTATCCTCGTCAGCACCGTGATGTTCTTGTTGTCGTGGAGGAGGTACTGCTCCCAGATCTCTATCGCCTTCTGGTACTGGTTAAGCGCCTTGTAGCAGTCGGCAAGGCCGAATAGGGCGTAGTTGTTGCCCGGATGGTAGATCAGGCACTTCTTGTAGTAGTCGACGGCGTCGCGGTGCGAGGATCGCTTCCGGGCGGCGTCCCCGAGGCCGACGAGTGCGTAGTTGTTCTCGGGATCCTCCTCGAGGATCTTCCTGAAGTTCCGCTCCGCGTCGCTTATCCGGTTTTCCTTGAGGTACTGGTATCCCTTCTTGGACAGCTCCGCGATCTCGGCGAGCGCGTTGTTCTGCTGGGGGGCCGTCCCGGCGTCGAACTCGGACTCGTCATGGTGGTTGGTTTGGTCGCTCATTCTTTTTCCTTCTCGTCGAGCATTTTTCTTATCGCCATAGCCGCTCTCTCGACCAGCTCGGCGCTTCGCGCTTGATCATGGGATAGCTTGAACATCTTCAACGCGTCGACCGGCTTGCCGGCTTCCATATACGACTCGCCGACTCGGATAAGGCCGTCCGAGTAGCCTGTGGTCTGGAAGATGCGGCGGGCCGTCTCTATGTCGCCGCCATTATAGAGTATATTCCCGCGTCGGTTAAGATGAGCCTTCTGCTCGGCCGACAGCTCGCCGTTCGGCTCGTCGACCGTCTTTATCAGGCCGCCTTCGGGGAAATTATCGAATAAGCGCTCGTCCATCGGGACTCCGTGACCGGCGCGGCGCAGAAGGGCGCGCCGATGGTTTTGGTATCACGGAAAATATAGTTGACTTTATATAAATAATCAATTCGCCCGAGAGGATACGGGCTCGATGAAAAAAAAGGAGCGCGTGATATAGTTTTTGGAGTAATCATCAGTATCTATCGCGCGGGGCGGCCGAAGCGCCCCCCGGGACGGGAGCGCCCGATGCTATGCGACGAACTCGGACTCTACGCGGCGGACTCTATGTACGCCGAGGACGCCGAACAGGCCTTGCCGCCCTTCGAGGCGCTCACCCTGGACGAGCCCGTCGGATCGGACCTGTCCGCGCTGGATCGCAGGCTGATCGCTATACTGAGGTCGTTGGATCGATAGCCCCCGCCATACGGTAGAAACGCACCGTCGACCGCCCGTAGGCGCGCTCGTCATCGAGCGCCAGCCCCGCGTGCGACTCCGGCATGCTTTCCTCGGCCGGGTAGTGGATCATCACGAGCCCGCCCGGCTCGACCACGCCGCGCTCGGCTATGGAACGCACGATATCGGCCTTATGGGCGTACGGGAAGGGCGGGTCGCAGAATACGACCGAGTAGCGCCTCTCGCAGCGCAGGATGAATCGCTCGACGGGCACGCACCGGCATTCGACCCGCTCCGGGGCTATCGAGACGTTCTTGATGAGTAAGCCGAGCTTGCCCCGGTCCCGCTCGACGCAGGTGACAGGGGACGCCCCTCGGCTGGCGGCCTCGAGGGCGATGATGCCGGAACCCGAGAACAGGTCGAGGAACGACAGCCCGTCGAGCGGGCCGACGATGGAGAAGATCGATTCGCGCATCCTGTCCATAGCCGGCCGGATCTCGTAGTCGCCCTGCGGGACCTGGATCCTGCGCCCCTTCAGGACGCCGCCGGTAATCCTGAGCGTACTGGCCCCCTGGCTCATCGTTGCCGTTCCCTGAACTCCCGCTGGATCTCGCGCTTGACGTCACGTTCCTTGATCGACTCGCGCTTATCGGCGAATTTCTTGCCCTTGCACAGGCCGATCTCGACCTTGACCCGGCCCTTCCTGAAATGGAAGTCGAGGGGCACGAGGGTGTAGCCCTTCTCGTTGACCCTGCGCTCGAGGCGCTTCAGCTCGGCGGCGTGGGCCAGGAGCTTCCTGGGCCTGTCGGGGTCGTGGTTGAAGATCGAGCTGCACGAATACTCGGCTATATGGACGTTCCGCAGCCACAGTTCGCCGTTCTCGAACGAGGCGTAGCCGTCGGGGAACGATACCTTGCCTATCCTGAGCGACTTGACCTCCGAGCCCTGGAGAGAGACGCCGCACTCGAGCGTCTCCTCGACGACGTAGTCATAATGCGCGCGCCTATTCAGCGCGATGATCTTGACGCCTTCCATCATCGCTCCGCCGGGACCATAGCGACGCGGAAGCCGAGGTACGCGCTGCAGTCGACCGTCCTGACCGGCCCGCGGGACGACAGGGTGACGAGGTCGGCCCGGTTGGCCCAGGATCCGCCCCTGACGACGGCCTCGGGCGACGGGAAGCGCAGACGGCCGGCTACTCCGGCGGCTGGATGCGGGGCGTACGAGTCGGCGCACCATTCCCAGACGTTCCCGAGCATGCCCCTGAGCCCGGCTGCGTCGTAGCGCAGTAGCGCCGGCGCGAGAGGCGCGTCTCGTCCGTCGTCGAGCAGCGCGGCGCCCTCGGAGGCGCTGGCGCCCGAGGCGGCGGCCGCGTACGACCACTGAGCCTCGGTCGGCAGCGCGAAGCGGTAGCCGGCCGGCGCGTACTCGGACAGCCAGTCGCAGTAGGCCTCGGCGGCCGGTTTCGAAACGTACCGTATCGGGTCGGAATCGGCGGCCTCGCCGAAGTCGGTGAGGTACGCGTCGTCCACGAGGCCTTCGGCGGCCAGCGACGCGGCCGCCGAAGGCGCCCATTCCGGCCGCTCCGCTACGAAGCGCCTATAGCGCCCGACGGTCGTCTCGGACGAAGCGAGCCAGAAGGGCCTTAGCTGGCTGACGGCGGGAAGGGCCGAGCCGGCCTTAACGATCGAAACGCCGCCGCCCATGGGGACGAATTCCTCGCCGGCGAACATCGACGAGCGCCCGGCGACCGGTTCGACGACGGCGTCTGACGCTCCGAGCGCGGCTCGGTAGGCGCCGGTCGACTCGAGCCGCCGCCTGACCGTCTCGGGCCCGAGCGCGGCGAGCACGGTCAGGATCGCGGGGTCGTCGCGCAGCTCGCCGATCACGGCCGCGACGAGCCTGCCGGCGCTGGCCGGCGTGACCGCGGCGGATCCGCCGTAGGCGATGGAGGCGGCGCGGGCCGCGTCTCGTAACGACTGGGAGTGCCTGGCGTACGAGGCGGCGGCGCCGAGGAGGCCGTCGGCCCGGTCGCCGACGACGCCGGCGGCGCGGACGGCGTCGGACAGGTCCATGGGTATCTGGTACGATTCGCTCGGGGTGCCGGCCAAGGCCCACGACGCGTAGCGCTCGATCCCGCCGGAGAGGACGGCCTCGACGTCGGCGCCTTCCAGCGAGACGAACAGCTCTTCGCGCGGCTTGACGATCAGCGTGCCGAAGACCCGGCCCTTCGTCGTCATCGAGGCCGAGTGGTCGGCGAAGCCCGGCCGCGAGACGCGGAGCTCGTGCTCGCCGGCCGGCACGAACAGCTCGCACGGCGTATAGCCGACGTAGGCTCCGTCTATGAACACGGCGGAGCCGGGCGGGTCGGCTTTGAACGAATAGCTTGCTCCGGGACGCCTGAGCCCGGGATAGAGCAGGATCATGAAGGCCGCGGCGATGAGCCCGAGGCCGTACAGCCCGGCTACGTACAGGCGCGGGGCTATGCCGAGGACCGGCCTGAGCCGCACTTCGGCGTCGTCTATATCCTGCTGGGTAATCATAGTATCGTCGTTCATCGCGGGATTATATGGGCGCGCGCCGAGGCTTGTCAACGCGAACGAAAGATGGTAGCCTCGAGCCGATGGACGCAAGAACCGACTTCCTCGCGTCGCTGGAGTCCTTCACCGAGCGCGCCCTGACGCGCCGAAAGAAGCGCCGGCTCGCCCAGAAGAAAAAGCAGCAAGCCAAGCACTGGGTCCGCGACTGGGCCGAGGCCATCCTCTGGGCCGTATGCATGGTGCTCCTCATTAACCAGTACCTGTTCCAGATGTACCGCATCCCGTCGGGCTCGATGTCCGGCACGCTCGAGATCGGCGACATGATCTTCGTCAACAAGCTCGTCTACGGACCGGAGCTGTTGCCGGGCGTTGCCAAGATGCCCGGCTTCAGGCAGGCGCGCCGCGGCGAGGTGGTCGTCTTCGAGAACCCGGCCTACCTGTCCAAGGGCCCGGTCTTCACGATACTGCAGCAGTTCGTCTATATGGCCACCTTGACGCTCGTCGACATAGACCTGGACGAGCTCGGCCAGCCCCGGGTCCACTACCTGATCAAGCGGGCAGTGGCGGTCGGCGGCGATACCGTCCGCGTAGCCGACGGCGAGCTGAGCTTCAGGTTCCAGGGCGACGACGAGTGGATAGCCGAACGCGATTTCCAGAAGCTGTCCGGCTTCGCCTATCCGCTGAGGCGCATGGTCGCCGCCGACGAGTATCCGGCCATCCACGAGGCCGGACGCTCGCTGGCCGAGCTCGATATGGGCCTCATCGAGGCCGCCCCGGCCCTACGCTACAGCCCCTACGACGAGCGGGCCCTGCTCGCGTCGCGATACGCCGAGCTGTCGGCCGCCTATCCGCATGACCAGCGTTTCGTCTCCGAGGACAGGAAGGAGCGCTCGGGCTGGTACATACCCGAGGACAGGATCTTCACGCTCGGCGATAATCGCGACAACTCGAAGGACGCCAGGTGGTTCGGCGCGGTGTCGCTCGACAAGGTGCTCGGGCACGCTCTGTTCAAGTACTGGCCGCTCGGCCGCGTCGGCGGGATACGGTAGGCCATGAAGCGGGTGCAATCCTACGAGGACGCCAGGCGCCGCAGATCGTCGGCCCTACGGCTCGTGCGCTACGTCGCCTTCCTGTACCTCGGCTTCGCGCTGATAGTCACCTTCGGCTTCAAGACCTATACCGTCGGGTCGAGGTCGATGAGGCCGACGCTCGACCCTAAGGATAAGATCATCGTCGCGTCGTCGGCATACGGCGTCGTCAATCCGTTCAACGGCCAGCGTCTCGGCTTCAGGCCGCCGGAGCGCGGCGACGTCGCGCTCGTCAGGCTGCCCTCCGCGCCGAGCCGCGACTGGAAGACGAGGCTGGCGGATTCGGTAATCGGCTTCCTGACCCTCCAACGGGTCGGCGCGCCCGGCGCTAGCGACGCGCTCGACTCGCCGGTCGTCAAGCGCGTCATCGCCCTGCCGGGCGACGCCGTCTCGATGTCCGGCTACGTCGTGCGGGTCAGGGTCGCCGGCAGCGAGCATTTCCTGACCGAGTACGAGGTCTCGGGCCGCGACTACGACATCGTCAGCGACGGCCCGACCGAGGGCTGGACCTCGAGCCTCCCGCTGTCCGGCGAGATGCCGGCGATCGAGCTCGGCTCCGGAGAATTCTTCGTCGTCGACGACGACCGCTCCTACTGCTCGGATTCACGCTTCTTCGGGCCGGTCAAGGCCGAGCGCTTCGTCGGGAAGGCTCTCCTACGTTACTGGCCGCTCGACCGGGTATCCGGCCTCTAGGAAGCGCCGCATGGCCGCCGCGCCTTCGCTTTACGTGCACGTCCCTTTTTGCGCCTCCCGTTGTTCGTACTGCGACTTCTATAGCTCCGCCTCGAGCGGTCCGGAGCTCGAGGCGGCGGCGCGGCGATGGCTCGAGGCGATACGCGTGCATCTCGAGCGCCTCGAGCCGAACTTCGGCCGAGACGGCTTCGAGACGGTATACCTAGGCGGCGGCACCCCGTCGTGGCTACCCGGCGACGCGCTCGTCGAGGCCCTGAGGCTCATCGGACGCGCCGCCCGTTCCGGCGGCCTGGAGCCGTCTGAATGGAGCCTCGAAGCGAATCCCGAGGACGTCGACGAGCGTCTCGTCGACACGCTGCTCGAGGCCGGAGTCACCAGGCTGAGCGTCGGCGCGCAGAGCCTCGAGGACGCGGCCAGGCGCCTGAGCGCACGCCGCGGCTCGGCCGCCGAGGCGCTCGGGCGGCTCGAGGGCATCGCCGCGCGTTGGCCGGGTCGATGGTCCGTCGACCTGATGTTCGGGCTGCCGGGTCAGAGCGCCGAGGGGCTGGCGGACGACGCTCGGTCCGTCATCGGGCTCGGGGCGGGGCACGTGTCGCTGTACGAGCTGACGCTCGAGGAAGGCACGCCGATGAGCCGCGCCGTCGAATCGGGGGCCGTATCCATGCCCGACGACGACCAACGGGCCGACCAGTACGAGGCGGCCCGATCGGAATTGCTCGCGGCCGGTTTTAGCCGCTACGAGGTTTCGAACTGGGCGCTCGACGGCCAGGAATGCGCCCATAACCTCCGGTACTGGAATCTCGACGACTGGCTAGCCGTCGGGCCCTCGGGCGTCGGCAACGTCTCGAGCGGTCCCGGAGCCTTCAGGCGTGCGGCTAACGCCGCGGATCTCGAGGCGTACTGCGCCGACCCGTCGGGCAGCGTATCGGAATCGACCGTCGACGGCAAGGACGCGGCGTTCGAATGCCTGATGATGGCCATGAGGACGTCCCGGGGCCTTTCCCTCGGACCGTTCGAGCGGCGCTTCGGGATGAGGGCGGTGGACGCCTTCGGCCGGCTCCACGAGCGCTTCCCGGAGCTCGTTCGCCTCGAAGGCGACGCGTGGATCGCCACGGACCGCGGGCTCGATACGCTGAACGAGCCGCTCGTCTACGCAATGTCGCAGATCGAGCGCTCGTGGGACGACGTGGCCGGACGGAGAGTCGCATCCGTATGAACATCCTATCGATACAATCGCACGTGGCCTACGGCCACGTCGGCAACCGCTCCGCCGTATTCCCCCTCGAGCGCCTCGGCTACGAGGTCTGGCCAATCAACACCGTGCAGTACTCGTGCAACGCCGGCGTGCCGGGGTGGACCGGAACTGCGTTCGGCGCGGCCCACGTCGCCGATGTAGTCGGCGGCCTCGTACGATTAGGCGCGATGGGCCGCTGCGACGCGGTGCTCTCGGGCTACGTCGGAGACGCGGAGACGGGCCGCGCCATCCTCGACGCCGTCTCCGTCGCCAAGCGGCTGAACCCGGCGACGATTTACTGCTGCGACCCGGTCATGGGCGACAGGCCCGAGGGCCTGTACGTGCGCGGCGAGCTCCCCGGCTTCTTCGCGGAAGAGGCGATGCCGGCAGCGGATATAGTCTGCCCGAACGTGTTCGAGGCCGAGCTGCTATCGGGCCACGGGATCGATTCCGCTGACGACCTGGCGCGGGCCACCGACGCGATACACGCCAAGGGACCGGGCGTAGTGATGGTGACCAGCTATAGGCCGCCCTCGGGAGACAGAATCGGCTTCTACGTGAGCGACGGCGAGACGAAGCTGGCCGCGACCGCGCCTGTCATCCGGTTCGATCGTCCGCCGAAAGGATCCGGCGACCTGTCGAGCGCGTTGTTCCTCGGTTACTATATGATGGGCGACGGAGTGCGCGTAGCGGTGGAGAAGACGCTGGACGCGCTGTACTCGGTGCTCGAGTCGAGCGCGTCCGGCGGCGGAGACAATCTGGCCATAATCGCGGCGCAAGACGCCATCGCCAAGCCGGGACGGCGCTTCGCGGCCGCCGCCCCGACCGAGTAGGCCGTCGAGCTTATTTCTTGCGAGGGATGACCGGCACGAACGCTCGCGAGTCAGGCAGCGTGAAGCCGGAGGGCAGCTCGCTGGCGCTGGCGAGCATCCAGGTCTGGTTCCTGCCGAATAGGCCGCCGGTGCCCTTGAGCGAGCCTCGTACCGTCAGCCTGGAGCCTTCGCGCTTGATGGAGCAGTCGTATACCTTGCCGTCGCCCGGGTCGATGATCGAGCCCTTCCATTCCTTGCCCTTATCCTGGAGCTCATAGACGAAGTCGAGCCCGCAGTTCGGCGGGTCGCCGGCGAGCGCGTCGGCCTTGAATTTCTTCGTGGCGAGCGTATCGTCGACGAGCCCCGTATCCAGGCTGATGGTGGCGACCATGCGGCCGTACAGCTTCCCGCCGTTCATGTACAGCATGACGTAGGCGTTCGGCTTGCCCGACTTGTCGTCGATGATCTTCCATAGGCCCAGGATATCGTCGGCGGCCCAGGCCGCGACAGCGCCGATAGCCAGCATGACGAGCATGGCGACTGCGATGATCCTCGTCTTCCTCATGCGTTTCTCCTCATGTTTCAGCGGTCGCCGGGGCGGCGCCGCGCGGTATGAGCTAGCAGTATAG
>ERZ795053.620-NODE-620-length-45012-cov-6.080566_pt1 | contig 45012 bp, 41 predicted proteins | sample MGYA00375137_ERZ795053 | MGnify/ENA primary metagenome ERZ795053 (study PRJEB30182, sample SAMN05720284) | activated sludge metagenome | isolation source: Anaerobic digester | place: Hong Kong | collected 2014-12-17 ... | reverse complement strand
ATTTGTAGTCACAGATCATTCTACTATTACATCCATTCCTTCTACATATATGGTAAATGGAGTACCAGGGAAATATTGAGTCAATTGTTTCAATATCAAATCTCCATCTCAATTCACAAAATATATCGATTGATTTGGAACCTTTTTGACAGCAGAATTATATCCAAACAAATCTCAAATTGTTTTGTTGTTTCTTACTTCAAAGTTTTTGTCAACTTCTATAGACAAAGGCTCATATTGATTTTTAAAGTTAGCTACTTGATTTTGTACATCACTATCAAAACCATAATTTTGACCATCCACATCCATAGTATCTTCTATATCAGTGCTATCTATCAATCTATCACCATCCATATCATAAAAATCCTCCAAGAAATCAGCATTTGTAGCTACAGGCTGTATACCAAATGTACTAATTTGCATCATATATGGTCTTGTGAGAGCAAAATTTACTTCACACACTCACTCATACAACCTACCTTCTTGCCAATCTCATTCTACTGGATCACAATATTCATAATTAACTTCTTCCAAGACTAACTTATATTCTCCATATGTTTTATCTTCATTTCAATCCAATACCGAACTTACATTATATACATACCTACCAGATTGTTTATCAAAATCTATACCATACTCTTCTTCAAAGTAATCAAACACATCTCAATCAATCACATCAAAACAAGGAACCGTAAAACTATTTACGTCATCTTCATTTACTTGTTGATTGTTGTCACCATCATACACTACAAAAGTACATTGCATACTATCTTTGTCTATAATAGTTCTAGTTTCGTCTTCATCTATTTCATCACAATCATAGTTATTTTTAACCATTTGTTCATCTCTATCCCACAATCTCCATCGAAATGGAACTATTTCATTTTCCATTACAGAAATGGTTGTATTTACACCAAGACATTGAGGTGCTTGATATACAAACTCATCCGTATCATCTTTTCTAATCCTACAATCTTCACAATAATATCCATCATCTTCATATCTACCAGCATCATATATACCATCTAAATCTAAATGTTCATCTATATCTATTTCTTCATCTTCATCTCATCCAAGATCACACTCTTCTCCATCATCCAAACTACCATCTCCACATACACCATAAAATCATTCATCTACACGTATTTCTTTTTGACAATCATCATTTGTCTCTCATTCTACATAACAAGTTACTTGATATAGATTGTCATCTATATCTCAATTTTCATCAAACTCAAAGTCACAATCATAGCTCAATGAATTTACAGCATTTGCAGTAAAACTATCTCAATTATTACAATCTATAGTGATTTCATCTGCTATCAAACCACTTTCTGCATAACATACAAATTCCATGCTACCATCTCCATCTTCATCAGCAATCACTACACCATATTCAGATTCCAAAGATTCACACATCACATCTTCCTCTTCTTGTTCATAATTTATCATTACATTTACACATTGTTCTCCAGTACCCAAATCAGTTGTATACTCCATACATACTCTATTTGTTATATTTTCTGTCACCAAGACACATTGTCAATTTTGATTTTCACAATATTGACCAGGCAAAAGATTATTGTTTGTCGCATTTGTGTCACAAAGCTCATCTTGAGTTATCAAACCATCTCCACATACCAAAGGTTCATCAATATTTACATCATCTGTATCTAAATTTGAATTGTAAGTCAGATTGGCTACTGGTACAAAATTTACAAAATTCTTTGGTCAAACTATACCAGTCAAAATTATGCTCTGACTAAGTCCAGGAGCTACACTCACTGTCCATGCTGTCAATCAATTATAATTTACAAAACCATTTATATTTGACAAAGACACATTACCTGTGTCCAATATATTACCACTATTTGAGATTACAATTTCCAACTCTACCAAATCGCCTGATATAGCAAGTATATCGGTATCGGTATTTATATTTCTACTAGGATCTGTCAGATTGTTTGCATAAAGTTTGATAGACATCTCTGAAAGCTGCACAATAGTACCAGTCAAAAGATCATTATTATTTGATATATCCAATTCTGTACTAATCGTAGAAACTTGTACATTATTTGTAAATACATCTCATATATTCAAACCACCATTGTATATTCATGTCAAAATTATTTGACCATTTTGTCCAGCAGACAAGTCACCCAAATCCCATGAAACGTTGTTTGTAATTTGATTTGTAGGAGACACAGAACTAGACACAAAAGAAAATACATTGTCCAGTACAGTCTGCAATACTACACCACTGGCTGTAGCAATACCATTGTTTCCATAAGATATTTGGTATGATATTTCATCACCTACTACAGCAGGATCTGTAGACAAAGCACTAACATTTACATATACATCAGCAACTCATTTTACAGTATTTGTACTAGTATCACTATCGTTAGTTGTATCATATTGTGCACTATCTACCAACACAAATGATTGATTATCAAAACTTTGGCCTGCAAATCATATTCCATTTAGATTTCACTCCAACTGTACATTTACAAATCAACCTGGGAAAATATCTCATATATTAAACAAATAATTGTTTGCCAAACCATTGTATATATTTGGTATCTGACTTACTCCATTTACAAGTCAGATATTTGAAAAAGACAAAATATTGTGTGGTCGCACATCTACCAATCTTACACCAGTAGCCAATGCTGAACCAATATTTTTTATCTCAATATTGTAACTCACCAAATCTCAAGTAATTTGTGGTTCATTTGATGTCATAATATTTGTAACCACTATGTCTGATATTGGATCTATAGACACTACACTTGAAGTGTATACGTTTGCACCAAGTGTATCTGTAAATACATTATTTACATTCAAACTAGCAAATGACTGATTTGTCACAATTGCTTGTACTTGAAAACTAAGTGATTCTCCAGAACTTAACGACCAATAAGGGTTAGTTTGTGTACCCAAAGACAAAGCCGGTGAATTGTCAGGAGTTTCACTAGAGTTTTGATACAAAACTCAAGCAGGCAATATCTGAGAAAAAATAGCATCTACTCAAGTATTATTTGATATATTTACATCAAAATTTACTACAGTACCAGAGATAGCAAATTGATTGGATGGACTTACGCCCAAATCAAAATCTGCTGCAAGTACAATTCATGCAAATCATATCAACAAACTTAATGCTATAACATACAATCTTTTCATTTTTCAAACATTTTAATTTTAAATATTATTGAACTTCTCACTCTAATATAATTTGACCAGTCTGACCAGGCAACAATTGACTGTTAAAATTCCAAGTCAAAACAGATCATGTACTCAAATTTACTATATTATTTGGAAACGGTGTAGCAGACACAAAATCTACCATACCAGGCCAATAATCAGTAATTACATAATTATCCAAAATAGTATTTCACATATTTTGATATACTATAGTATAGACAATAGTATCTCCAGAGCTTACTACAGACTTATCAGCAGTTTTTATCAATGATATATCAGCTACAGGTGTAGCAGATACAGCAAAATTATATTGTGCTTGATCTGTATATTCTACACCAAGCTCTTCATATCTCAAATTTACTATATTTGTATAATTAGGATTTACACAAGTCTGACTATCCAGTATAGAACCAGATATATACAAAGTCAAACTATCTCCTGGCAACAAAGTATTAGGATTACTCCACAACAAAGACAAAGGATCTTTTGTAAATCCAACTCCAGTCCAATCTACATAATTGATACAATTACCCGCTGGCCATATATCTTCCAATTCTATATTTGATATAGGATTTGGCCCAAAGTTTTGTACCTCTACCACAAATAATTTATCATCACCAGGTAAGTGATTATTTATATTTGAACTTTTGGTCACGTCAACTATTGATTTGTCTGATCTTTCAGCAGTCACTGAAGATTGTCTCACCTCCAAAGGATTGTGAAAATATATATAAGAATTATTTACGTAAGTATTATAATTGTTACAAACTACTGTATCCATTATTTGACCAGTAATGATTACATATCATGTTTGCCATGCATCCAAGTCAAAACTATTATATTCCAGTGTCCAGATTCCATTTATATCTTGTGATTGCACAAAGTTAGCATTGGAAACTCCATGTATACTTGCACTTACATAATCTACACATATTGGCATTACATCTACTATTTCTACACCTCATGTAGTATCAGCTCCACCATAATTACCAAAATCCAATCTGTATACTATATAATCTCAAGTATTTACAGCTATATTTCATGTAGTAAAATTTGTACTTATGACACCATTGGACATCATTTGTGATTTAATGATTTGTGGATTTGCAGCTAAATTGTATACCACACAATCAAATGCACCAGAAGTAAAGGCACAGTTTGTTGTTTCATTTGCAGAAGCTCAAGTAATCACTTGACCTGTAACATTTACAAATACACTTTGTCCAGGTTGCAAATCAAAACCAGAATATTCAAAAATCCATTCTCAATAAACATTTTGCCACTGACCACTATTGTAAGGTGTACTCAATCATACAATTTCATGAGAAATTAAATCTAAAGATGCTGGCATCAAATCATTGATATATGCATCATAAAAAACTCAATCTCAAGCATTGAATACCTCAATACGATACTGCACAAAATCACCAGGCAACATATTTCATGTAGTCAACAAAGTTTTATTTATCTGTAAATCTCATTGTGTAGGAGCTTCCAATACTGTCAAAGATCCAGTACAAGTAAACGGAACAAAATAAGATGTAGTAGATGACAACTCAAAATCATATTGACCAGTAGATGCAATATTTGGTCACACAAACACAGAGCCTGTAGTATAATATATATTATGAGGCCAACTTCATGCTATACTAGGACTTATGTACATATAAGAAGGCGTAGCAAAACCAGGATCTCAGATTGTCCAAGATATCTCTGCTACTTCACCCAATTCGATAGTGCTAGGATTTACAAAGATTTCACAACCATGCACTATTTGAAAAGATTGTTCACAAGTGGCTATAGGCATAGAAACACCAGTAGCTACAGGACCAGCATAATTGTTTTGTACTACCAATATACCAGTATAAAATCAAGTATTGCTATAAGTATAAGTATAAGGAAAATTAATCGCTCCAGTATAAATAATGTTTGGTACAAAAGACAAAGGTACAGGAGCAGTAGCTTTTGTAGCTATATTAGACTCAGTATTAGACTGAGCAGTGGTCGTATTTGTATTGGAACCAACTGTATTAGAACTATTTGCATTAATATTATTTGAAAGTGGTTGATTGGAAACCAAATTATCTCACAAAAATAGAGAATAATAGGTAGCCCAAGGATTGGTATTGGCATTGAATATTACATCTTCTCAAATCAACTGTACAAGAGGACTTATTTGAAGTGTACAAGAAGGTTCGCTCAATGTACAATCCATGTCACAACCATTACCAAACAATGGTCAATTGTCACATTCTTCATATACTCAAGCACCATTTGGCCAATCTAACTGACCATCTCCACAAATTCATTGTGGCTCTGCTTCTTCTAAAAAAGTATCAGTACAAGTATATGAACCACCAGCATTTGATACAGTCATACTGGCTGTATAGAGACCAGGACTTGGTGGTACTATATTCGCCAAAGTTCACATATAATAATTTACATCATAATTTGGCTGTATATTTGTAGATGGATTAAAATTTATTGTAGCATCATCAAAACTACCCGTAATCAACCAATCAAGCTTATAAGCATTTTGAGTTGGTGAAACTTCTATTTCACAAGTAGGAGCTTGTACTATGTTAATTGCTTGACAAGTATTGCTACATCATCCATTACCCCAACCTTGCTGACTAGGATCTGCTGGATCACATTGCTCACTGAATGTTCAATTATTATAGTTAGTACTTCATGATGGTCTATTAACAATACCATCACCACACCAAAATAATTTATAATTCAAGCATTCAAAACCATGATCATTATTTTGACCATACTCCACATCCACATTTGGACAAGCATTATAATCAGAAACCACACCACCACCAGGATAACAAGTCCAACTATTTTGACCAAAATCTCTATGATAAAACTTACTATTTATTGTATTTGGAGCTCAATCCCAAACCTTTTGATACACAATATTAAAATGTATCTGTGCGTCTATTCTGTTTGGATCGTTATATTTAGGAGTAGATGGTAAGTTAAAAACACAACCATCATAATTCTGTAAAGCCATAGAACCATTTGAATCATTGGCAACTGTTACATTACTAACTCTACTCCAATCATTACAATCAGTTATAATTCAATTATTACGCCACAAATCCACATAAGAATTAACCGAAATCAAAGAATCCAAAGTATTACCAAATTTATCATACGGACTTCTTACTATAGTTGTATTTTGTCAAGTATAATAATAATAAACTTCTACCGATTCTTGAGGATTACATTGGCTATTTAAAGATCATAAATTATTCACAGAAATATTTCATGCTTGCACAACAAACACGAAAGACAAAAGAGTAAATATAAATATAAATAGTTTTTTCATCTTAATAAAATTTCATTTAAAATATTTATGTACCATGGTTTCATCAATGTCACAAACCATCGCCACTATCTCATGCACCAGATGTTGAGTTATCATCAATCACTATATTTTCTCACTCACCAGGACCTGACCAAGGATCATCAGATGGTTCATCTCAAGGATTTGGCTCAGACCAAGGTTTATCTTCGGGTTCAGGTATTTCTTTACCAAAAGCAGATACCAAACTACCTCCAGCAGAATTTTTCCTAGCCCAAGCAAATTCATTGGTTGATTCTACTGTGTTTACATACATACCTGTATGCGAACTTGCTCATATTTTGATATTTCCTCACTCCCAATCTCCACTTATTGAATCAACTACTTCTGCAGGAACATCATCAGTAGGTGTACTGATTTTTATTTTGTTTATTTTTATACCTATAGATTCATTTGCACATTCTCACAAAAGATAGAACACATAATCTAAATCCAAAGTAACTTTTTTCCCATCAATGTCAACTTGTTCTCATCTCAAAAGATTCATCAATTGTTCATCATTCAAAGAGTTCACACCATCAATTTGAGCCACCAAAGATTCTTTCAATATTTCTTTGTGAACTTGACTTTTTTCTAAATTATTCAAAAACCATGTTTGAGTTTTCTCCAAATCAGCTGATTTGATATTTTCCATTACTCCACCCAAAACATTTGTAGATCACATCTGCGTCATAGAAAATCATCTTCACTCATTTCATTGACCCAATCTATAAAAAGCCGTCATACCAAATAAATTATCTTGCCTTTCTCTAGATATATTGTTTTTTGTTTTCAATTTTTCTAAAACCAATCACTTATATTCTGCACCCAATGGATATTCGGCTGCATTATCATATCCAAACAACTTCATATAACCATCTCCATATTTTGGTATCTCTGCATAAGTATCCATATCAATATGATACGAAAAGATTGCTTTAAATCTGTCTATTATCATCACTTTGTCTGACATAGAAAGATCTATCTTTAATTTATTATCATCAAATATTTTACTTCTCAAATCATCAAAAATATCTTCGCTTTTAAATGAATTGTTGTCAGACAATATTTTTACTAATTCATCCATAGCACTATCATAATCTGTCTCATCCAATAAGTTATTTATACCGGCTTCTGCTGCAGCATTCATCAAACTGACATAAGGACCACTTACATTTCAATACTTATCATCCATTTTAGATAATTCATCCTCTATGTCTTCAAAAATCTCATCAAAATTATTGTATTTCTCAAACAAATCTATACCTCCACTAGCGAAATCAATGGTTTCTACACTATAGTTTGTTCCACCAATAGTATCAAAGGTATTGTTGGTGTTATCATCAAGTTTAGCATCAAAATTAATATTTAACGCATCAATTGGATTGGATCTATAATAAAGTTTATAATCTCAATTTTCATACAATATATCCAAAGTACCAAACTCAGGCATAGATAGATATCCGTCAGATAATTCTATATCTGAATGTTTTCCTCACATATCTACATAATGTTTTCCATCCAAATCTTCAAGCTCCAGCATCACTCGACCATTTTCAGCACTTATGCACGATTTGATAGGTTGTTTTATTGTCTCTATTACATCTCATTTATCATCTGTAACTTCTATATCTTTCAAAATACCACTCGATATTTGTTCATTAATTTCTGTACTATCCATATACAAATTGTTTGTATATTTGTACTCTGTAGGATTTCAGTCAAAATCTTGTAGATCAGGTCATACATGTACATCGTCCAATTCAGCTTTTGTATCTCATATTATCAGATCAAATTTTGCACTATTTGTCCTACTATAATCCAACAAAGCTATCTGAGTATTAAGCGGCACTTCCAAGTACTCAACACCATCTTTTCATTCAAAAGTATTGGTATAATCAGCTACACTTGCATCCAAATTTATATTTGCATATCTATAAATCTCTACGGGTATACACAAAGAAGGAGCATTATCACTATATAATCATCCTTCACTCTCTTCTGTATTTTTCTCACTAATTTTTATATTCAAATCAGGTGTATCTATGTTTGGATGAGCTATACTCAATTTAGCATTCAAGTACTCTACAGCTGTACTTGTGATCGCTCATTTCTTATCATAAAACCCATCAACATCTATCTTTTCCATTCATCTACCAGTAGCCAGTTGTGCATAATAATTTGCCAAACTCTCTTCTGTCTCAGTAGCATAAAGATTTTTATACCAAGACACTGTAGCTCACAAATTTGGTATAGGATAAAATCCTGCCAAAAATTGTAAACCCACAGTCACATTTTCCAGATAAGCTCACTTAGCATCCATCATAGCTTGGTTCTTCCACTGCAAAGCATAAGAATCAGCCACATCATGTACTATCTTAGTCAAAATTGGATCATCTTTATCCAAAACTCCATCTATACTAGGAGCAAAATATAATATTCATTCATACAGATTTACGGCTGCACTCCTTATTTCATCTCATTTAGCTTTACCAAATCTCTCAGAAAGTCTTATCTCTATTTCACCTATTACATCATCTCTATTGTTACCAAAATCTACACTATTAAGCAAATCGGCAATCACACCATTTGATCATTTTAGTTGTTCTTTTATATTATCATATTGTCTATTTAGACCATCTATTTTATCTTGTGAAAATCATATTGCTCAACCAAAAGATGGTATAGAACCAATCATTGTAAAGTTGGCTCCTACAACAAAATGTTTTGCAGTTTTCAGTTCTAAATTTTCATCAAGTTGATTTTCATTTATCAATGTTTTTATGCTTGCATTTACTCATATAGGCACAAAAAGATTTTCTTTTGAAGAAATACCAGTGCGTGCTCATATACTTACCTGTGTATTTTTGCTTACTTCATAAGTATCTCACCATGACAATATTATACCAAGAGACTGGTCTTTATTGCCACCGTTGTTTCATACAACATCTGCATATCACAGACTTAAACTAAAACTACCTGCTTTTTCAGTATTCAATGTAAGTCACATACCTCCAGCACCATAATCTATAGCATTATTTCTTACAAAAGCACCATAGACCATTGGCTTCAATACTGCTCTAATTTCAGGGCTATCTTTGAGTCATTGTGACAAAAGTTTATTATATTCTTTTTCAAATACTTCTTCCAAACCTGCTACTTCTACATTATTTGCCATGATCTGTGGCAATACATACATCTCAGAAGCATTTTCACCATACCTATATATATGTTCTATAGGTATAGGACTGTTTACCAAGGTAGACCTAATTTCTGACAGCAATCCTGGATTTTTAGCAAATTCTTCTAAAAGTTCTTTCAAATCTTTTCCTTCCATTTTTTCCAGATCTGCCAACAAAGCAGGTTTGTTTGACTTCACAAGCATTTGTTTTGTAAAGGCTACTATATTTTTCCAAACTTCCTGCTCTCATTCATAGTCCATATATTTTTGATCTACTTTTACACTCTTATATATATTCTTCATTTCCAATCACATCCTCACTCATCTGTCTCCAGAGTCTACTTTACCATCAGTATTGATATCACACAACATCATAATAAATTGTTTTTCTTCCTTTGATCCATACCAAACTTCATCCAAACCATCATTTTCATATTCTATATCAATATTCTCAGAAAGTTTCATAGAATTTACAGCTTGCACTATATCTTGATTTCATTGTCCCATAGATACTACAAAATCAAATACAGCATTATAATATTGATAACCTTCTACATTATCTTCCAATACTATAGGATTATCATTGTCATCCAATTTTTTAGCATCCAAATTTTTTAGATATTTTTGATATTTTACATATAATTTATCTTCCCATTTATTGTCAAAAGACATTGGACTCCCTCATACGCTAGACTTCACTTTTGCAAAAAATAAATCCAAATCTACTTTCTTCACAATCTTTTCCAATTCTTTCAGCTCATCACTTTGTTGGAAACTGACTTCCAATACATTTCCTTTTTTATAATCTTCTTTAAAAATTGATTTCAATGCTTGTCTTTTTTTGTCAGGATCTATAAGTCCCTCTGCTGTTCATATTTGTTCTTTTTGATATATACTCTCAAACAATCATCCAGAATTAGACTCAGAAAATGATTTACCATTTTCATTTTTCAATCATCTCACAAAATAATTTTCCAAAAGTCACATTGCCTTATTGAAGTAGTCACCATTTGTATTTGTCTCATTTTTATATTTCCAATACAACTCTCCAAGTCTTGCTAGTTGTTTTTCATCAGATTTTCTAAAAAGACGATTTTTATCCAATTTTCCAACACTACTCCAATCTACATTTTCCCAATTTACAAAAGACTTGGTAGATTCTCTATTTACTATCTTAAAGGCTTTTGCAATATCTACTTCATAATTATCACTAACAAAAGCCATCAACACTTGTTTTAGATCTTTTAAATCTTTTCTCTCAGACAAACTCGGATTGTTGGTTTCATAGTCTTCTGTGGCTATGCTCATTTCCTCATTTACTCATCATCGACCAAAAAGTCATCTTATGCCTAGTATATTTTTGATAGCTTGTCTATCACTATTCACATTGTTGTTCATTTCCATATTCCCATAAGATTCAGCATTATACTGTATCTCTTGATCTTCTACCAATTGTTCTTTACCAAAATTTTTATCATCTGATATTACCACATTTGATACAGATATTTTTTGAAGATAGTTTGGATCAGACAGATCCACATTATTTTCTTCTCTTACATCAAAGTCTATGATATACCAATTAGAAATTTTTCATTTATCCAATTTTTTCAAAAATTCTTCAGAAGTAATATTTTCTCCATTTATATTTATTGTATAGTTTCATTTGAAATAATCATTTTGCAATCATTCTGACCTTCAACCATTTTTATCTTCACCATTGGCAACATATCCAAGCCAATTTTTTAAATATAACTCTTTGTTTTTTTGTGCAAGTCTTGGTATCAAATACGAGATAACATCCATCCTATCTTTGCTTGGCGCCTCTTCACCATATTTAAGCTTAAATTCTTCTTTCTCTTCTTCATCTTCTATTTTTCCTAATTCTTCTTTCCAATTAAATTCTGTTTGTAAGTCCTCTATTATTTGTGCCAAAATATTAACATCTTCCCACTTACCCTCTAACGAATCTATGATATTTTGATATTCTTGTTCTTTTGTAGTTTTTGTCTTTTCAGTACCATCTCATTTTATATCTATAGATACTGTCTTATCAAAAACTTCTTTTCAATTTTCCATTATCACAAGATCAAAATTATCTTCTCATGCAAAATCAGCTTTATAAACCAATTTTTCTTTACCATCTTCTTTTATCACCTTTAAGTTAGGTTCCACAGAAGATGGAAATACACTAAACATAATACCTCAACTTCAACTATATATTTCCACTTGGTCTCATTTTTCACATCCTTTATATTCTACACCAGTATTGTTCATTACATCTATATTTGTTCCAATTTCTTCATAACTTTCTACAGCAGATCCATTGGCTCCCGCATTAGCACTTGGAGCACTTCATGGTGTATTTTCTGCTGCTTGACCAGCTGATATAGCGGCTTCATTGGCCACTTTAACAGGATTATCTTTTATATATGTTTTCAATGCCTCAAAGGTTTCACTACCAAAAAGTCAATCATCTCAATATACAGGCAAATTATCATATTTATATACGCCAGTAGTTCATATCTGCTCTCATTTCGTACCTCATATTTTTTGTTGCAATTCTTTTACTTTACCTTCTTTCAAAAGTTCAATTATTTTTACTTGTCATTCAAAAGCTTTTCCACTCACAAGTTCAGCAACTTCCTCGGGTTTTATACCATTACGAAAAGCAATATCAATGTCTGTACTTCATATTGTTAGTGTCTCTATTTGTGCACTTGCTTGATTGTTTTGTTGTATCTGCTCTTGTAGATTGCCAAGCTCTATCTCAAAATTCAAAGCTTTTAAATTATTTTCTATATCAGTATTTACAGCTTCGATCTCTTCAATTTTTGATTTTTCTAATATTTGATCAACATCATTATCCAGCCATTCATTAAAACTTTCTTGATACCAATCTTTTTCTATCTCATTGTCTATGTGACTGATACTAGCATTTTTACTATTCAGAAAATCTTGAAAAGATTCCTCAACTTTTTCGTTTATTCTATTCCCAATATCTGGAGTCAACTTTTTGTCTGCAGAATCAAAAACTCATTTAGTCTCAAATTCTGAAATACTCTTGTCTTTTATCAAATCATTTCAACTCATACTTGGCTCAAAAACAATAAAACATTCAAGATAATTCAATTTTAATCAAAAAAACAATATACGCGAAAATTTATATACTATATATATACTTACACCCCCAAAATCACAAAAAGATGATATAGTATGTTTTATATTATCTCATATTTTTTAAAAATGACAAAAAAAATTGAAAAAAAGTATCAAAATTTTTGCAAATTATAAATTTCTAGATAAAATATTATTACACAAATTTATAAACCAAAATGACAAAAAATGACAAAATTCATCAAAAAACAAATCAAAAAAAATCACAAAAAATTAAAAAAATTTATAAATCAAAATCAGATTACATTGTACTTCTCTGCTTGATTTATTACAATGTCTATCTTAACTTTGGCCATATTTTAAAAAATATAAAATAGTACTACGGCAATACAAAATCTAGACTCTACTCAAGTCTAGATTTTTTAAAAAACCAAAAAGATAAAGATGTTTGAGATTGCACTGTCAGACTCAATGAAATTTACTAAAGTTCAATATTAAATAAAACTAAGGCTCCGAACCAATTCGGAGCTTTGTATTTTATAATAAAATATTTCAAGCTGTAAGTATGACTGCAATCTACGAACGAGGGCATTTTTGCTTACTTTTGTTGCTTAATTGTGACAAAAGTAAGCCATAGCGGAGCGTTTTTAACATAAAAAGTATGTTGTCTCCAAAAAAAACACATTGAAAAACACTTTCATATAAATATCAAAACTATACTTTTGCTTACGTAGCTCAGCTGGTAGAGCACTCCCATGGTAAGGGAGAGGTCGGCGGTTCAAGCCCGCTCGTAAGCTACTTTTCACTTTCAACTTTAAACTTTTAACTTTTAACTTTTCACTTTTAACTACATATGTACACACCTAACCAAGAGATATTAAAAAAATATGCAGATGTTTTGGTAAATTTTGCTCTTCGAAGCTGAAAATGAATCAAAAAATGAGATGTAGTTTTTGTCTATATACCAGAATGTGCAAAACCTTTTCTTATACCACTGCAAGAATCAATATTGAAAGCATGATGACATCCTGTCATTAGATATTTACCAGATGGTACTTCAAGACACTTCTATGAAAATGCATCTATGGAACAAATCAAATTCATGCCAAAAGAATTTAAAGAATGAGAAATAAAATCAAAAACTCATCATATATGAATATTGGCAGAAGCAGACAAACATGAGTTGGATGGTATAGACCCAAAAAAAATTATGACAAGAATCAAGGTTAATCAGCCATTTAGAGATCTTATAGACAAAAAAGAAAGAGATAAAAAATTTTCTTGGACAATATGTCTTTACGGTACTCCAGCCATGGCAAAAGAAGTCAATATGAGTCTAGAAGAATATCGAAAACAAATAATTGATGCTTGTTACCTAAACGAAAAAAATCCAGTCAAAAAACGACAAGAAATCAATAAGTTGATTATAGACAAAAAAAATAAACTAGATAAACTAAAGATAGAAAAAATACACATCAAATGAAAAGATGTAGACTTGCACATAAAAATATGAAAAGATAGATGCCGAAGGGCTGGTAGTGGATGTAATATACCATCTTTTGAGATATTTACTTCCCCAGATTATAGAGAAGTAAATGGACGAATAAAATTTAACCAACCTCTATATAGATACGGTAGTCTCATAAAATGAATAGAGATAGAATTTAAAAATGGAAAAATATCAAAAGCAAAAGCAAAACAAAATGATAAATTATTTCAAGATATGATAAAAATCCCATGAATGAATCAATTGTGAGAATTTAGTCTGACCGATGCAAGGACTTCAAAAATTACAAAATTTATGTGAGAAACATTATATGATGAAAATGTTTGATGAAAATATTGAAATACTCATATAGCATTGTGAAGAGCTTTTGACGAATGTTATATTTGAGATAAATCTAAACTAGATGATACAAAATTTAAAAAATCTATATGATTAAACTCCTCGGCTGAACACGTAGATATTATCTCTACCACAGACAGAACAGTTACTGCTACTTTACAAGACTGAACACAAAAAATCATATACCAAAACTGACAATTTACAATATAATCTTGAAATTTAAAAGGAATCCTTTATAATTAATACTCATTAATCATAAAACTTTAAACTTTAAAATCATTTTAAAATGGCAAGTAGAACAAACAAAAGATGAATAGCTGCTAAAAAAATACAACAACAAAAACAAGCTCAAAAGTTTAAATGACTTAAAAGATTTGAATATCCAAAAAGAAAATTAGACCTAGAAGATGCCAAAGAAATGTGAGTAATATGAGTATACAAAAATCCAAGATGATGAGAATACAATCGATTTATAAAAGGTAGAAAAGTATGTCGAGAAACTAGACTTAGGGTCGATCCAGATGGATACAGATACATAAGGACACCATCTTGATGATCTGAAATGGTACAAGTACCAATATCAGGTTGGCTTAGAACCAAAATGAGAAAAAGCTTAAATACAAAATAAACATAAAATGCTTCTATACAGAAGCGTTTTTAATTTTCACTTGAAATTAAATGAGATTTTTTTATAAAACTACCCAGCAAATATTTTTTTTACTTAGAAAAATATTGTATGCCGGGGTAGCTCAGTGTGTCCACATTGTTGAAAAGACTAAGCGTAGCGAAAGTATTTTGATTACAATGAGGTCATTCCGATGATATGAGTCATCTAAAAGATTGACGAATACAATCGGAAGTAGAGCATACTTCTTGTGTCTTATATGCCGGGGTAGCTCAGTGGTAGAGCAGAGGCCTGAAAAGCCTTGTGTCGGTGGTTCAATCCTGCCTCCCGGCACCATTAAAAAATAATAATTAAAATATGTATTATGTTTACATATTAGAAAGGTCTGATTGAAAGCGATACTATGGAAGCACAACTTCTATAAATAAAAGATTAACACAACATAACAATTGAAGTGTTAAGTCTACCAAACTATATAGACCTTTAAGTTTAATTAAATCTAAATGATTTAAAACAAAAACTGAAGCTGAAACTTTTGAAAAATACCTTAAGTCTTGTAAAAATAAAAATTATATAAAAAAGTTAATAGCTCAGTGGTAGAGACAGTCCCGACAAGTCGGGATGTGTCGGTGGTTCAATCCTGCCTCCCGGCACCATTAATACGGTTCAAAGTTTATTAAGTTCAAAAGTTAAAAGAGATATACTCACTTTCAGCTTTCAACTTTTAACTTTTAACTAATGTGGGCATATAGCTCAGTTGGTTAGAGCGCATCTCTGATAAGGATGAGGTCGGTGGTTCGAGTCCACCTATGCCCACCATTTTGAAAATGTGCAATCTTATAGTGTTTAATGCCAAATATAAATTATGTATTAATACACAATTTCGCATTTCACATTTATAAATTGAATGTCGGGGATTAGCTCAGATGGCTAGAGTGCTTGGTTTGGGACCAAGAGGTCGCGAGTTCGAGTCCCGCATCCCCGAAATTAGATTTAATATCTAAAATAATGATGTATTTCGTTTATGTATTAAAAAGCGAAAGTCACGATTGGATTTATGTGGGTATGACTTCAAATATTCATAGAAGAATTGAAGATCATAATAAAGGTTACAACAAATCAACCAGGCCATATAGACCATTCACATTATTGATGAAAAAAGAATTTGAAGATTCTCTTTCAGCCAGAAAACAAGAAAAGTATTGGAAAAGTGGCATTTGAAAAGAACAGATCAAAAAAGCAGTCGCGAGCCTGTCTACCGACAGGTAGATTCGAGTCCCGCATCCCCGAAATGTAAAACAAAATCAAAAAAAACTGCAAATACAATGATTTCAACCCGAAATTTATTATTTGTGGAGTAAGTTTCCTACCAAAATGATAGTGCACAACCCAATACTGGGTTGTATGTAGACTCTCATGTTTGGAGAAACAGTATTTTTTTTACATTTAGTATTGAAATTAGAAAGTGAATTTGTATATTCACATAACTCACTTTTGTGAAACAACTAATTATTTTACTTAATTATATTAAAATTATGGCTGATAAAGTTCATGTAAATGTTGGTACCATTGGTCACGTAGATCATGGTAAAACTACTCTAACAGCTGCTATTACAGCTGTATCTGCTGCAAAAGGATTTGCTAAAGTACAAAACTATGCAGATATCGACAATGCACCAGAAGAAAAAGCAAGAGGTATTACAATTAATACTAGACACGTTGAATACGAAACAGAGACTAGACACTATGCTCATATCGATTGTCCAGGACATGCCGATTATGTTAAAAACATGATTGTAGGTGCTGCACAAATGGATGGAGCTATATTGGTAGTTGCTGGTACAGACGGACCCATGCCTCAAACAAGAGAACATATCTTGTTGGCACATCAAGTAAACGTTCCTAAAATCGTAGTTTTCTTGAATAAATGTGATATGGTAGATGATCCTGATATGCTAGACTTAGTAGAAGAAGAAATTAGAGATCTTTTGACTCAAAATGAATTTGATGGAGCTAACACTCCTATTATTAGAGGTTCTGCTCTTAAGGCTACAGAAAATCCTTGAGATCCAGAAACAGCAAAACCAATAGAAGATTTATTAAATGCTTTGGATACTTATATCCCTGTACCAGAAAGAGATACAGACAAAGATTTCTTGATGCCAGTAGAAGATGTATTCTCTATTAAAGGAAGAGGTACTGTTGCTACAGGAAGAATAGAAAGAGGTGTTATCAATTTAAACGACGAAGTTGAATTGTTAGGTCTTGGTAAAGATTCTAAAAAAACTGCAGTTACTGGGGTTGAAATGTTCCACAAATCATTTAATACAGCTGAAGCTGGTATGAATGTTGGACTATTGTTGAGATGAATAGACAAAGAAGAAATCGAAAGATGACAAGTTCTGTGTAAACCTGGTACAGTAAAAACAAACAACAAATTTGAAGCTGAAGTATATGTATTAAAAAAAGAAGAAGGTGGTAGACATACTCCATTTATGTCATGATATAGACCACAATTCTTCCTTAGAACTACAGATGTAACTGGTTCTATCGCATTAAAATCAGGTACAGAAATGATTATGCCTGGTGACAATGCAAAAATAGATGTTGAATTGATCTATCCAGTTGCTATGGAAGAAGGTTTAAGATTTGCGATTAGAGAAGGTGGTAGAACTGTTGGTGCTGGAGTAATCACAAAAATAAGTTAAATCAAACAAAGATAAACATTGTGAAATTTAAATTCACAATGTTTAATCTAATTTTAAATTTAAAAAAAGTTTGTTCTCATGGCTACAAAAAAAGAATTAACACCAAAATTAAGAATAAAACTAAAAAGTTATGATGTAAAAATGCTTGAATCTTCAGTAAGCAAGGTTGTTGGTTTATTAATAAAATCTTGAGCTGAAATAAAGTGACCAATCCCTCTACCAAAAAAGAGGAAACTTTATACGGTATTGAGATCAAACTTTAAATTTAAAGATTCTAGAGAACAATTCGAAAGAATGACTTATTCTAGAATGATCGACGTAACTAAAACTTGACCAAAAACCATGGAAAATTTACAAAACCTATCTATTCCAGTTGGTGTACTAGTGGACATAAAAGTATTTTAAGTTAAATTAAGTAATAAAAAATATTTTCTATTTGACCTTAATACACCTTCCTTTTAGTTAAAGTATAAAATATATAGATGAACAAAGCATGATTAATTGTCTCAAAAAAAGAAATGACAAAAATATGGCAAAATGGTAAATTTGTACCAGTAACTATAGTACAAATACATCCTCAAGAAATCATCAGATTTAAGACTGAAGAAAAGGATGGCTATCTTGCTGCTGTTGTTTGAGTAGACAAAAAAGAATTAAAAAAAGATAGATGACAAAAAACACAATATTCTAAAACTATTGAATTTAGAAATATTGATGAAAATTTTGTTAATGAATACAAAACATGAACAAACATGGATATTAATCTATTGGAAGGTGTAAAAATGGTCAACATACAAGGTATATCAAAAGGTAAAGGTTTCCAATGAGTTATGAAAAGATTTCACGCAAAATGAGGTCCAAAAACTCATGGTTCTAAATTCCACAGACAAATATGATCACTTTGAAATAGAAAACCTAGAAGAGTACAAAAAGGACACCCTCATGCTGGTAGAATGTGAGGAGAACAAATTACATTAAAAAATATAAAAATAATAGACAAAATAAACAATAAAGACGAACAGTTATTATTATTAAAATGATCAATACCTGGTTCATACAACTGATTTATCAAGCTATTCGCTTAATTATCAACTCATTTATTTGTGTAGAAAATAAAAAAAATGTGATATAATGTAGATATATATGATAAAACATGAAAAGTTGTCTCTAATATAAAATTAAACGACGCAATCTTTTCTGATGACAAAATAAATCAAAATTTAATACATGAATATTATTTGTTACAAACAAGTAATACTCGCAATCCTATAGCACATACAAAAACTAGATGAGAAGTTGCTGGATCTGGTAAAAAACTATATAGACAAAAATGAACAGATAACGCAAGAGTTGGTGACAGAAGATCACCTATCAGAGTATGATGAGGTGCAGCTTTTGGACCTAGAAAAGAAAGAAATTATATAAAATCAATGAATAAAAAAGCTAGAAACTTAGCACTAAACTGATTAATTACACTTAACGCAAAAGAAAAAAACATATTATGAATAAAGGATTTTGATATGAAAGAACCAAAAACTAAACAAGCAATTGAAATACTAAAAAATATATGAATCGACCAACAAAAGGTATTATTCGTACTCAACGAAAAAAATATCAACTTAATAAAGTCATTTAGAAACATAAATAATGTAAAATATTTGTTGGCTGACTACTTAAATCCAAAAGATTTATTGGAATACAACAAAATATTGTTCGTAGAATCAGCTTTAAATAAAATAAACACAAAATAAAACTTTTAACTTTTTGACCTTAAACTATCAAGATGACATATAGAGCTAAACTACAAAGGAGAGCGATAAAAAACAAAGAAACAAAGGCACTTACAAAATTCTCTCCATATGATATAATATTGTGACCAAGTATAACAGAAAAAACATATAAACAACAAGAAAATTACAACAAATATTTCTTTAAGGTACACAAAGACGCAAACAAAAATGATGTAAAAGAAGCGATCAAGTATATATACAATGTTACACCTATAAAAGTAAATATTATAAATGTAGTTTTCAAGTGAAGAATGCAAAGAAAATTGGTAAGAAAAGCTCACAAAAAAGCTATAGTTACACTCAACAAAAAAGACAAAATAGAAATTGGTATATAAAAAATAGAATTATAATTGTACATTTTAAATTGTAAATTAAGCGTAATGGCTGTAAAAACATATAAACCATATACACCATCAAGAAGATTCATGGTATGATACGATTTTAGTGATATTACTACTAAAAAACCTGAAAAATCACTAACTAAATTTTTGGGTAAAACTGGTGGTAGAAATAATCAATGAAGAACTACATCTAGATTCAAATGAGGTGGACACAAAAGATTATATAGAATGATAGATTTTAGAGGATATGATAAATGTGATATTCCTTCTAAAGTAGTATCTATAGAATATGATCCATATAGAACATGCAGAATAGCATTGTTAAACTATAATGATGGTGAAAAAAGATATGTATTGGCATGGAAATGAATAAAAGTTTGAGAAACTGTAATGAATGGTGAAAAATCTGAAATAAAAGCATGAAATAGGAAACAACTGAAACACATACCAGAAGGTATAAATGTATTCAATTTAGAAGTTACTCCTATTACAAAAGGTAAGCTGATAAAGTCTGCTGGTACTTATGCAACTATTGCGTGAAAAGATGAAGCACAAGAATTAGTATTCATCAAATTGCCATCTGGAGAGGTGAGAAAATTTAATGAAAACTGTCGAGCTACTATATGAGAAATATGAAATGAACAACACAAAAATATCGTTATATGAAAGGCAGGAAGGCAAAGACGAAAAGGTAGAAAACCTAGGGTATTGTGAATAAACATGAATCCTGTAGATCACCCACACGGATGATGAGAAGCTCACTCACCTATTGGTTCTAAAAAATGACCTAGATCTTTCTCTGGTAAAACAGTAACACCAGGTATTAAAACAAGAAGAAAAAAGAAATGGTCAGATAAATTTATTGTATCAAAAAGAACAAAATAATATAATTGTACATTGTACATTTTAAATTGTAAATTTAAGTCGTAATGGCTAGATCACTAAAAAAATGATTCTATGTAAACGAAAAGCTTCTGATAAAAGTAAAGAAAATGTCAGAATCTTGAGATAAAAAAGTAATAAAAGTTTGGGATAGAGCATGTCAAATAGTTCCAGATATGATATGATTTACTTTTGCGGTACACAATTGAAAACAATTTGTAAGCGTATATGTCACAGAAGACATGATATGACACAGACTGTGAGAATTCGTACCTACAAGAACATTCAGATGACATCCTTTTTAATCTCTTTTATCGATTTTAATAATTTAAATTTGTAGAGAATGAGTAACGAAAATATGACAGCTATATTAAAATATGCTACAATATCTGATAAAAAGATATTGCTAGTATCAAAACTTGTAAAATGAAAAAATATACAAGAAGCTTTTGATATTTTGGAAAATATACCAAAAAAGGCTGCTAAAATATTGATAAAAGTAATTAAATCTGCTGTATCAAACGCTGTAAACAATGGAAAACAAAAAGCTAGCAGTTTATATATAGACAAGATAGAAGTAAGTAAATGACCAAAAATAAAAAGAATTAGATTTACATCTAGATCTAGGATAAGTCATTACGAGAAATACAGATCTTTTATAAAAGTTGTTTTAAATACTAAGTAATTAATTTAATGTGACAAAAAGTACACCCTATAGGAATGAGAGTATGAATCATGAAATCTCGACCATCAGAATGGTTTGCAAAAAACCAACAACAATGAGCAGATTTTTTTGTTGAAGATATAAAAATTAGAAACTTTATAGAAAAAAAATATCCAAAAACTGGAATCGCTAAAATTATAATAAGAAAAACAACAAAAGAAGGTGAGTTGATTATATTCACAAGTAAAGTGGGTGTATTGATGGGTAAAAATTGAGAAAATATTAAAAAACTAGAAAACGAAATAATCAAAAAATTTAAAAAATCATTTAAAATAACAGTAAAAGAAGTAAGAGTACCAGAATATTCAGCAAAAATTATGGCCGAATTTATAGCAAGTCAACTGGAAAACAGGATGCCTTATAGAAAGGTAGCAAAAAATGTTTTACAAAAAGTAATGCAAAAATGAGCAACATGAATAAAAATTCAAATATGATGAAGATTAAATGGTGCAGAAATAGCTAGAACTGAAAAATTTATAGATGGTAGAGTATCTCTACAAACCTTTAGATCAGATATTGATTATCATTATATCCAAGCTATGACAAAATACTGAGTATTATGAGTAAAAGTATGGATAGAGAAAGGTACTCTATACAACAAAAAAAAGAAATCTGTAAAAAAAACAATACAATTATAAAATTTATTTAAGCAAAACTAAATTAAAATGTTATTAACTCCTAAAAGACGAAAACATAGAAAACAAATGATACCTTCTTTAAAAGGGAAAAGTACTAGATGAAGTACTGTAGCTTTTGGAGAATATGGATTAAAAGCAATTAGTAGTGAATATGTATCAAATAGACAACTAGAAGCTGCCAGAAAAGTAATTGTTAGACATACTAGAAAAGTATGAAAAATACGATTTAGAGTATTCCCAGATGTACCATTTACAAAAATGGGGCTAGAAATGCCAATGGGAAAAGGAAAAGGAGATGTTGATATATACAAAGCACCAGTTAGAAAATGAAAAATAATATGTGAAGTAAGTGGTCTAGACAAAGAGCAAGCACAAAAAGTACTAATGAGTGCTTCAAAAAAATTACCACTAAAAGCAAGAGTTGTGGCAAAATGAGAAATGCAATAAAATTGTTTATTTAATTTAAAAAAATACTCAAATGAAAGGTAAATGAGCTTATATGGATAAAATAAGAGAAAAAACAATCAAAGAATTGATTGTAGAAAGAAACAAAATGAAAAAAGACTTATACAATTTAAAAATGAAAAATACTATAAGAGGCCTAAAAGAAACTCATAAAATTTGAGATGTTAGGATAAAAATAGCTAGAATAAATACAGTTTTAAAATCTAAAATAAAAGAGAACTATGGCAATAATATGAAATAAAAGCATAAAAGAGCTTATATGAGAAGTTATCAATGATAAATGAGACAAAACTCGTACTGTACTGGTAAAGTCAGTAAGAATTCATCCTATATACAAAAAAAGATTTATAGTATCTAAAAAATATTATATTCATGATGAAAAAAATGAATCTAAAATAGGAGATAAAGTAAAATTTAGAGAATGTAAACCTCTAAGTAAAAATAAAAGACGAAAGTTAATAGAAATAATCTAATAAATTATTTTATAGTTTAAAAAAATCTATTATGTTAAAAAATGAATCAGTCATAAATATTGCTGATAATACATGAGCAAAAAAGGCTAAAATAATCAGAATCTTAAAAGGTTCTACTGGAAAAACTGCTACAGTTTGAGATAGCGTAGTTGTTGCTGTAAAAGATGCCATGCCAAACGGTAGCGCAAAAAAATGAATGGTAACACAAGCTATTATAGTAAGAGTAAAAAAAGAAATACCTAGAAAAGATGGTAGCTACATAAGATTTGAAGACAACGCAGCAATATTAATGACAAAAAATGAAAAATGAGAAATGAGTCCTATATGAAAAAGAATATTTGGTCCTGTGGCCAAAGAACTAAGAGAATTGTGATATAGAAATATTACAAATATGGCTGAAGAAGTATTGTAAAATATATTTACGTTTTAAGTTTAATTTGATATTATGAAAAAATTAAGAAAATGAGATCCTGTGATCGTTATATCTGGTAAATACAAATGAAAAACATCAACTATCGAAAAAGTTGACTGAGATTCTGTAATAGTAAAAGATGTAAATGTAGCAAAAAAAGCTGTAAAAGGACAATGATTTATCAAAAAAACACTACCTATACACATATCAAATATAATGTATTATCTAAACAAAGAAAAACAAGCTACTAAAATAATTATAGAAACAAAAAAAGATGGAAAGAAAATCAGAAAAGCAAAAAAATGAAACATTGAAATAAAATAAACTTTTAACTTACAACTAAAGTATTATGTCTAAAGAATACAAAGAAAATCTAAAAAAGAAACTAGATATAAAAAATGTTAATGCTGTACCCAATATAGATTCTGTAGTAATAACTATGTGAATATGATCAATGGTTACTAGAAAATGACACAAAGATTTTGAAGAATTTGAAAAAAATCTAATACAAATCACAGGACAAAAACCACGTATTATAAAAGCAAAACAATCTATATCAAACTTCAAATTAAGAGAGGGTATGCCAGTAATGCTACAATCAACAATTAGAAAAACCAAAGCAATAGACTTCTTAGATAGATTTTACAAATTAGTATTACCTAGAGTAAGAGATTTCGATGGTATAAGTACAAGATGATTTGATAATCAATGAAATTTAAGTCTAGGTATAAAAAATTATAATATATTCCCAGAACTTTGAGTAGATGATGTTACCATACCAATGGGTATTGGTATCACCATAGTAACAACATCAAACAAAAAAGAAGAATCACAAACATTATTAGAAGAACTATGATTTGTATTTAAATAAAAATTTATCTGTTAAAAATAAATTAATGGCTAGAGCAGCTTTAAAAGCAAAACAATGGAAGTTATACGAACAAAAATTCATTCAAAAGAAAGAAATGAAATGAGTTAAATATTACAATAGATGTAGACTTTGTGGAAGATCAAAATGATTTATAAGAGATTTTGGTATCTGTAGAGTTTGTCTTAGAAAATATGCTAGAGAATGAAAAATAATGTGACTAAGAAAAGCTAGTTGGTAATAAATATTATACTATTATTACAACTTTAACTTTTAACTTTTAACTTTGAACTAAATATAATGAGTTATGTAAATGCGCCAATTCATGATCTACTAATTAGAATCAAGAATGCATATATGGCAAGAAAAACCAATGTAAAATGAATAACATTTTCAAATTTTAAAGTAAATATTTTGGATTTGTTGAAAAAATATAAGTTTATAAAGGATTTTGAAATATCTGAAGAAAACAACAAAAAGAGCATAAATATTATGTTAAAGGTTGTTGAAAACCCAGTAAATGATATACCGGAAATAAAATTCTACTCAAAACCATCAAGACCATGGTATATAAGTTACAAAAACTTACGTGTAGTAGCTGGATGAAGAGGTATAGGTATTATATCTACAAACCAATGACTAATGGCTTCTCACGAAGCAAAACAAAAAAAATTATGATGAGAATTAATTGCAGAAATATATTAAAAATAGTGAAAAGTGAATAGTGAAAAATTAATAGTTTCGGTACTTTATACAACACCTTAACTCTTCACTCTTAACTTTTAACTTTTAACTACTTAAATTAAGAGTATTATGTCTAAAATTTGAAAGAAACCAATAACTATTCCAGAAGGAGTAGAAGTAACTATAGAAAATAATATAGTAAAAGTAAAATGACCAAAATGAGAATTATCTGAAAAGATATTAGATTGCGTAAAAATTAAAAAAGAAGATAATGAAATAATTACATCTATAAAAAATGAAGATAACAAACAATTTCGAGGATTGTCTAGGACTCTAATTGCAAATATGATAGAATGAGTGACAAATGCTTACGAAAAAAAGTTGATGATTATGTGAGTTGGTTATTGAGCTCAGCTACAATGAAATAAATTAGTGCTTTCACTTGGTTTATCACACAAAGTAAATTATGATGTGCCAACTGAAATAAAAATACAATCAGAACAAGATCCAAAATGAAATACAATACTAACTCTCACCAGTATAGACAAACAACTTTTGTGAGAAGTAGCCGCAAAAATTAGAGCTTACAGAAAACCAGAACCTTACAAGGGTAAGGGTATAAGATATATAGATGAGGTTGTAAAACTGAAAGCCGGTAAATCAGCCAAATAAATTGTACATTTTAAATTTTAAATCGTAGATTATGTCTCATTTAACAAACAAGTTAAAAGAAAAAGCAAAAAAATATCTAAGAAGAAAAGCAAGAGTAAACAAGAATATAAAATCACAAAAACCCAAAAATAGATTGATCATAAATAAATCTAATCTATATATATCATGACAACTTATAGATATTGATTGAAAAGTGATAGCTCTTACAAACGACAAAAAAGCAAAAGGAAAGACTAAGACAGAAAAGGCTTTTACGGCATGAGAAGAGTTTGCAAAAACACTTAAAACCAAAAAAATATCACAAATTACATTTGATAGAAACTGATACTTGTATCACGGTAGAATCAAAGCATTTGCTGATGGTTTAAGAAAATGAGGTATAAAATTATAAAAATATTTACTTATGTAATAATCTTTTAATGCAAAGAGGTAAAGATAAAACAAAAAAAGAGTTTGAAGAACTGCTTTTAGAAGTAAGAAGAGTAACTAGAGTAACTACTGGTGGAAGAAGAATGTCTTTCAGGGCTACTGTTTTGGTGTGAAACAAAAAATGAAAAATAGGTATAGGTCTATCAAAAGGACCAGATGTAACATCTGCTGTAAAAAAAGCAGCTAATGAAGCATACAAAAACATGTTTATAGTACCTATTACAAAAGCAAAAACAGTTCCTTATATGATCACAAACAAATATAAGGCTTGTGTTGTAAAATTATTACCTGCTACACAAGGTACTTGACTTAAAGCTTGATCTTCTGTAAGATCTGTTTTAGATCTAGCTGGTTATGAAAATATTTTATCAAAAATTATATGATCAAACAATAAACTAAACAATGCTCTAGCTACAATAAAAGCATTGTCTAAATATAAACATGCAGACTACTTTACTTCTTTGGAAGATAAAAAAGAATCAGAAGATAAAGAAGACAAAAAAGTAGAAAAGGAAGCAGAGTGAAAAAAGGTAGAAAAAAAACCCGCTGCGAAAAAGAAAACTACAACTACCAAAAAGCCAGCTACTAAAAAAACTACAACTACCAAAAAACCGACAGCCAAAAAAACTACAAAAAAAGAAGATAAATAGAGTTTTACATAAAAATTTAAAAATCAAATGAAATTATTTGAAATCAAAAAAAGTACATGACTCAAAAAGAAAGCAAATAGAATATGAAGAGGTAATGCCACAAAAGGAAACTACTCTGGTAAAGGTCTAAAATGACAAAAAGCTAGAAGTGGATATTCTGCAAAACCATATTTTGAAGGTGGACAAACTTCAGTAGTACAAAGATTACCTAAAATGAGATGATTTAAGAGATACTATAAGCTTGTAGACAATTATTATGTAGTAAATCTATGAAACTTAGAAAAAGATGAAAGAGTCACAAAAGATATGGAAATCACAAAGTTTAAATTGAAAGAATTATGATATATCAAAAAAGAAAAAAATCTAGTAAAAATACTTGGTAATTGAAAGCTAACAAAAAAATTAAGCTTCAAATGAATAGAAAAGTTTTCAAAAACAGCAACTGAAAAAATTGAAAAAGCATGAGCTAAAATAAATTAATTTTATGAATAAAAATTTATAATGCAGGCAATTCAAAAAAAACTAAAGACTATAACAGGCAACAAATGATTGATGAAAAAAATCATATTTACTTTAGTTATTTTGGCTATATACAGACTATTGGTTCACATACCAGTACCATTTGTAGACATAAATATACTAATGAATCAAGTGTGAGATATTAGCAATTCATGACTATGATATTTTGTAATGATGCTATGATGATCTTTAGAAAACTTTTCTTTGATAGCAATTGGACTAGCTCCATTTATTAATGCATCAATTATTATGCAATTATTAGGTTCTGTAGTACCAAAACTAGAAGAACTATCAGAACAATGAGAAGCATGACAACAAAAAATTCAACAAATAACAAGATATCTTACTGTACCTTTAGCATTTTTACAATGAATAGGTATGGTATTTTTTATCAATTACTTACTTGGAGGTAACGTAATTAGTACAGCTTTACCAACTCTATTATTAGCCGCTATCACAATGACTGTATGATGAGTATTGTTGATGCGATTGTGAGAATTAATCACAGAAAAATGAGTATCAAATGGTATCTCAATATTGATTTTCTCATCAATAGTTGCAGGTATTACACAAAGTGTATATGGAAGCTTTTCAGGTACTTCAAACATATTATGAATGCTTATATTTATGCTAGTAATAGTATTAGGTCTTATAATACTTTCAATATTTATACTAAAATCTACAAAAGAAATACCAATAATATATGCTAGAAAAGGTAAAGTACAAGAAAGTTCTATATTACCATTGCCTATGAATCCTGTATGAATGATACCAATTATCTTTGCGATTGCCTTTGTATCATTTCCTTACTTGATATCAAAGATGGTCGTACAATTTCAACCAATGAACGCAAAACTAGTATCATTCGCCAACCGAGTAGAAGCAAACCTAAATATCTATTCTCAACAACCATGAGGACTGGCAATACTCTTCTATTTTATACTTATAATACTATTTACATTCTTTTATACACTTATTGTATTCAGCCCAGAAAAAATGGCTGATAGCGTACAAAAAAGAGGTGGATTTGTACCTGGTATAAGACCATGAAAAGAAACATCTAAATATATCAACAAGATATTGATGCATCTTTGTCTACGATGAGGTACATGACTAGCCTTGATCGGTATATATAGTTATGTATTGAGCTACATACCATTTATACAAAACTTGGTACAAAGTCTATGATCATTACCAGTAGTAGTGACTTGATCTTGAGTAATTATTATAGTATGAGTAGTACAAGATATCATAAGCAAAGTAGAGACAGAACTTATCATGCAAAAATATGAAAAATACGATGCAAATACCGTAAACAAATCACTAAGAGACTTATAATCAACGATTCAAATATAATACAAAAAGTGGCTTTTAGCCACTTTTTTACAATAAAGAAAAATAACTGTCTCCAGTTATTTTTCACCCTACGTTCGTTAGTTCGTTCGATTGTGGTATTTAAACTTACTAACTTAATTAGTAAAAGTGCATTACACACTTTAACAATCAAAATATAATATTTTTGTCACCTATTGCAAGTTTTTTTTAAAAATTAACTTTTAACTACAATATTGCAGATTTTACCTGGTATATAAATCACTTTGATTATATCTCATTGCATATATTTTTGCATCTTGTCATCAGATTGTACCAATTCCAATACCTTTGTTTCATCTTCATTTGGAGCTACATCTATAGTTCACCTAACCTTACCATTAAATTGTATAGCCATCTTTATAGTGTCTTGTACCAAATATTTCTCATCATACTTAGGCCACAAATCTTGGTTAAATAAGCTAAATTCACCTCATATCTTCTCCCAAAACTCCTCCGCCAAATGAGGCGCAAATGGTGCCAATATCAAGATGAGCTTTTCAAAAGTATCTTTGGATATCTTTTCTACTGCAGACAATTTATTTACCAATATCATCATCTGAGATATGGCGGTATTAAAACCAAACCTATCTATATCTTCTGTCACTTTTTTGATTGTCTGGTGAAGTGCATTCAATACTTTTTTATCATCTTGGATATTTAAATCTATTTTATCATACAAATTAACTACTTTATCAAGAAATTTCTTTACTCACTTCACACCATTTGTATTCCATGCTACAGCCTGATCAAAAGGTCACATAAACATCTCATAAACCCTCAATGTATCGGAACCAAATTCATTTATTATATCATCTGGATTGATTACATTTCATCGTCTTTTGGACATTTTACGCCCGTCTTCAGCCATTATGAGTCATACATGTTGATATCTTTTAAATGGCTCACCCACAGACACAATTCACAGATCTTGTAAGAACTTATGCCAAAATCTAGCATATATCATATGCCTTGTAATATGCTCAGCTCCTCATACATATACATCCACAGGATGCCAAAACCTTTCTTTTTCTGGAGAAACTAATTCATTTTGATTATCTGGATCCATATACCTTATCCAGTACCAAGACGAACCAGCCCAGCCAGGCATTGTATTTGATTCTCTCTTTGCCATTCATCCACATTTTGAACACTTTACATTGATTCGTTCATCGATAGTAGCCAAAGGACCCTCTTCAGTACCAGTAGGCTCATAATTTTCTACATCTGGTAGTTCTAAAGGAAGATCTTTTTCTTCCAATGGTACTACACCACATTTGTCACAATGTACCATAGGTATTGGCTCTCCCCAATATCTTTGACGAGAAAATACTCGATCTTGAAGTCTATAATTTATCTTTTTTCATCCAATTCATTCCTTTTGAAGCCATCCTTGCATCTTTTCTATAGCATCATCAGATTCTAATCCAGTAAACTCTCAAGAGTCTACAAGAGTTCATTTTTCAATTAATATTTTAATATCTCAATCATACTCTATTTTTAATAAATCTTCAACGAAACCTCTATTATGTTTTATACAAAAAGTATTTTTTTCATCATCTAATCATAGCTCAGGTCAAATGTTTTGTCTAAAAAAACTATTATCTGCCTTATTATAAATCGTATCTTCATTACAAGTATATAAGCATGGATTTTCAGATACAACAGTATCATTCACTTTTGTTCAAATTATGCTAGTAGTAATTTTTATATTATATTTTCTCGCAAATTCAAAATCTCTTTCATCATGAGCAGGTACAGCCATTACTACACCAGTCCCATAATTTGCTAATACATAATCTCCTACATATACAGGTATTTTTTTCTCATTAAAAGGATTGATAGCATATGCACCAGTAAATACTCAAGACTTATCTTTTTGTAATTCAGTCCTTTCCAATTGTGTCTTGTGTTTTGCTGCTTCTTTATATTCTTCTACTTTTTGTTTATTTTCTGGTGTTGTAATTTTATCTACCAAATCATGCTCTGGAGCCATTACTACAAAACTCATACCAAATACCGTATCTACCCTAGTAGTATAAACCTCAAAACTATCATCAAAACCATCTAATTTCATCTCAAACTGAGTTCATTCTGATTTTCCTATCCAGTTCTTTTGCTGCTCTCTAGCTGAATCTGTCCATTCTGGTAATTGATCCAATCATTCAAGCAATCTTTCAGCATATTTGGTAATTCTAATAACTCGCTGTCTCATAAGTCTTTGTTCCACCATAGTACCACATCTTTCACACGTACCATCACTACTTAAGTCCTCATTAGCCAATCATGTCATACACTTTGGACATCGATTGATTGGTTTGTAGTCCATATATGCCAATCTTTGACTATCCAAAAATTCCTCTTTGCTTATTCCATCAGGAACTTTCACATCTCAGTTTTCAATTTTGATTTCCAAATTCTCAACAGAATCAGCCTTCTTTGTCTTTTCATCATAATAATGATCATATAACTTAAGAAAAACTTGCTGTGTTCGCTTAAAATATTTTGGATCTGCAGTATTTACTTCTCTATCTCGATCATATGTACAACCAAACATTTCCATTTGTTTTTTGTAGGTTTCAATATTTTGGGCTGCTGCTATTTGTGGTTTCATTTTGTTTTTGATAGCATATTGTTCTGTTCAAAGTCAAAAAGTATCAAATCCCATAGGATGAAGAACTTTTTTTCACATCAACATATGCTTACGAGCTATCACATCAGTCGCAATATATCATTTTGGATGTCAAACATGCAATCCAGCTCAAGATGGATAAGGAAACATATCCAATATATAAAATTTTTCTTTTTCTTGATCTTCTGCTACTTTATACACACCCTCTTCAGATCGTTTTTTTTGTCGTTTTTTACCAATCTCTACAAAGTCCATTTTCTACAAAAATTTATATAAATAAATACAAGTAGACACAAACAATAAAATATTTTTTTACCAATCAAAAACAAGCAAAAATAAAAATAAATAGACTAAAAAACAAAAAAACTTAGACAAAATTTGACAGGGAAATTTTTGTGACTATAATATACCTACAAATAAAAATCATACCAACAAAAAAATTCTATAAAGATAGAATCAAAACTTTAAAAAAGACCTCAGCATTCGGGGTCTTTTTCTTCTTGATAAAGAATAAAACTTGTGTATTATGACAAATATATTTTACAAAATACAAACAATATAAAATGAATCTAAAAGTATATAGCTCAGAAAAATTTGAAAGAAACAAATTGTGGTACATTATTTTTGCAAGTATTTTTATAATTATTTTTCTAGTATCTATACTATACAAAAATATAGTATGAGCTATATTGATGTTTTTTTTGCTATGATGATACCTATATTATGGCATAATAAATAATAACGAAATTATGATGAAAATAACAGATGAATGAATAATTATATGAGACAAATTAAGAAACCGATGAGAATTCATATGATATTCAATTGAGATAGATCCCAAAAAACAATACATAAAAAACATAGTATTGATTAGCCAAAAACATCATAATATACATACAATCAGCGACAACAAAGAAAATACAAAAAAATTCTTAGAAGAATTAAATAAATTTTTACCTTTAATATGAGAGTTTCCACAATCTTTTTGGGAAAAAGCCTCTAGAAAAATGAAATTATAATAACGTCTAAACGTAACATCGTTGCAACGTTCAAACGTTTTAATACCGAAATATTAACATGAAATTTGAAAATCTAAAAATCCGAAAAGAATCAATAAACCTATATTATGAGATATCATGAATAGTTGAACAAAACAAAAACATTAGAAACTTTTTTAAAGATCAAATATTAAGAGCAACTCTTTCTATTAGCAACAATATAGCAGAAGGTTTTGAAAGAGATACCGATAAAGAATTAAAGAGATTTCTATACATATCTAGATGAAGTTGCTGAGAGGTTAGAAGTATGTTACATATAGCATTAAAAAAGAAATATATAAACAACAATGAATTCGAACAATACTATGACAAAACTAAACACATAAGTATTATGATATACAAATATATTAAAACACTAAAAACAACATAATCAAAAATTGTATCGTTGCAACGCTGCAACGCTTTAACGTTGAAACGCCTATACATGAGCCATAAATTAGTAATAAAAGATGCTGCACGACAACTAATATGAAGAGTTATCAGCTGACTTTGTGGTTTTCTTGTAATTAAATTTGTATCTCCATATCTATGACCATTAAGATATTGAGATTATGGTACTATCCTAAAATTTTTTGCAATTTGGTCTGCAATGGCTGATTTCTGACTATATGTCATAGCAGTAAAAAGGCTTTGAATAATCAAAAAGGAAGAAGAATGAAAAGAAAATAAAATAAAAATGAAAGATATTTATGGTAAATTTGTAGGAACAAGATTTATCATAATGAGTATAGTATATTTTGTAGCAATAATTGTGGCATACTTTTTACCTGCCTATACATCCAATCCATATATAGTGCGAGGATTGCCATTGGGTATGGTATTTTCTGCAAGTTTCATGGCCGCATGAATACTCCAACTACCATTGCAACTATTCTGGAGAATGAAGGATTTAAGTGTCGGTCTAATATTAGCCAGAATAAGTCAAATAATAATACTTATAGTCACATTGTTTGTCTTATTACCAAGCGTAGACTTTACGAGTTGAGATCCTAAATCAATAACTGCATTTTTACTAATACTGATTTCTGTGGTTGCCAGTGGTGTGACACAGCTATTGTATGTAGTACACAAATCAAATCAAAAACTAAAACTTAAAATACAGTTTGACAAAAAATTCACCAAAGACATTGTAAAATGAAATTGGAAATATTGATTATCTTATTACCTAAGCAGTTTTCATACCCTCATAGTTTTGATATTTTTATCTAACTTCTTTCCTACTTCGCAATGATTTGTATACACATGAATATGGGCATTGTGACTGACACTGATCGAAGTATTTTTGATTATACCATCTGCATTGTGAAATAGTCTATTGCACAATGTGGCATCATACACACATGAGGCCAAAAGAAAAAGTTTTGGAAATTTAATGACATTAGTAACACGAATATGATGAATAGTGTTATTAAACTTCTTTTTGTTTAAAAATGAAATCATATATATCATATCATGATCAGATTTTATATGAAACAGTTTGGCAAATCCTTGAACAAATATCATATTACCATACCTATGATTGGTATTATTTTTAAGTTTTATAAAACAGATATTCAATTATATCTTTGTAGCAAATGAAAAACAAAATAAATTGTTAAACATAAATCTTTTTGGTGTTACTATAGGGCTCGCGGCAGGTCTATACCTTATACCAAAATTTCAAATAGTTGGATGAATAGCTACGCAAGTATTATTAGAAATTCTGTTTGTAATATGAGCAATATACATCTGATATAGACAAAAGGTGCTCCCAAAAATCAATCGAAAAAAAACAACTACACTCATCGCAGTTATCTTAATTATTTGAACATTATGATATTTGTATATCAACATAGATTATACTAATTTCCGACAATTTATATTGGCAGCATCAGCTATCAATATACCTATATTGTTGTTTTCTCTACCAAGTATTAAAAAAATCGCTCGCTGACTTACTCAATAAGACTAAGCTGCGTTTGTAATAGATATGTCAGCATTTTTTATTGTATCCAAACTAACTATTTTAACTTCTTTTGAAGGCTTTTCTACAACATCCCATATAAGCCATTTTTTTCATTTTTTCTTATTATCAAGTATTTTCTTTATTTTTACATACATTGGTTCTCATTTTTTCATTTCATAACCACAACCGGATTCTTTCAGTTGTTTTTTGGAAATAAATCACTCATACTTACCCACACGAATAAAGGTTCACTTATCACTAACGTTTGTGACAGTAACTAAACAAATTTCTCATTGGTTTAAACTAAACTCCTCAACAGAAAGTTTATTTTTTCCTTTATTCAAGTTAATATTTACAAAAAGTTGATCTCATCTACCATAAACTCAATTTACTTTATTCTTTGGAACAAAATAATCCAATGTCTCTATTTTTGTTTCTCATGTATCTTCATTTTTTATATTAGCTTTCGCTACAGATACAATAGTACCATTTTGATCAACATCTTTTACTATAGCCTTATAGACACCATTTTTCATTTTTATTTTATCCAAATTCTTTAGACTTTTCACATCTATATTGTATAAGGCATCACCCAAAATATCTACAAGATACTTCATATAATCTTGAGTCATCTCAAATTCATTTTTATTTGGATCCAAATTAAAATCATCTAAATATTTTTCTTTCCTCAAATCTCTCCAACTTTTTTTCTCAACAAATTGAGGGCAGTTGTTACTAATTACATCTCTTCCTTGTGTAGCTTTATTCAATTTATCTGCAAAATCAGAATTTGAGTTTTTGTGGTTTGTTTTAGACATCATTTGATTTAATTTTTTAAATACATATACATTATACTCGTAAACACAAAATTTTGCAAATTTAACAAACCGATATTATGAAGACACTAGCTATAGAGACAAGCTGTGATGATACATCTATATGAATAATCAATTTTGATTGAAATATTTTTTCTGTAGACCAACTTTTGGCTTATTCCCAAGTAAAAGAACACAACGAGTTTGGTGGTGTAGTACCAGAAATAGCATCAAGATTACACTCAGAAAAAATTATAGCAGTCTTAAACCAAATCTGACGAGATAAAATCAGAGAAGTAGACAATATATGTGTCACATCTCACCCATGATTACCAGGATCTTTGGTAGTGTGAAAAACAGTAGCAGCACAACTAGGAGAATATTTTGATAAACCAGTAATACATGTCGACCACATTATATGACATATTTTTGCATTATTTTTGGATAGAGATATGCATGGAATAAAATTTCCTATGATCATACTCACAGCATCATGATGACACAACAATATTTATTACGTAACAACGTCAAAACGTAACAACGATTCAACAACTCAAACAAACGTTGAAACACTGAAACGTTGAGACGCCGAATCAATTCATCATCGATGAGATTATAAAATCACAAAAATATGACAGACCTTAGATGATGCTGCATGAGAATGTTTCGACAAAGTATCTAGGATGTTATGATGACCATATCCATGATGAGTACGAATTAGCCAACAAGCATCCAAATGAAAAGCAAACAAAAAATTTGAATTAAATAGAATACGACTATCAAATGATAAATTCGAATTCAGTTTTTCGGGTATAAAAAGCCAAATAAATCAACTATTAAACAATTATAATCTCGAAACACTAACAGACTGAGAAATCCAAGATATAGCTTATGAATTTCAAGAATCAATAGTAGAGGTCTTAGGTAAAAAACTAGCTAGAGCAGCCATAAAATACAATGCACAAAGCATTTGATTGTCAGGTTGAGTATCTGCAAACGATAGACTAAGACAATATATCCAAGAACTAATAGACAACAAGCAATGGATCAAAAATCAACAAGAAAATATCCCACTTTTAAAGGAAGAAAAAGAGGATTTGAATTTTAAACCGCAACTTCTTATACCAAACAAAAAAATATACTGTACAGACAATGCAGCCATGATATGAGTAGCATGATTATTAAAAGAAAAACAAGATAAATAAAAATTAATTACTATTGAATTAAACAGAGTTTTGTTTATAAAATTATGCGAATTTTCATTTATTTTTTCATTTAACAAAAATAATGGATATTAGCACATACAAACAACAAATTGAAAAAGCAATTTGATATCTAGAAAAAGAGTTACAATCTCTACAAGTTGGTAGAGCATCATCAGGTCTAGTAGAAAACATTACTGTGCATGCAAGTTACTGAGACATGAAAGTCCCACAAGTAGCACACGTTACAATATTAGATCCACAGACTCTCAAAATAGAACCACGAGACAAAAATGAGACAAAAAATATAGAAAAAGCAATCTATGATGCTGAGATATGACTTAGCCCCCAAAATGAATGAGAATATATTTTAATCAAGATACCTCCTCTCACAGAAGAAAGAAGGATAAATATTACAAAAAAAATAAAAATAATGTGAGAAGACACCAAAGCACAGATTAGACAGACAAGACAAGATGCCATGAAAAGTACCAAAAAATTGCTAGACAACAAAGAAATATCAGAAGATGAAAACAAAAACAATGAAAACAACATAGAAGACATGGTAAAACAATTCAACACAAAAATAGATGAATTAGTAAAAAACAAATCAGATGAAATTATGAAAATATAATAATTAGTCTACAGCTATTAGCCAATAGCTATTAGCTGAAAATTTTAAAACTTAAAATTTTCCTTATGTGATTCTTAAAAATGTTATGAACACAAATCGTAATGCGTCCAATATTCAATTTACTAGTTGTATTTTTAGCAATATTTGGATGAAATCTTGGTATAGCAATTATACTACTTACACTTACTGTTAGATTTTTGATGATCAACCTAACTTCTGCTGGTAATCAAATGCAACATGGTATGTGAAATATGCAACCAAAGCTACAAGAAATACAAGAAAAATACAAAGATGATCCATCTAAACTTTCACAAGAAACTATGAAAGTTTTCAAAAAAGAAGGTAAATGACCACTAAAATGATGTCTTATGATGTTGGTTCAATTGCCTGTATTTTTATGACTATTCTATACTGTGAGAAAATTATCTGAATGAACAATACCTGAATCTCGACTATATAGTTTCTTCTACAACTTTGGTGGACAATATGCTTCTGCTACAGCGATAGATGACTGATCTATTACACATACGTTTTTGGGTATGGACCTACTTGCTACAAAAAACATTGCACTTACAGCGATAGCTGTAGTATTTACATATTTACAAATGAAACTTACAAATCTTGTAAAGCCCAAGACACCATCTATACCATGACAAAAAACACCTGACATGGGTAAAATGATGTGAATGATGACCGTATTTATGGTATTTATAATGTGATCTTTTGTATATAGTACACAAGCAGCTATAGGACTTTATATAGCTACTACTACATTGTTTAGTGTAGCACAATATACTATACAATATAGAAGCTTACTAAAAGCAAAGCGATTGGAATTTAGAAAAAAACCACAAATAATAAACAAATAAAAAGTGTTGAAACATCTCAACATTGAAGCGTTGAAGTATTTTTATAAATAAATTAATTTAAACAAATGAGTACTGGAAAAATTACATCAATTAGATGAGTAGTAATAGATGTGGCATTTGAATGAGAATTGCCAAACATCTATGATGCATTGGAAACAAAAGCCAAAAACAGTGAATGAAAAACTGTAGTAATAGAAGTGTTACAACAATTGGAAGATGGTGTAATAAAGTGAATAGCAATGGACACTACAGATGGTCTAAAAAGATGAGATGAAGTAATAAACACAAAAGCTCCTATATCTGTGCCAGTTGGTCCAGAAGTTTTAGGAAGAATTACAAATGTACTTGGAAAGCCAATCGATAACAAACCAGAGATAAAATGAAAAGCTAAACGACCCATACATAGACCTGCTCCAAAATTTGAAGAACTTACAAATGAGGCAGAAGTATTAGAAACTGGTATCAAGGTAATCGATCTAATTGCTCCTATTTTGAAATGAGGTAAAGTATGATTGTTTGGATGAGCATGAGTATGAAAAACTGTAACTATGCAAGAGCTTATTGCCAATGTAGCCAAAGCGCACTCATGATTATCTGTTTTTTGTGGAGTATGAGAGAGGACAAGAGAATGAAATGATCTATACTACGAAATGAAAGAATCTGGAGTAATAGACAAAACAGCTATGGTATTTGGACAAATGAATGAAATGCCATGACCTAGAGCTAGAGTAGCTCTTACAGGTCTAACTATGGCGGAATATTTTAGAGATATAGAAAAAAAGGACGTATTACTATTTATAGACAATATATTTAGATTTACACAAGCTGGTGCTGAAGTATCTGCTCTTATGGGTAGAATACCTGCTGCTGTATGATACCAACCAACATTGGCCAGTGAAATGGGTAATCTACAAGAAAGGATTACATCTACAAACAATGGATCTATTACTTCTATACAAGCAGTATATGTACCTGCTGATGATCTTACTGATCCTGCTCCAGCGACAACATTTGCTCACTTGGATAGTACAATCGTATTGTCTAGACAAATCGCTGCAAAAGGAATTTATCCTGCTGTAGATCCTCTAGATAGTAACTCTACAATACTTAGTCCTGAAGTGGTTGGTAAAAAACACTATGAAGTAGCACAATGAACTATGAAAATATTACAAAGATACAAAGAGTTAATGGATATTATAGCAATTTTGTGAATGGATGAACTATCATCAGAAGACAAACAAATAGTATATAGAGCTAGAAAAGTAGAGAAATTCTTTGGTCAACCATTTTCTGTAGCAGAACAATTTACTGGTATGGAATGAAAATATGTGCCATTGGAAAAAACTATAGAATGATTTGAAAAAATAATAAATTGAGAAATGGATGATATACCAGAAAGTGCATTCAACTTTAAAGGTACAATTGACGAAGTAATTGAAGCTGCAAAAAAGCTAGAAAAAGAACCAAAATAAAAAAATATACAAAACCCTGAATACATTTCAGGGTTTTATGTTAATTAGTTAGTTGTTATTTGTTATTTTTAAAGCACATAACTAAATATGTACACAACTAAACTAATATACGAATATACAACTAACAATTAAAACAATCCTAGAATGAACAAACACTTTTACAACACAATACTCCAACACAAAGAATATGAAATACCCAAGATAAAATGATCTAGATTTATAGGTAATGTTTTTCATATAAAAAACCAAGAAGAAGCCAAAGAATACTTAAAACAAATACAAGAAAAACACAAATCTGCTACACACAACTGCTATGCTTATACTTATTGAACAAATATCAATTTTGATCTATTTGGAAATTTAGAAATCACACCTGAAAATTTCAAACAAAGTGATGAATGAGAGCCAGCAAACACAGCATGAAAACCAATCCTAGCACAGATCCAATGACACAAACTACACAATATAATGATCGTAGTCACTAGATATTTTGGTGGTACTTTGTTGGGTATATGATGACTTATACAAGCTTACTGAGAATGTGCAAAACAAACCATCAAACAATCAAAGATTGTGGAACTAAGCATTGATGAAACTATTGAAATAAAGGCAAATTATGACCTAATTTCGATAGTAATGAATCTCATAAACAAATATGATTGAAAAATCGTATCAGAAAAACATTGAGACCAAGCTCAGATTACATGCCAAATAAACAAATGACTTCTATCAGATTTCAAAAAAGAAATAAAAAACAAATCCAATGGAGAAATAAATTTGTAAAAATACTAAAAACAATTATTGTATAAAACCAGGTGTAGAATTAACCTTTACAATTAATTCTTGCACTTGAAAACACAAAACATAAAATTTAAGTTATAAATTCACAACTAGCTTTTTATACAAACCATATTCCTATTTACATACAAATATAGTATAAAATAAGCAATACGTATAAAAGCTAGTTAAAGAACATTTGCCTCAACAAAATAGAACATTGAGTCAAACGCAAGTCCTCACATTCGTTCGGATACCCTAACATTCCACTATCCAACATCTTCCGTTATCTCTCCAGACATCGGATCAGTGCCAACGTTGAGACGAAATACTTTCAAAAAACCAAACTTTTTTGTCACAAAATCAATTTTGATTCGTATAACAATACAGTGGTATTTAAATTTTTTTGTCTATATGAAACTAAAAGACTATTTTATAGAACAAAAGTGATACAAAATAGATCAAAATGACAAATTTTTTCTATATGAAAAAATAATTTCTCAAAAAGACAAAAAAACATTTGCCCGCACAAGACGCTTTATCAGTATCAAATCATTTGCTTACTGATTTGCTATGGTGATACTACTCATATGAATATACTGAGTATATTTTTTCAATTGAGATCTTTCTTATGAAGGATTTATGGTAAGAAACTCTTGATACGAAGTAAATGCTGATTATATAGCGCAGGTTATAGACTTCAATGGTCACTTTTACATCAAACATGATGGTAAATATTACAAGACTAGCCACATATCAAATTGAGACAATGTAATACTCAAAAAATGATCAGAGATGATATTCAACATAAACTCCGGTACACAAGCCAAAATTATATGACCAGCAAAGTTTACATTAAACAAAACTGAAGACAATTATCAACTATATATGTCAGATGGAGATTTTGTACAGATGGAATCAATAAGCCAGACTCCAAAATCTATGGAATTGATAATGAATGATATCACTATATCTAGTCAAAACAATATAAACTTCCAAGTAAGTAAAGAAGACGATGAATATCAAATAAATAACCAATGAGACAAAATAGTCGTAACAAAAGAAAATGACACTAGAGAACTAGACAAACAACAGTTGCTGGCTATAAATAAAAATGATATCACCCTCATAGAGGATATAAAAGACTTTGAAGAAGCCATTACAGACAACAATATCAGTCAAACATTTGCTATAAATGACAAAAAAGAAACTCCAAAAGAAGAGATAGCACAAAAATTTATAGAAAGTATAGATACATCAAGCTCTAACAAAGAGATAACAAACAAAGAATTGGCACAAGACTTATGATTGGTAGATGATAAAATTATACCAACACAAGAACAATCAAAACAAATACACTCTCTATTAAATCACAACTTCACTCTCTGAAATATTGAATGAATATACAAATGACAAATACTTTGAGACCAATCACAATACGACTATAGTCAATGACTATTAAATTCTAGAATCGAAAAAATATACAAATTATTTGATATAAAATACATAAACGAAGATCTAATTACTAACATTGAATATCTAAAAAATGAACTAACAAATTGATATCACATACCAGTTAAATACACAGAAAACCTAGAAACTATAACAAAACGAATAGAATATATACAATGACAATGATATTGATCAAACACAAATATAAAAGAAGTAGATCAATTATGGAATGATTTGGAAACCAATCCACCAAGCTATTTGGTGTTTAAATAATTTGGTTTATGCTCAATATGAGCAAAGTTTAGTTTTAAAAACCACAATCTAAAACTAACTAAACTAAAACGTAGGTTCACCCCGCAATACTGCGGCGGTAAAATAACTGGCTGTCGAATTAAAACTCGCCAGTTATTTTTTTATATTCAAAAAGTTGATAGTTTCAGTATGAAACTACCAACCAATTACAAATAAACTAATAAACCAATTTATTTAATTTCTTTTACAGTTATATCAAATATAAGACTCTTTCATGCTAATTCATGATTAGAATCCAAATGAACTTCCTTTTCTGTCACTTTAAGCACTCTAACTGTTTGTCAATTTGGAGCATACAAGATATCTCATTGATCATACTGTCATGGAAGATTCAATTTATCTTTTTCCACAACTACAACCTTTTCTTTATCTCGTTCTCCATAGGCATCTGATGGAGCAATTTCTATAGTTTTTGTCTGCCCAATCTTCATACCTTCTACTCATCTATCAAATCATGGTATCATTTGACCAGCTCATACCAAAAAATTTAATCATTCATCATAATTTCTAGCTTCATTGTACTTATCGCAAGATTTAGCTACTTCTACTATACTTGTATCAAAAACAGTACCATCTTCCAGTCTTCATATATAATGAACCTCTACAGTATCTCACTTTTTAACCTGTTGACCAGCTCATTCAAAATCTACTGAAGACAAATACTCATCTACAGTCATCTCACACATAGTTTTTTCTTCTTTACAAAATAAAACACACACAACTACCAATACCAACAGCAAAATCGCTGTAAAAATAGATAATTGTTTAATAGAATACTTTTCAAATTTTTTCATTAAAAAAATAAGAAAATAAAACACAAAAAGATTAATTAAAAAAAGTCAAATTTCAATATAAAAAAAATACACAAAATTTGCAAAAAAATAGCTTATAAATATACTATAAGTAGTATTTTAAAGAATAATACAAAAAAGAAATGAAAAAATTTATGAAAAATGGTGCTAAATTATTAACTTTGTTATTTTCTATCAGTTTGTGAGTGTGTTTTGCCAACATACCAAACGAATATATAGCAAACTATGATATTTTAGATGATCGAGAAAATATATCACAAAGTTTTGTACAAATAGAAGCAAACAACAAAATATGAGTACAAACACCAATATCTACCTTTAGTAGCCTAAACAATAATTTTCAAAATATTTTTTCAAAATTTCCGCAAGATTATGAATTTCAAATAGTTTACCAACAATGTCTACAACTTAGCAATAGTCTAAGCACAATATACAATTACAATACTTTTGTATCTTTTATGGACAACTGCCACAAACCATTGAGTCAAATATTACAAAAAATTAATTCAGACTATACAGTAAAAGCAAAAGCATCTGTAAATCCAAACAACTGACCAGCACCACTAAACGTAACATTCGATGCTAGGACTAGTATAGATCCATCAAATGAGACAATACCATCAGAAAATTATTTTTGGTACTATAGAGATACAAACTGAGTAGACCAAACAATATGAAACAATCCTGTAGTAAATTATACCTTTGAAGAGGCTGGTAACTACTTAGTACACTTGACAGTAAAAAGTTCTAACAATATCAATGAAGGTATATTCGACTGACAAGAAACACTGTCTATAGATGTGCAACCAAAATCAGCAATCATAAGTGTATATGCAAACAGCAAAAAATTAAAAAACTTTGAAAAAGAAAAATTTGGCACACAGGAATGACAAAAATGAATAGTTTTTGACTGATCTGCTACAATACCAATATGATGAAGACAAATCTTATCACATAGGCGAGTAATATCATCAAATGAATGATTTTCATTTGTAAAAGAATGAATGTGAAATCCATGAATAATAAAGGTTGTACTACCAAAAGAATGAGAATATAGCATCAAATTGATCACAAACGACAATGAATCAAACACTATATCAGAAGAATATTTCTTGTTGATTTCAGACCCAGTAGCAATTATCAAAAAAAATCCAGAAAAAGGAAATACGAGCAATAGTTTCAATTTTGATTCTAGTCCTTCATACTCTGTAGTATCAAGCCTAAGATTATTTACTCGAGAAATATTTAATAGCAACTGAGATAAGTTGGAAACTTTTCAATGAAAATCCATCAATCAACAATTTAAAGAACCAGGATCATATACAGTAAAATTGACTGTAGAAGATGAATTGTGACAATCAAATATAGACACAACCCAAATATATATAGAATCTTCAGATCCTATAGCACAATTTAAAAGCAAACAAACAAATGAACGAAAATATCCATCAAAATTTAAGCTAGATGCAAGCTTATCATCAGATATTGACGTAGAAAACAAATTTGATGAACTTACATATGAACGAAGTTTTTCAAGTCCAAACAGCACAAACATAGAATCCACAGAAGAAAACAACAAAAAAATAGAAGTAAGCTTTGATGAAATTGGAACACAAAAAGTAAAACTAAAAGTAAAAGACAAATTTGGTAAAATCAATGAAATAGAAAAAGAAATTGAAATAGAATCTACATTGAGACCAGAAGTATTTATCACACCAAAAGCTACAATACGATGAAGTAATGTAAATTTTGTAGTAAAAAGTGACAAAGATATCATCAACTATTCGCGAGAATTTGGAGATTGAGAGACAATAAGTACTCAAACAAACACTATAACACATCAATATCAAAAAGCAGGTATATACAAAGTAACATTAAATGTAAACTGAGCAAACTGAATGAGTAACACTATATCTGAAAATGTATTTATATGAGACAAAAACTCACCAATAGCTGCATATATTATAAAATGATACGACCAAGAAATCATAAGACAAAATGAAGAATGTATAGAAATGGTTGACTGAAAAGAACTTGTACACCCTGCATACAAAATAGAAAGATATGAGGATTTTACAGTA
>ERZ795053.619-NODE-619-length-45015-cov-7.576579_pt1 | contig 45015 bp, 51 predicted proteins | sample MGYA00375137_ERZ795053 | MGnify/ENA primary metagenome ERZ795053 (study PRJEB30182, sample SAMN05720284) | activated sludge metagenome | isolation source: Anaerobic digester | place: Hong Kong | collected 2014-12-17 ... | reverse complement strand
GTTCATTGAAATAAGATTGAGACTGTGGGTTTTGGGGTCATTAATTACTTTTTTTACTCTTACGCTATCTTGTTCTATCACTACGTATATCTGTCCACTTTTGATTTCGTTCACATTAGAAATGGCTTTTGTGATGATCCATTCATGAGGTTGCATGACAGGATACATACTCAGTCCTTCTACCTGAAATCCCCGATAACTGGCATTTCTATATTCTGGCAATGGAATGGTAAACGCTGGCAAATTCCTATAATATTCTGGGTCTCCAATATTTCCGGCATATCCTGCCGCCGCCTTTACATTAACCATGAGTATATTTTCATTTCCGGCATTATCTAGGCTGATCATTTTTGGGCTAACATCTTTGTCGTTCGGATTTAGATATTTCTGGGTACTTTCGCCGTAGAGCCACAGTGGATTGATATTGTATTCTTGTAGCAATTTCATAACAGCCTTACCACTCATACGTGTCCTTCCCCGCTCGACATCTGCTGTGGTATTTCCCATATTGATTAACTCGGCCATAGAAGATTGTGTCATACCTAATTCTTCTCTAATAAGTTTTAGTCTTTTGCTCTCTATGGGTATCTCCATACTCCAAAGATAATAAAATCATTGGATTAATTCCAAATATTATTAATTATTCCATTATATTTTGGATTTATTCCATATTTTTGTACTAAATCCAATTTTAGAATGACAAAATCGATTTTACACCTTGACCTTGATACATTTTTTGTATCTGTCGAACGCTTACTTGATAGCCGATTAAATGGCAAACCCATCCTAGTCGGCGGCACTGGTGACAGAGGCGTAGTATCTGCTGCCAGCTACGAGGCTCGCACATTCGGAGCCCACTCAGGTATGCCCATGCGTATGGCACGGCAGTTGTGTCCTGAGGCGATAGTCATACGTGGCAATGCATCCTCTTACAGTGAGCATTCACACATTGTCACAGATATTCTAAAAGAAAAAGTACCCATACTCGAAAAAGCCAGTATTGATGAGTTTTATGCTGACCTTACCGGTATGGACAAGTATTTTGGCTGTTACAAATTTGCCTCTGAGCTAAGGTCTTACATTATCAAAGAAACTGGACTACCCATTTCCTTTGGCCTTTCGGTCAATAAAACGGTATCAAAAGTAGCCACCGGCGAAGCCAAACCAAACAACCAGCTAAAGATAGACCTCGGCCAAGAAAAGACCTTCCTCGCACCTCTTTCTATAAAAAAAATTCCCATGGTGGGCGACAAAACTTATCAATCCATGTGCCATCTAGGTATAAAAAGAGTATATACTGTGCAGCAAATGCCTATCGAAATGATGGAAACCGTCTTAGGTAAGCATGGCCGTACCATCTGGCAAAAATCAAATGGTATAGACAACAGCGAATTAATCCAATACCACGAACGTAAATCAATCTCTAATGAAAGGACATTCGGAAAAGACACAACAGATATCTATAAGCTCAAGACAACCATAAGAGCCATGGCCGAGCAACTGGCTTTCCAGCTTCGCAACGGAGGCAAACTCACCGCCTGTGTATCGGTTAAGATAAGATATTCTGATTTTAACACCCATACTAAACAAGCCAAAATACCCTATACCGCGGCCGACCATACCCTTATTTCAAAAGTGGTGGAGCTATTTGACCAATTGTACAACAAGCGCCTGCTCATAAGATTAGTAGGAGTCAATTTTAGTGACTTAGTGAGTGGCAATTATCAAATGAACCTATTCGAAGATACTCAAAAGGTTGTCAATCTATACCAAGCTATGGACAAAATAAGACACCGATACGGAAGTCGGAGTGTCATGCGAGCTTCTACGCTAGGTGCTCGCACTATAGGCAGTATGTTTAATCCATTCAATGGAGAACCACCCGTAGTGCTGGCACATAGAACATTGTGACAAAAGGATACCCACAACACAAGCACCGCCAAAAACCGCAAAAGCACTTAACCGGAAGCACGTTTCATATATAAAATATTTAACATGTGAAAGCTATAAAATGAAATAAACTTTAAATACTTTTGCGGCTATTCGGCAATAATAACGTCTAAGAAAATATTACTGCCCAAATCACCTAAACCAAACAACCTGAGAGAATAGGGAATAGAACATTTGGCATTCTTCGATGAAATACCATTGAAGAAGCTGAGGTTTAATTATTTTTTATTTAAATATTCAAATGGTTCTAAAATGAGATATTATAAATTAACCTTAATCTTTATTTTTGTTTTTTTTGTTTATAATTCTAAAGCTCAGTCAGTACAAAGACCCGAAAGCTATCAATTCAGTATAGATTTCAGTATGCAGGACGACGTGGTTGAGTTGGTCTGTAACGAAGGCTGCGGATGGAACAAATTTATGTTTCAACTATTGGAAAACGACCTTATGTGTGTTGACAACACAGGAATATACTCGTGTAACGACCTCACCATGGATAAAAATCCTAAGCGAAAATTTTTGTTTTCCATCACACAGAGTAACAACGAAGTAAAACTAAAGAGTGCTCAAGGTACTAATTGGGATGGGCTAAACTTTAAGTCTAGACCCGTAGGTATAGTCGCCATACTCAACACGGATGGTATAAAACTCTCCAAAAGCGAATAAAAGTGCTTCCAATAATTTTTGCAAACTCTGGCAAATCGCAAACTCTATACAATCATAAAATATGATACCCTGAAAGTATTTATATTTGTGATTAGAAAATTTAGAATAGTGCTACTCGTTAAAATTATTTCTCCATGAAGCGGCTCTTTTCATGGATCATCGTGGTGATTTCAATGCTTATATCCCTGAAATCTATTGCACAGGATACCACCCCTAAGCTCAAGAGCAATACTTCCGGTTTTTTTACCCCCAGCGACACCTTTAATAGAGCTCGGTTCAACAAAGCACTGGTTTTTTCAGCAGCGACCTACACAGGATTTTCTATAGGATTGTACAATGCCTGGTACAAGCAATATCCTCAAAGTGCTTTTCATCTTTTTGATGACCAGGGAGAGTGGAATCAAATGGACAAAATCGGTCACGTCTATACCGCATATATACAAGGAGTCTTATGCTTCAAAGGTGCAAAATGGATCGGAATGAGCGATAAAAATGCCATCTGGACCGGTATCATCTGCGGCAGCCTATTCCAATCAACCATAGAAGTGATGGACGGCTTCAGCGAAAAATGGGGGTTTTCATTAGGTGACATGGGTGCCAATGTAGCAGGTGTGGGAATTTTTGCATTAGAACAACACTTCTGGAAAGACCAAAGAATCCAACTTAAAGTCTCCAGCTATTCAAAGCCATACAGTAACGAACCCATAGAATCTTATGACACCCCCGGAGTTTTCAGCAGTCCATTAAAAAGAGCAAATGACCTATTTGGCAGTTCTTTTCCTTCACGATTTTTAAAAGATTACAATGCACAGACTTACTGGGCTTCTATCAACATACACTCCTTTTTGCCAGAGGGTAATCACTGGCCATCCTGGTTAAATGTTGCCATCGGTACAGGAAGCGAAAATTTGTACGGAGGCTTCCAAAATGAGTGGAAAGAAGGCGATGCCTCATTTAGGCTTGTCGAAGGATATCCTAGAATTAGACAGTTCTATATAGCACTAGACTTAGACCTTACCAAAATTAAAACCAACAACTACTTTTTAAAAGGAATCTTATCCGTCTTTAATATTTTTAAATACCCATCTCCTGCACTAGAAATTAACACCAATGGTGAGATTATTTTTCATTTTCTGAGGTTCTAATGTTTCTCTTCCTAGTGTATATCACTTAGCATTTTCACTATTATTTTTTAAAATCAATATTACATATCTTTGCAAAAATATTTTTTATGCTGTATTCGATGACAGGTTATGGAAGTGCCACAGGGCAAGTGGGAGAAACAACCGTTTTTGTTGAAATCAAAACTCTCAATTCTAAAAGTACTGACCTAAGAGTAAAATTGCCTCTCATGCTTAATAGTCAGGAACACGTCATCAGGAAAATCTTGCTTGACGAAGTCATACGAGGCAGGATAGAATGCATAATTACCATTGAAAATCTGGACGGAAGCGGAAGCGAGTTAATTAATAAGAAGCTTTTTGAAAGCTATTTTAAAGAAATAAAAGACCTACAAAAAAAGCTTGGTATCAGCGAAGGCGATATTACACAGACCATCCTTAGGATTCAAGATGTCGTGGGCACTGGCAGTGACGAACTAGATCCGGCCATTCTTAAGGCAACCGAAACTGCCTGCATCGATGCGGCCAAATCTTTAAACAAATTTAGAGAAGAAGAAGGTGCCGTCATAGGACAAGATTTAACTGAGAGGATACGAATTATCACCGAACTAATACCGGCCATAGAGCCTCACGAAGTCGACCGAATACCCAAAATAAGAGAAAGAATCCTAAAAAATCTTGAAGAATTTAAGAAAATAGAAAGTGTTGACCATAATCGATTCGAACAAGAAATTCTTTTTTATCTTGAAAAACTGGATATCTCTGAAGAGAAGGTTAGACTAAGGCAACATTGCAAATATTTCTTGGAAGAAATGCATTCTCCAGAAATTCAAATAGGTAGAAAACTAAACTTTATAAGTCAAGAAATCGGCAGAGAAATCAACACCCTAGGATCTAAAGCACAACATTTGGAAATTCAACAAATCGTCGTCATGATGAAAGACGAATTAGAAAAAATAAAAGAACAGATTGCCAATGTCCTTTAGTTTTGATTCAAAATCAGGAAAACTCATTTTACTGACTGCCCCTTCAGGTTCTGGAAAAACGACCATCGCTCGGCATCTTCTACAAAAATATGAAGAACTCGACTTCTCAGTATCGGCAACCACCCGCGAGCCTAGGCATTATGAGACCGATGGTAAGGATTACTACTTTATATCTTCTGATGAATTTAAACAACGCTTAGAAAATGGCGAATTCGTAGAACACGAAGAAGTCTATGAGAACCAGTACTATGGGACACTGCAGTCAGAAATCGAGAGAATTTGGGCATTGGGTAAGAGCATCGTATTTGATATTGATGTAAAAGGAGCAAAGAACCTAAAGGAACAATTTGGAGAGCAATGCCTATCCATTTTCATCAGACCACCCTCTCTGGAAGTCCTAATCGAAAGACTTACCAACCGAAAAACGGAATCTGAAGACAGCCTCAAAAAGAGAATAAAACGTGTGACCAACGAAATGGACTATGAAAATTACTTTGACGTCGTCTTGGTTAATGACATTCTCGACGTCGCATTGATAGAGTCCGAACATTTGTTAGAAAGATTCGTTTATGGAGGAGCATCTAAGTATCATGAATTACAAAAAGCTAAACAAACACGAAATTAGGGTCAGCACAAAAGTCACTTACGAAGGTCTCTCGGATCTCAACGGGGTGAAGCATCAGATTTTTTCTTACAAAGTCCACATCGAAAACCATACCAACCAAAACCTAAAGCTACTTAGTAGAAAATGGATAATCTACGATTCTCTATCAGGCAAACGCATTGTGGAGGGTGAGGGTGTTGTGGGATTGAGACCCTCTATAAGCAGTGGTGCCACTTTTGATTATGACTCCTGGTGTCCTATATTGGGAGATTTTGGCAGTATGGAAGGGTATTTTTATTTTATAAATGAAATTACTCTGGAGTATTTTGAAGCTAAAATCCCTCTTTTTGAATTGGTGGTGCCGGACATTATGAACTAACGGAAAAGCCTTATTTACAGTGGATTAAAATTGCTTGTTAGCCAAAAATGAACCACTTAGATTAATCATCCCCACCAGTGTGTCATAATTTTCCTTGTCATTTTCTGTTTCCTTAGATTTTCTTGTTAATCATCTAATACCTATTTTGTGCAAAAATTAACTTTACCTACCATGATTGTGAATGTTCTTGTCCTATTTCGATTTCCAAGTATTTTTCGAGCATTGATGATTTTGAGTTTTATATTTTCATATCAAGAAATACTCTCTTCACAGAAATTGTATATGGAATTAGGAATGGGAGTTAATGTTTCTGCTATTCCTAAGGACGGAAGTACTAAGTTGGATTTAACGGCCACGAATGTCAAAATTCCTTTTCCTTCCCTAAGATTCAGATTTATATATAACCGATCGGGGTTTACTCTAGGCATGATGCAGCTTCCCGAGCTATCCATATTTGAATATGGTGTGGTACCATACAAAGTTTATCAATCTAAGAAAATGGACATCTATCCAGATCTGTGTTTTTTTAGATATATCGGTTACAATGTGTTAAATCAAGGAGGCAAGCTTGGTCTCACTATTGACTATAAAACTGGTCATAATTTTCAAGTCGGTACCACTTTTAATGTATGTGTAGGTGGCCTTGATAGAATCTTAGAGGGCTACAATTATCGATTTTTTGGAGTCTGCAACATCTTTCTTTCGTACCGCTTTTATAAAAAATTGGCCGTTTGACACCTATCGTGCGACGACCGCTTTAGTTCATAATTCTTTGGTTTTACCTTTTTATAAACCCTAATTGAAAAAAGGATTATACATTTTTTCTGAGCCTATCGAGGTGCTTCTACCATGCCCCGGATATACCTTTACTTCATCATTCAAAGTAAATAATTTCTTATTAATACTCGAGATTAAAGTGTCATAGTCACCACCCGGAAGATCTGTCCTGCCGATGCTCCTTTCAAACAAGACATCTCCATCGATCAATTGTTTGCTTTCTTCATGGTAAAATGAGAGGCTTCCCGGTGAATGTCCTGGAGTAAAGAGAATGGACAACTCTGTATTTCCAAATTTTATTTGATCATTTTCATCAATAAATTCTGTAATCTCAACACTCGGAAGGTGATTTAAACCATACATTTGACATACCGTGGGATACATTTCCAGAACCGCGACTTCCTCTTTATGTGCTGACAGGTTCAAGCCATATTTTTCGGACACCCATCCGTTTCCAAAAACATGATCTACATGACAATGAGTATTAAGTAGCAAGACAGGTTTTAACCCATTTTCCTTAATAAAAATTTCAAACATTTTCCTATCGGCTTCGGTGTACATGCCGGGATCTATGATTACACATTCTTTGCTGTCATCATACAATACATAAGTATTTTCTTCGAATGGATTAAATGTAAACTGCTTGATTCTCATCATATCAAATTTTATTTTTCTAAAATAACTCCCCCTGTACAGCTAAGGGATATAGCCTAAAACTCATCCTATGAAATTCGCAAGGCCCATGTGCAATGATGGCATTTCTGTGTTCTTCGGTTGGATAACCTTTATTCTGTTTCCAATTGTACATAGGATATTTTTCATGTAATTCCTTCATGTAAGCATCTCTTTCTGTTTTTGCCAATATCGATGCAGCGGCAATAGAGGTATATTTCCCATCGCCTTTGATGATACACTCATGAGAGATATCTTTGTATGGTATAAATCTATTACCATCAATGAGTAAAATATTAGGTGATAATGCCAGCTGGTCTAGAGCTCGATGCATAGATCTGATAGATGCGTTGAGAATGTTCACTTTGTCTATTTCGTAATGCATATATCGAGCCACTCCCCATGTAAGTGCCTTGGTTTTTATAACCTCAGCCATCTCGAGTCGTTGCGCTTCATTGAGCTTTTTGGAGTCATTCAGCAAGGGGTGATTAAAATCTTTTGGAAGGATAACTGCCGCGGCAAATACTGGCCCAGCCAGACATCCCCTACCTGCTTCGTCACATCCGGCTTCTATCTTGTTTTTGTATTTAAAAGTGAGTAAACTCAAATCTCCCTAATTCGATTATTCCTTTTCAAATTTATAGATCTCCCAGTTGTGGACGTACTATGATGTCCTCAATACATGCCGATGAGCTTAATTCTAGGGCATTGGCAATCAATAGAGCTATATCATTGGCCTCCATCAATCTTTCTTTGGGCAAATCCACTCCCGCCCAACTATGAGACCAGGTAGCACCAGGCAGAATAGCCGTAACCTTAATCCCTTTGTCTTTTAGCTCTTCCCTCAAGACTTTGGTGTAACCATATAATGCAAATTTTGAAATGCTGTACGATCCTCCATTGGGGTAAGCTATTTTACTTGCTATGCTACACATATTAAAAATGTGACCACTGTGTTGATTTAACATGGCTGGCAGCAAAGCATTCGTAAGATAGTAAGCACTGTATAGATTGGTCTCGATCATAAATTCCAATGCTCCTTCCTCCTCGGTATGTGTGAGCCCTGAAATGAAGACTCCGGCATTGTTTACGAGGACATCCACGGTGTCAAATTTTGATAGAATCTCCTTTGAAAATGCGAGGACATCCTCTTTTTTACGCATATCGGTATCCTTGGCCAAAACGTTGATTTTCGGATACTTTTTTTCTAAATCTTCCTTTATTTCTTTTAAATCTCGGAGATTTCTTGAGCATATTGCTAAATCGTACCCTTTATTCGCTAATGAGTAGGTAATTGCACGACCTATTCCTTTGGTGGCACCAGTGATAATTGCTAGCATTTTTTAGTATTCAATTGTAATGTTCACGATATTCATCGGGTCAAAATTAGAGAATAAACTTTGAATCCCTGAAAATAGTTTAATTTTGACCTTCAAACTAAATATCACAAAGTCTGTTTCGATTGTGGACAGTTTTTGAAGAGAATCGTTAGAATGTTATATGATTAAAGATGCTTTAGAACATTTCGGGAAGTTTGTTGCTTGGCAACCACAGATTTACAAAAAACCTGAAAATCGTAGTATGTATCAGAAAGAGATTATACGCCAAATGTACGACATTGGCATAGGCTCTTTAGGTATCGTGTTTTTGATTTCCATATTTATTGGAGCTGTGACTTCTGTGCAATTTTATTATCAAATGGAAGGCACATTGATTCCTCCTTACTATATTGGCTATGTTGTCAGGGATATGACGATTATTGAGCTTGCACCTACGATTACTTGCTTGGTATTAGCTGGGAAAGTAGGTTCAAACATGGCGGCTGAAATCGGTGGAATGCGACAAAAAGAACATATTGATGCCATGGAAATCATGGGTGTAAATACATCTGCATATTTGGTCATGCCTAAGACGGTTGCGGCTGTACTAGTGATTCCAATCTTGGTCTGCGTAGCGGCGATATTGAGCCTACTTGGAGCTTACGTCGCATCAGTACCTACGGGATTGTTCACAGCAGCGGAATATACGAGAGGAGTGCGGTCATTTTTTATACCATACAATGTATTTATGATGTTGGTCAAAGCCGTCGTATTTGCATATATTTTGACTTCTGTGTCATGTTATCAAGGATATTTTGTCAAAGGAGGAAGTATAGAATTAGGTGCTGCTAGTACGAGAGCGGTCGTTTTTAGTGATATTCTGATATTGCTTTCTGATTATATAATCGCAGTATTATTAACGGCATGATAAGAGCAGAAAATATATACAAGAGTTTCGGAGATCAGGAAGTTTTGAAAGGCATTAGCTTTACTTTTGAAGCGGGGAAAAACAATCTTATCATTGGTCGATCCGGTGCAGGAAAAACCGTTTTATTGAAAATATTGGTTGGCTTGTTTCCTCCGACGGCAGGTAAGGTATGGTACAATGATCAAAACTTATGTGTACTAAAACCTCAAGAATTGCGACAACTCAGACTTAAAGTGGGGATGCTTTTTCAAGGGAATGCTCTGTTTGATTCGATGACCATCGAAGAAAACATTCGATTCCCTATGGATATGTTTACCAAAAGAACTCCCGCAGAAAAACAGAAACAAGTTGACTATTGTCTTGAACGGGTAAGTCTGTCAGGAATTAATAAAAAGTTTCCTTCTGAAATAAGTGGAGGGATGCAAAAACGGGTGGGAATAGCTCGTGCTATTGTGTTAGAACCAAAATACCTATTCTGCGATGAACCCAATTCTGGGCTTGACCCTAAAACGGCAATTACAATTGACGACTTAATCAACGGCATTACTAAGGAAAATAAAATTACAACTATCATCAATACTCACGATATGAATTCGGTGATGGAAATCGGTGACAATATCTGTCTCGTGGACCACGGGAAACTTGCATGGCAAGGAAACAAATCAGAGGTTTTGTCAAGTAAAAATGAAACATTACACGATTTTATTTTTGCTTCTCCGTTTTTACAGAAATTAGTCAACCAAATTAACGCCGATAAAATCTAATCCTTTTGTAGTGTGACATCGGTCAATTGATACATCAGCCGATTCACATCTTTGTCATTGAGGTTTAATTTCCCCTTTATTACGATGGGATCCGCCGTGTACTTTATACCTTCATTAGCTACTACTTCCACTACGGTTTCTGGACCAGCACCTCCACAAAAGAAACACATATTATATGGAAAAGCTGAAAATATAAACTCAGTCTGAGACTCGTATCCCTGTACCGGTATGATATATCCTTTTAGGACTATTTCTTGTCCTGCCAAAGCTTTTACATCTTCACTGAATACTGGCTTGTCAACTTTAAATCCTAGCAACTCATCATAATCCTTCTTGTAGCTTATTTTTGCTAGTGTCTTCCATACTGGTGTCTCATTCTGTGCAAACAATCCAATTGGCACTGCAAGAAGTAAACAAATAATAAACGGTCTCATTAATATCTTTTTAAATGGCTCAAAAAATAGCTTATTCAATTATTACGGCTTGTTCCAAAGTGTACATCAGATTATCAACACTGTTTTCATTGATTCTGAGGATTCCACTCAGCTTAATTTTATCATCACTGTATGGTACTTTTATACCGTCTTTCATGAAGACTTGCATCGCTGTTTCTGGTCCCGCTTTACCACAAAAAAAGCACATATTTTGGGGAAGCTTTGAGAGCATAAAATGACTTTGTTCTTTCTTCCCTGTCAATGGAATTATATACCCTTTCACCTCAATCATCTTTCCTTCCATAGCCTTGACTACCGGACTTAGAGTAGGGATTTTTATTTCCATGCCATAAGATGGGTCAAATTCGGTCTTAAATGTAACCATCGATAATGTTGACCAAGAATCCTGAGCTCCCAACAATCCAGCATACAATATCAATACCACAACAATGAAAATTCTCTGCATTTTTTTATCTTTCGCTTTTATATGAACGCAAAAATAATTGCATTGTTACCAATCATATAATTACGGGCAAAATTAGCTGATTTAAATTATTAAATTTAGAAGAGTAAAAATACAAAGCATTCATTGAAAGCGAAAAAATCTTTTGGACAACATTTTCTCAATAATGAGACCATAGCACAGAGAATCGTTGATGCACTACCTTATGACAATGTCATCAAAAATGTGTTAGAAATAGGACCCGGAAAAGGAGTTCTGACCAAATATCTTTTGCAAAAAGATATCAATCTAAAAGTGGTAGAGGCCGACAAAGACATGGTTTCTTATTTGAAAACAAATTATAATCTGGATGATTCGCAAGTAATATTTCTTGATTTTTTAAAGCTCAACTTAACGAAAGTTTTTGACAATCAAGAATTTCGACTCATCGGAAACTATCCCTACAACATCTCCTCCCAAATCCTCATTAAAATGATAAATTATCACCGCTTAGTGCCGGATATGGTCGGTATGTTTCAAAAAGAAGTGGCTGAAAGAGTCGTGGCTCCTGAAGGTTCAAAAACCTATGGAGTTATTAGCGTTTTAGTGCAGCTGTATTATCATGGGAAGCAGATAATAAAAGTATCGCCAGGCAATTTTTCTCCACCTCCAAAAGTCGATAGCAGCGTGATCTTTCTCGAACGACGAGAAGATAGAGTGATTGATTTTGATGAGAGACTATTCCGTCAAATTGTGAAAGTTTCCTTTGGTCAAAGAAGAAAAATGCTAAGGAACACCCTGAAAAACATTATAGGAGATCACACGTTTATAGAGGATGATTCCCTCATAAAAAGACCAGAACAGCTATCAGTCGAGGAATTTATACAATTGACAAAAATTATTGAGAATATAAAATCAGAACATGATGAATCTTGAAGAAAGAATTAATAGCGATCTAAAAGATGCCATGAAGGCAAAAGATCAAGCAGCATTGAGAACTATTAGATCAGTAAAATCTGCAATATTATTATTTAAAACAGATGGCACAGGTGCTGAACTTGACGATGAAGCAGCCATAAAAATGGTTCAAAAACTGGTAAAACAACGTCAAGATTCACTAGACATCTATGAAAAACAAGGCAGAGAAGACCTTGCTGTGACAGAAAGAGAAGAAATAGAAGTATTAAAACGCTATTTACCTAAGCAACTTTCGGAAGATGAATTAACTTCCGAAATCACCAGTATCATTAAAGATATGGGTGCTAGTGGCATGAAGGATATGGGCAAAGTAATGGCTGAAGCTAACCAGCGATTAGCGGGAAAAGCTGACGGAAAAACCATTGCAAGCATCGTTAAAAATCAACTGACTTAACCCTGAATGTAAACAATGTTTTTTTCCTCGAAAAAGGGCTCTGAAAAATAATTAGAGATAGGTGTTACTTCGTAGTACTCCCACTTTGGCAGTAATTTTAATTCCTCTACAAGATTTCCTCCCTTTAGAGCGATGAGGCCATTAGGAAGTCTATTTTGTTGGTTATTACTTATAAGCCTTCTCGACCAATGTATCAATTGATCGACCTTGGCTACGGCTCGTGAGACCACGAAATCATATTTTCCTTTAATTTCCTCAGCACGAGCATGTAGACCTTTTGCATTAGTAAGATTGAGAGATTCAATGATGGCGTTGACCACTTTTATTTTTTTACCTGTACCATCCACGAGTGCAAAATCCGATTCCGGAAATAGAATGGCAAGTGGAATTCCCGGAAATCCTCCACCCGTGCCTAAATCAAATATTTTACTCCCCTCCTTAAAAGAAATATATTTGGCTATACTGAGCGAATGCAAAACGTGGTGGAGCATGATATTTTCGACGTCTTTTCGACTTATGACATTAATCATTTGATTCCACTCAGCGTAAAGCTGAGGCAGTGCAGCGAATCTTTCTTTTTGTATCGATGTAAGCTCGGGAAAATATTTTTCTATTATTTCCAATCTGTTCGACTTTTAGTAATTAATAAAAGTGGTGCAAATATAACATAGTATAAAAACATGAAAAAGTCTAAAAATGGTAGCCATACAAGAAGGTCTGATTCCATGAATTTTTTATATATCTTGAATGTAAATACATATTGACATAACCATTTTATCGGAAGAAAAGCAAGGAACTTATAGTTAGCGATAAAGCTTGCAGTCAACACTCCCAACCAAAACATGATTTGAGACCCCGAATATAAAGACAGCAATATCTTATGTCCCGTTTTATAGGAAGTAGAAGTACTATGATGTCTCATTTTTTGTCTAAAATAAGACTTGAAAGTCTCGGGTGCAACACTGTACACGAAAGATTCAGGATTAATATTAATGCCTGTATTCCTCGAGTTCGCAATTTTTTGAATCAAGAGATCATCGTCACCGGAGGCCATAGATTCATTAAGAATATCTGCATTATTGCTAACCAAATGGTGTCGATATGCCAAATTGCGACCCACTCCCATGTAAGGAATCCTTCGCAGTGCATAAGACATATATTGAGTCGCTGTTAGGAATGTTTCATACCGTTGAAATCTGTTCAGCAAACTAGATTTTTTGAAAAATGGGCCATATCCCAGCACAATTTCTTGGTCCTGAATCTCACGCATCATACTGCTTATCCAACCCTTCGTATTGGGGACACAATCCGCATCTGTCAATAGTAATATTTCGCCACTTGATTTTCTAATTCCTTCTTTTAGTGCTTGTTTCTTACCAGGTCTATCGATTTCAACTTTGAAATATTTTAATTTTTCATCCTTTGGAAGGTCGTAATTCCACGGATCTGAAAAATCATCCATTAACACAATTTCATAATTAGGATAATCCTGCTCTAGCCAATGATGAAGGTGATTCCTAATGTTAGAAATGTCGTTTTTAAAACAAACGATAATCGATACTTTCGGGAAATTATCCATTGTTTTCGGTAGTTGAGTATACTGATTGAATTTGAAAAAAAAATAGCCATAAAATCCAAGATGAATGAGCAATGATGCTGATATTAGGAGAAAAAGAATCTCAATCATTTATTCCTTTTATCTAGCCCCCACAGTAGTTTTTCACTCACCGTATGTATAAAACTATTCCCTTCTAATTGTACCAAGCAGAATTTTGACCTACACTTTTTTACCGTAATCCTATGTTCTGCACTGATGATTTCGTGCCTAGAATCCAGTGTGCATAGAAAACTATCCGTTCTCCCCTCCAGTGTCAGTGTTATTTCCTTTTCATCACTAAATACAATGGGTCTCATCGTGAGATTGTGTGGAGCAATCGGCGTGATTATAAAATTTCCTGATCCGGGAAAGACTATCGGCCCACCACACGAGAGTGAATATCCCGTAGATCCCGTAGGGGTACTGATAATGAGACCATCAGCCCATATTGCATTCAGATACTCGCCATTGATGTAACAATGTACGGTTATCATGGCAGAATTATCTCTTTTATGTACCGTAAAATCGTTTAATGCGAAATTATTTTCACCGAAAATTGACAGGTTAGAGGTGACCTCTATCATAGTTCTCCCATCTATTATATAATGCCCATTTACCAATGCATCAATGGCTTCTCCCACCTTGTGTTTTTCCGTACTCGCGAGAAAACCGAGCCTACCAAGATTGATGCCGAGAATGGGAATTTCGGCGTTTTTGACGAGGGTCGCCGCATGCAATATAGTGCCATCTCCTCCCAGTGTAATCACAAAATCAATCTTCTCCTTGACCAATTCCTTATGATCGTGAATCACTTCATACTGAGCGACTAAGATATTTTTTTCAAGTAATTGAGAATAAAGCTTTACATCTATATACACTTTAACGGCCTTGGCCGAAAAGTCGTGAAGTAGCCTTGAAATGATTTCTATATCTTCTACTTCTATTCTCTGTCCATAGAGGAGTACTCGCATACATCAAAGATAAACAGAGTTTTTAATTCAATGTATTAGGCGGTTCTTTTATTGAATCAAAAATTACTAATAACTTTCGTTTCAGTAATGTTCACCGTTATTATGAATTAGTATTCTTTTCCATATTTTTGCAACAGTCACTTACCCACAGTTTGTAAATGCGATACAAAAGAAGACTTCGTCGAATTAAAGAGATTGATTAGGAAAATGATATTATTTTTGTAACAATTCATGTAAATAAACATAATGAAAACCAAAGTTGCACTTAAAGGAATTGAATTTTATGCTTTCCACGGATTTCATGAAATAGAACAAAAAATGGGCAATAAATTCGCCATAGATGTCGAAGTCGAGTTAAAGAGCTTTGACAGTGTCAATGATGATATCAATGATACTTTAGACTACGATATTTTGTTTCAGTTATGCAAGGAAGAGATGGCAAATACTCAAAAACTCCTTGAAACGGTAGTTTTTAATATCATTCAAAAATTGAAAAAATTGGATGAACATGTTACGGCCGGGAAAGTCTCTTTGGCCAAATTTTCACCTCCATTGGATGGTAAAATTGAAAAAGCGGTCATTACTATGGAGTTTTAACATTAAAATATGCAGTGACGCAACCATTAAAAGTGTCCTTGCATCTTAGTTTTTTGAAAAATAAATCTAAACATGAGAATCGTATTCAAATATATATTTTCGATATTGATTGTTAACTCAATTTTCGTCTCCTGTAAGAATGACATTGGACTCAATGATGGACTTAAGCCACCAGCACTAGGCGTATTAAATGAAATCGTCGTCATAGCTGATGACAAATTGTACGATGGTCCCATTGGTGATACTTTGAGATATTATTTTGAATCCGCTTATCCACTTATGCCGGCACCCGAAAGTATGTTTGACTTACGGCATTTTACACCCGAAGAGTTAGATAACCAACCTCTAAGAAAAGAATTGAGAACTTATCTAGTCGTGGCCAATCTATCAGATACGGAATCGTCAACGACTAAAATGGTACGGTCTGACCTCGGTGAAAATCGATACCTCAAAGTAAAAGAAGGCAACGATGTAACCACCCTTGTAGGTAAAGATAAATGGGCTCAAGGTCAGATGCTGTTCTACATATTTGCCAATGATCCTTCGAATTTGGAAAAAGCCATTGCAGAGAATTTCAACAGTATTGCAACCAAAGTCAATAAATTTGATGAATCTATTATAGAAGGTAATATCTATGCTGTCCGACATGTGAACAAAGGCCTTTCCGAAAAAATTTTAAACGAATTTGGAATCGAAATGAAAGTTCCAAATGACTACAATATGGTCGTCGATAAACCGGAAGATCACTTCATGTGGTTGAAAAAGGATGCCAAAGATGCTGTGATGGGAATTGCCCTTCAAAGTGTAAAATACCGCAATCAAAGTCAACTAAACTTGGATAGTCTCATTGCATTTAGAAATGAGTATGGAAAAAAATACATAAGTAGTGATAAAGAAGGTAGCTATATGGTGACAAATGACGAAGACCTCCCTATCATGTCTTATGATGTCGAGATTGATGGCCATTATGCCAAGGAAATCAGAGGTATATGGGAAATGGAAAATGACTTTAAAGGAGGGCCTTACTTTTGTTATGCCATACCTCTCCCCGAGCAAGACAGATTGGTCTATATTGACGTCCTCGTCCTGAGGCAAGGAAAAGACAAACGCAACTTAATGCAACAATTAGACTACATTGTCAAAAATATTAAAATACCTTCGACCAAGACCAACTAAATTTCAGAATTGGCTTTATTATTGCATATTTAAAACCGTAACAAAAATTAATTAAAAAATGAGTTTTCCTAGTGATTTAAGCATTGCACAAAATGCAAAACTTCAGCCTATTGACGAGATTGCTGCAAAATTAAATTTAGACAGAGAAATTTTGCACCATTATGGTAAGTACATTGCTAAGTTGCCTCTTGACTTAATCGACGAGGAAAAAATCAAAAAACATAAGTTAATCCTCGTTACTGCCATTAACCCTACCCCCGCAGGAGAAGGGAAAACTACGGTTTCTATTGGCTTAAATGAAGGCTTAAATAAAATAGGAAAACAATCCATAGCAGTCTTAAGAGAGCCATCTCTAGGGCCAGTTTTCGGAATCAAAGGGGGAGCAGCCGGTGGTGGTTATTCTCAAGTAGTGCCTATGGAAGATATTAATCTGCATTTTACCGGAGACTTTTCCGCAGTAGAAAAGGCCAATAACTTATTATCCGCTTTGGTAGATAATAATCTCCAAAACAAACTCCATAGCCTAAATATTGATCCACGGACTATCGTATGGAAACGAGTGATGGATATGAATGACCGTGCCTTAAGAAATATCGTCATCGGGCTGGGTGGTACTGCTAACGGTGTCCCTAGACAGGACGGATTTAATATTACTCCGGCTTCTGAAGTGATGGCTATTCTATGCATGTCTAAGGATAGAGAGGACTTAAAAAAGCGATTGGGAGATATATTTATTGGATTTACTTTTGATAATAAACCAATATTTGCTCGAGATCTTAAAGCAGAAGGTTCAATGGCACTTCTTATGAAAGATGCCATCAAACCAAATCTCGTACAAACACTTGAAGGAAATCCTGCCATCCTACATGGTGGCCCTTTTGCCAATATTGCACAAGGAACCAACACGATTATTGCTACAAAAATGGGTATGTCTCTCAGTGAATATACTGTGACTGAGGCAGGTTTTGGAGCGGATCTTGGTGCAGAAAAATTTATGGATATTAAATGTGGATATGGAAATCTAGCCCCTGATGCCATTGTCCTTGTAGCAACGATAAGAGCCTTAAGACATCACGGTGGCGCAAAGAAAGACGAGTACAATACACCTTCGCTAGAAAGAGTCGCAAAAGGATTCGAGAACCTAGAAAAACACATCGAAAACTGTCGAAAATTTGGTATTACACCGATCGTTGCAATTAATCATTTCCCGACCGATACTCAAGAAGAGATTAATTTTATCATTGACAAATGTCGGGAAATGGGAGTAGAAGCAGTACCGTCTTATGGATTTGCAAAAGGAGGAGAAGGAACCAAAGACCTAGCTCATGCCGTAGTCAACAACATTGCTCAAGGTACCAATCACTTTAAGAGATTGTACGATTGGAATGATAGTATAGAAGAAAAAATTGAAATTATTTCTAAAGAAGTATATGGTGCCTCTGGGGTAGATTATTCTCCCGAAGCTAAAAGACAATTGAGATCTATCAAATCTTTAGGTTTTGACAAACTACCCGTGTGTATGGCAAAAACACAAAAATCCCTTTCTGACAAGGAGACTCTTGTCGGGAGGCCAAGAGATTTTGAGGTACAGGTGAGAGAATTCGAATTTGCTGCTGGAGCAGGTTTTGTAATACCAATATTGGGCAATATGATGCGAATGCCTGGATTGCCTTCCGTGCCTGCATCAGAGGGTATGGATATTGACAATGATGGAGTAATTACTGGTCTAAGTTAGTATCAAAGCTCGTTTTTCTACCAAAATATACAAGCAGAGACAAACAAAAGAAAAAGATAAAGCCAACTTTATCGACTTCGAGTAAGTCATTCATTGTGTTAAGAATAAGGACTATGATGACACATAATAGTGATGCCATGACCAATGTTTTGTCCCGAAGACTCTTGGTCAAATGATAGACTTTTTCTCCATATAATAATGTGGTTATCACTAAGGATATAAATATCAAGAATCCAAAAATTCCTTGCTCGACCAATACCATTAAATAATAGTTGTGGATACCTGAATGTTCAGGATTGTCACTTACGTAGGTCTGAAAACTCGTCAAGGTATAGGGTTTATAAAAAGAATAAAAAGTGCTAGGGCCGAAGCCAAAAATCGGTTTATCTTCAACCATGGCGACACCAGCTACCCATCGGTGGATGCGTTCCATACTCGAAATATCCTCAAGTTTATAGGTCGCGGAAATCAGATTTCCAAATTCGTCATGAGAAATGGTTTTTTCAAAATTTGGTGCTAAGTCCAGCCATGCATTATTGTTGTACAAAAACAAACCACCAATCATTACGACCATAACACTCGCAATAATCGCTTGTTTTATAAGTTTCCATTGGAAAATATAATAAGCTGCCACCGCCAAGACAATAGAGCCCATAGCTGCTCGTGTGTAAGATAGGCTTATAGCCAGTATATATAACAGGATTAAAAATCCATACACAAGTTTGCCCATTTTATTAGTAGATATCCTAAACATCGCCCATACAAATGGCAAGACTAACACCGCAATGGCTGCATAACTTACATGGTTTCTAAAGAATGGCTTCATCACTAGATTAATCGAATCAAACGTAAAATTCTGCAATGAATGTCTGAAAATGGTAATCATAATCCCAATCGCCAATGACCAGATACAGACCTTGAAAAGCTTGATGACGATCTCGGTATTAATAAAATTCAATGGGAGAAAGAAAAAAGGAATAATGTACCAAAGTTTGGCAATAAAGTACTTAAACGAAAGTATATGATCTTGAGAAAACAAACTCGTAAAAAATATGGCGATTACATGAAGGATGATTAGTATGGTAATCGGATTGTCGAGATATAGGAATTTCTCTTTTAGTCCCCTCGTTATGAGGGATAATATTCCGATGCCGAACAATAGCCACATGATAGGCTCACTGGGTAAGTCTGTTCCTAGAGTTTGGCTGAAAGAAAACTCAATAGAATACGGTATCGTCAGAAAAAAAAGAAAGTAAATACTCCTGTAATCTAACAACAGTATAAACACTGAAAATAAGGATAATACGCCAAGTAGTGGTATAGGATTGTCCTTATCAATAAATTGATACAGTGCAAGTAAAAAAATTGCAATCGATAAGAAAAATGCCCATTTCTCTTTTTTACTTATATATATCGCAGCATCCTGCATCGCTGGCTAAAGTACACTTTTGTAACCGTCGATAAGCAAGACTGCCAAGCATGAAAATATGAAAGCAAAAAACGTTGCACCCAAGATAATCAATGAACGCAATGGTCTCGACTTATAGTTTGGATAAGTCGCAGGCTGAATAATGATTAAAGACGGGTTTTGGCTGAATTCTGCGTTGTCCATAAGATTTTTCCTTTCCAAATCAAATGCCAATTGATCTTGCAGAACTCTTAATTGTTTTTCTAAAGAGGTTATCAATGAATATCCTTTGTTATAATTGTTGACTTCGTCATCGACCGCCATCATTTTTCCGGTCAAGCCTTCCGTTTCTGCCCTATATTTATTCAAAGAGTCTCGAGAAATTGCATTCTTTTTGTAGAATTCCAATTTAGATTTTGCATCACTAAGTTTGGCTTTGGTGTTTGATTTAATTTTTGACAAGACCTCACCTTGAAATTCTGTACTTAACACTCCGTAACTATCCCTGAGATTTGAGAGGCTATCGTTTAAAATTTTTTGTCTTTCCAATTTATTTTCAATGGAAAGCGACAGTGTTTTAGAAAGGGTTAGTTGATTGGTCTTTATGATGTTTTGGGATAAACTGTCAAGTACCACTATTGAGTAATCTACAATTTTTTTGGCCATTTCAGGATCTTTATCCTCAGCGGTAAGCTCTAGTGCATCATATTTCGTCTTACTCACTGAAAACAATTCCCAAAATCGAGTGAAAATTTGAAATTTTGCTTTAGGCGAATTTTCTTTAATTTCATAAGACTTGTAGAGGTTAAAATGATCAATAATTGCGAAGGTAAATTCCTGCGAAGTGGCAATACTTAACAACCGATCCAACTCGTCATTATTCCCATAAATATCCGTTGGCCTTTCGTAAGAACCAAGGGGAATAGGCTTTGACAAGTCCTCACTCGCTGGATAGGCCAATGCCGTAGATTTGTAATAATCAGGCATAAAAAGCGTGATAATCAAGCTCAATATTGCCACTAAAATAGTAGTTATTATAATTTGCTTTTTCCACTTTTTTAAAGTCTGAATTATACCCAAAATACTGTACTCTCTTGCCATAAGAAAAGTTTTATCTAAAAATGCGAAGTTAAGTTTATTTATTGTTTGCTAGATGAAATCTCTAATTTATTGTATTCATAGATTGCGACCATAAATGTACCCAAAGCTGCGAAGGTTTGTGTCAAAAGAGTTGCAATAGCCGCCCCCTCAGCGTTGTAGATAGGGATGAGTTTCCAATTTAAAAAAGCATTTGTCAATAAGGCTATAAAAAATATAACACTTAATATTTTTAACTTCTTCATACTCAACAGTAATGGGCCAAACACATGGATTAGTATTAATGGTATCAATGCCAGTATGATATATTGAAAGACCACATCATAATATTCGGTATATTGGTCATAAAAAAATGAGAGTATTTTGGTTTTTAACAACAGTAGAAAAACAACGGCCGATCCCAATAAAAATGTCAAAATAAGAGTGCCTGTTTTCACCAGTTTCATAAGGTTTGGTTTGTCATCTATACTCCTCGAATACATAGGAAGTAGTATTCCAGCGGCCAGCACACCCACCATGTTGGCAGCTTCGAAAAATCGGAATCCTGCCGCATAGACAGAAATCTCCCTTTGCGTAGAAAGATAGCCAAGCATGATGCCATCTATTTTTGTATAGGCCATCATTAAAAATATAATTATGGTGAATGGTTTTAGTTTCTTGAGTAGGGTCGCATTCCATATCTTTGACCACCTGAGATGAAATGCACCATTCTGTTTTCTATAGATAAAAATGCTAATTATTAGTGCCAAAGTCGCAGCACATACCTGAGCAATGACAAACCAATAAATAGAAAATTCATTCGCATAATATTGCATCAAAAAAAGAAGAATAATGATAAGAAATATACGGTCCAGAGCAGAAATCAAACTATCTGTTCTATAATTTCCATGAGCTGAAATACTTGATCTAAATAATATAAACAAAGAAGATAATGCCATACCTAAGGCAATCCAAAATATCACTTTTAAATTATATCCTCCGAGCAATCCACTCATCAAGACGATGAAAATAAAGCTCATAGATAATGCTAACTTAAGAGATATCAAATGGTCAAAATAGCTTTTAGAATTATTTGTTTGCGATAGTTTTACGACGTTAAATTGTTGCAAACCCGGCTCATTAATAAATTGGAATAAGAATACAAAACTTAATACTTCAAAGTACAATCCGTAATCATTACCTAAAAGATTTTGCACCTCAGTTTCTACAAAAAGGAGATAGAAGGGTTTTATTAAAAAATTAATAAATACGACAATCGATATATTAATAAAAAATTCCCTTCTCAATTGATAAAGTTTGAAATGCAATGATACAACCTAAAATTAAGCTTCGCAATACAATCAGATCGCAAAATAAACAACATTTGCGATGCGACATTCATTAAAAACTTCGTAAAAAAATTATGAAATAAAAATTCATATTAAATATTTTTATAATACGTAAATAAATTTTTATCTTTGCCAAGTTGTTCTCCGAATGATGGAAAGAGACAACCCAATTCCAACCAAGGTTATTTTTTTTGAACACAAACTGATTTGCAATGCAAAAACCGATTCATGTTTTGCTGATTATGGCATTGGCTCTTATTGGGCTGGGGTTTAAGATGCCCACGATACATTTAGGAGAAAAAGATTATACGATTAGTGGAAAAATCACCAACGAAAATGGCAGTCCGATGGCTGGTGTAGAAGTATATCTTGAAGGCCCTGAAACGGCAATTCATACGATGACCGATGCCTATGGTAACTATAAATTTAATCACCTTGCCAGTCAAAACGACTATTTTGTAAAGCCTTCAGCCGTTATAAAATCTAAAGCAAGCTATGGTTTAAAAGACCTAATAAACACAAATTTGTACCTCTATGGAATGCAGGATTTTAAAAATACTTCTGAATTTTTAAGATCTGATGTCGACCACTCTGATTTGGTTGATTATGTAGATGTATCACTCATCAGAGATCAGATTTTGGAAAGAAAAACATATTCTGATATTCATGTAAAATTTATTAGATCCGGCGATGAAGTATTAGATAATAACAGCCTAGATATTGTATCTCGACCTTATTCTATCAAAGGGATAAACGAAAGCATAAAAGGCTTAAATTATGTTGCCATATACCCTGACATCACAACCAAAGATTTAGCAACCTCTTCTTTACAATTGCAATATAATGACCAAGAAATTAAAAAGGGAGAAACAACGATACTTAAAATTACAGCTAAAAATTACTATAATCTAATGGGATCCAGTTTCGGATTAAAGCTCGATTATTCAAAAGTAAAAACTGGTAAAATCAGCTCTCCGTCTTTCAATGAAAGTCACTATTTTCATAAAAAAAGTTATATCAACGATACCCAATTTATCCAATTTCTCGAATATGGCATCAAATCAAAGACTCTTAATGAAAATGCCATTATTTACGAAATTGAAATCGAAGCTTTGGCTGATATCCGTTTGTCTGATGTTGTAAGAATATCTTCTGAATTTAATGAGTCTTATAGCTCAACTGGCAAGAAATACGATGTTGAATTAATTCCAATAAAAATAATTGAGGCTGAAAATACATCAAAATTGGAGGCTACACTATTTCAGAATTATCCTAATCCATTTTTGTCCGAAACTAGGGTAAGATTTGAGCTTGCCCAACAGCAACAGGTAGAATTTCAATTAGTCGATGCAAGAGGTAAAAAAATTTGGAGTCGGGTGATGATATATCCTGAAGGTGAGCATACCATAGAGTTTAATGGCGAACATTTCACCTCAGGAGAAGGGTTATATAAATTATTCATGATTACACCCAACAAAATAAGTGAAAAATCTTTATTCTGTATGAAATAAAGTAAAATTGAATATAGAGCATAAATTATTTAATTATATAAATTAATAATCTTTATAGTGCTGAGATATAAATGAATATTTAGTAAAAGAAAAAATATGTATTAGATGCCATGAAAGACGGGTACTTTCCCTTGGTTTTAGGGATAAAATGTTCCATATTTGTAAGAATTGAGGGTAATTTTCCGTTTATAGTATCGTTTCGCTGATTTAAAAATAAACTATGTTTTTCAAGACAATAATTCAAGGTAGACTAGAGTTTGGGAGTGAGAAAAGTTACTCCAAGGTATTGAAAATGTTTCAATACAGGGTAGAGAATTATCACAAAAACAATGTCCTCTTTAAGGAGGAAGATATATTCAGCGACGATGATTATACGATGGAAATACCAAGGTATGTAGCCAATGTCACTGAAAAAGCTTTTAAAAACACGGTAAATATTCTGAGTTATTGTTCACAATTTGCGGTTACAGGATCTATCCGTGCATGGATGATTGACAATGGTGATATCATGCATTTCGAAACGATTGAGCCAGAATCAGACAAAGGAACAGTGCAGGCTTTTCTAAAAGGAAGAAAATTAGTAAGAGAGGAAGGAAAACAAGAAGAGGCTATAGACGAACTAACCAAGGCTATAGAAAAGTATAACCGCAATGCCATGGCTTACGAGCGGAGAGCAAAAGTCAATTTTTTACTTCAGAACTATCACGATGCCCTGAGAGATTACAATAAATGTATCAATATTGACGACTCGATTCCTACCGCATATTACGGAAAGGCAAAATGCCTGATGATTAAGGAAGACTGGAGCGGAGCCATTGAAAATTTTGACGAGGCCATCAAAAAATCGATTGCACTACAACCCTTGTACTGGAAAAGTAGAAGGCTTAAGGCTGAATGTCATATAAAACTCAAAGAATATGACAAAGCAGCATTCGATTTAAAATTATTTACCAACAGAAATTTCAGCAAGGACAATCCCAATTATGGCTGGAAACGCTGGGCTTATTTTTACTATGGTTATGTACTCCTAGAATTGGATCAAAACAAAGAAGCACTTGAGGCATTTGAGAGAGCCAGCGAACTCCCTGAGGTCAATGATGGTATTCAGAAAGCGGCATTATTGAGATTACGCGGCGAAGCTAAGCGAAAAGCTGGCAAAAATGGTTTTGTAAAAGACATCAAAGATGCGGCGGAGATGGGTGATGACATAGCAAAGGAATTGCTTGCCGTCATTTAAGACTGTCCTGTTTATGAGCATTCACGTCTAAGGTTTTAATTCTTACTAGAGAAGTATCTTTCAGTTTTAGACTATCGGGATAATCCGGTTTTATAGGTTTGGAAGGGAAACTTAGGCTATCTAAAAGGCTGAGGTAAATTTCATTTGCGATAATGGAGTCAATGTATGCATTCGCCTCGAGCTCTGCTCTTTCGATACATTTTTTGTATTGACGATTTCTGTAGCTTTCCTCCTTTTTCTTTACAGCTTCCATTACGACCTCCATTCTAAGGTCATTCTCGGGCATCGAGCAACTCACCAGAATGAAAGATATGAATATCACCAATATTTTTAAAAATTTGATCATCGCTTAAATTCTATTCACTTCAATAGTTTATCGTAGTATTTTGGCTCATTTTAATTATTACCTCCTTTAGGCATTCTATTTAAACAGTTCTTGAATCTCAGTCAATCGTCTCTTCTTTAGAGAGTCAATAGCACTTTTATAATATTCATCATGAATGGAATCACAATTGTGTTGTGTGTTTTTCATCAGTGAGTCTATATTTTTATTGTACAATGAATCCACCATTTTTTTCTCAACCGGAGTGAGTTCGGCGTTTCTCTCATTTTCACAAGAAATCATAAAAAACAAAAAGCAAATCACACTAAGCTTGCGCAGCATCATCAGATTTCTTTTTTGTTCTTAATTCAAAATTCATCCCCAAATATAGCCTACGTACCACCTCATCCCCAGCAAGCTCCTCAGCTGTTCCGGCTCTGAGTATATTCCCTTCAAACATTAGATAAGCTCTCTCCGTAATGGACAGAGTTTCTTGTACATTATGATCCGTAATCAAGATGCCGATATTCTTATCCTTTAACTTTGATACGATATGTTGAATGTCTTCTACAGCAATTGGGTCAATCCCCGCAAACGGTTCATCTAATAATATAAATTTAGGATCAGAAGCCAAGGCACGAGCTATTTCAGTACGTCGTCTTTCACCTCCTGATAATGAATCACCAAGTGACTTCCTCACCTTGCCCAAACCGAACTCATCAATCAACGATTCCAATTTTTCTTTTTGTGCTTCCTTGTTTAACTTGGTCATTTCCAGAACTGCCAAAATATTATCCTCTACGGATAACTTTCTAAAAATTGAAGCTTCTTGGGGGAGATACCCTACTCCATGACTTGCTCTCTGATACATCGCCAAGCTCGTAATTTCTTCTGAATCGAGAAAAACATTGCCACTGTCGGGCTGTACAAAACCTACAATCATGTAAAAACTCGTTGTTTTACCGGCACCATTTGGCCCTAGCAAGCCCACGATTTCTCCTTGATTCACCTCGATAGTCACTGATTTAACGACCTCTCGAGAGCCATATTTTTTAACTAGATTTTCTGCCCTTAGCTTCATCGCTTATTGAATATTTTATTATAGCAAGTGTAATTTTACTCTTCTTGAATCACTTCCGATTTATTCCAAATGATAATATCTTCTAGTTCCCAGTCACCTCTCAATTCTTCTAACTTATAAGATTTCACTACTTCCGGTTTTCGTTTTGTCCAATAGTCAGAAGTCGTCCATCTCCCATTTTTATCTAAATCTTCAATTAGAGAAAAACCATAAGATCCGGGCTTCAAGTGGTCATAAGACAATTTATAACTCATCACTTTCTTGATGATTTTCTGATCTATTTTTTCATTTTTCAGAAAGAATTCCATCACGTATTGTTTCGCAGAATCCAAGGAGTCAAGAGTCAAATTTATTTTTCCAAAACTATTGCTTTTATCGGCAACCAAAGTGAGGGTTAAGCTGTCATTCGAGTTTTGATAAATGTCTGACACTGTCCCTTTTGGAATGTTCAACTTATAAACACTATCAGGTTTTATTTTAAACCTAACTAAAATTTGAAAATCCCGAATTTCAATATTTGCATCGATACTATCAGAAATGTTTATCAGACTTGTATCAACCTTCTCAATCGGTGTGCCAAATTTGATAAAAATACTATCTCTGGGATACAGGTGAGAGTACAAAGTATCCGACAATAGTTCAAATTTAGGAAATCCATTCTTCTCATTATCTTGTTTAATGGTCATGGTATCGGTCGGCGTAATAACTTGGAAACTATCTATTGCCGTCGTAAACAACGTGAGGGTATCCTTAATCCTTAATTCAAATTTTAATATTGAATCAGGCTCCGTTTTTAAGTCACTAAAATCTTCGTCAGAATCTAAAAGTAGTTTGGTGTGAACACTATCAGAAAGGAGTTTTTTAAGAATTTTAGTCGACTTCTCTGGTGGGCAAATTTCAAATTTCAATTTAGGACTCGAGCTGTCATTTAACACCACATATTGATCCAAAAATCCCAACATTTCGGACTTAGGGTCATATTTTTGGTTTAAATTATCGTCTTTAAATGCCACGACAATAAATGTATCAGGCTTAAGATTTTGAAATTTAAAGTTCCCATTTTTATCAGTTTTTGCAAGATAAAAAGGTCTCTCCAGTACAATTATCGAATCAGCTAAAGTGTCATACATCGCCACGGTTATGTCCTCTATTGGCAGACCTGAAAGTATGTCAACCGCCTCACCTTCAAGTGCCAAACTATCGATAACATCACCAGTAGAAAATACAAAATTAAAATTTTGCAGCGGGTTGCCTTCTGTATAATCGACAATACTCCCATTGAAGTTGATGACATAAGTTGCCTCTTTTTTTAGCTCCTCTTTTTCATTAAACTCAAATATTATTTTCTTTGCACGAGTGGTCAATTTTGGTTTGTAAAGTAGTGGCGGTGAGACCAATAATTTTTTACTCCAATCTTTTAAATTTACAAATTCATCAAAATAAAGCTCAAACTTCATTTTCGAAAAATTTGTTTGAAAATTTTGCTCTGATAATACCGAATCTAGTGCAGGAGGGGTCTTGTCTTTTGGCCCTCCTGAGGGTGTGCCAAAGCTAGCACAAGCCTGTACTAACAAGACTGTTAAAGTAAAGAAAGCAAGATATTTGAAAATTCTTAGTCGCATTAAGTGGCAAAAATATTACATTGAACCGATTTTGAAAAGATTGTGAGTTGCTTTAATATTTCTCATGATTGATTATTACATCTTTATAAATCAGTTATAAAACGTATAAATAAAAATTTTGTATAACAATTTGTAGCTAATTACCAGACATTGAAATTGTGTATTAAAAAATTTACAAGATAAAGTTCGTGTAAAAACCAAATGTACATTGTATGTTTACGTTTCTTAAAAATCTTGATAAAAATTTAAGTGGGCAAACTAGAAGATCGAAGAATAAAAATTTTTGAGGAAGAACTGTTTCCTCACCTAGAAGCACTTAAGACCTTCGCTTATCACCTATGCTATAACGAAAATGATGCTGATGATCTAGTTCAGGAAACATACCTTAAGGCTCATCGCTTCATGGACAAATACATTGAGGGAACTAATGCAAAGGCTTGGTTGTTTAAAATTCTGAAAAATGCCTACATCAATGAGTATCGCAAGAAGAGTAAGCGACCTACGAAAGTTGATTTTGAAACCGTAATCAATTTTCAGGAGCATGAGGAAGGAAGTGCCGGGTATTTTGATTTAAGAGAAGATATTTTTCAAAACATGATGGGCGATGAAGTTACAGTTGCTATAAATTCGTTGCCAATAGATTTTAGAACCGTGATTTTGCTCTGTGACGTTGAAAGTTTTACGTATGAGGAAATTTCAAAAATCATAGATGTGCCAATCGGAACGGTTCGTTCGAGACTTTTTCGTGCCAGAAACATGCTCAAGGAAAAGTTGAAAACCTATGCTACGGGTTTAGGTTATGTGGATAGACGTGGAGCTAAAGAAGAAGAATAGTCAGAGCAACATATTTTCAGTAAAATTTGAATTTTTATACTTAAAACTTTAAAATTATTTTTTGATAATTAAAAATACTAAGGGATGAAATCAATGAATGACTTTAGGCGAAAAATTAATCTATATTTTGATAATGAATTAGACAACAGTGCCAAAAACGAATTAATGAACATCATTGATCAAGATCCCTCCTGTTCGAAAATTTTTAACAAAGAAAAAATGTTTAGAGACTTTATAAAAAATAATGTGAAACGACCTTCAGTCTCACCTGAGTTTATTCAAAATCTCAAAAGCAGAATTGACACTCATTAAATTAGATTATTCTCCATTGCAATTCTTACTAATCCCGCCGTATTCCTTGCACTTAGTTTTGCCAGAAGGCTACTTCTGTGGCTTTCGACGGTTTTGAGGCTTATGAATAATTTATCGGCGATTTCCTGAGTTGTAAATTCCTCTACGATTAACTTTAGAACCTCTTTTTCTCTTCTTGAAATTTTTGGTAAAATACTATTAGACTTAACAGAATTCTTCCTTTGATTCATTAGGCTTTTCATGATGGTTTCTGTCACTTCCTTGCTAAAATAGGATTCTCCTGCAACCACTTTTTTAATCGCTAATATCAATTCTTCTCTCCCTGTATTCTTAAGAATGTACCCTTTGGCTCCGTTGTTCAATATTTCCGTAACGATGCTTTCTTCATTAAACATAGAAATGGCAATCACTTTGGTATCGGGATATTTTGTAGATATTTCTTTACATACTTCGATTCCATTCATCCCTGGAAGATTGACGTCCAGCAGAATAATGTCCACCTTACTATCGGCCATATAGTCTATGACTCCGTTGCCATCATGACACTTAGATTTTACAGTTATTTCTTCTTGACCTTCTAATATCGACTCCAATCCATCTGCAAACATGGCATGATCATCTGCAATGAGTATTTCTATCATAATTAATGATTTTGATTTTAACGTTGAAAAATCGTCGACCAGCAATACAGTGCGAAAATAAGAGTAATTATACGGTTAAAACTAGGGTTTTCACCCATTTATAAAAATACGAGAATTCACCGATGTTTAAATTTCTTAACAACCCCATATTTGCATTATATATTTTGATAATGATAAAAACACAATATAAACAATCGAAATTAAAAAGTAATATAGAAATATATATTACAACATTTCTTCTCGTTGTATTGAGTTTGTGGGGTGATGAACTGATCGCAGCATTAACGAATGCGGCTAATAATATAAGAGCCTAATTTCATTTTAATAATGTAAACAAGGCACTTCAAGATTAAAATATGCTGTTAATTTGAGAAATACAATAGTGGCCAGGGTATAATAAATAGACCTAATATTTAGAAATTAATATTATCCATAGTGTTGATTTATCCAATTATACCGACGACCTTCCCTGGCTCATTATTGTATTACAAATGACATAAAAAAATAATACTCATTGGGATTGACTATTGCATCTAAAAAAGACTTCCATAAAGATGGCAGTCTTTTTTATTTTTATTAAGTCCACTATGAGTGATCTCTAAGATAATGGAAATCGATTTTCAATCAAAAATCTATAAAAATCAGACTATCTTTGAAATTAAGTATAGAATAAGGATGTATTGCTCACAGAAAATATCAAAAATCAGGCTAATGACGTGTTTGCTGTGTTGGCTAATTATACAAATTGCCAATAGTCAAACCGATGTCTCCCTTTATGACTCTGATTATGATAGCCTCAATGCAGCACTTGAAAGAGCCAGAGTTGAACAAGACAATGAAAAATTAGCCAATCTATATTATCAGCTAGCCAAATATGAAGAAGAGCATCTCATAAGGAGTGAGAATACCCTTGATTATTATCTACGTGCCCGACAATACTTTCAACGCATCAATGATACCGAAATGATCAATACCATTGATTTTCTGATTGCTCAAAGATACCAAAAAGCAGGTCTCTACTCTGATGCTGAATCCATATATAAAAATATGATGCCCTTCTACGAAAAAAAGAAAGATTTAAGTGCATTGGCAGAGATTAACAATCAATTGGGCATAATAAGCAGCACTCGAGCCGACAATGAAAAAGCGCTAGAATATGCTTCCCTCGCGATAAAACAAGCAAAGAGCAGCAACAATCTAGAAATGTCTGTAAAATATGCTATAAACAAACTTGCGTATCATAGGCAACTCAACGAGCCGGACAGCGCCTTGGCCATCGCTGCCAATTGCTTTAAAGTCTCCTCTGAATTACAAAATAATGAACTCGCCGCAAAATCCCTTTATTACATTAGTACAATTAATAATGACCAAAAAAATTACAAAAGAGCCATTAAATATGGTCTTCAAAGTGAATTGCTCGCAGGCAATAAGCCCTATGACGAAAGCCGCAAAAACATTTATTTCAATCTCTCACAAGCCTACGCCGCAGTTGACAGCAACAAAAAAGCGCTTAAATATTTGATGCAATTCACGGATTTGAATGACAGTATTTCCGATATCGAACTTACAGAATCATTAAATAATCTGGCCGTCAAACACCAGAGTGACGAAAATAAGAAAAAAAGTCAATTGCTTGAAATCGAAAAAAAATTTGCTGAAAGAGAAAACGAACAACAGCGAATAGCCCTTTATTTTCTTATGGGTGGAATTGCACTTTTGATACTCATGTTATATTACTACATTCGATTTTATTCGCAAAAAATAGACAGCGAAAGAATAATTTCAGAACAAAAAGATGAAATAAACCACCAAAAAATAAGAGAACTGGAAGATGAGTTGAAAATCAAAGGTATGCAATCCATGATCACAGGTCAAGAGAAAGAACGGGAAAGAATTGCAAAGGACTTACACGATAGCCTAGGTGGTCTGCTGAGTACGATAAAATTACAATTTGAAAATGCAAAAGCCAAACTAGGTCTAAAAAAAGATGATTTTGACAAAACAAGCCAAATGCTTGATGATGCCGTAGAAGAAGTAAGAAATATATCAAGGAACTTGCAACCCTCCTCACTTGCGAGATTAGGATTGGTGGCGGCGATAAGAGATCTAGTCAATAGATATAAAGACGAAGCCTATCCTGAAATATTTTTTCAGTACTATGATATGCCGCCCAACTTAGATAACCTCACCTCATTGTCTATTTATAGAATCATTCAAGAATTGTTAAACAATACCATAAAACATGCCCAAGCTCAAGAAGTCTTAATACAGTTTACTCGCGAGGGTAATGAGCTCGTCATCCAATACGAAGACGACGGACTAGGGTTCGATATTAATCAAAGTGGCAGGGGTCTCGGTCTTGAAAACATAAAATCAAGATTAAATTTTTTGAACGCAACGGTAGCATTCGACACCAAACCCGGTGAAGGCACCTCTATTTTGATACATGTACCTATTATCGACAAATAATTTACCACCAAAAAATCGTTAAATACGAGTTAAAATATCACACATTTTGGCAATAAATTGATGTATATGTATCTGAATATCTGCACAATATGTTTTTATAGCCTAAATACATCATCATTTCGTGGAAACTTTTAAAAGTCAAATTGAGTCTTTATTTCAGACACAGCTAACAAATTAGTATTTTTGCAGTCTTTGAAATTTATTCGAAATTAAATAAAATGAAACAGACCTTGTCTGGGATAATTATAACACACAGGTGGGATGATTAATCTAGTCGGTTGATTTTTGACTAACAAACAATTTTAAACAGATGAAAATGAAAAGAATTCTTCTTAGCCTAAGTATTGCGTTACTTAGTTTTAGCATTGTTGCAGCACAGAAAATTGTGTTAATTGACGTTACTAAAATTCTAGAGTCAATGGAAGAGTATCAATTGGCACAATCACAAGTAGACGATTATGCCGCTACATGGCAGCAAGAAATCTCACAACAAATGGATGAAGTAAAGAGCTTATACAACAAATATCAGGCAGAACAAGTATTGCTTTCTGATGATCAAAGAAAAGCCCGAGAGGACGAAATCATTTCAAAAGAAGACGCCGTAAGACAATTACAAAAAAGGAGATTTGGGCCAGATGGGGATCTCTTTACGAAAAGACAAGAACTTGTAAGTCCTATCCAAGACAAGGTTTATAGTGCAATGGAAGCCTATGCCTCTGAAAAGAGTATAGACATCATATTTGACAAAGGTGGTTCGGCTGGATTATTGTTTGCCAATCCAGAATTCGACAAAACTGAGGATTTGAAAAAAAACATGGGAATTAAATAATATAAATTTAATTTTGCAGCCTTTTAATTTTTTAAGAAGGTTTTAGAAATAAAACAGACCATGTCTCGGATTATTATAACACACAGGTGGGATGATTAATCTGGAAGGGTGATTTTTGACTAACAAACAATTTTAAACAGATGAAAATAAGATTAATATTATCTTTTGTATTTGCAATCGGCTTGTTCGCCAATATGAATGCACAAAAATTTGGTTATGTTAATACTCAGGAATTGTTGAGCCAATTACCGGAGGTTAAAGAAGCCAATGCCAATATCGAAGACCTGAAAAAACAGCTTCAGAAAAAAGGTCAAAGTATGGTAACTGCATTACAGGCTAAATATCAAGATTTGGATAAGCGTCAGAATGAGCTTTCTCCAAAACAATTGGAGTCCGAAGCAAATCTTATAAGACAAGAAGAGCAAAAAATTGCTGAATTCGAGCAGTCAAGTCAGCAAAAAATTATTCAAAAAAGTGAAGAATTGCTCGCTCCAATACAGCAAAAAGTACAAAACGCCATTGATGCCGTTGCTAAAGAAAAAGGATATACTTATCTCTTTGACGCAAGCTTAGGATTTATATTGTATGCTGATCCGAGCACAGATGTTACGACGGCTGTGAAAGCTAAGCTAGGTATATAATAACTTATAAAGAATGACAGGAGCTCAACCCATAGGAATTTTTGATTCTGGGATAGGAGGACTCACCATTGCTCATGTGATAAATAAGATGCTCCCACAAGAGCATCTTATTTATTTTGGAGACACCGCTCATCTTCCTTATGGCGAAAAATCAAGTGATGCCATCAAATACTACAGCATTAAAATAAGCAAATTCTTGATTGAACAACAATGCAAAATGGTTGTAATTGCCTGCAATACTGCCAGCGCTGCAGCTTATGAAACGCTTTTGGATTTTTACGATGGCAAAATCATTTTTGTGAATGTGGTAGATCCTTTGGTTGACAAAGTTATCCAAAATGGATACGAGAGAATAGGGCTTATCGGGACAAAAGCAACCGTCAATTCTCAGGTTTACAAAAACAAAATCAAATCAAAAGTACAGAAAGCGCAAGTCGAACAGCTCGCTACACCCCTACTGGTCCCCATGATAGAAGAAGGGTATTATAAAGGACAAGTCAGCGAGCTCATTATAAAGGAATACTTGGACAGACCTGAATTTAAAAATATCGAAGTAATGCTCCTTGCATGCACACATTATCCTTTAATCAAAGACTACATAATACAATTTTTTGATGGAAATGTAGAGGTCATGGACAGTATGGACGTGACGGCACTCGAAGTTCAGCGTATCTTAAATGAGCAAAATATACTCAATCATAAACGACAATACGCCAATAAATTTTACGTGTCTGATTACACTGAGGGCTTTGATGAAACAGCTCAAATGTTTTATGGTAAACACATAGATTTAGTGACAAATTCTATTTGGTAATTATATTTAGTTAAATGAATTAAGATAAAAAATATGAAAAAACTGTTACTTGCAATATTCATCTTGCTCTTTATCAATTTACATGGACAAGAAGAAATTCCCACTTCGCTGAGTCGAGATTTAAATCGATATTCTGCGGCAATATTGAGCAATGATTTTCAAACGGCAGTTGATATGACTTATGATCCCTTTGTGACCATTAATGGCGGTGACGCATTATATGCAGAAGCATTAAAGGCGACAAACGAAAGTAATGAAAAAGCAGGATTGATTATTCAGAGCATTAAGCCCATTGGATACTCCGAAATCGTGACTTTTCAAGATGAAAAACAAGTATTAATCACTATAAAATCATTATATACCTTGGCGACAAAGAGATTTGAAGGCGAAAATCAAGTTTTGGGAATCTCACGAGGAGACATGAGCTTATGGCAATTTGTTGACCTCAGCAATCAAGACAAGGAGAGTCTTCAGATTTTTGTACCCAATATGAGCCCTGCACTGGAATTGTCAGAGCCTAAACCAATACTTCAAATTGATTAAAGATTCTGAATAACTTTGTGATTTGATGATAAAAATAAAAACGAGGCAATAAAATGATTTTTGATATAATAGTTATTTGTTTAATAGCACTAGGTTTCTATCTGGGATATAATCGAGGATTGATAAAAACTGTATTTGATACACTTTCCTTATTTATTGCGGTATTGGCTGCACTAAAATTATCACCCATAGTGATTAACCTTTTACAAAGCATATTAAAGATAAGCCCTGCCATCAATTTTGTATTGGGTATTGTCATTACTTTTATTGGAATAGTGGCACTTATTAGATTCGTAGGAAGAAAACTCGAGAATGTATTTGAAGCTGCTAATATTAATTTTATTAACAAAATAGCAGGTGGAGCATTGCAAGGCTTATTTTTTGCAATTCTGATAAGCTATATCATGTACTTCGGGGCTAATGTTGGCTTCATTAATAAGGACATACAAGAGCGGTCCTTAAGCTACAAAAAATTGGAAGTTCTGCCATCTTATACGCAAGCCGGAATCAATAAACTAAAACCTGTATTTAAAAGTTTTTGGGACAAAACAATTGAAACCATGGATGCTATCAAAGAAAAAGCCGATGGAACCGATACGAAAAAAGAGTTATAACCGATAAATTAGATTTGCCTAAGCTCCAATTTATATCCAGTTCCATACACATTGGTGATTTCAAGGTTATCATCTTTGATTTTTTTTCGCAATTTGGATACCAATACATCTAGGTTTTTTGACACGACCAATATTCCTGATTCGCCCCATATCTCGTCCATGAGATCTTCTCGCTTAACCGTGTTGCCAATATTTTGTGACAAAATATGAAGGAGTTTTCCTTCTCTTTGAGTGAGGATTATCGCTTCATCATTTATTAAAATGGTATTCTCATCAGGCAGAAACAAGATATTACCAATTTTTACTTTGTTACTATCTATACTCGATACTTTCGTTTTTCTCAATATCTGTCGAATATAAATTGCGGTCATGAAAAATAACACAAGGAGAACAATTGCGTACATTCGATTCTTAAACCACAGCTTTTGCTTTATGCTAATAGAAATATGATAGCAATCTGGAGGTATTTCTCTGCCTCTACATGGTTCCAAATTTTGGTCAGCTTGCCCTGCTATTGCAGCTATTACATTATCATCGTCACAAGATTTTAATTCCGCCAGATACTCCTCAATGCCCATATCATGGAGTACTTCGGATATGATATTATACAAAGTGTCAGAGCTGATTGCTATCTCCCTTTCAAAAGGAATGATGTAATTGTTACCTTCTTTTCTGACGGGCAATACACGGGACGTCGAATCCCCTACCGAGAGGAGTACACGATTTCCAATCTCCCGCATTCCTACTTCGATTAATTTTTCTGAATACTTCGCACGGGTACCAGAAGTACATTGCGTTGCGGTCAAAAAAATAAAAATTACGATAATATATTTGTACATTGAAATTGAGAATTAGTCCAATCGTCACGTCATTAAGTTGACAGGCAATATTAATCTAAAAAATTAAATATGGTAAAATCGAATGGTAAAATCAGTGAATTACCATGTTTTACTATGTTTTAACTTGGATTGCGACCAAATGAGAGGAGATAATTAATAGATTTGTCAATAAGAATTAAAAAAATCAGTTTATGAAAACAGTTTTGGTAATTTCCATTTTGGGATTGATAGGATTTGCATATAGACAAAATGTTAATACAGTTAGTCATAAGACAATAAATAAAGAACAGAAAATATTCAAATCAGAAGATGATGGAAAATCATGGGCTGACATTACTGGAAATCTACCCTTTGATTTTGATTTAAATGACGTAAGTGTAGGTAACAATGGCATAACTTTGGGTGCCTCTAGAGCCAAAGTTTGGGTCAGTTCAAATTCCAATTCCGATAAATGGTCAGAAGTAGAACTAAAGTCCTTAGATATATTTCTAGACCATAATGTCAATTACATGGTGACGAGTATATTTGAAACGAACACTGGAACGTATGCCTATATCAGCCACGATAATCTATACTTTAGACAAATAGGCAGTAATATTTGGTCTCCCATCAAGGCTCCAATAGGTATATACAGTGTCAATGACCTTGTAGAAAAAGAGAATGGAAAAATTTACATTAGCACAGACGCCGGCATATATTTTACCTCTGATAATGGTGAAGCCTGGGATTTACTCTTTAATGACGGGTATGCTCTGGACATGATAGACCTCGGTGACAAAATCCTCTTTAGCGCCAAGTATGGACTATACCAATTAGACCAATCAAATAACTCATGGTCAACGATCATGGTTAATAACCCATTAGAAAACCTAGGTTATATAGATGAAGATGTATTGATAAATTTGTATCAAATGGAAGGTGAAATCTTCGCATACAAAAACATTTTTACAAGAAATCAACCCGCTGTAAGAGAACTATACGAATCTAAGGATCAAGGTAAAACGTGGACTAAGCACAAGTACAATGAAAGTATCTCAAGTCTGGGAAGAATAGACTCTATCTTAAAGAAAAATGGAAAATTATACATTGCTTGTGTAAAGGGTATTTACGTTTCTGAGGACAATGGTAATCACTGGACACAACTCATGGATAATGACGACGAGTCAGGTAGAACCACCATGAAATTATTTTATCAAGATGGTGAGTTTTATGGTGTCAAAGTCGCCGGGGGATGTTAATACTGAAAATAATTTCTCATAGTAAAAATGTCGCTTTCAACATATAATTAAATATTGTTATAGTCATTGTGGCTAATAAATAATATTTTTGAATTTACGTAAGACCAAAGTAAATCATTAAATCTTGGCATTTAAACTAGTTTTAACGATTCCTCTTTTACTTTTTATTTCATGCGATTTCATTTATTCTCAATCAGAATTAGAGGGAATCAAATTAGAGGGAAAAGTAGAAAATAAATTTTCGAAAGAAGCACTTTCATTCGCATATATTTACAATAATCGTTCAGGAGTAGGAACTGCAAGCAATTCTGAGGGATATTTTAATTTACCTAAAAATTTATTAGGAGACACAATTATCGTCTCCTATTTAGGATATGACGATGCGATAATTATAGCAAGTAGAAATTCGAAATTAACCGTTCAGCTAACCCCTATTTCCACAGAGTTAAATGAAATTGTTGTTGAAGCAAAAAGTAATTATTTGTATGATATTATTTCCAGACTTAATAAAAAAATTAATTCATCTTCAAGGGATTCCAAAACTTATTATCTTCTTGAATCTCAAATTTCTGAAACACCGATAGAGATAATAGAGGCTTATTACAATGGTCATTATAATAATTATGGCCTTACTGAGCTAAATCTTAAAAAAGGAAGAATTGGTGTTAAATCTAAGAATAACCACTATTTTGTCTCTACCGAATCCTCTCAGGTTTTTATCATGCATGATATATTCTCTAAAAATGTGCTTTTTCCAGATAACCCATTATGCCTTAATAAAAAGGAGCTTAAAAATCAGTACAAACTTCAATTAGAATATAATTATAAAAAAGATGGATCGGAAGTTTATGTTATTTCATTTGAACCAAAAACGAGTACTTCTACATTATTCCGAGGAGTGATGCACGTTGACATAAGTAGTTATAAAGTCTTAAAAATTAAACTAAATGTAAAAAACACACAAAATCACCCTTTTGTCACTATTAAGAAGCACAACAATACAATTTTATATGTGGATATGGATATAGAGAAAACTTTTAAAATTATTGATAATGAATTATTCATTGATGATATAAACTTTGATTATAAAATAATTTTTCAAGGGAAGAATAATAATCTTGAAAACGTTTCTACAACGGCTTATATTAAGGCCTATGATTATAATCGAAGATTTGTCTTGCCTTATTTTGAATATTCAACTCAATATTATGGATATGCAGACTATCGAGACATAAATGCAACACCTTATGATTCTTGTTTTTGGGATGAAATATCTGAGTTTAGAAGGTATGATCAAACGGAAAAAATAGACAGTTTTATGAATTCTAGCTACCACTTCAACGAAAAAATCAATCAAGTCAATAACAATATCATACTAGGTAGCCTTGAGTATCCTTATATTCTGTGGGATGAAAAAAGAATTTCAATATCGGAATCGGATTTATTAGAAATAGAAAAATCAAAAAGGATAAATCCTTTTGAAATAGATCGTTTAAACTTAAATATCAAATTATATTTTGATACACATTATTTTAATGATTCTCTGCATTTTGAGGTTTATGCAATAATTGACCCTGTAGATAGTTACTATTTATTCCATATTTCAGATTCAGATTTGGCTTTAATAAATATGTATTTTGATTTAATGCAAATACAAAAATTACAACTTTCGGAACAACTCATTAAACTTAAAAATCCTGATATGAAAACAATGCAAACACTTTATGAAAATCACATCCAAGAGTTTAAAATTAAAAGTCAAAGTTTAATAAAGGAAACTTCAAGAGGAAGGAATGTTGTGGCTATGAAAAAATGGAATAGTCATATTAATGATTATTTAGGAATTGATAATCTACGCATATTTAACCTTGAAAATTAAAACTGCCATTTCCAGTCCGTAAGTCACCTTGCTCAATTTACTATTTTCGTTTCTGATGGCATTGGCAATCACTGGACACAACTCATGGATAATAACTGCGAATCAGGAAGAATCACAATAAAATTATTTTATCAAGATGGTGAGTTTTATGGTGTCAAAGTCGCTACAGGATACTAAGAACTTATGTTTTAAAAAATATTGCTTCAATCCATACCATCATTACTTGCCTACCAAGGTTCCAATATGTTCGCCTAAGACAATTTTTTTAAGATTGCCCGGTGTATTGATGTCAAATACGATGATGGGCATATTGTTTTCCTTACACATCGTAAAAGCGGTCATATCCATGACATTCAGGCCTTGAGAAATGACCTTTGAGAAACTTATGCTATCGTATTTCTCGGCATTTGGATCCTTTTCAGGATCAGAAGAATAGACACCATCTACACGTGTACCTTTTAACAATACATCTGCACTGATTTCGTTTGCTCTGAGGGCGGCGGCGGAATCGGTCGTAAAATAGGGGCTTCCCGTCCCTGCACTGAATATGACGATCCTCCTTTTTTCGAGATGTCTATTTGCTCTTCGTCTTATGTATGGCTCGGCTATCTGTCTCATGTCAATGGCAGATATTAATCTCGTATACAGACCGATGCCTTCCATCGCACTTTGTAAGGCCATACCATTGATACAGGTTGCTAGCATACCCATATAGTCACCTTGAACCCGTTCTATACCTGATGATTCCGCACTGAGGCCTCTATAGATATTGCCTCCTCCTATGACTATGGCGATTTCAGCTCCTAAATCTGCAACGGATTTGATTTCATGGGCATAATGCATTAATCTCTCCGAAGTGATTCCAAATTTTTGGTCACCCATGAGAGATTCGCCGCTAAGTTTGATGAGTACTCTTTTATATTTAATATCCATAGTGCATCTTATTTAAAAGTAAAAGGCATAAAAAAAGCGACACTTTTGATGTCGCTTTTTAATCTATTTTTTATCCGAGTTTAACGTGTCTAAATCCGGTTACTGTCAAGTCTTTATTTAGAGACTTTAAGTATTCTTCTACTGACATTTTGCTATCTTTTACATAAGCTTGAGCCAATAGGGTGTTTTCTTTAAAAAACTTATTCAATTTACCCATGGCTATCTTCTCAAGCATTGCTTCAGGCTTACCTTCTTGGCGAGCAATATCCATTCCTATCTCAATCTCCTTTTCTACGATAGACTTGTCAACACCATCCTGATTAACAGCTACAGGATTCATTGCAGCTACTTGCATTGCCACATTCTTACCAGCCTCTTCATATTCAGAACCTTCAAGATTAAGACCTACGATGACCCCACTTCTGTATCCCATGTGAATATAAGGAAGCACTTGTCCTTCTCCAGCTTTGGTAACTATTTTTTCATAGTCAGCCAATTCCAGTTTTTCGCCGATTACTCCAGTTTGTTCTTCAATCTTCTCTGCGATTGTGATGTTTCCATCATATTTAGTTGCCAACAACTCATCTAGAGTATCAGGAAGGTTTTTAAGAGCCACGTCAGCGATATGCTCAGCCATAGCAATAAAGCTATCTGTCTTAGCCACGAAATCTGTTTCACAGCTCAATCTTACTACCACACCATTGTTCTTATTGTGTGAAGTTTTTGCAATCACTACCCCTTCTTTTGCTTCTCTGTCTGCTCTTTTTGCAGAAAGTTTTTGACCTTGTTTTCTTAGTAATTCGATGGCTTTTTCAAAATCACCTCCTGATTCTTCTAAGGCTTTTTTACAATCCATCATTCCAGCGCCTGTCTGCTCTCTAAGTTCTTTTACGTCTTTAGCAGAAATATTGCTCATTTACTTTTGTTTTTAAAATTTAAAAAAATGATTATTAAAATTGGGCAAATTTAAATCCCAATCTTCGAAGTCTGTTAATTATTCTGCAGTCGCAGTTTCTTTAACTTTTCTTCTTTCTTCCAATCCCTCTCTAATTGCACTGACTAGGTAATCCACCACGAGTTTGATTGATTTTGAAGCATCATCATTCGCAGGAATAGCAAAATCAACTTTATTAGGATCTGAATTGGTATCAACCATTCCAAATGTTTTTAATCCAAGTTTTTTTGCTTCTGAAAGTGCAATGTGTTCGTGACTGATGTCCACCATAAACATAGCTGAAGGCAATCTGTTCAAATTCGCGATACCACCAAGCACTTTTTCTAGTTTATTTCTCTCTCTCTCAAGTGTCAATCTCTCTTTCTTAGTAATACTAGAAGCGCTGGTATCAGCCAATAATTTGTCGATGCTATTCATCTTTTTTACCGACCTTCTGATTGTTGCAAAGTTAGTCATCATACCTCCTAACCATCTTTCAGTTACATAAGGCATTTCTACACTTCTCGCTGCTTGCGCAACGATTTCTTTTGCTTGTTTTTTAGTCGCAACGAATAATATTTTTCTACCTGATTTTGCCATTTGTTTCATGGCATAAGCGGCACGTTCGAGTGACTCAGAGGTTCGATTAAGATCTATGATATGAATTCCTTGTTTTTCCATAAAGATGTATGGACGCATTTTTGGATTCCACTTTCTTTTCATGTGGCCAAAATGTACACCTGCATCCAACAATTCATTATATGACGGCTTATTCATCCTTTAATTTTTTCTATTTTTAAATAATAAATTCAATAAAAACATCCTAACGTTTAGAGAACTGGAAGCTCTTTCTTGCCTTTGGCTTACCGTATTTTTTACGTTCAACCTCTCTTGCGTCTCTAGTTAGATATTTTTTGGCTTTAAGTGCAGATTTTGACTCTTCGTTAGCCTCTACTAATGCTCTCGAAATGGCCATTCTTATGGCTTCTGCCTGACCTTTAAAACCACCTCCATCAACATTAACATTGACATCGTATTGGTTCAAGGCATCTACGGTTTTCAATGGAGCTAACACTAAATTTCTAATGTTTTCCATTGTAAAATACTCCGCCAATTCTTTGTTGTTGATTTTTATCTCACCGCCACCTTGTTTCAAGTAAACTCTGGCTACTGAAGATTTTCTTCTTCCTATCGTATTAATTACCTCCATTGAATTAGAATTTTAATGTTTCTGGTTTTTGAGCCACATGTGGATGCTCATTGCCTTCATAAATAAAAAGTTTCTTAATCACTGCTCTCCCTAATTTATTTTTAGGAAGCATTCCTCTTACCGCATTTTCAACTATTTTGATAGGTCTTTTTTCCAACAAATCTCTAGCCACAATTCTTCTTTGACCTCCTGGGTAGCCGGTGTGGTGAATGTATTCTTTTTGATCCAACTTATTACCTGTAAATCTAACTTTCTCGGCATTGATTACGATAATGTAATCCCCGGTGTCAGCATGCGGGGTAAAAGTAGGTTTGTGCTTGCCTCTCAATACAGAAGCAATTCCCGTAGCCATTCTTCCGACTACTTCTCCCTCAGCATCAATCACATACCATTTTCTCTCAACAGTATTGGCATTGGCTGAAATAGTTTTATAACTTGGTGCATTCATCCTAAAATGGATTTTTTAATAATTTAATATATCTTTTTTCTTAAGTGGGTGCAAATGTATGACTATTATCCTTACCAAAAAACATTTTCAGATAAATTTTTTCAAATAAATTTTTATAAGTGGTTGAAAAACAGTCAAAATATCGCATCAATTCTTTACTAGCACTGTTCTGACGCTGGGTTTATACAGCTATAAGAATGACAATTGTTAATACATAATCATTTAACAACTAATGTACAAAATGGATTAATTGAGATGTAACTCTAATAAGAATTAAATTGGATAATTCTATGCTATTGAAATAATCCAAGTGTTACTGAATTTCAAATTTCGCTTTCACTTCATACCTGAGTTTTATTGAACTTAAGTTTTCCATTTCTTTATTCGTTGAATTCGAACTGATTGATACATTGCTTAGAATAGATTGATTCCCTCTCCAGAAAATATTTTGATTTTCAGGCATTTCTTCAATCGAAATAACATTCCCTATTCTCTCATCTATACTTTCTAAAAGGTATTCAGCCTTTTCTTTAGCCGCCCTCAGTGCTGTTATTTTTACTTCTTTTCTAAGCTTCTGTAGCTCCTTATTGGTACTGTTTGTCACAGAAAGTGAGTTCACTCCATCAATATCTAAATCCTGAACAAGTGATAGAAAATCCGTAGAGTTATTCAATATAATTTTATATATTTTTTGCTTATAAATATCATTTCTATAAACCCACCAATAGTACCAATAAAAGCTTCTGTTATCAAAAACTAAATCATCTCTGCTAAGTCCATTTTTATTCAAAATATCAAAAAATTTCGTCTCAATAGATTTTAAATTTACTTTGTCTTTGATTTTGTCAGATTTACTATATTCTTTTAAAACTATTTGGAGTTCGATTTCATCGGGTGGGACAGACACCTCGGCACTACCAGTTACCACAATGTATTTACTGAAATCATTCACTAATTCTTGCCCCATTGCAAAATTGGCGAACGCAAGAAATACGAGTACCAAAGTTATGTTTTTCATGATTTTCTATTTTTTTGACTAGTTAACTTACGGTATCGAAACGTAAAAACGTTCAATTCTCTTGTATTACAATGATAAAAAGTGATTCTTAATTGTATAATTGATGAATTAGCAATCAAAAAAATTTACTCATCTAAATTTCTAGTAATTTTTGGCAACAGGTATTAATTACCATGAGGGTTGCATTCTATTAAGGTATAGTACTCCTTATTATTCTAGTTTAAACAAACAACAGGTAGCTCGTGTGTAGATTCCACTTGTGCTATTTCGGTATAGTTATATGTACTGAATTTAATGATATCTAGGTTGTCCAAAAGAAAGAGTAAATCTTGCCTACATTCACAGTTTAGAGCGAGCCAATGTCTAGAATAATCCTTTGAGCTACTGAGAAAATATATCTGACCAGATTCGCAGTATTTTTCTATTTGATTTTTAAATTGTTCATCCAATACAGGCCATATTTGTTCAACCTCAGCATTGAGGCGAATCTCAACCATGAAATGACAATTTTTTCTTTTGCTCATTTATTCTAATGAATAACTGAACTTTAGACGACTATTAAATGTAAAAGGCACAGATTCTTTCAAATTAATTACAACTTCTAGGTCAATAATATCCTCTTTTAGTATAAAATTTGCATTATTTAGAGTTGCAAAAAGACTAAATTCATTTCCAACATTGTAGCCAATATTATCCAAATAATACATCATGACAAATTGTTC
>ERZ795053.618-NODE-618-length-45023-cov-11.706969_pt1 | contig 45023 bp, 38 predicted proteins | sample MGYA00375137_ERZ795053 | MGnify/ENA primary metagenome ERZ795053 (study PRJEB30182, sample SAMN05720284) | activated sludge metagenome | isolation source: Anaerobic digester | place: Hong Kong | collected 2014-12-17 ... | reverse complement strand
CTGCAGACCCTGCTGCTGTTCGCCACCGCCGCGCTGGCCGTGGCGGTGATCCCCGGCCCGACCATGCTGCTGGCGCTGGCCAACGGCATGGGCGGCGGCCTGCGCCGCGCCGCCTGGGGCATGGCCGGGGCCAACCTGGGCAGCGCCACCGTGATTGCGGTGGTGGCGGTGGGCCTCGGCTCGCTGATGCTGGCCTCGGCCTGGCTGTTCGAAGCCGTGCGCGCCGCGGGCGTGCTCTACCTGCTGTGGCTGGCCGTGCAGCTCTGGCGCGCGCCCGTGACCGACCTGCGCGCCACGCTGCCCGGCGTGGCCGGCCGCGCGGTGCAGGGACGCGCCGCCTTGCTGCGCAGCCTGGGGGTGGCTCTGACCAACCCCAAGGCGCTGCTGTTCTTCGCCGCCTTCCTGCCGCAGTTCGTCGATCCGGCGCGGCCCGCCGCGCTGCAATACGCGGTGCTGGGCGCGCTGTTCGTCGCCATCGACGCGCTCGTCATGCTGGCCTACGCGCTGGCCGGCCGGCAGGCGCTGCGCTGGCTGTCGCCCACGGGCCTGCGCCGCCTGAACCGCAGCTGCGCCGGCGGCATGGCGGCGCTGGCGCTGCTGCTGGCCAGCTACCGGCGGCACGTGGCCTGACCCTGAGGAGTCTCCCGATGCTCGACCTGCTCGTCACCCACGCCACCCTGCCCGACAGCCGCACCGACGTCAGCGTGGCGGTGCAGGACGGCCGCATCGTCGAGGTCACGCCCGGCCTGCAGGCGCCCGCGCACGAGGCGGTGGACGCCGGCGGCATGCTGCTCAGCCCGCCGTTCTGCGACCCGCACTTCCACATGGACGCCACGCTCAGCTACGGGCTGCCGCGCGTCAACCAGAGCGGCACGCTGCTGGAAGGTATCGCGCTGTGGGGCGAGCTGAAACCGTTGCTGACCGAGGAGGCGCTGGTGGAGCGCGCGCTGGCCTACTGCGACTGGGCGGTGGCGCGCGGGCTGCTGCACATCCGCAGCCACGTGGACACCAGCGACCCCAGCCTGCTGCCGGTGCGCGCCATGCTGGAGGTGAAGCGGCGCGTGGCGCCGTATATCGACCTGCAACTGGTGGCCTTCCCGCAGGACGGCGTGCTGCGCACCGCGGGCGGCGTGGACAGCCTGACGCGCGCGCTCGACCTGGGCGTGGACGTGGTGGGCGGCATCCCGCACTTCGAGCGCACCATGGCCGACGGCGCCGCCAGCGTGAGGCTGCTGTGCCAGCAGGCCGCCGCGCGCGGCCTGCCGGTGGACATGCACTGCGACGAGAGCGACGACCCGCTCTCGCGCCACATCGAGACCCTGGCCTTCGAGGCGCAGCGGCTGGGCCTGCAGGGCCGCGTGAATGGCAGCCACTGCACCTCGATGCACAGCATGGACAACTACTACGTCAGCAAGCTGCTGCCGCTGGTGGCCGAAAGCGGCGTCAGCGTGGTGGCCAACCCGCTGATCAACATCACGCTGCAGGGCCGGCACGACACCTACCCCAAGCGGCGCGGCATGACGCGCGTGCCAGAGCTGCTGGCCGCTGGCGTGAACGTCGCCTTCGGCCACGACTGCGTGATGGACCCGTGGTACGGCCTGGGCAGCGGCGACATGCTGGAGGTGGCGCACATGGGCCTGCACGTGGCGCAGATGACCAGCCAGGCCGGCATCCGCGACTGCTTCGACGCCGTGACCACCCGCGCCGCCCGCGTGATGGGCCTGACCGACTACGGCATCGAGCCCGGCAAGGCCGCCAGCTTCGTGCTGCTGCAGGCCGCCGGCGTGACCGAGGCGATCCGCCTGCGAGCGCCGCGCCTGAAGGTCTGGCGCGCCGGCCGCCTGCTGGCCGACAGCGCGCCGCAGCAGGTGCGGCTGGCGGTGCCGGGGCGCGAGGGCGCGGTGGATTTCATGAAGCGCTGAGGGCGTGGCAGCCGCTGGCCCGCGGGATGGTCGGCGAGATATTTCAGAAGAAAATCGGCCTCCAGCCCTTTGGTGGCGGGCGCAGGCAGCTACGGTTTTGGGAGTGACTGGTGGATCAGATGGCCAGCGGCAGGCCGTCCTGGAACACCTTCAGCTCGCCGGGCGCGAAGGGCGTCCAGGCCTCGTCGCTGGTGAGCGGCGTGGTGGCGACCACGGCCACGCGGTCGTCGGGCGTGGTGTGTTCGGCGAAGTTGACGGCCAGGTCCTCGTCGGCCAGCCGCGCGGTGGCGAACGGGTGCTGGCGCACGATGTAGCAGAGTTTGGTGGAGGCGTGCGCCCACAGCGCCTCGCCGTTGGAGAGCAGCATGTTGAAGGTGCCGAAGCGCGCCACCTGCGGCACCAGCTCGGCCAGCGTGCGCGTCATCTCCGGCACGCTGGGCACGCTGGCGTGCGCCTTGTCCAGCTCCTGCATCAGCCAGCAGAAGGCCTGCTCGCTGTCGGTGCTGCCCACGGGCCTGAAGTGGCCGTGCAGCGTGGGCGCGTAGCCGTGCAGGTCGCCGTTGTGGGCGAACACCCAGTAGCGGCCCCACAGCTCGCGCACGAAGGGGTGGCAGTTCTCCAGCATCACCGCGCCGTAGGTGGCCTTGCGGATGTGCGAGATCACGTGCCGGCTCTTGATCGGGTAGCGGCGGATCAGCTCGGCCACGGGCGAATCGCAGGCCGGCTCCTTGTCGATGAACAGGCGCGCGCCACGGCCTTCGAAGAAGGCGATGCCCCAGCCGTCGGCGTGGTGGTCGGTGCGGCCGCCGCGCTGGGCGAAGCCGGCGAAGCTGAAGGTCACGTCGGTCGGCGTGTTGCAGTTCATCCCAAGCAGCTGGCACATGTCAGCGGTCCTCGATCTGGCCGGATTCCAGGCGCACGGTGGGCCGCAGGTGGCGCGCCGCCAGCATGGCCAGCGCGCACAGCGCGGCCAGCATCAGGAACACCTCGTTGAAGGCGGCGATGCGCTCCGGGCTGAGGTGCGCGCGCGTGAGCGAATCGCCGTGCGCGGCCAGGCGCCATTCCAGCGCGATGCCGCACAGGCTCACCCCCGCGGCGCCGCCCAGCATGCGCACGAAATTGATCACGCTGGAGGCCTGCGGCACCAGCGGTTTGTCGAGCCCGCGCATGGCGCCCAGGTTGAGCGAGGGCAGGATGAAGCCCAGCCCGATGCGGCCGACGACGGTCCAGCCCATCAGCAGCCACACGCTGCTGCCCAGCCCCACGGTCACCATGCCGGCGAACGACAGCGCCAGCAGCGCCAGCCCCACGTTCACCAGCCGGTTGGCGGGCATGCGGTCGGCCATGCGCGCCACCACGGCGATGGCGCCCGCCAGCACCAGCCCGGAAGGCAGCAGGATGGTGCCCACGTGCGCCGCCGACAGCCCGAGCGCCATCTGCATGTACACCGGCAGCAGGTAGGTGGAGCCGAACAGCGCCGTGCCGTAGATCAGCGCCACCAGCGCGCCCATGGCGAAGGGCCGGTAGCCGAACAGTGCCAGGTTCATCAGCGGCGGCCGGCCCTTGCGCGGCAGCCAGCGCAGCCACAGGGCGAAGCCGGCGAACGCGGCCGCCGCCAGCGCCAGCAGCGCGCCGGCCTCCCAGGCCGGGCCGCTGCGCAGCGAGACGAGGCCGTTCAGCAGGCTCAGCGTGCCGACGCTGCCGATGGCCAGGCCCGTCCAGTCGAGCGGGGTGTCGCGGTCGCTGGCGCGGTCACCCGGGCCGGTCACCGGCACGTAGCGCCGGCCCAGCCAGAGCGCGGCCAGGCAGAACGGCACCACCATGAAGAAGATCGATCGCCAGCCGAACCAGTCGACCAGCAGGCCGCCGATGGAAGGGCCGATGGCCGGTGCCAGCACCACCCCCATGCCGAACACGCCGCTGGCGCGGCCCTGCTCGTGCGGCTCGAAGGCGCGCATGATGATGATGGCCGGTATCGGCTGCACCACGCCGGCGGCCAGGCCTTCCATCACCCGCGCCGCCAGCACCAGCGGAAAGTTCTGCGCGAAGCCGCCCAGCGTGCCGCCGGCCAGCAGCATCACCATGCAGCCGGCGTAGGTGGCGCGGTAGCCGAAGCGCCCCAGGATCCAGGGCGTGGTGAGCATTGACACCGTCATCGCCACCATGAAGCCGCTGGTCACCCATTGCGCGCGCGCCTGGCCGAGCACGAACTGGTGCGACAGCCCCGGGATCGCCACGTTGACCACGGTGGACGACATGATCGAGGCCATCGTGCCCACCATCACCGAGAACAGCAGCAGCCAGCGGTAGCGCTCGCCGTGGCGGGCGCGCAGTTCGGCGGAGCTGCCGGGCGGGTGGCTGGGTGTGTCGGTCATGCGGCAGGCGGGTCAGGGGGCAGCATAGCGCGGACAGGCTCTGGCCGGGGTCACGGGTGCGGCGCTATCATGGCCCGCATGAAGAAGCGCATGTCGTCCTTGGGATTGCAGCCTGCCCGCCGGGCAGCCCGGCTGATCGTTGGCGCCGCGGGCGCGCTGGCCTGCACGGCCGTGTTGGCGCAGGGCACCGCGCCCGCCGAGGCGCCCACGGTGCTGGAAGGCGCCAGCCTGGCGGCGCAGATGGGTTGCGTCAACTGCCACGGCGCCCAGCCGCGAGGCGACGCACCATCGTTCAAGTCGCTGCAGGACCGGGCCGCGCGCGGCGACCGCGACCCGGCCAAGACGGCCGACCACTGGCTGGAGGAAATACGCGAGATCGGCTCTGGCGGGCGCGGCGTGGTGGTGCACCGCCAGGTGAGCGACGCCTCGGCCAAGGCCATCGCGCAGTGGCTGGCGCGGCCGGCCAACAAACCCGTCAACTGAGGCGCTGCCGCACGCCGCCGCCCGCGGCGCAGGCGCTGCACAGGCAGGCGAGACCACGGGCTTCGGCGGGGATCGCCGCCAGCGCGGCCGGATCGAACGTCGCGCGCGTGCACCAGCACGGCGGCTGCGGCTGGCCGGTGGCTTTTTCCAGCTCCATGGCGCAGGTGTTCGGCTGCCCGCACAGGGGGCAGCGGGTGGGGTCGGGCGGGGCCCAGGGATCGGCTGGCACGGTGGTATTCTGCTTGCTGTGGCGCCAACCCGCCGTGGGTTGGCACTGGAAGGACTGCCGGAGTGCAAGGATCATGTCGCAAGCGTTGACCGAATCGCAACTGAAGGAACTCAAGCATCTGCTCATGAAGCGCAAGGATGAGCTGAACGTGCAGATGGAAGACAACCGTGCCAATCTGGCGCCGGCCGAGAACACCGCCGGCAGCGTGTCGCAGGACGAGGCGGGCCGCCTGAAGAACCAGACCCGCGAGGTCGACGAGGCGTTGACGGCGCTGGACCTGGCCGAGCTGCGCCGCATCGACCGCGCGCTCGAGCAGATGGACGAGGGCAGCTACGGGCAGTGCGAGGAATGCGGCTGCAACATCCCGTTCGAGCGCCTCAAGGTCGAGCCGATGACGCAGCACTGCGTGGCCTGCAAGACCAAGCTGGAAAAGCAGGGCGTGCGCGTCTGATGCTCATGTTTGCATAGCTGCCTGCACCCGTCCTGCAAGGGCTTACAGCAGATTTGACCATGAAAAGCGGCGCCCGAGGGCGCCGCTTTTGCTGGCCGGGGCAGGCCCCGGTACGCCGGTGGCTCAGGCCGCGGCCTTGACCTTCTGGCGCCAGGCGTGGAGCAGCGGCTCGGTGTAGCCGCTCGGCTGCGCCGTGCCCTTGAACACCAAGTCGCAGGCGGCCTTGTAGGCGGCGCTGCTGTCTTCGTGGCCGGCCATGTCGTGGTAGGCCTTGTCACCCGAGTTCTGCTGGTCCACCAGGGCCGCCATGCGCTTGAGCGTGGCGCGCACCTGACCGTCGCTCACCACGCCGTGCTTGAGCCAGTTGGCCATGTGCTGGCTGCTGATGCGCAGCGTGGCGCGGTCTTCCATCAGGCCCACGCCGTGGATGTCGGGCACCTTGGAGCAGCCCACGCCCTGATCGACCCAGCGCACCACGTAGCCCAGGATGCCCTGGGCGTTGTTGTCCAGCTCCTGCTGCTTCTCCGCATCGGTCCACTTGGCCTCGGTGACCACCGGGATCTGCAGCAGCCCGGCCAGCGCGGCGTCGCGGCGGGCGGCGGCGTCTTCCTTGCCCAGCGCCTTTTCCATCTGCTTTTGCAGTGCCGGCACGTCAACCTGGTGGTAGTGCATGGCGTGCAGCGTGGCGCCGGTGGGGCTGGGCACCCAGGCGGTGTTGGCGCCGGCCTTGGGATGGCCGATCTTCTGCTTCATCATCTCGGCCATCAGGTCGGGCATGGCCCACATGCCCTTGCCGATCTGCGCCTTGCCGCGCAGGCCGCAGGCCAGGCCGACGTCGACGTTGTTCTTCTCGTAGGCCTGGATCCAGGCGCTGGTCTTCATGTCGCCCTTGCGGTAGACCGGGCCGGCGGTCATGCAGGTGTGCATCTCGTCGCCGGTGCGGTCAAGGAAGCCGGTGTTGATGAAGGCCACGCGGTGCTTGGCGGCGTCGATGCAGGCCGCCAGGTTGACGCTGGTGCGGCGCTCCTCGTCCATGATGCCGAGCTTGACGGTGTATTCCGGCAGGCCGAGCACCTGCTCCACGCGGCCGAACAGCTCGCCCGCGAAGGCCACTTCGGCCGGGCCGTGCATCTTGGGCTTGACGATGTAGACGCTGCCGGTGCGCGAGTTGCGGATGCCGTTCTCGCCCATGCGGCGCAGGTCGTACATGGCGATGGCGGTGGTGATCGCCGCGTCCATGATGCCTTCGGGGATTTCCTTCCACTTGCCGTCGGCGGCCTTGTAGAGGATGGCCGGGTTGGTCATCAGGTGGCCGACGTTGCGCACGAACATGAGCGAGCGGCCGTGCAGGCGCACCTGGCCCTTGCCGCTGGGCTTGGTGTAGAAGCGGTCGGGGTTGAGGCCGCGCGTCATCACCTTGCCGCCCTTGTCAAACGATTCGGTCAGCGTGCCGCGCAGGATGCCCAGCCAGTTGTGGTAGCCCAGCACCTTGTCCTCGGCGTCCACGGCGGCCACCGAATCCTCCAGATCGAGGATGGTGGAGACGGCCGCTTCCACCACCACGTCGGCCATGCCGGCCGGGTCGGTCTTGCCGATGGGCGACTGCGGGTCGATGCGGATGTCCAGGTGCAGGCCGTTGTGCACCAGCAGGATCGAGCCGGGCTTCTTGGCGTCGCCCTGGTAGCCGACGAACTGCCTGGGGTGCTCCAGCTTGCTCTTCCTGCCGTCCGCCAGCGTGACCACCAGCTCGCCGTCCTTCACGGCATAGGCCCTGGAGCCGACGTGCGAGCCCTTCTTCAGCGGCGCCACGCGGTCGAGCATGTGGCGTGCCCAGTCGATCACCTTGGCGCCGCGCTTCGGGTTGTACTTGCCGCCCTTTTCCAGGCCCTTGGTCTCGGGGATGACGTCGGTGCCGTAGAGCGCGTCGTATAGCGAGCCCCAGCGCGCGTTGGCGGCGTTGAGCGCGTAGCGGGCGTTCAGGATCGGCACCACCAGCTGCGGGCCGGCCTGGATGGCCAGCTCGGCGTCCACGTTCTTCGTGTCCACCTTGACCTTGGCGGGCGCCGGCACCAGGTAGCCGATGCCTTCCAGAAAGGCGCGGTAGGCCTTCATGTCGGTGATCGGGCCGGGGTTGGCGGTGTGCCACTTGTCCAGTTCGGCCTGGAGGCGGTCGCGCTCGGCCAGCAGGGCGGCGTTCTTGGGCGCCAGGTCGGTGACGATGGCGGAAAAGCCCTTCCAGAAATGCTCGGGGGCGATTTTCAGGTCGCGCAGCACGTCCTGGTTGACGAAGTCGTACAGGGGCCTGGCCACCTGCAGGTCGTGGGTCTTGATGCGGTCGTTCATGGTTTCCTCGTCGAACAAAGCAAGGCTGGAGCCGCCGCGCGGCCCTGCCCTCGTCTTACCAGCTGAACTTTAGTCGATTTGCCGCGCCGGCCCGCGCGGGGCAGGTCTGGCGACCGGGCGGCTGCGCGGGGCAATCATCAGGACCGATCATGCCGGCGGCCATCGAGGCTCGAGGTGCAGCGGTGGGCGCGGGCCTTTGACGTCACAGCGGGCCGGCGACGACGGGCCCGGATAGGTCGGTCAATGCGAGGATTGCTGCGGTTTAGATAGCTGGCTGCGCCCGCCCTGAAAGGGCTGGCGGCCAAAAAACACCATGAAACTGGGGCCTGTTAACGCTATTTTTGGGCGCATCACCCAAAATAAGCGTTAACAGGCCCTAGAGCAGCGGCTCGCGCACCTGCGGCACCGGCAACCAGCAGGCCGGGATCCATACCGGCGCCGATTGCACCAGCATGCTGAACACGCTGTGCCCGCCGGCCTGCCAGCTCCAGCCCAGCGCTACCAGCACGAGCACCGGCTGCAGGTACATCGCCCAGGCGCTGTTCTTCCACAGCAGCCAGCCCACGGCCAGGGTGCCCAGGCTGAGCACGGCGTAGTAGCTGCCGCCCGTGTGCGTCAGCATCACCAGGCCGCCGAACAGCATCAGCGCGCCCCAGACCAGCAGCAGCAGACCGATCAGCTGCGGCAGGTCACGAAAGCGCGTGGCCGCGCTGTCCTGCTGGGCCAGCATCTGCAGCTGGTGGATGCGCGGGTCTTCTTCGGTCGCGCCGGCGCTGGTCCCGACCATCGTCTCGGCAGGCGCCTGGGCCAGGCGGCTCAGGTGGGCAGGCATGGGCATCGGCGGCGCCAGTTGGCCAGGCGTGGTGGCGGGGCGGTCGCCGGCGGGGCGCGCCCTCACCGGCGCAGCGTCGCGCGGCGCGGCGGCCGGCGGCGGCTCGGCCATGCGCGCCTCCAGTTCGGCCTGGGCGCGCCGGCTGCCGCGCCCGGCCAGGGCCTGCAGCTGCACGACCGAGAGCTGGCGCACGTCGACGCGCGGCCTGGACGTGGAGGGCGGTGGAGCGGACATGGTCGGTGATCGCGAAAGTGGGGGCGGCCTGGCCGCCGCGCCATGTTAGCGGGTGGCAATGGACACCCGTCGGAAGGCCGCCTGGCCGGCGGCGGGGGCTTCCGGCAGGTGCCAAGTTTTTCACGCCGGGCGATGGGACAATGCGCCCATCCGCGCCCGCCCCGTACCCATGCTCGAAGCCCTGCTCGCGTTTCTGCACATCGCCGCGTTCCTGACCATGTTCGTGTTTCTCACCAGCGCGGCGGTGCTGTGCCGCAGCGAATGGCTGAACGCGGCGGCGCTGCGGCGGCTGGTGCGCGTGAACCGGCTCTACCTGGTGGGCATGGCGGCCGTGCTGGTCACCGGCCTGGCGCGCACCTGGTGGGGCGCCAAGGGCTTCGGCTGGTACTGGGGCAACGGCCTGCTGCACCTGAAGCTGCTGATGCTGGCCGGCATGGCGGTGCTGGCCGTGGGGCCCACGGGCAGCTTCAGGCGCTGGCTGACGGCGCTGGACAGCGGTGGCGCGCTGCCCGCCGCGCCCGAGGTGCAGCGCGAGCGCCGGCGGCTGATGATCGCCGCCCACATCGGCACGCTGATCCCGCTGCCGGCGGTGTTCATGGCGCGCGGCTTCGGCTGACGGCTGCCGTGCAGGCCACCGGTCCAGGTCCCCTGGCGGTCCGCTCCGGCGCGGCCGAGGCGCCGCGCGAGCGGCTGCTGTGGCTGGCCCTGGCGCTGTTCACGGCGGTGTGGCTGGGCCTGCTGGCCGCCGTGCGGCTGACGCCGCCGATCGACAACATCGAACAGCTGCTGTGGTCGCGCACGCTGGCCTGGGGCTACTACAAGCATCCGCCGCTGCCGAGCTGGATCCTGGCCGGCGCCACCGCCGTGCTCGGCCACGCGGCCTGGGTGGCGGCGCTGCTGGGCAGTCTGTGCGTGCTGATCACGCTGGTGCTCTACGCGCGCCTGCTGGAGCGGCTGGCCGGCCGCGGTTTCGCGCTGCTGGCGTTGCTGGCGGCGCTGTGCCTCACCTATTCCACCGAGCGGCTCGACTACTTCAACCACAACACGGTGATGATGGTGCTCACGGCCGCCACCATCGCGCGGCTGTGGGCGGTCACGCAGCGGCCCACGCCGACGGGCTGGTCGGGCGTCGGCCTGCTGCTGGGTCTGGGCCTGCTGGCCAAGTACCAGATGGCGGTGGTGGCGCTGTGCGTGGGCCTGTGGTGGCTGCGCATCGGCGGCTGGCGCGTGCCGGCGCAGCGGGCCGGGCTGGCGCTGGCGGCACTGGTGGCGGCGCTGGTGTTCGCGCCGCACGCGGTGTGGCTGGTGCAGTCGGGCGTTGCGCCGCTGCGGTATGCCGAACAGAGCAGCCTGGCAGCCCATCTGCCCTGGCTGCAGAGGCCGGCGGCCACGTTCTGGTGGCTCGCCGACTGGATGGCCAACCGCCTGCTGCCGGCCTGGCTGCTGCTGGCGGCGGTGGCGCTGGTGCTGCGCCTGGGCGGTGGCATGCCGGCGTCGGTGCCGGCGACCGAAGCCGACGCGCCGGCCGCGCGGCTGCGGCGCGACTACCTGCTGCTCTGGGGGCTGGGGCCGGCGCTGGTGATGGCCGCGCTGGGGCTGCTGGGCGGCATCCACCTGCAACCCAAGTGGAGCACGGCGTTCGCGCTCTGGACGATTCCCGCGCTGCTGCAGTTCTTGCCGCGCCTGTGGCAGCCGCTGACGCAGCGCGGCCTGCCGGGGGCGGCCTGGGCGGTGTTCCTGGCGCTGCAGCTGCTGCTGGCTGGCGAGGCGTGGTACGGCGCGCAGGCGGCGCCCGGGCCGGGCTGCGGCAGCCAGTGGTCGAGCCGCGATTTCCATGCGCCGGCACAGGCGCTCGACGCAGGTGCGCGCGCGGCACTGGGCGGGCCGCCGGAGATCGTGAGCGGCCCCTATGGTGTGGCGGGCGCGCTGGCCCTGGCACTGCCCGGCGATCCCAAAGTGCTGATCGACGGCAGCCTGGCCCGCAGCCCCTGGGTCGGCGCGGCCGAATTGCAGCGGGCGCGTGCCGTGACGGTGGCGCCGGCCTGCCAGGTGCCGCCCGGCGCCCGGCCGCTGATGCCGGGCTGGGTCTGGTGGCCGGGTGGCGGCACGGTGCCGGAGGGCACGCCGCCGCCGGGCATCGACGATGCCCAGTGGCGCCTGGCGGTGGCGCACGGCGGCGCTTGCGGGGTGGTGTGCCCATGACGGCGGCGCTGCGCCCGGTGGTGCTGTGCGCCGACGACTACGCCTGCAGCGCCAGCGTGTCCGAGGCCGTGCGCCGGCTGGCCCTGGGCGGCCGGCTCACGGCCACCAGCGCCATGGTGCTGGCGCCGCGCTGGCCGGAAGACGCGGCGCCGCTGCGCGAGTTGCGTGGGCGGCTCGACGTCGGGCTGCACCTGGATTTCACCAGCGACTTCGCCGTCGCCGCCGGCCACGGCCTGCCGCTGGGTGCGGCCATGCGGCGCGCGCTGCTGGGCGGCTTCGACCGCGCGGCGGCACGGGCCGTGATCGAGCGCCAGCTCGACGCCTTCGAGGCCGCCTGGCAGGCACCCCCGGACCACGTGGACGGCCACCAGCACGTGCAGCAGTTCGCCGGCATCCGCGAGCCGCTGGTCGAGTTGCTGGCCCGGCGCTATGGCGCCCAGGCGCCGTGGCTGCGCGTGTCGCGCGCGCCCGCGGGCCTGCGCGACCTGAAGAGCCGGGTGATCGGCTGGATGGGGGCGAATGCTCTTGAATCCATAGCTGCCGGCGCCCGTCTTCCATGGGCGAAATGGCTGTCGGGCATCTACGATTTCTCCGGTGGCGAGGCCGGCTACGCGCGCCACATGGCCACCTGGCTGGCCCGCGCGCCGGCCGGCACGGTGCTGATGTGCCACCCGGCCCTGCCGCAGACGGCGGGCAGCGAAGGTGGCGACGCCATCGCCGCGGCGCGCGCCTGGGAATATGCGCACTTGGCCAGCCCGGCGTTTGCTGCGCAGTGCGCTTCAGCCGGCGTTCAGCTTCAAAGGGGCAGCGACCTCTACACTGCGGCCGTGTGAACGTCTCTCTCTCGCATGGCGCGGCCGATCCGGCCGCGCCCTTTCCCTTGTCCGCTCGATCCTCCACCCCGCGCTTCGGCCTGCTGATGGCCCTGCTGGCCGCGCTGCTGCTGGTGCTGGCGGCGCTGCGCCCGCTGTCGGTACCCGACGAGGGGCGCTACGGCGACATCAGCCGCTGGATGCTGGTTTCGGGCGACTGGCTGATTCCCCGCATGGACGGCCTGCCCCTGTTCCACAAGCCGCCGCTGTCGCACTGGCTGCAGGCGGCGAGCATGGCGGTGTTCGGCATCACGCCCTGGGCGGCACGCCTGCCCGGCGTGCTGCTGGCGATGTTGATGGTGGCCGGCCTGTATGTGGCGGTGCGCCGCCTGCTGGACGAGGCCGTGGCCCGGCGCGCAGCGCTGATGCTGGGCACCAGCGTGGCGGTGCTGCTGGGCGGCCAGTACGTCAACCACGACATGGGCGTGGCGGCCTGGATCGCCACCACCGTCTGGTGCTTCGCGCTGTCGCTGCTGCACGGCGAGCGGCCGCACGCCGGCTGGGCGCGCGCGGGCTTCGCCGTCAGCGCGCTGGGCGTGCTGACCAAGGGCCTGATCGGCATGGCGCTGCCGGGGCTGGTGCTGTTCGTCTGGATCAGCTGGACGCGCCAGTGGCGCAAGGTGCCGCGCCTGCCGTGGCTGAGCGGGCTGGCGCTGTTCGCGCTGATCGCCGTGCCCTGGTTCGTGCTCGCTGCCCGCCAGTACCCGGGGCTGTGGGACTACCTGTTCGGCGTGCAGCAGTTCGCGCGCTACACCGGCGGCGGCTTCAACAACCAGCAGCCCTGGTGGTTCTACCTGGTGGCGGTGCTGCTGCTGCTCTTCCCCTGGGGATTTTTTGCGGTCTACGAGGGCTTTGCCGGCGCCAGACGGGTGCAGCCAGCTACTGAAAAGAGAGCGAACGAAGCGGTCTCGCTGGCCTGGATCTGGCTCGCCGCCATCGTGCTGTTCTTCTCCGTCCCGCGCTCCAAGCTGATCGGCTACATCCTGCCGGTGATGCCGCCGCTGGCGCTGCTGGCGGCGCTGGGCTGGCAGCGCGCCGTGGCCGGGCGGCGCCATGCCGGGCGCTGGTTCGCGGCGCTGGCGGCGCTGCCGCTGGCCGCCGCGGTGGTGGTGACCCTGGTGTTCACCCACGAGGCGCAGGACAAGCTGGCCCACGACGTGGCGCGCGAACTGGCCTGCCGCGCTGCCCCCGGCGACACCGTGTACGCGGCCGGCGGCTTCCCGTACGACCTGCCCTTCGCCGCCGGCCTGCGCCAGCCGATGGTGGTGGTGGCCGACTGGCCGCGCCTGCGCGCCGAAACCGGCGACAGCTGGGAGCGCGAGCTGTTCGAGGCTGCCGATTTCCAGCCCGCGCTGGGCGATCGCCTGCTGCGCACGCCGGACGTGCTGGACGCCGCTGCGCACCAGCCCGGCCAGTGGCTGGTGGTCAAGCGCGGCACTGCCGCGAGCGCGGGCGTGCCCGAGGGCTGGAAGCTGGCTTTCGAAGGCACTGGCTGGCGCCTGTACCGCTCCGACGCGGCAGAGGGCTCTTCCGCCGCGGCAGGACGGACCTGCGCCGGGTAAGTTGACGGCCAGGCGGCCGCGGATGGCGCCCTAGCGCCGGAACGCCCAGAACCGGCTCAGCAGGAAGGTCTGCCCGGCGGCGACCAGCAAGGCACCGATCAGCGCCGGCCACGATGGCCAGTGCAGCACGCGCAGCAGCAGTACGAACACCGCCTCGTTGACCGCGAAGCCGGCCAGCGCCGTGGCGGCGAAGCGCACCAGGCTCTGCGACACGCTGGTACCGGCGTCGCGGAAGCTGAGCCGCCGGTGGCCGGTGAAGCTGACGAAGAAGGCCACGCCGAAGCCCAGCGCGTTGGCCAGTTCCGGCCAGACCAGGGGCTTGGTCAGGCCGAACACCGTCGCGTGCGTGAGCGCCGCGGCCGCGCCCACGGCCACGAACCAGAAGCCGGTGGCGGCGCGCCTCATGGGGCCTGAGTGCCTGGCGGGGCTTCGGCGGGCGGCGCCAGCCCCTGCCCACTGCGGCCGGCCACCAGGTACAGCGGCCGCTGCTTGACCTCGTCGTAGATGCGGGCCACGTACTCGGACAGCAGGCCGATCGACATCAGCTGCACGCCCGAGAGGAACATCATGCCGGCGACGATGGTGGCGTAGCCCGGCACGTCGATGCCGAGCCAGAAGTATTCGACGATGACCCAGCCGCCGTAGCCCAGCGCCAGCAGCGCGAGCAGCACACCCAGCGCGCCCAGCAGGCGCAGCGGCGTGGCCGAGAAGGCCAGCAGCCCGGTGGTGCCCAGGCGCAGTGCTCCGCTCACGCCGTAGTGGCTGTGGCCGGCCAGCCGCGGCAGCGGCTCGTAATCCAGCGCCACGCTGTGGAAGCCCACCCAGGCGTACAGGCCCTTCATGAAGCGGTGGCGCTCGGGCAGCGCCTTGAGGGCCTCCACCACGCGCCGGTCCAGCAGGCGGTAGTCGCCGGCGTCGGCCGGCACGCGCACGCGACCGCCCCAGTTGACCAGCCCGTAAAACGCGGCCGCCAGGCGCCGGTACAGCGCGCTCTGGTCGGCGCGGCTGCGCCGCACCGTGTACACCACGTCCGCACCACGCTTCCATTCCTGTAGCATCTGCGCCAGCAGCGGCAAGGGGTGTTGGCCGTCGGCGTCCATCATCACCACGGCGTCGCCGCGTGCGGCGTCCAGCCCGGCGGACAGTGCTGCCTCCTTGCCGAAGTTGCGCGACAGGCGGATCAGCACCAGTTCCGGGTGCTCGGCGGCCAGCCGCTCGGCCACGGCGGCGGTGTCGTCGCGGCTGCCGTCGTCGATCACGATCAGCTCCACCCGGGTGGCCAGCGCGCGCAGTGCCGACAGCACCGCCGGCACCACCTGTGGCAGGGCGGCAGCTTCGTTGTAGGCGGGCATCACGCAGCTCAGCGTGGGGGCTGCCGGGCGGGCATCGGGCATGGCGCGCATCATGCCAGCGATTGCCTGAAGTGCCGATGAAGTGCCGATGAAGTGCCGGGCGCTGCCCTGCCCCGTAGAATCCGCCGATGCAATCCGTGAAGAGGGAATTGCTCGCCGCACTCGCAGGCGAGCTGAAAAAGCTTGCGCCGGGCGCCGGCGACAAGGCGGCGTTCGAATCGCCCAAGCAGGCCGCGCATGGCGATCTGGCCTGCACCGCGGCCATGCAGCTGGCCAAGACGCTCAAGACCAACCCGCGCGCGCTGGGCGAGCAGCTCAAGGCAGCGCTGGAGGCCACGCCGGCGTTCGGTCGCTGGGTGGACGCCATCGAGCTGGCCGGGCCGGGCTTCCTGAACATCCGCCTCAAGCCCGCCGCCAAGCAGCAGGTGGTGCGCGAGGTGTTGCAGGAGCAGGCGCGCTACGGCAGCCAGCCCGACCGCGGCGAAAAGATGATGGTGGAGTTCGTCAGCGCCAACCCCACCGGCCCGCTGCACGTGGGCCACGGCCGTCAGGCTGCGCTGGGCGACGCCATCTGCCACCTGTTCGAGACCCAGGGCTGGCAGGTGCACCGCGAGTTCTACTACAACGACGCCGGCGTGCAGATCGAGACGCTGGCCAACTCGGTGCAGCTGCGCGCCCGCGGGCTCAAGCCCGGCGACGCCGGCTGGCCCGAGGCCGCCTACAACGGCGACTACATCCAGGACATCGCCGCCGACTTCCTGGCAAAAAAGACCGTGCAGGCCGACGACCGCAGCTTCACCGCCAGCGGCGACGTGGAGGACCTGGAAGGCATCCGCCAGTTCGCAGTGGCCTACCTGAGGCACGAGCAGGACAAGGACCTGCAGGCCTTCCGCCTGAAGTTCGATGAGTACTACCTGGAATCCAGCCTGTACAGCTCCGGCCGGGTGGCGGCCACGGTGCAGCGCCTGATCGACGCCGGCAAGACCTACGAGCAGGACGGCGCGCTGTGGCTGCGCACCACCGAGTACGGGGACGACAAGGACCGCGTGATGAAAAAGTCCGCCACGACCACGGCGGACGGGCGTCAGGCCGAAGGTGGCTACACCTACTTCGTGCCCGATGTGGCCTACCACATCACCAAGTGGGAGCGCGGCTACGCACGCGCCATCAACATCCAGGGCACCGACCACCACGGCACCATCGCCCGTGTGCGCGCCGGGCTGCAGGCCGCGGGCGTGGGCATTCCGCAGGGCTATCCCGACTACGTGCTGCACACCATGGTGCGCGTGGTGCGCGGCGGCGAAGAGGTGAAGATCAGCAAGCGCGCCGGCAGCTACGTGACGCTGCGCGACCTGATCGAATGGACCAGCGCCGACGCGGTGCGCTTCTTCCTGCTTTCGCGCAAGCCCGACACCGAATACACCTTCGACGTCGATCTGGCGGTGCAGAAGAACAACGAGAACCCGGTGTACTACGTGCAGTACGCTCACGCCCGCATCTGCTCGGTGCTGCAGGCCTGGGGCGGCGATGCGGCCACACTGGGCTCTGTCGATCTTGGCACGCTCGACACCCCGGCGGCCCAGGCCCTGATGCTGCAGCTGGCCAAGTACCCGGACATGCTGGCCGCCGCGGCCGCCGACTTCGCGCCGCACGACGTCACCTTCTACCTGCGCGAACTGGCTGCGGCCTACCACAGCTACTACGATGCCGAGCGCATCCTGGTGGACAACGAGCCCGTCAAGCTGGCCCGCCTGGCCCTGATCGCCGCCACCGCGCAGGTATTGCACAATGGCCTTTCGGTGCTGGGCGTGTCGGCCCCCACCAAGATGTGAGCGTTCAAAGAGACATGAAGAATCAACGCGGCGGTACGTTTCTCGGCATCATCCTGGGCGTGGTGTTCGGCCTGGCGGTGGCGCTGGGCGTGGCCATCTACGTGGCCAAGGTGCCTGTGCCCTTCGTCAACAAGGGCGCTTCCCGCTCCAGCGGCCAGGATGCGGCCGAGGCCGAAAAGAACAAGGACTGGGATCCCAACGCACCGCTGCGCGGCAAGAGCAGTGCGCCTGCCGCCAACGGCACCGTGGGCAGCGTGGCCCCGCCGCCGGCCGGCGTGCCGATTCCGTCGCCGGCCGAGGCCGACCACAGTGCCGCCGCCAAGCCGCCGGTGGCGGTGCCGACGCCGGCCGAGGTCAAGCGCACGCCCGACAAGGCTGCGGCAGCGGCCTCGGCCTCCGCGCCCGCTCGCGGCAAGCCGTCGGACGATCCGCTGGGCGACTTCGCCGCCGCCCGTACCGGCCGCGCCACGCAGGTGACGCCGGCGCCCGCACCGGCACCAGCCGCAGCGCCGGCGGCCGATCCGTTCACCTACTTCGTGCAGGCCGGCGCCTTCCGCACCCCGGAGGACGCCGAAGGCCAGCGCGCGCGCCTGTCGCTGATCGGCGTGGAAGCCCGCGTGACCGAGCGCGAGCAGGCCGGCCGCACCGTGTACCGGGTGCGCGTGGGCCCGTTCCAGAACAAGGACGCCGCCGACCGGGTCAAGGAACGCCTGGCCGGCAACGGCCTGGACGCGGCGCTGGTGCGCGTGGCGCGCTGAGCGCGTGACAGGCTGCGCACCCGACGGCACGCCGCAGGAACTCGCACCCCCGCAAGCCCTCCAACCCGGTTTCCGACCTCCATCCCGGACGAACCTTATGAAACGACGCGACTTTGCACTTGCCACCACCGGCGCTGCCCTGGCTGGCCTGATCCACCTGCCGGCACGGGCGCAGCCTGCCGGTTTCAAGGCCGGCACCGACTACCTGGAGCTCAAGACACCGGCCCCGGTGGACGCCAAGCCGCCGCAGATCGAGGTGGTGGAGTTCTTCTCCTACGGCTGCGTGCACTGCATGCACTTCGAGCCGATCTTCGAGAAATGGAAGAAGGCCGCGCCCAAGGACGTTTCCGTGCGCCTGGAGCACGTGGGCTTCCAGAGCAACTTCGAGCCCCTGCAACGCATCTACTACACGCTGGAAGCCATGGGCAAGGTCGACACCCCCGTGCACGGCAAGGTGTTCACCGCCCTGCAGGTCGACCGTGTGCGCCTGGACCAGCCCGCCGCGCTGTTCGACTGGGTGGCCAAGCAGGGCCTGGACCGCGCCAAGTTCGAGGAAATCTACAAGTCCTTCGGCGTGGCGAACAAGGTGCGCCGCGCGGTGCAGCTGCAGGACGCCTACAAGGTGGAGGGCACGCCGGCCCTGGGCATCGCCGGCCGCTACTACACCGACGGTTCCATGGCCAAGGGCTTCGAGCGCATGCTGGCCCTGACCGACGCGCTGATTGCGCAAGAACGCAAACGCGGCTGACGCCGGTCTGGCATTGCCCGGGCCCGCCTTGGCGGGCCTTTTTCTTGGTGCCGGACGCGAATCGGTGCCGCACGCGTCGTACAATCGTAACGACAACAAGCAAAAAGCGTGCCTTACATGATCCGACCCTCGATTTCCAAGCTGGCGGCCGTTTGTCTGGCGGTCGGCATCGGGCTGATGCCGGCCCTGGCCCGGGCCGAGCGGGCCGACCGCGACAAGCCCATGAACATCGAGTCGGACGCCCTGCGCTACGACGACAAGACCCAGACCAGCACCTTCACCGGCCGGGTGGTGCTCACCAAGGGCACCATCGTGATGCGCGGTGCGCGCCTTGACGTGCGGCAGGACGACCAGGGCAACCAGTTCGGCACCATGCAGGCCGAGCCCGGCAAGCGCGCCTTTTTCCGCCAGAAGCGCGAAGGGCTGAACGAGTTCATCGAGGGCGAGGGCGAAACCATCGAGTACGACAGCAAGACCGACACCGTGCGCTTCCTGCGCCGCGCCGAGATGCGGCGCCTGGCCGGCACCGAACTGCAGGACGAAGTGTTCGGCAGCGTGATCGTCTACAACAACATCACCGAGATCTACACCGTCGACGGCGCCCAGCGCAGCGACGGCGCGCCGTCGGCCGCCGCCGGGGGCCGGGTGCGGGCCGTGCTGGCGCCGCGCAACGGCGCGCAGCCCGGGGCTTCTGCGCCGTCCGCGCCTGCGGCGCCGCTCAAGCCGTCCGGCGCCATGACCGGTACCGGCGGGGGTGCGGCCAAGTGACGGAACCGGTGATGCTGTCCGAGCCGCTGCCGACGGCGGAGTCGGTTGGCATGGGCGGGCTCAGCCGGCTCGAGGTGCGTGGCCTGCGCAAGGCCTACGGCTCGCGCAAGGTGGTGCAGGACGTGTCGCTCACCGTCGACAGCGGCGAGGTGGTGGGCCTGCTGGGCCCCAACGGTGCCGGCAAGACCACCTCGTTCTACATGATCGTCGGCCTGGTGCGTGCCGACGGCGGGGAGATCGACATCGACGGCCGGCCGGTGGCGCACATGCCGATCCACCGCCGCTCGCGCCTGGGCCTGTCGTACCTGCCGCAGGAGGCCTCGATCTTCCGCAAGCTCACCGTGGCCGAGAACGTGCGCGCCGTGCTGGAACTGCAGCGCGGCGCCGATGGCCACCCGCTGCCGCGCGAGGCCATCGAGCAACGCCTGACCGAACTGCTGGAGCAGTTGCACGTGGCCGAGCTGCGCGACGCGCCGGCGCCCTCGCTCTCCGGCGGCGAGCGCCGGCGGGTGGAAATCGCCCGGGCGCTGGCCACCTCGCCGCGCTTCATCCTGCTGGACGAGCCCTTCGCCGGCATCGACCCGATCGCCGTGATCGAGATCCAGCGCATCATCGCCTTCCTGAAGGACCGTGGCATCGGCGTGCTGATCACCGACCACAACGTGCGCGAAACGCTGGGCATCTGCGACCACGCGGTCATCATCAGCGAGGGGCGCGTGCTGACGGCCGGCACGCCCGACCAGATCGTGGCCGACCCGGAAGTGCGCCGGGTGTACCTCGGCGAGCATTTCAGGTTGTGAGGAGAAGGATGGTCGTGCAGTTGGACCTCATCCATTCGGGTTCGGTAGCGGGGCGTGCATTGCCCCCTGGAGCGGTCCTGCGGTGGAACTGGCCCCCCACGCTCGCTCGCGCTGCTCGTTCGCTGCCCCCCGGGGGGGCTGTGTTTCACCTTGGAGCGGTCCTGCGGTGAAACAGGGGCTCTCGCTCAAGGTCTCGCAGCATCTGGCGCTGACGCCGCAGCTGCAACAGTCGATCCGGCTGCTGCAGCTGTCCACGCTGGAACTGTCCAGCGAGGTCGAGCAGATGCTCGACGAGAACCCGTTTCTGGAGCTTGACGACGACCAGGCACCGCGCGAGGAATTCGGCCTGACGCGCGCCGACACCCGCGTCAGCGAAGGCGACCGTGCCACCGAGAGTGCTCTCGATTCAGGAGCTGGCGGCGGCGATGAAGCGGGGGCTGAGGGCGCTTCGGATTCGGATTTTCCGGGCCAGGAAGGCTGGGAGGGTGACGGCAGCGTCGAGGTCACCCCTGACGACGGCGAATGGGGCGGCGAGGCCCCGGCGCGCCTGAGCGGCGCCAGCGACGGCGACGACGAACTCGACCCCGGCGAGCGCCCGGCGCCCCAGGAGGCGCTCACCGAGCACCTGCACCGCCAGGCCCTGTCCCTGCGGCTGACGCCGGAAGACACGGCGGCGCTGCGCTTCCTGATCGAATCGCTCAACGACGACGGCTACCTGGAGGACTCGCTGGCGCAATTGGCCGCCACCCTGACGGACGCCGACGACGACCTCGAACAGCTCGAGGAACTGGTGCACCGCTTCACCATGGCGCTGAAGCTGCTGCAGTCGCTCGAGCCGGCGGGCGTGGGCGCGCGCGACCTGGCCGAATGCCTCACGCTGCAGCTCAAGGCCCTGCGGGAGGACGCGGGCGACGACGAGGAGCGGCAGCACACCATCGCCACCGCCCTGGCCGTCTGCGCCCAGCACGGCGCCATGGAGTCGCTCGCCAAGCGCGACGCCAAACGCCTGGCCCAGGCCACCGGCACCAGCGAGGACGATGTGCGCGCTGCCATGCAGCTCATCAGCCGCCTGGAGCCCAAGCCCGGCCGCCGCTTCGCCGACGTGGAACGCAACGTGGTGGTGCCGGACGTCATCGTCTCCATGGTCGGTGGTGGCTCCCAGCCGCGCTTTCGCGTGCAGCTCAACCCCGACGTCATGCCGCGCCTGCGCGTGCACGACATCTACGCCAACGCGCTGCGCGGCGGCAAGGGCGGCGAGAACCACCAGGCCCTGGTGCAGCGCCTGCAGGAGGCGCGCTGGTTCATCAAGAACATCCAGCAGCGCTTCGACACCATCCTGCGCGTGTCGCAGGCCATCGTCGAGCGGCAGAAGAACTTCTTCGTGCACGGCGAACTCGCCATGCGCCCCATGGTGCAGCGCGAGCTGGCCGACGAACTGGGCGTGCACGAATCCACCATCTCGCGCGTGACCACCGCCAAGTACATGGCCACGCCGCAGGGCACCTTCGAGCTCAAGTACTTCTTCGGTTCCGCTCTCGGCACCGAAACCGGCGGCAACGCCTCCAGCACCGCGGTGCGCGCGCTCATCAAGCAGTTCATCGCCGCCGAAAGCGCCACCAAGCCGCTCTCCGACAACCAGCTCGCCGACATGCTGAAGGAGCAGGGCATCGACTGCGCCCGCCGCACCGTCGCCAAGTACCGCGAAGCCATGCGCATCCCGGTGGCGAGCCTGCGCAAGGCAGTGGCGTAGTGGCCCACCCCCAGGCTCCACAGGCTTCGCGTTGTTGCGCCACCTCCCTCGAGGGGGTACCGCCACTGGCCGGTCGGCTTGCGGCGCTGCCAGAGGGCGCCACGGCGAGAGATGCGACAACACCTCGCGCAAGGCTTCGACAGGCTCAGCCCGAACGGTTGAAGGTACCCAAGCTGGTTCACGAAACAAGAAGGAAATCAGCCTTCAGCCCATACGCAGCAAGCGCAGGCAGCTATCCAAATAAAAGCAATCCAGTGCACCTGAACCTGTCCGCGATCCTCTCCGGCACGGCTGCCGCCCGGACTTTCGCCGCCCCCCGACCATGGCACTGACCCTCTTTCTTCCCTGCGCCGGCGGCGTCGAGGAATTCCTGGCGCACGAGGTGCACGGCCTCACCGGCCTGGCCGGCCAGGACCTCGTTACCGTGCGCGGCGGCGTGCGCGTGCAGGGCGGCTGGCGCGAGCTGATGCGCCTCAACCTGTGCAGCCGGCTGGCCCAGCGCGTGCTGGTGGAGCTGGCCCACGGTCCCTATGCCAGCGAGGACGACCTGTACCGCCTGGCCGAGGGCGTGCCGTGGGAAACCTGGTTTGCCGCCCGGCAAAGCTTCCGGGTCGACGTCACCGCCCAGGGCAGCCCGCTGAAGAGCCTGAACTTCGCCACCCTGCGCCTGAAGGACGCCGTGGCCGACCGCTTCCGCGCCCACGCCGGCGGCGTGCGCCCCAGCATCGACACCCGCGTGCCGGATGTGCGGGTGACGGCGCACCTCACCGCCGACGAGGCCACGCTGTACATCGACACCTCCGGCGAACCGCTGTTCAAGCGCGGCTGGCGCCAGCAGCAGGGCGACGCGCCACTGAAGGAAACCCTGGCCGCTGCCATGCTGGCCGCCAGCGGCTGGTGGCTGCCGGCCGAGCGCCGCGTGCTGGACGAACCGCTGTACGACCCCTGCTGCGGCAGCGGCACCATCGTCATCGAAGCCGCGCAGCTGGCGCTCGGCCTGCCCGCCGGCGGCCTGCGGCGCTTTGCCTTCGAGCGCCTCAAGCCCTTCGACCCGGTGCTCTGGAACACTATCAAAAAAGAAGCTGCCCCCGCCCATCACGCAAGGGTTGGCGGCGCGAAAGGCACTGAAAATCCGGCCGTGCGCATCTTCGGCAGCGACGTGGCGCACCGCATGGTGGACTTCGCCCAGCGCAACGCCGAACGCGCCGGCGTGGCGCACGCCGTGCAGCTGCGCGGCGGCGACGCGCTGCAGCGCCTGCCGCCGTCGCCGCAGCCCGGCGTGCTGCTGATGAACCCGCCGTATGGCGAGCGCATCGCCGCCGCCGGCGTGGCCGGGCGCCAGGCCCGGGGCGCGGCCGCGCCGGGCGCGCGCGGGCGCGAAGGCTTCTTCCAGAGCGGCACGCTGGCACGCCAGCGCCATGCCGCCGACGGCGCGCCCGCGGAGGCGGCGGAGGTCAACGCCGGCGACGCCTTCTTCGACCGCCTGGCCGCGCACTGGAAGCAGCACTTCGCCGGCTGGACCGCCTGGCTGCTCACCCCCGACATGAAACTGCCCGGCCGCCTGCGCCTGAAAGCCACCCGCCGCGTACCGCTGTGGAATGGCCCCATCGAGTGCCGCCTGTTCCGCTTCGACCTTACCGCCCGGGGCGCGAAAGACGACGCGGCGCCGTAGGCGCCTGGGTACCGACGGACCAGCCCGAATGGCTTGATGCCTCGCCGGCAGGTCGGCATTGACATCACTTGACGCGTCGAATCACCCGCACAGCCTGGAAGGCAATAAATCCAATGGCCGCGGAGCAGGCCAAACCAGCGACCGCCGTGGCCGGGCTTGTACCGGCCACTGGCGGTGTCCCCCCTCACGAAGTAAGAGGGGGGAAGACGCGTCAGCGGCTCAGGGGGGTGTCACCAAAACCTCCATGAACGCCCGGCTCACCGGCGGCAGCGAGCGGCCGATGCGGGTGACGAGGCCGATCGGCCGCGCCACCGTGGGCCGCTGGAGGGGCACCGCCGCCAGCGCGCGCATGTCCACCAGCTCCAGCGCCAGCCGGGGCAGGGCCGTGATGCCCAGGCCGGCCGCGACCAGCGCGCCGCAGGCGGCCACGCTGGGGTAGTCCAGCGCCGCCGGCACCGTCAGGCGCTTCTGCAGGAACACCGCGTCGGTGATCGGGCGGATGCTGCTGGTCGGCTGGCTGGCGATGAAGGGGTGGCTGGCGAACACCGACCACGGCACGCTGGCGCGCGCGGCCAGCGGGTCGTCGCGGCGGCACAGCAGCACGAACGGATCGTCGTGCAGGTGGCGGTAGTGCAGGCGCTGGTGCGGCGCCGGCCGCACGCTCAGGCCGAAGTCGGCGCGGCCGTCCTCGATGGCGGCCAGCAGCGCACTGGCCGGCGCCTCCAGCAGCGAAAACTCCACCTGAGGATGCTGCCGGCGGAACGCGGCGATGGCACGCGGCACCAGCGCCACACCGGTGGAAGGCAGGGCGGCCACCGTCACCCGGCCGCTGTGGCCCTGGATGAACTCGCCCAGCTCGCTCAAAGCGCCGTCGAAGTCGCGCAGGATGCGCTCGGCGATCGGCAGCAGCTCGCTGCCTGCGGCGGTGATGGCCACGCGCCGCGTGTCGCGGTCGAACAGGCGCGCGCCCAGCGTCTGTTCGGCCAGCCGGATGCTGCGGCTGAGCGCCGGCTGCGACACGCCCAGCCGCGCCGCGGCGGCGCGGAAGCTCAGCGCCTTCGCCACCTCGACGAAGGCCTCGAGCTGCTGGAGCGAAAGATTGATGCGCATGGGCTCGTCTATGGTCAGTGATCAACGAAACGTATCACACATATAGCGGTATGGCGATTCCCACATCAGTGCCCGGCGCCTAGACTGCGCTGCAAACGACAGGCAAGGAGACAAATGCCATGAAGGACCGCCATGCCCGGCGTGCTTGACGGCGTGCGCGTGCTGGAGCTCGGCCAGGTGCTGGCCGGGCCGTTTGCCGGCGCCATCTTCGCGGACCTCGGGGCCGAGGTGGTGAAGGTCGAGCGCGTGGACGGCGGCGACGACGCGCGCCGCATGGGCCCGGCCTTCCGCCACGGCGACGCGCTCAACTTCCAGGTCTTCAATCGCGGCAAGCAGTCGGTGGCGCTGGACCTCAAGAGCGGCGATGGCCTGGCCGCGTTCGAGCGGCTGGCCGCCGAAGCCGACATCTTCATCCACAACCTGCGCCCGGGCGTGCCGAAGGCGCTGGGCATCGACGGCCCCAGCCTGTGCGCACGCCACCCGCGGCTGATCTACTGCGAGATCTCGGCCTTCGGCAGCGCCGGCCCGATGGCCCTGCGGCCCGGCTACGAGCCGCTGATCCAGGCCTTCAGCGGCCTGTCCAGCACCAACGGCGGGCCCGACGACCCGCCGCTGCGCGCCGGCGCCTCGGTGTGCGACCAGGGCACCGGCATGTGGGCCGTGATCGGAGCGCTGGCCATGCTGCACCGGCGCCAGGGCACGGGGCGTGGCGGCATCCTCAGCGCCTCGCTGCTGGAGACCGCGCTGGTCTGGAACGGCCAGAAGGCCGACGCCTACGTCAACGAGGGGCGGCTGCCGGACCGCCACCGCTCCGGCCACCCTGGCTTCGTGCCCTACGAGGCCTTCGACACCGCCGATGCGCCGCTGCTCATCTGCTGCGGCAATGACCGTCTGTTCACCAAGCTGGCCGCCGAGCTGGGCCGCCCCGACTGGCCGGCCGACGAGCGCTTTGCCACCAACCGCGCCCGGCTGGCGCACAAGGCCGCGCTGCTGGCCGAGCTGGAGCCGCTGCTGCGCCAGCGCCCGCGCGCCGAATGGACGGCGCGGCTGGAAGCCGCCGGCGTGCCCTGCGCGCCCATCCACACCGTGCCCGAGGCGCTGGCGCACCCGCAGGTGCAGGCGCTGGGCGTGCTGCAGGCCGTGCCGGGCGAGGACTTCCGCCTCACAGCGCTGCCTTTCACCATCGACGGCGAGCGGCCCGCGCTGCACGCCGGCGCGCCGCGCCTGGGCCAGCACAACGCGCTGCACGGCATCCCGGATCACCACCACCAAGCCACCCAGAAGGAGACACCATGACCCTGCGACCCCTGCACGCCCTGACGGCCGCACTGCTGGCGGCGGCCACCGCGCTGGCGGCCCCCGCCGCGCACGCCGACGACTACCCCAGCAAGCCCATCACCCTGGTCGTGCCCTTCGGCCCCGGCAGCGGCACCGACCAGTTCGCGCGCCTGCTGGCGCAGGGCATGTCGGACGACCTGAAGGTGCCGGTGGTGGTGGACAACAAGGGCGGCGCCAGCGGCTTCATCGCCGCGCAGCTGGTGGCCAAGGCCGCGCCCGACGGCTACACCCTGCTGACCACCACCAACACCACCCACGCGGCCAACGAACACCTGTTCAAGAAGCTGCCCTACGACCCGGTGAAGGACTTCGCCCCCATCGCCCTGCTGTCCAAGGGCCAGATGCTGCTGGTCGTGCGGCCGGATTCGCCCTACAAGACGCAGGCCGACCTGCTGGCCGCCGCCAAAAAGGCACCGGGCAAGCTCAACTTCGCCAGCGGTTCATCCTCCAGCCGCGTGGCCAGCGAACTGCTCAAGCAGATGGCCGGCGTCGACATGGTCAACGTGCCCTACAAGAGCAACCCGCTCGGCCTGACCGACCTGATCGGCGGCCGGGTGGACTTCATGTTCGCCGACGCACCCACGGCGCTGCCGCAGGTCAGGGGCGGCAAGCTGCGCCCGCTGTCCACCAGCGGCGCGCGCCGTCTGGCCGCCGCGCCCGACGTGCCCACGGTGGAGGAAGCCGGCACCAAGGGCTACGACATGACCTACTGGTTCGCCGTCTACGCACCGGCCGGCACGCCGCCGGCCATCGTGCACAAAGTGAACCAGGCGCTGGCCAAGGCCATGGAAACGCCGGCGTTCAAGGACTTTCTGGCCAAGACCAGCGGCGAGCCGGCGTTCTCCAGCCCCGAGGAGCTGGGCAGGTTCCAGGCCGCCGAAGCGAAGAAGTGGGGCCAGGTGATCCAGGCCGCCGGCATCCAGCCCGAGTAATGGCGGCATCTGGATTGCTATGAACAACATAGCTGTCTGCGCCCGCCACGATTGGGCTGGATGCCGATTTGGTCATGAATCCGGAGCGGTGCATGGCTGAACCCGCGGCACCCGGCGCACGCGGCGGCCCGCTGACCGGCGTGCGCGTGGTGGACATCACCACCATCTTCATGGGCCCCTCGGCCACGCAGATGCTGGGCGACCTGGGCGCCGACGTGATCAAGGTCGAATCGCCCGGCGGCGGCGACGTGGTGCGCGGCATCGGCCCGCAGGGCGATCAGCGCATGGGCCCGCTGTTCCTGGCCATGAACCGCAACAAGCGCAGCATCGGGCTCGACCTCAAGCACCCCGAAGGCCGCGCCGCGCTGCTGGAGCTGGCGCGCGGCGCCGACGTGCTCACCTACAACGTGCGTCCGCAGGCCATGGCCCGGCTGGGGCTGGACTACGAAACCCTGGCCGCCATCAACCCGCGGCTGATCGTGGTCGGCATGTTCGGCTTCTCGCAGCGCGGGCGCTACGCCGCCAGCGCCGCCTTCGACGACCTGATCCAGGCCGCCAGCGGCTTTCCCGACGTGATCGCCCGCGCGACCGGCGGCCCGCCGCGCTACCTGCCGGTCACCCTGGCCGACCGCACCGTGGGCCTGTACGCCTTCGGTGTCATCAGCGCGGCGCTGTACGCGCGCGAACGCACCGGCCGCGGCCAGCGCGTCGACGTGCCGATGTTCGAAACCATGGTGCCGCAGGTGCTGGGCGACCACCTGTACGGCCACACCTTCGTGCCGCCGCAGGGCGATTTCGGCTACCCGCGCCTGCTCTCGCCCGAGCGGCGGCCCTATGCCACGCGCGACGGCCACGTCTGCTGCCTGATCTACACCGACGCGCAGTGGCGCGCCTTGCTGCAGGCCATCGGCCAGCCAGGGCTGTTCGACAGCGACCCGCGCTTTGCCAGCATCGCCACCCGCACGCGCCACATCACCGCGCTGTACGGGCTGGTGGCCGAGGAGATCGGCCGCCGCACCACCGCCGAGATGCAGGCCCTGCTGGCCGAAGCCGACATCCCCGTGTTCCCCATGCACACGCTGGAGTCGCTGCTGGACGACGGGCACCTGCACGACATCGGCTTCTTCAGCGAGACCGAGCACCCGCAGGTCGGCCGCATCCGCCAGATGGCCGTGCCCAGCGAGTGGTCGGCCACGCCGCCGCCCGAGCCCACGCCCGCGCCGCGTGTGGGCGAGCACAGCCGCGCCGTGCTGCGCGAGATCGGCTACGACGAAGCCCGCATCGACGCGCTGATGCGCACCGGCGCTGCCTTTGAACCTAACGATGAACCAGGAGACTCTGCATGAGCGATGCCCCGGAACGGGAACTGATCGAGGAGCGCCGTGGCCCCGTGCTGTGGCTCACCATCGCGCGCGAGGCGCGCCGCAACGCCATCAGCCCCGGCGTGCTGGCGGCGCTGACCGGGGCGCTCACCCGCGCCAACGCCGACCGCGAACTGCGTGCCGTGGTGCTTACCGGCGCCGGCGACAAGGCCTTCTGCGCCGGCGCCGACCTGGCCACCGGCCAGTCCTTCAGGTTCGACTACGCCGAGCCCACGCTCGGCTTCGCCAACCTGTTCCGGCTGTCGCGCCAGCTCACCGTGCCGATGGTGGCGCGCGTCAACGGCGCCTGCATGGCCGGCGGCATGGGGCTGATGGCCATGTGCGACCTGGTGGTGGCCGCGCCGCACGCGCAGTTCGGCCTGCCGGAGGTCAAGGTGGGCGTGTTCCCGGCCCAGGTGTTGACGCTGCTGAACGGCCTGATCGGCCCGCGCGCGCTGACCGAGCTGTGCGTCACCGGCGAGCCCATCACCGCGCAGCAGGCACTGGCGCTGGGCCTGATCAACCGCGTCAGCGACGACCTGGACGCCGGCGTGCAGGCGCTGCTGGAGCGCTTCCTCGACAAATCACCCGCCGCCATCCGCCGCGGGCTGTACCTGATGAAGCGCATCGGCAGCCTGCCCTTCGAGCAGTCGATGGCCTTCACCGAAAGCCAGATCGGCCTGCTGGCGCTGACCGAGGACGCCGCCGAAGGCCAGGCCGCCTTCCGCGAAAAACGCCAACCGCAATGGAGTGGACGATGAAAGCGCTGCCATCCATGAACCCGCGTGCGGCCTTCTCTCCTTCCCCCGCTGGGGGAAGGCAGGGATGGGGGCCACGCAGCGCATCGGCTGCCGCGCCACATCCATCGCCGTGGCCCCTCACCCTGCCTCTCCCCAGCGGGGAGAGGAGAAAAACCCAGGAGTACCACCATGGCCGATAAGCTGGTTCGCATCGGCGGCGCCTCCGGCTTCTGGGGCGATTCCAGCGTGGGCGCGCCGCAGCTGGTGCAGGGCGGCGGCATCGACTTCCTGGTGTTCGACTACCTGGCCGAACTCACCATGTCGATCCTGGCCGGCGCGCGGCTGAAGAAGCCGGAGCTGGGTTACGCCACCGACTTCGTCACCGTGGCCATGCGCAGCGTGCTGAAGGACGTGGTGGCGCAGGGCATCCGCGTGGTCAGCAACGCCGGCGGCGTGAACCCGCAGGGCTGCGCCGACGCCCTGCGCGCGCTGGCCGACGAGCTGGGCGTGAGCGTGCAGATCGCCGTCGTCACCGGCGACGACGTGATGCCGCTGCTGCCGGAACTGCGCGCTGCCGAGCCGCCGGTGCGCGAGCTGCAGAGCGGCGCACCGCTGCCGGCCAGGGTGCTCACGGCCAACGCCTACCTGGGCGCGCTGCCGGTGAAGGCGGCGCTGGACGCCGGCGCGCAGGTGGTCATCACCGGCCGCTGCGTCGATTCGGCGGTGACGCTGGGCGCGCTGATGCACGCCTTCGGCTGGCAGCCGGGCGACCACGATCAGCTGGCCGGCGGCAGCCTGGCCGGCCACATCATCGAATGCGGCTGCCAGGCCACCGGCGGCCTGCACACCGACTGGCGCGACGTGCCCGACTGGGCCCACATCGGCTACCCGATCGTCGAATGCGGGGCCGACGGCAGCTTCACCGTCACCAAACCGCCCGGCACCGGCGGCCTGGTGGCGCCGCAGACCGTGGCCGAGCAGATGCTTTACGAGATCGGCGACCCGGCCCGCTACCTGCTGCCCGACGTGGTGTGCGATTTCACCCAGGTGCGCATCGAGCCGGCCGAGCCGCGCGGCGGGGAGGCGCGGGTGCGCGTGCACGGCGCGCGCGGCAGCGCGCCCGCCGGCAGCTACAAGGTCAGCGCCACGTACGTGGACGGCTTCAAGACCTCGGCCCAGCTCACCATCGTCGGCTTCGAGGCGGCGGCCAAGGCGCGCCGCACCGGCGAGGCCATCCTGGAGCGCGTGGGCGGCCTGCTGGCCGCGCGCGGGCTGCCGCCCTTCAGCGCCACGAACCTCGAGGTGCTGGGCGCCGAGAGCCCCTTCGGCCCGCACGTCAACCCGGCCGTGGGCCAGCTGCGCGAGGCCGTGCTGCGCCTCACCGCCTGCCACCCGGAAAAGGCCGCGCTGGAGCTGCTGGCGCGCGAGATCGCGCCGGCCGGCACCTCGTGGTCGCCCGGCACCACCGGCGCTGGCGGGCGCGCCGGCGTGTCGCCCTCGATCCGGCAGTTCGCCTTCCTGCTCGACAAGGCGCGCGTGGCGCCGACAGTGGCGCTGGAGGGTCTCGAGGTTTTGGTGCCAAAAGTGCCTGCAGCCGGCGCACAGTGGGCGCAGACAGCTATCGAAAAAGAAGCAGCTGCCGATGCGCCGGGCGAGCCGATGCAGGTCACGGAACCGTCGGTGGAGGTGCCGCTGATCCGCCTGGCCTGGGGCCGCTCGGGTGACAAGGGCAACACCTCCAACATCGGCATCATCGCGCGCCGCCCGGAATGGCTGCCGCTGCTGCGCGGGCAGCTCACGGCCGCGCGTGTGGCCGACTGGCTGGCGCACCTGGTGCAGGGTCCCGTCACGCGCTACGAAGTGCCGGGCATCCACGCCTTCAACTTCGTCTGCGAACAGGCGCTGGGCGGCGGCGGCATGGCGTCGCTGCGCAACGACCCGCTGGGCAAGGGCATGGCGCAGATCCTGCTGGCCCTGCCGGTGCGCGTGCCCGCCGCCTGGATGAACCAGCTCCCGCCACCACCCCAAGGAGACCTGTGATGACCGAGCCACGCCACCTCCGCCTCACCCGCCGCGCCGCCCTGGCCTGGGCCGCCGCCCTGGCCGGCGCCGCGCACGCGCAGCCGGCGGGCAACAAACCCTACCGCATCATCGTCGCCTTCGGGCCCGGCAGCTTCAACGACATCGCCGCGCGCGAGCTGGCGCGCTTCATGGGCGAGACGCTCGGCCACCCGATGATCGTGGAGAACCGCCCCGGCGCCGGCGGCTCGGTGGGCACCGAGGTGGTCGTCAAGGCACCGCCCGACGGCGCCACCATCGGCCTGGGCACCAGCTCGCAGATGGTGATGAACGTGGCGCTCTACCGCAACCTGCCGTTCGACGTCGACAAGGACCTGCGCCTGATCGGCCTGGTCGGCCGCACGCCGCTGCTGCTGGCCGGCAAGGCCTCGGGCCCGAAGACGCTGAAGGAGCTGATCGCCTACGCCAGGGCCAACCCCGGGCAGGTGAGCTACGGCTCGGGCGGCACCGGCTCCATCAGCCACATCGTGGGCGAAGCCTTCGAGCGCGCGGCCGGCATCAAGCTCACCCACGTGCCCTACAAGGGCAACGGCCCGGCGCTGGCCGATCTCTCCGGCGGCCACGTGGACCTGGTGTTCGACGGCCTCGCCACCTCGCGCCCGCTGGCCGAGCAGGGGCGGGTGCATCTGCTGGCCATCTCCGGCGCGCAGCGCAACCCGGCCGCGCCCGACCTGCCCACCTTCGCCGAGCAGGGCGTGCGCGATTACGACGCCTACTCGTGGAACTGCCTGATGGCGCCGGCCGCCACGCCGCCGGAGATGATCGCGCGGCTCAACCAGACGCTGAACCAGGCGCTCACGCAGCCGGCCATCAAGGAGCGCTTCGCCCAGGCGGGGGTGGATATCCTCGGGCCCTCCACGCCCGAACAGGCCGACGCCTTCGGCCAGCGGGAACGCGCGCGCTGGGTGCCCTTCGTGCGCAGCCTCAAGCTCGACGTGAATTGACCCTGGAAACGGCCACCGACCCAAGCCTTTCGCAAGCCGCCGCCAGCGCGGTGGTGATCGACACCAACCTGGTGCTCGATCTGTTCGTGTTCCGCGATGGTGCGGTGCAGGCGTTGCACGCGGCGCTGCGCCAGGGCAGCGTGCGCTGGCTGGCCACCGCCGCCATGCGGGGCGAGCTGGAGCGCGTGCTCGGCTACCCGCGGGTGCTGCCGCGCCTGGCGCCCCCGGGCCCCAGCGCGCACGACGTGCTGGCCGCCTTCGACCGTTGGGCCACCGTGGTGGCCCCGGCCGCGCCTGCCCCGGTGCGCTGCCGCGATCCCGACGACCAGCCCTTCATCGACCTGGCCGTGGCCCACGGCGCGCTGCTGCTCAGCAAGGACGCCCAGGTGCTCGGCACCGCGCGCCGCGTGGCGCTGCTGGGCGCGCGCGTGGCGCGGCACTGGCCGCCGGCTTAGACTTGCAAGAAAAAAGTGCCTCCGGCCCAGTCACAGCGGCCGCAGGCAGCTATGGTTTAAGCAGCAACCAGGAGACCTCACGCATGGCCACCGCCGCCCCCTTCAAGCTCACCTACTCGACCATGTTCGACCCGCCGGCCGAACTGCACCAGCGCTTCGACGCCGCGCTGGCCGCCTTCCGGCAACACGGCATGGGCCGGAGCTGGCCGCACTGGATCGGCGGCAAGGCGGTGGCCGGGCAGGGCGAGTTCGAGGGCCGCTCGCCCATCGACCGCGACTGGCTGCTGGGCCGCTACGCCCGGGGCGACGCGCAGGTGGCCGACGCCGCCGTGCAGGCCGCGCGCGCCGCCTGGCCCGGCTGGGCCGCCACACCCTGGCGCCAGCGCGTGGCGCTGCTGCGGCGCGCCGCCCGGCTGATCGAGGAGCGCGTCTACGCCATCAGCGCCGCCGTGGCGCTGGAAGTGGGCAAGAACCGCATGGAATCGCTGGGCGAGGTGCAGGAAACCGCCGACCTGTTCGACTGGTACTGCGACCAGATGGAAGCGCACGACGGCTTCGACCGCCCGCTGCCCGACGACCCGCTGGCCGGCTACGTGAGCCACAACCGCAGCGTGCTCAAGCCCTACGGCGTGTGGGTGGTGATCGCCCCGTTCAACTTCCCGGTGGCGCTGGCCGGCGGGCCGCTGGCGCCGGCGCTGGTGGCCGGCAATACGGTGGTCGTCAAGGGCGGGGAAGACACCACGCTCTCCACCTGGCTGCTGATCGAATGCCTGCGCGACGCCGGCCTGCCGGACGGCGTGGTCAACCTGGTCTGCGGCGACGGCGAGCACGTGGGCGCGCCGCTGGCCGCGCACCCGCAGGTGGCCGGGCTCACCTTCACCGGCTCGCACGCCGTGGGCATGGGCCTGCTGCGCCAGTCGGTGGCCGGGCGCTGGCCGCGGCCGTTCATCGCCGAGATGGGCGGCAAGAACGCCACCATCGTCAGCCGCCACGGCGACCTGGAGCGCGCGGCGCTGGGCATCATGCGCTCGTCCTTCGGGCTGTCGGGCCAGAAATGCTCGGCCTGCTCGCGCGTGTACGTGGAGCAGCCGGTGGCCGCCGAACTGCGCGAGCGCCTGGTCGCCCTGACGGAAAAGATCGCCGTGGGCGACCCGACGCTGCAGCCCAACTGGATGGGCCCGGTCATCAACACTGCCGCGCAGCAGCGCTACCGCCGCCTGGCCGAGCACCTGCACGCCGCAGGCCAGGTGTTCACCGGCGGCCGCGTGCTGGAAGAGGGCGCACTGGCGCGCGGCTGGTTCGTCGCCCCCACCGTGGCCACCGCGCCGCTGGACGACGCGGCCTGGGTCGACGAGCACTTCCTGCCCCTGGTGCTGGTGGGCGAGGTCGCCTCGGTGGACGAGGGCATCGCCCGCGCCAACGCCAGCGAGCTGGGCCTCACCGCCGGCTTCTACGGCACGCCGGAGGAGGTGTGGCACTTCCACCAGCACATCGAGGCCGGCGTCACCTACGCCAACCGCCCGCAGGGCGCCACCACCGGCGCCTGGCCCGGCTACCAGCCCTTCGGCGGCTGGAAGGGCAGCGGCACCACCGGCAAGGCCATCGGCTCCTTCTACTACCTGCCGCAGTACCTGCGGGAGCAGTCGCAGACGGTGGTGGCGTGACCGGGGCGAGGCCCGGCGGGGTGCGGGTGCTGTCCGGGTCGAGGTCCGCGGCAGGCGCAGGACACGCCGCCATGTTCATGGCCAAAATGGCCTTCAGCCCTTGCGTGGCGGGCGCAGGCAGCTATGAATTCCGTTGCAATCTCATGGCTGGCCACCGCATCAGCAAGCGCCCTGGCTGAGCCTGTCGAAGCCCGCCTCCGGCCCCCGGCCGGTCGCGCGGCCGTTGGAGAATGGCGCCCGATCCTGCCCGTCAAAATGACCACGAGCCCTTTCCACAAGGGCGTAGGCAGCTATCAATTTCGGTGCAATTCGGAGGCCTTGCAGCCTCATGCACCCCGCCCACGCCGCCACAGCCGGCCTGCCCCCAGCCCGCCCGCGGCCAGCGCCAGCAGCGCCAGCGCCAGTTCGCCCAGCGTGGGCACGCCTTGCAGTTCTTCGGCCAGGGCGCCGCTGGGGTCGGTGAGGGTGCCGTCGCTGGTCCAGTCGTCGTCGCCCTGCGTGCCGTCGGTCACATCAAAACTTGCCGAGCGGCCTGAAACGCTCAGGTTGGCGGGCGCGAAGGCACTGCTTTGCGTGGCCCCGGCGCTGGCTTTGCCCCATTTGACATACCGGCCCGCAATGGGCTGGGGCCAGGTAACGGTCACGCGCGCCGTGAAGCCTGGCGTACAACCCGTCAGGCGAAACTTGAACATGCCCTGCGGCATGTCCTGCCCCGGCGGCGCGGCGACGAACGCGGTTTCGGCCAGATCAAAGCCGCAGCCGGGCCCGCCATCGGTGCTGGTGAAGCTGGCCGTGCCCGTGCCGCTTGCGCCTGTGCTGGGCACCGTGGGGCCGGCAAAGTCCGTGACCACCCATTGCGCGTAGAGCGTGGTGTCCGCGCCCGGCATGGTGAAACTGTCGCCCGCCGCGTAGCCGCTGCCGCTGCCATCGGCGGCGGTGTTCCAGCCGCTGAAGCCGTGCAGCGAGCGGGTGAAGCTGTTGGCGGGCAACGTGACGGCCACCCCCTCGGCAGCGCTGACGCTCGCGGGCGCGCTGCCGCCGTCGCTGCCATTTCCCGCGAAATTCAAGCTGTAGTCGACCCAGGAAATCTTCAGGTAGCCGTGGCGGTTGTCCAGCAGGGGTTCGCTGCCGTTGCCGGAGGGCATGCAGGTGGAGCTGTTGGGTGTGGAGCTGGTCATGCCCGGCCACAGGCTGCCGCCAGCACCGCCGCCGGCAATGCCAGCGTATTGGCCCCCTTGATCGGTGCGGTCTGTTCTGCCACCGGAGCCGCCGCCGCCATAGCCGCCACCGCCTCCACCCGATCCCCAATAGCCTCCGCTGGAAACGCCCACGCCGCCCACACCGGGGCCGCTGCTGGCGCCCCCGTTGCTGGTCCTGCCGTAGCTGCTGCCGCCACTGCCGCCAAAACCGTCACCGCCAGCACTTCCAGACAGGTTGCCCGTGCCGCCTATGCCGCCCACGCCTGCGGCACCACCGGATCCGCCGCCACCGCCGACATACGTGCCGCTTGCGTTTTGGGACGGTTCGCCTTCAGCGCCCGCACCTCCGGTTGCTGCGCCACAGCCGCTGCCGCCCGCGCCGCCACCCGCAACGGCCGCACCACCAAGGAAAGCACCGCCGCCACCGCCGCCCGCAATCAGCCAGGGTTGGCCGCCTTGATGGCCAAGCTGGGTCGATCCGCCGCCCCCGCCTGAAATCGGGTAATTGAAATAATTGAAGTAGAAGGTGTTGCCGCCAGCTCTGCCAATGGAATAGGCCAACACGGTGTTGGGCACAACGGTGACGCCCGTCAGGCGCACACGTGCACCACTGCCGCCGACGCTTTGCCGGCCGCTGGGTGCGCTCATGCCGTTTCCACCGGCACCACCCACGGCCTCGATGTCGATCTGGGTCACCCCGGCGGGCACCGTCCAGGTGCCGGAGCCCTGGGTGGAATTGAAGGTCACGCTGCCGGCCTGAACGCTGCTGCTGGCCAGGCCAGCCACTGCGGCGCGCAGCAGCCACTTTGCGGCAGCGCGCCAGGCGCGTTGCGCGGTGCCTGCAGGCAAGCGCGCCACACGGTTCAAGCAACGGGACATGGCGAGCTGCCCTTCTGAAAAGATGGTCTTTTTGACAGCGTGGGCCGCCCGCAAGCCGTTCCACACTTCTCGATGCAAAGCTAGCATGACGCTTGATTTGTGTCAAAACGTTTTCGGCGTTGTGGGAGCGGGGTGGCCGCGATGGCGGCGTTGGCGGGGGCGCACGCTGGTCATCGGGAGCAAGGCCGCGGTCGCTTGGCAGACCGGGCGCGAGCCCCAATCAACAACCGATCCAGCCAACTTGCAGTGGCCGCAAGCGGCTGTGAAGATCAAAGCGCCGACGGATGGCCCATGTCGTTCAGCGTGCCCGCGTGCCCACCACGGCGGCGCCCAGGATCATCAGGGTGGCCAGCGCCACGTTCCAGGTCAGCGGCTGGCCGGTGGTGGCCAGCAGGATCAGGGTGGAGGCCAGCGGCGTGAGGTAAGCCAGCACGCCGATCTGGCGCGCGTCGCCCAGTTTCAGCGCGGCGTCCCACAGGAAGAAGGCGCCGCCCAGCGGGCCGAGGCCGAGCAGGGCGATCAGCAGCCAATCGCGCGCCGACAGCGCCGCCGCCGGCTCCAGCAGCGCGTGGCAGGCCAGCGCCAGCAGGCCCGAGACCAGGCCGAAGGTGCCGATGGCGGCGGTGGAGAACGGCCGGCCGGTGAGCGCCAGTCGCTTGGTCATGAGCGAGTAGCTCGACCAGATGAAGGCCGCCCCGGCCGCGCAGGCGTAGCCGGCCGCCGCCCAGCCGCTGGCCGCGCCGGGTGCGCCTGCCGAAGCCGCGGGCGCGCCGCGCCCCAGGATGGCCAGCGCCGCGCCGGCCAGGCCGACCAGCGCCGCCAGCACGTGCGCCGCCGTCAGCCGCACGCCGGGCAGCAGCAGCGGCGCCATCAGCACGATGCCCAGCGGCCACAGGTAGTTGATGAGGTTGGCCTCCACCGGCGGCGCCAGCTGCAGCGCGGTGAACAGCAGGAAGTGGTAGCCGAACAGCCCGTACACGCCCACCGCCAGCGTGGCCGGCGGCACGGCCAGGCGCCGCCAGTCGCCGCGCGCCAGCGGCAGGGCGATCACGCTGCCGGCCAGCAGGCCCAGGCCGGTGAGCAGAAAGGGCGGCACGTGCGCCAGCGCCGTGCCCAGCGCCGCCAGCGAGGCCCAGAGGGCGATGGTGGCCAGCGCCAGCAGGTTGGCCCGGGTGGTGTGGGTGGAAGACATGGCGGGCGGATCATAGTGCCGCGGGCCGTCGCGCACCGTGGGCGCTTGCGTTGCGGTGCAGGGATGGGACATGGCCGCCGTGGGTGGAGAGGGCGAGCCCAGGCCTGGCAGGCGACGGGCGCCGACGTGCGCGTGGGATGCGCCGGATGAGCCTCCAGTTGCAGACTGCTATCTGATCAATAGCTGCCTGCGCCTGCTGCGACTGGGCTGGAAGCCTGAAAGGCTATTGGTGAAGGAGTGCGGTCGCGTCGCAGGCCGGCCCTGCGGCCACAGCGGGACGGCGCTTCGCCGCCAGCGTCTGGCACGCCGCATGCATGGTTTGTGCGGATGCCCGCGCCGCCGGAAAGCGGCACCATCGTCGCGTGCGGCGTTCGCACTTCAACCCCCTGTGTACCGAAAGGCTTCGTCCCCCATGAAACGCGCTCATCTGTTCGCCGCTGCCGTGCTGGCGGCCCTGCTGGCGGGCACCGCCCACGCCGGCGACACGCTGGCCAAGGCCGCCGCCGCGGGCAAGGTGGTCTTCGCCTACCGCGAGTCTTCCGTGCCGTTCAGCTACCTGGCCGGGGTGGACCAGCCGGTGGGCTTCTCGGTGGACCTGAGCAAGGCCATCCTGGCCGAGGTGAAGAAGCAGACCGGCAAGCCGGGGCTGGAAGTCGGCTGGCAGGCGGTGACGTCGGCCAACCGGATCCCGCTGCTGGTCAACGGCACCATCGACCTGGAGTGCGGCTCCACCACCAACAACAGCGCCCGCGCCAAGGAGGTGGATTTCGCCATCAACCACTTCTACACCGGCACCCGCCTGCTGGTGAAGAAGAGCGCCGGCATCAAGGACTGGGCGGACCTGAAGGGCAGGAAGGTGGCCATCACCACCGGCACCACCAACATGCAGGTGGTGCGCCGCTACAACGACGACAAGGGCCTGGGCATCGAGATCGTGTCCACCAAGGACCACGCCGACGCCGCGCTGCTGGTCGAGGCCGGCCGCGCCGACGCCTTCGCCATGGACGACATCCTGCTGTTCGGCCTGAAGGCCAACGCCAAGGACCCGGCGGCGCTGGAGGTGGTGGGCGAGTCGCTGCAGGTCGAGCCCTACGCCTGCATGGTGCGCAAGGACGATCCCAAGTTCAAGGCGCTGGTGGACGGCGTGATCACCGGGCTGATGAAGTCGGGCGAGTTCGCCAGGCTGTACGACAAGTGGTTCCTGCAGCCCATCCCGCCCAAGAACCAGGCCATCGGCCTGCCGATGAGCAAGGAACTGCAGGACAACATCAAGAGCCCGAGCGACAAGCCGGCGACCTGATCCGCGAGGAACCCTGCCCGCCAGGGCGCTTGCCGCACGGCAGGCGCCCTTTCTTTTCTGGGTCCGGGCCCGCTCGCCGGGCCGCCGACGAGCGCGGTGACAATGGGGCGCGGCGCATGCCCGGCGCCGCACCTGCACAGCTTCCATGGCCGCGATTTCCGCCTTCCTGCTCGTCCTGCACGTCGTGCTGGTGCTGGGCTTCGTCCTGCGCGTGCTGCTGCGCAACGGCCTGGCGGCCACCACGCGCATGGCCTGGATCGGGGTCATCCTGCTGCTGCCCTACGTGGGCTGCCTGCTGTACTTCCTGTTCGGCGACGCCGACATCGGCCGCGGCGTGCTGGGCCGCTACAAGCGGGTGCGCGACCTGGTGCGCGAGCAGATCGCGGACGACGCCCAGGCCGCCCTGGTGATGGGCGCGCCCGGCGGCATGGAGGCGCTGGTGGGGCCGCGCTGGCAGGGCGTGTTCCGCTACGCCGCGTCGGTCAACGGCTTCGGGCCGGTGCCCGGCAACCTGGGCGAGCTGATGGCGGATGGCGACACTGCCCGCGCCCGCATGCTGGCCGACATCGAAGCGGCGCGGCACCACATCAGCGTGCTCTACTACATCTGGCTGGACGACCAGACCGGCACCGAGGTGGCCGAGGCGCTGATGCGCGCCGCGCGCCGTGGCGTGGCCTGCCGCGCCATGGTGGACGGCCTGGGCTCGCGCGCCTTCACCCGCACCGGCCTGTGGCGGCGCCTGCGCGAGGCCGGCGTGCAGACGGCGGTGGCGCTGCCCATCGACCACCCGCTGAAGGTGATGCTCACCAGCCGGATCGACCTGCGCAACCACCGCAAGATCACGCTGATCGACGGCCGCGTCACCTACGTCGGCAGCCAGAACTGCGCCGACGCGGCCTTCCGCATCAAGGCCCGCTTCGCGCCCTGGGTGGACATCATGCTGCGCCTGCAGGGGCCGGTGGTCACGCAGATGCAGCTGCTGTTCGCCAGCGACTGGATGACGGTCACCGGCGAGCGGCTGGACGTGTTCGCCACGCCGGCCGCGGCCGCGGGCGCGGAAGCACCGCTCCAGCAGGGCTTCCCGGCGCTGGTGGTGGGCGAGGGGCCGACGGAGCGCCGCCATTCCACCCCGCAGCTGGTGAGCACGCTGCTGGCCAACGCGCGCCGGTGCGTGACCATCTCCACGCCCTACTTCGTGCCCGACCCGACGGTGCTGGAGGCGCTGTGCGCGGCGGCCTGGCGCGGCGTGCGCGTGACGCTGGTGGTGCCACGGCGCAACGATTCGTGGATCGTGGCCGGCGCCAGCCGCAGCCACTACGAGCAGCTGCTGGCCGCCGGCGTGGCCATCCACGAGTTCCGCGGCGGCCTGCTGCATGCCAAGACGCTCACGGTGGACGACGAACTGACCTTCATGGGCTCCACCAACCTCGACCTGCGCAGCTTCGACCTCAACTTCGAGAACAACGTGCTGCTGCAGGACGCGGCCACCACCGCCGCCGTCGCCGGGCGGCAGGCCGCCTACATTGCGCAGGCCGATGCCGTCACGCTGGACGAGGTGCGCCGCTGGCCCTGGCCGCGCCGCCTGTGGAACAACGCCCTGGCCACGCTGGGGCCGGTGCTGTAGCCGCCCAGAATACTATCAATGTGATAGCTGTCTGCGCCCGTCACGAAAGGGCTGCAGGCCAAAAAGGCTTGAAATTCCAGCCGGCAGCCCTGATCAGCTGGCGGACGGTACCTTGAGCTTTTCCAGCACCGGCGGCGTGAGCACGCCGGCCGTGCTGCCCGGCCGCACGGTGCCGAAGCGGCCGCCCTGGTTGGGGCTGGCCTGCCAGTCGGCCAGCGCCCCGGCCATGTCGTCCTGCGTGCGGCCGACGAAGTTCCACCACAGCAGCACCGGCTGGCCGAAGGGCTGGCCGCCCAGCAGCAGGATCTGCGCCTCGGCGTCGCCCTGCAGGCGCAGTTCCGCGCGGCCGGGCGCGAAGTACAGCAGCTCGCCGGTCGTGATGGCTTCGCCGCCCACGCTGGCGCTGCCGCGCAGCACCATGGCGCCGTACTCGAAGCCGGGCTCCAGCGGCAGGGTGACGTCGGCCGCGCCCTGGCTGGCCAGGTCCAGCCCCACCAGCGGGGTGTAGACGGTGGCGGGCGAGCTGCGGCCCAGCAGGCTGCCGGCCAGCACGGTGACGCGCCAGCCGCCCTGGTCGATGACGGGCAGCTCAGGGTAGTTCTGGAACGCCGGCTCGCGCTGGCGCTCGGCGTCGGGCAGGGCGATCCACAGCTGCGCGGCGTGCAGGCGGGCGCCGTCCTGCACGCTGTCTTCGGTGTGCGCGATGCCGCGGCCGGCGGTCATCAGGTTGACCTGGCCGGGGTAAATGACCTGCTCGTGGCCGAGCGAGTCGCGGTGCGTCACCGCGCCTTCGATCAGCCAGGTGAAGGTCTGCAGCCCGATGTGCGGGTGCGCGCCCACGTGCAGGCCCTGGCCAGGCCTGAACTGCACCGGGCCGGCGTGGTCGAGGAAGCACCAGGCGCCGATCATGCGGCGCTGGCGATGCGGCAGCGCGCGGGCCACCGGCGTGTCCTCGCCGACGATGGACACGCGCGCGGCGATGCGTTGCGGGGCTGCGGGGTTGGGGTGCGGGTTCATGGCGGGTACCTCCTGAACGATGGGAATGACGCAGCCGATGGATTGGCTGCGCCAGCGTTGGCGTTGGAGCCGTTCGCCCTGAGCCCTTCGACAGGCTCAGCCCGAACGGAAGTTGAAACCTCATGGGGCTGGGTCAAAAGGGCAGCGGCCGTGTCTCGCCCTGGCGCAGCAGCCAGACGCGCTCCGGCGCCACCTGCTGCGCGGCCAGGGCCTGCGCCAGGTCGCGCGGCGGCTGGTCGAAGGGCTCGTGCGACAGCTCGAAGGTGCCCCAGTGGATGCCGAAGGCCTGGCGCGCCTGCAGGGTCTGCAGCAGCTGCACGGCTTCGCCCGGGTTGAGGTGGTGGCGGCGCATGAAGTCGCGCGGCTCGTAGGCGCCCACGGGCAGGGCCAGCAGGTCCACCGGGCCGCCCAGGCGCTGGGCGATGTGCTGGTACAGCGCCGGGTTCCACGCGGTGTCGCCGGTGTGCACGAAGCGCCAGGGCGCCGCGCCGCCCGGCCGCGCCCAGGTGAGGGCCCAGCCGCCCCAGAGCGTCTGGTTGGTGTCGGTGGGGGTGCGCTTGCTCCAGTGCTGCGAGGGGATCAGCATGACGCCCAGGGCGCCGAGCTGGCGCGTGTCCCACCAGTCCAGCTCTTCCACGCCGCTCCAGCCCTGGGCTTCGAACCAGGCTTTCAGCCCCAGCGGCACCAGCACGCGCGGGTCCTGGCCGGCCGCGCGCAGGCGTGCCAGCGTGGCCGCGTCCAGGTGGTCGTAGTGGTTGTGGGTGACGAGCAGCAGGTCGATACGCGGCAGTTCTTCGGGCGCGATGGGCGCGGGCACGCGGCGTCTGGCGCTGAGCCAGGGCAGCGGACCGGCGTAATCCGACAGCTGCGGATCGATCAGCACGTTCTGGCCGTCCACCTGCAGCAGCACGCCCGCGTGGCCCAGCCAGGCGAGGCGGGCCTGCCCTTGCGGTGGCGGCTGCAACTGGTCCGGCGTGAGCGGCACGCGCCAGCGCTCGGCGAAGGCGGCGTAGCCGCCCTCGGGCTCGCGCGTGGGGCGGAAGTCGCCGCGCAGGTTGCGGCCCAGCGCCTCGTACCAGGGCACGGTGGGCGAGGGGCCGCTTTCGCCCCAGTTGGTGAAGCGGTCGGCCAGGTGGTGCGGCCTGGCCGGGTCGGCGTAGTGGTAGGGGCTGGAGCAGGCCGCCAGCAGGCCGGCCAGCGCGCAGGCGGTGGCGCCGGAGCGCAGGCGAGCGAACCAGGGTGGCATGGCGGATGGGTCCGTCAGCCCGGCCGCGCGCCGTGGGCCAGCGAGTTGGCCTGGTACTCGGGGTGCCTGTCGATGTACGCCTTCACGAACGGGCAGTCCGGGCGCACCTTGAGGCCGTTGGCGGCGGCGTAGTCGAGGATGTGCCGCACCAGCCGGCTGCCCACGCCACGGCCCTCCAGGGCCTCGGGCACGATGGTGTGTTCGTAAGCGATGCCGCCGGGAAAGCGCTCGAACACCTCGTAGGCCATGTGGCCGTCGATGGTGAGCTCGAAGCGGTGGGCGGCTTCGTTGAGGACGATGGGTGGCTGGGTGTCCATGCTGGGCTGATCCGGGCTGGTGGCGTGGCGCGGTGCAGGCGGCCCCGGCATGTGCCAGGGCCGCTTGCATTCTCAGGCCATGCGGCCGAACCTGCCGCTGTTGAAGTCGTGGATGGCTTCGACGATCTGCTGTTCGCTGTTCATCACGAACGGCCCGTAGCCCACCACCGGCTCATCGATCGGCTCGCCGGCCAGCAGAAGCAGCTTGGCGTCGGCGTTGGCCTCGATGCTGATCCGCGTGCCGTCGGTGCCCAGCGTCGCCATCTCGGCGGCGCGCAGCACCTGCTCGCCGTTGACCATCACCGTGCCGGCCAGCACCACCAGTTGCGCCGTCCAGCCCGCGGGCTGCGGCAGCTCGGCGGTCTTGCCGACCGCCAGACGCACGTCCCACACGTTCAGTGGGCTGAAGGTATGCGCCGGGCCCTTGGCACCTTCGAACTCGCCGGCGATCACGCGCACCTTGCCGGCGCCATCGGCCAGCGCCACCTCGGGAATCTGCGCGCCGGTGATGGCCTGGTAGCCGGGCGGCGCCATCTTGTCTTTGGCGGGCAGGTTGACCCACAGCTGCACCATCTCGAACGGGCCGCCGCGCTTTGCATACGCCTCGGAGTGGAATTCTTCGTGCAGGATGCCGGCGCCGGCCGTCATCCACTGCACGTCGCCGGGGCCGATCACACCGCCCTGGCCGGTGGAATCGCGGTGCTCCACCTCGCCGTCGTAGACGATGGTCACGGTCTCGAAGCCGCGGTGCGGGTGCTGGCCCACGCCGCGCCGCTGCGTGGTGGGCGAGAACTGCGTGGGCGCCGCGTAGTCGAGCATCAGGAAGGGGCTGCGCTGCGGCACGTCGGCGCCGTTGTAGCCGAACATGCCGTGCACGGGAAAGCCGTCACCCACCCAGTGGCGGGCCGGCGCGCTGCGCTTGGCGATGATCTTTTTCATCGCCGGGCCGCCCCAAGATGAAAACGCCCCCTCGGGGGGCAGCGCACCTCGCGTAGCGGGGGAGCGTGGGGGGTGTTTGTTCATGGTAGAGGCTCCTTGAAAGTGAGGCCAGAAACGATGCTCCGGCATGAGAAGCATGGTATGGGCGAACCAATCCCTTGATAAGAGGGTTGAATTGCCACAGATCGTTCCATCAATGGAACAATAAAGCCGCCAAGTGCCGGGAGTGCCCCATGCAGGACCTGAACGACCTCGCCTACTTCGCCGCCGTGGCCGAGCACGGGGGCTTTGCAGCGGCCAGCCGCGCGCTGGGCGTGCCCAAGTCCAAGCTCAGCCGCCGCGTGGCGCTGCTGGAGGCGCGCCTGGGCATACGGCTGTTGCAGCGCACCACGCGGCGCTTCGCCGTCACCGAGATCGGCGAGGCCCTGCTGCGCCACGCCCGTGCCATCACCGCCGAGGCCGAGGCCGCCGAAGCCCTGGTGGCCGAGCAGACCGTGGCGCCGCGCGGCACCGTGCGCCTGTCGTGCCCGCCGGCGCTGCTGCAGTACGCGGTGAGCGACCTGCTGGTGCGCTTCCTGAACGCCTGGCCGCAGGTGCAGATCAAGGTCCAGGCCACCAACCGCAACGTCGACGTGTGGCAGGACGGCGTGGATTTCGCCCTGCGCGTGCGCGCCCCGGGTGCCGGTGCCGCCGCGCCCGCCGACGAGGTGGTGCGCCCGCTGGCGCTCAGCCCGCACGTGCTGGTGTGCGCGCCCATGCTGCTCACCAGCGCCGCCCCGCCCGCCACGCCGCAGGACCTGGCGCGCCTGCCCACGCTGGGGCTCGGCAATTCGCCCGAGGAAGCGCTCTGGACCTTCACCGGCCCCGGCGGCGAGCAGGCCAGCGTGCCGCACCAGCCCCGCCTGGTGGCCGATGATGCTGCAGCCCTGCTGGGTGCCGCCGTGCAGGGCGTGGGCTGCGCCGTGCTGCCGCGCCTGCTGGTGCATGATTTGCTGCAGAATCAGGAGCTGCTTGCACTGCTCCCAGGCTGGCTGCCGCCTGCTGGCGTCATTCAAACCGCCTACGCCAGCCGCCGCGGCATGCGCCCGGCCGTGCGGCAGCTGATCGACTTCCTGGCGGAGGGATTCAGGGAGCTGGTGGCGCAGGGGAAGTGCGTGGCGGCGCCATGAGCGGCAGGTCCCCGTTGCCCGGCATGGGCAGCGCAGGGTCCAGGCTGCCGGTGATCCTGCTGGGGTCATAGGGCTGCAGGCTGTCCTGGTTGTTGGTGTTGAGGGCCAGCTTGGGCACGCTCAGGGTCTGGCCGGCTTGCAGCGCGGCGTCGCTGGCCAGGGTCAGACCGTTGGCATCGGCGATGCGCCACCACAGGCTGGCATCGCCCAAGACGGTGCGGGCGACGTCCTTGAGGGTTTCGCCACCCACCACGGTGTAGCTGACGGCTGCGCTGCCGACGTTGCCGCTGCGCAGGGTGGGGGCGGCGTCGCCGTAGCGGCCCAGCACCTGGC